>Ga0213839_1000117_pt1 | contig 191395 bp, 200 predicted proteins | sample SWPATP21_FD_160075 | JGI IMG/M metagenome (GOLD analysis project Ga0213839, IMG submission 160075) | Coastal seawater microbial communities from Marineland, Florida, United States - SWPA TP2 #1 | ecosystem: Environmental > Aquatic > Marine > Coastal | place: USA: Florida | collected 2016-08-14
CAGCGTAGCTGCCGTTGAACCAGCGGCCCAGATCGATGTCGGCGCAGCGGCGCGAGCAGAAGGGGCGATGCGCCTTGACGGTTTCGGCTTTGCAGATCGGGCAGCTCATTGGCCTGCCCCTGTCAGCACCTCCGCCAGCACCGGGCGGGCGCGTTTGCGTTGCAGCTCGTAATGGCCCAGAGGCGTCCAGCCGACCAGCGTCGTATCCACATCGTCGGCGCGGAAAGCGGCGCGCAGGGCGCTTTCAAACGTCCGGCGGTCCTTCTTGGGCATGGGCGCAAGGTCGAGCGTGATCTGCCCGCCCAACCCGCGCAGACGCAGGGCACGCGGCAGCGCTTTGGCACAGGCCATATTGGCCTTCACCCCGGCGGCGAGCGAGGCATCGTTGCCGGTGTTCACATCGACCGCAACCAGCGCACGTGTCGGCTCCACAAAGATCGACGCGCCGCCGCCGAGCGGCACCTGCGCCGAGGCCACGCGGTCGAGCTCTTCCAGAACGCCGTGGTCGTCAAAACCACCGACCTCGGTCACCACCTCGGCGGGCGCGGTCCAATCGCGCCAAGCGAGCAGATGCGGGCCATCGCCTTCGCTCAGCACCTCCATCTGTTGCGCGTCATCATTGGCCACGGTATCCGCCAAGCTGAGCATATTGGCGATATCCTCGGCGATATCCTCCGCATCGGCACCGGCGCAGGAGGACCGCAGGATCAAGCCCAGATCGGCCCCGCCCGCCACCTCATGGGCGATTTCGAGCAGCCGGTCGCGCTCTTCCTCGTCCTTGATGCTGCGCGAGATGTTCAGCCCCGGCGCATCCGGCGTCACGATGGCATAGCGCGACTTAAAGAGCAGCTTATTGGTCACCGGGATCGCCTTGCCCGGCTCGGCATGGCCCGAGACCTGCACGAGAATCGTCTGACCCGGGGCCAGCCCCTTGATCTGACGCAGGAACGCCGGGCCATCGGGGGTCTTGAGGAACATGCCCCCCTGCCCCTTCACCGGACGATCCGCAATCGCGCGGTAAACGGTGCCGACGCGCGGCCCGTCACTGTCGATCAGAAAATCATCCAGCTTGCCGTCCACCATCAGGGCGGCGGCCTCGATATCACCGAGATGGTCGAGAATAATCGTACGGCCCTTCATGGCGTCCTTCCGTCAAATGGGTAACCTGCGGCTTGCAGCAGGTTCGCAGCCTCGGCCAATGGCAGGCCGACGATTGCAGTGAATGAGCCGCTAATCCATGGGATCAGCGCGCCCGCGGGGCCTTGGATACCATAGCCGCCCGCCTTGCCGCGCCAATCGCCGGTGGCGAGGTAACGGCGAATTTCGGGCTCGGACAGAGATTTCATCTTCACATTGCTCTGCACATCACGCTGCCAGAGCTTTTCGCCGCGCTTCACGGCGACGGCGGTGACCACCTTATGCCGACGGCCCGACATCAGCCGCAAAAAGGCTTCGGCCTCGGCCTCATCCTCGGGCTTGCCGAGGATGCGCCGGCCAAGCGCCACGGTGGTATCGGCGCAAAGCACGATATCCTCCGCCCCCGCGGGCACCGCCGCCACTTTCTCGCGCGCCATTCGGGCGCAATAGGGGCGCGGCAGCTCGGCCTTATGGGGGGTCTCGTCGATGTCGGGGGCGCGAATGGCATCGGGGGTCACGCCGATCTGGGCCAAAAGCTCCAACCGGCGCGGCGATCCTGATCCAAGAATGAATTGCATCTTATGGGCCTCTTTGCCTGAGGCCGGCGGCCCGGTCGGGGCCGCGCACGGCCCCGCCTGCGCCGCGCAACGCGCGAACGCGGTGCCGCTTACTTGAAGCGATAGTTGATCCGACCCTTGGTCAAATCATAGGGTGTCATTTCCACCTGAACCTTGTCGCCAGCCAGAACACGGATGCGGTTTTTCCGCATCTTGCCTGCCGTATGCGCGATGATCTCATGGCCGTTTTCCAGCTCGACCCGAAACGTCGCGTTAGGCAGGAGTTCCTTCACGACACCGGGAAATTCGAGCGTATCTTCCTTGGCCATGGTCTCTCCTTGAGCACAAAACCCTCCAAAACGAGGGCGCAGGCTTAAATGGGCGCATTTTTGCGCTTTTTCAAGGGGGATTCAGCGCAAAGCGACGTTTATCGCCTTTCCGTCGCGGCCAATCTGGTCTTGCCAGTCCCTTCGGTTAAGCACGATGCCATCCGCGCGCACCTCGGCGACCTGCGCCAAATCGGCGTCCGCCACGGTCCAGCCGGGGGCGTTAACCTCGCGCATGCCCAAAATCCCCGTGGGCGGGAAGCCGCGATCCGGGGGGCAGAAAATCCCGCCCGCGCCATAGGATTGCCCCAAAGCCTCGGACCAATCGGCCTTGCCTACGACCGAGGACATGGCGGTGATGCACTGATTCTCAAGCGCCCGCGCCATGGAGCCGATGCGCACCCGCCAATAGCCCGCGAGCGTTTCGGTCACACTGGGCACGCAGATCACATCACATTCCGCCAGCGCACGGCCCAGCAGGGGAAACTCGCTGTCATAGCAGATGAGAATCCCGATCTTGCCAATGGCCGTGTCAAAGACCTGAAGCGCATTGCCCCCGATCACACCCCATTCCTCGCGCTCGAAACGGGTCATGATCTGCTTGTCCTGCACGCCGATCTGCCCCGTGGGCGTGATCAGCCGGGCACGGTTGACCGGGCGGCTCTCAGTCGCTGCGGGGCCTGAGCCGGCCACGATATGCACGTTATGCTCGGCGGCGAGTTTCACATGCAGCCGTTCCGCCTCCTCAAGCTTGTCCGACACCGCAAAGAGCGACCGTTCCAAATCGCCCGCCACCTCGGCCCCGTCGAGCGTCGCCAGTTCCATCGCCGCATATTCAGGAAAAACCAGCAGTTCCGCCCCCTGCACTGCCGCCTCGGCGACCCAATGGGCCAGTTTGTCTTCGTATTGCGCCCATGATGTCAGAACATCGAGCGGATAGGCGGCTGTGGCGATCTTCATTTGAATGGCTCCTAGTTTCCGCGCAGTCTGCGCAGCTTTACCGATGGCTTCAAGACCGGCAGCACCGCTTTCGTGGAACCGCCCGAGAGGCTGCCGCTCGCTTGGGCAAAGGCTTGACCTGACCCGCGCGGGGTTTCACAAGATCCGAAAGAGATGGGACCATATGCTGAACAAGGGCATCACCCTGCGGGGCATCGAAGTGTTTGAGGCGCTGGCGCGGAGCGGGTCGGTGGCGCAGGCGGCCGAGGCCACGGGGCTCAGCCAGCCCGCCGTCAGCCAGCAGATGCGCAACCTCGAAGCGGCCATCGGCGCGGAACTGGTCGACCACACCCGCCGCCCCATGCGATTGACCCCAGCCGGGCAGATGTTCCTGCGCCGGGCCGAACAGGCGCTCAGCGAATTGCGCCAAGCGCAGAGCGAAGTCACGGTGATGGATTTGGCCCATCTGGAGGCGCTGAACCTCGGCGTGATCGACGATTTCGACGATGACCTGACCCCGCGCCTTGCCACGATCCTTGGCGACAGCCTGACCGGCTGCCGCTTTCGGATGATCACCGCGGGCAGCAATGAATTGGCCGGGGCACTGCGCGACAAAAGCCTGCATATGGCACTCTCGGCGCAGATCGACGAACCGATGGCGGGGGTTCTGGAATATCCGCTGGCCCGCGATCCGTTTATCCTCGTCACCCCCGCGGGCACCTCTGCCGATCCCGACGCCCTGCTGCGCGGCGCCACCGATCTGCCCTTCCTGCGCTATGCCGCCGATCAGTTGATCGCGCGGCAGATCGAGGCGCATCTTGCATCAGAGAGACACAACCTGCCCGCCCGTTTCGAGATTGGCAGCCATCTGGCCCTGATGGCCATGGTGGCCCGCGGCATCGGCTGGGCGATGACCACGCCCTTGGGATACATGCGCGCCGCCCGTTTTCACGACCGCCTCGCCGCGCACCCCCTGCCCGCGGCGGCACAGGCCCAACCGCCTGCGCGCACCATCTCTCTCTTCGCGGGCGCGGAATGGTCCGGCCCCGTGCCGCGCGACATCGCCCAGACCCTGCGGCAGTTGATGCAGACCCATATGATCGCCCCCGCCATCGCGCAATTGCCCTGGCTGGCCGACGGCTTTCACCTGCTTGAAGACATGGACCCTATCGGAGAATAATGCCCCATGACCAAGATCGTGATCCTCACCGGCGCGGGCATCTCTGCCGAAAGCGGGCTTGAGACCTTCCGCGCCTCAGATGGCCTCTGGGCGCAGCACCGGGTCGAAGACGTGGCGACGCCCGAAGGTTTCGCCCGCAACCCCAAACTGGTGGTCGACTTCTACAACGCCCGCCGCGCGCAGGCCGCCGAAGTGGCCCCCAACGCTGCGCACCGCGCCCTTGCCCGGCTGGAGGCCGAGTTGCACGGCGAGGTGGTGGTGATTACCCAAAACGTCGACGATCTGCACGAACAGGGCGGGTCGCAGCAGGTCATGCATATGCATGGCGCGCTCAAAGGCGCGCTCTGCGCCGCTTGCGATCACCGCTGGCCCGCGCCCATGGTCATGGCACCGGGCGATCCCTGCCCCGCCTGCGGTGCCCCCGCCGCGCGGCCCGATATCGTCTGGTTCGGCGAAATGCCCTATGAGATGGACGCGCTTTTCGATCATCTGGCCGAGGCGGATATCTTTGTCGCCATCGGCACATCGGGCAATGTCTACCCCGCTGCCGGTTTCGTCGCCGAGGCCCGCCGTGCCGGGGCGCATACGATTGAGTTCAATCTCGAACGCTCTGCCGTGGGCAATCAGTTCGCCGAACATCGCATCGGGCCCGCCAGCCAGACAGTGCCGGAATGGGTGGCCGAAGTGCTTGAGGCGCGCCGCTAGTCACCGGCGCGCCACGGGCCGTCAGCGCGGTTCGCTGCGCAACCCTTTGTAGATCGTGTAACACATCAACAGCATCAGGATCGCAAAAGGCACCCCCGTCGCGGTGACCCCGGCCTGCAGCGCCGACAACCCGCCGCCGATCAGCAGCACGATGGCGATCAACCCTTCGACGATGCACCAGAAGATGCGCTGCGGCACCGGGGCGTCAATCTTGCCCCCCGCCGTGATCGTATCGACAACCAGCGACCCCGAATCCGAGGAAGTGACGAAAAACACCAGCGCCAGAAGGATCGCGATGGTCGAGGCGATCTTGGTAAAGGGAAGCTCATTCAGCATCCCGAACAGCGAGAGTTCCGGCGAATAGCTGTCGATCACATTGGCCTTGACCAGCGATGTCTCAGGGCTGGCAAGGATCTGGTCAATCGCGATGCCGCCAAAGACGCCCATCCAGATGAAGATGATCAGCGACGGGATCAACAACACGCAGATGATGAACTCCCGCACCGTGCGCCCGCGCGAGACCCGCGCGATAAACATGCCCACGAAAGGCGCCCAAGAGACCCACCACGCCCAATAGAACGCGGTCCAGCCTTCGCGGTAGGAATCATCCTCCCGACCGAAGGGATTGGAGAGCGGGATGATCTCTTGCGTATAGGCCAACAGACCGGTCCAGAACCCGTCGAGCCCCACCAGCGTCGGGCCGACGAAAAGCACGAAGAGGAAGAATAGGACCGCCACGATCATGTTCACCTCCGACAGGACCTTCACCCCGCCGTCCAGCCCGCGCCAGACCGACACCAGCGCCACGGCGGTCACCAAGAGAATGATGATCACCTGCACATTGGTCGAAATCTCGAGCCCGAAGGCGAAGTTGAACCCCGCATTGGCCTGCTGCGCACCAAGGCCAAGCGATGTGGCAAGACCAAAGAGCGTCGCGAAAACCGCCAGAATATCAATGATATGCCCCGGCCAGCCCCAGACCCGATCACCCAGCAGCGGGTAGAAGCACGACCGGATCGAAAAGGGCAGCCCCTTGTTATAGGTGAAGAGCGCCAAGGCCAGCGCCATGATCGCATAGACCGCCCAACCGTGCAGCCCCCAGTGATAAAAGGTCGCCGCAAGACCCATGGCGCGGGCAGCCTCCACATTCTCGGGGATGATCGACCCATCCTCGGCAATCGGCAGGGGCACCCCCAGCGGGCCGGAGACGTTCATATGGTACACCGGTTCGAGCACACCGAAGAACAACAGGCCAATCCCCATGCCCGCGGCAAAAAGCATGGCGAACCACGCCAGATAGGAGTATTCCGGCACGGCCTCTTGCCCGCCGAGCCTGACCTTCGAAATCGGCATGAAGATCAGCGCGATGCAGAACAGAACGAAGACGTTCACGATGATCATGAACAGCCAATCCAGCTTGGTCGTGGCGAAATCGCGAACGGCGAGGAAGACCACCCCGGCCTGATCCGGGAAGAGCATGGTCAGCAGCACAAAGGCCACCGCCGTCAGGCCCGAGACCATGAAGACCGGGTTATGAATGTCAAAACCCAACGGGCCGAGGGATCCGTCGATATTGTCTTGGCCGACCTCGAAATCAGTCTCAATCTCATTCGTATCGGGTGGCGTAGTGGAACTGGACGTGCCGGGTGTGGGGTCGGTCATGGAGTCTCCGATCTTGATGCACTGTCTGAACCCCGCTCGGCAGGTAGCATGGCCAGAACAACAATTGTCGGAAGATCAATTAGCGCGCCTGTCTAAGGTTTCCCGAATAAAAACATGCCCCTGCGCAAGAAAATTACCCCGAGCCGCCACGGCCCTAGCCCCTGATAGGCCGGAAACCCTAACAAATTCCTAAGACCAAAACGAAAAAGGCCCCGATCCTTTCGGATCGAGGCCCCAATCTCTATGCGGTAAGCCTTAGCTCAGCACATCGGCAGTCGCGCTGGATTTCGCGATGGCCTTTTTGATTTTCAGCGCGTTGTCGGACAGTTCAACGTCTTTGGCTTTTGCCAGGAACTTGTCCAGACCACCACGGTGGTCAACGCTGCGCAGGGCTGCGGCAGAGATGCGCAGCTTGAACGCGCGGCCCAGTGCTTCGGACTGCAACGACACGTCGTTGAGGTTCGGCAGGAACCGACGGCGTGTACGGTTGTTGGCGTGGCTTACGTTGTTGCCCGTCATCGGGCCTTTTCCGGTCAATTCGCAACGGCGCGACATGGGTTCATCCTTTTGCTGTTGTGTCCTTCCAGCGATCCGGAAACACACATAACGTGGGGGCCGCGCAGAGCCGACCCTGAATTGGTTCGCTGGCTTTAAGGGGAATCGCGGTAGCCGTCAACCCGAAGCGCGGGACTTGGTCATATTTCCTGCGCCCGCCGCCGATCGCGTCAACCGCCCCGCCCCTGCGCCGCCTTTGCTACGCTGGTTTTTGCCGCTCGGGCCAGAGTTTCCTTTGCATCCCCTCGATGGATTTGCGATGCAGACGCATGACCATACAGATGCGCGCCCTTTTCGTTCACCTTTTCACTGCCACCGGAGCAGTGCTGGCGATGCTCGCCATGCTTGCCGCCGTGGAAGAGAAATGGGACCTCATGTTTCTATGGCTGGTGATCGCCTTTTTCGTCGATGGCATCGACGGGCCGCTGGCGCGCAAATATGACGTGAAGACCAACGCGCCCGAGTTTGATGGCGTCTTGATGGATCTGATCATCGATTATCTGACTTATGTCTTCATCCCGGCCTTCGCGCTCTTTACCTCGGGGCTGATGGACGGCTGGAGCGGTTGGGCGATGATCATTATCATCACCTTCGCCAGTGTCATGTATTTCTCTGACACGCGAATGAAAACAAAGGATAATTCCTTTAAAGGTTTCCCCGGCTGCTGGAACATGCTGGTGCTGGTGCTCTTTGCCTTGCAGCCCGAGTGGTGGATCAGCCTGATCGTGGTCACGATCCTTGCCGCAGCGATGTTTCTGCCGATCAAATTCGTCCACCCCGTCCGGACCGAGCGTTGGCGTCCCGCGACGCTGCCCATGGCGCTGGCATGGACCTTCTTTGCAGGCTGGTCCGCTTGGGTGAACTTCCACCCCGAAAGCTGGGCGCATTGGGGTCTGGTGATCACCTCGGTCTACCTGATCTGCGCCGGTGCCGCGCAGCAATTGATCCCTTCGGGCGACGACTGAACCCGCCTTAGCTCCTCAAATCAACAGCCCCGCCGCGCCTTCATGGCGCAGCAGGGCGACCTTGGTCTCGACCCCGCCCGCGCCGCTGAAGCCAGTGAGCCCCTTGGCGCCCATGACGCGGTGGCAGGGGACGAGGATCGGGATCGGATTGCCGCCGCAGGCCCCACCCACGGCCTGCGCTGGCACGCCGAGGTCACGAGCGATCTCGCCGTAGGTGCGGGTGTGGCCGAAGGGAACGGCCGCGATGGCAGCACAGACCGCACGCTGGAAGTCACTACCGGTGACGCGCAGCGGCAGGTCAAAGTGCTGACGTTGGCCTGTGGCGTATTCGTTAATCTGCCTTAGAGCGGTGTCGAGCACCTCCGAGCGGTCTTGCCCCGCCGCCAGCCCCCAGCCGAGCGCCGTGATCGCGCCGTCTTTTTCAGTGACGATTAGATCGCCGAAGGGCGTGGAGAGAGAGGCCTGTTTCATCGCCCTACTCTGCGCCAGAATTCACGCCTGCGAAAGAGCGCTGAGGGGATCGCCCTCCCTGGGGGGCGATACGCCCTATCTTGCGGGTGTGGACTTGCAAGAGACGCTAAAGGTGCGAATTGCGCAAACGCTGCAAAATCGCCCTCCGGGGGGAGGGAGGGCGTTGCCCGTGGTTCCCACGGGCGGGGCTTTGGCGACCTGACAAAGAAAAACGGGCGCCGGTTTTCCCGACGCCCGTTTTATCAGTCTCTTAGAAAGCCTCAGGCTTCCGCCAGCGCCTCGCGCACCGCCTCATCACAGCGCCCGCAGACGCCGGGATATTCATGCGTGCCGACATCCGGCAGCACCTTCCAGCAGCGCTCGCATTTCGCGCCTTCGGCCTTTTCGAACACCACGGCCACGCCATCGGTCTCCGGCATGCGGAAAGCCTCCGCAGGTGCCGGATCGCCGGTCACAGTGATGTCTGAGGTGATGCTGACATCCTCGAAGGACACGCTCTCCAGCGCCTCGCGCTGCGCCACGTCGTCGACATGTACCACGGGGGCCGCCTCGAGCGAGGCGCCGATCACCTTCTCGGTCCGCTGCACCTCAAGCGCTGCGGTCACCACCCGGCGCGCGGCGCGGACCTTGGCCCATTTCGCCGCCAGTTCCGGGTTCAACCATGCTTCGGGCGTCTCGGGCATATCGACCAGATGCACCGAGGAGTCGTCGCCCGGGAAGCGCTCCAGCCAGACTTCTTCCATGGTGAAGACCAGCACCGGGGCCAGCCAAGTGGTCAGACGGTGGAAGAGGATATCCAGCACCGTCCGCGCGGCGCGGCGGCGCAGGGTGTCGCCGTCGCAGTAAAGCGCATCCTTGCGGATGTCGAAGTAAAAGGCCGAGAGATCGACTGTGGCAAAGGTGAACACCGCCTGAAACACGCCTTGGAAGTCGAAACGCGCGAAACCGTCGCGCACGACCTTGTCGAGTTCCGCCACCCGGTGAAGCACCCACTGCTCCAGTTCCGGCATCTCCGCCGGATCCACCCGGTCCGCCTCGGAAAAGTCACTCAGCGCGCCCAGCATGTAGCGCATGGTGTTGCGCAAGCGACGATAGCTGTCGGCGACGCCCTTGAGGATCTCATCCCCGATGCGCTGGTCGGCGGTGTAATCGGTCTGCGCCACCCAGAGCCGCAGGATATCGGCGCCATACTGCTGCACGATCTTCTCGGGCACGATGGTGTTGCCGATGGACTTGGACATCTTCATGCCCTTGGCGTCCAGCGTGAAGCCGTGGGTCACCACGTTGCGATAGGGCGCGCGGCCCGTGGTGCCGACGGATTGCAGCAGCGAGGAATGGAACCAGCCGCGGTGCTGGTCGGTGCCCTCCATGTAGACATCGGCGATGCCATCCTCGGTGCCGTCCTCGCGGTCGCGCAGGGTGAAGGCATGGGTCGAGCCGCTGTCGAACCAAACGTCGAGGATGTCGGTCACCTGATCGAATTCCGCCGGATCGACGATGCCCTGAAGGAAACGCTCCTTGGCGCCTTCGGCATACCAGGCATCCGCGCCTTCGGCCTCGAAAGCCTCGACGATGCGCTGGTTCACCGCGTCGTTGCGTAGTAGGAAGTTCTCGTCCGTGGGCGCCACGCCCTTGCGCACGAAGCAGGTCAGCGGCACGCCCCAGGCGCGCTGGCGGCTCAGCACCCAGTCGGGCCGCGCCTCCATCATCGAATAGAGACGGTTGCGGCCGGATTTCGGCACCCAATTGACCTTGTCGATGCAAGTGAGCGCACGCTCACGGATGGTCTTGCCGTTCTGGTCCAGACCGTCACCGACCTCCTTGTCGATGGCAGCAAACCACTGCGGCGTGTTGCGGTAGATCACCGGCGCCTTGGAGCGCCAGCTGTGCGGATAGCTGTGCTTGATCTTGCCGCGCGCCAGCAGGCCGCCGACCTCCACGAGCTTGTCGATGATGGCGCTGTTGGCGTTGCCCTCCTTGCCGTTCGGCTTGAGGATCGCCTTGCCACCGAAGAAGGGCAGATCGTCGCGGAAGCGGCCATCTTCCATGACGTTGTAGGTGATGACCTGCGGCAGCATGCCGAGATCGCGGTAGAGCTCGTATTCCTCCAGACCGTGAGAGGGTGCGCAGTGCACGAAGCCCGTGCCCTCGTCCGAGGTCACGAAATCGGCGGCGCGGAAATCGCGCAGGTCGTCCCATTCGCCGTTTGCGCCCTCGGCCCCCGCGAAGGGGTGCTGGAGCGAGACCTTGGCCAGCTCGTCATTGCTCACGCCGCGCACCCGGCGCCACATGCCATCTTCCAGCCGCGCCCGGCCCAGCACGTCGGCGGCCAGATCATCGGCCAGAAGGTAGCGGTCGCCGACATTGGCCCAGCATTCGTCAGGCGTGCCGGTGACCTCGTAAAGGCCATAGGAGATGCCCTCGCCGTAAACCACGGCCTTGTTCGAGGGCATGGTCCAAGGCGTGGTGGTCCAGATCACCACCTTGGCGCCATCCAACTCGCTGTCGGTGCCCACGACTTTGAACTTGACCCAGACGGTGAAGCTTTCCTTGTCGTGATACTCGACCTCGGCCTCGGCCAGCGCCGTCTTCTCGACAGGCGACCACATCACGGGCTTGGAGCCCTGATAGAGCGTACCGTTCATCAGGAACTTCATGAATTCCTCGGCGATCACCCGCTCGGCATGGAAATCCATGGTCAGATAGGGATTTTCCCAGTTGCCGGTGATGCCAAGCCGCTTGAATTCCTCGCGCTGCACGTCGACCCATTTGGCGGCGAAGTCGCGGCATTCGGCGCGGAACTCGTTGATCGGCACCTGATCCTTGTCGCGGCCCTTCTTGCGGTACTGCTCTTCGATCTTCCACTCGATCGGCAGGCCGTGGCAATCCCAACCGGGGATGTAGCGCGCGTCATAGCCCATCATCTGGTGGGAGCGGACGATCATGTCCTTGATCGTCTTGTTCAGCGCGTGGCCGATGTGCAGGTTGCCGTTGGCGTAGGGCGGGCCGTCATGCAGGGTGAAAGGCTCCCGCCCCTCTTTCTCGCGCAGGCGGTCATAGACGCCGATCTTTTCCCAACGCTCCAGCCAGCCGGGCTCGCGCTTGGGCAATCCGGCGCGCATGGGGAAATCGGTCTTGGGCAGGTTCAGCGTGGCTTTGTAGTCGGGGGTCTCGGCGCACATGGGGGGCGTCCTTTAGGCATTTGGGGGGTTATTCAATCTCGGTCGGTGCGAATGGCTCAAGCACCTCGGCCCGGCGTCTCAATTGCTCAGAGCGCCGGGAATATAATTCGAATAATGATCGCGGTGAGGCGTGTCATGGGCCCGCTTATAAACAGCCCCCCCTGCCCCGACAAGCCCCGGAAGACGCGCGACAATCGGGCTGAAAACACCGCCAGAGTCGCCGCCCGCCGGACTTAACATTTTTTATGATCCCCGGCCTTCGCTTGAATTTTTCGGCGAAAACAGCATCATAAGGTATTCGACAAAGCTTTATTTCCGCGGGCTCCGTTTTGGGGAACCCGCGACAATTCTAATGGGCAGAAAGACCTGCGTGTGACCATCAAAGACACCTTTTATCACGATATGGCCGTAAAACCGTCAGGCATGGTCGACCATCTAAGCGGCGCGCAATGGGCCAAGCTTGCCCCGCTGATGACCCAGCACGAGCGTTTCACGCCCGGAACCGTGATCAGTCGCAGGGGGGATTTTCTGGATCACAGCCTGTTGCTGCTCGATGGGTTGATCGCCCGCAGCGTGCCGCGCGGACAGCGTGCCCGCAGCACCTTCGTCGCCCTCCAATTCCCCGGCGAGTTTGTCGATCTGCACGCCTTCCCGCTAAAGCAACTCGACCATGATGTGATATCGCTGACCGATACCCATGTCGCCATCATCTCGCATGAGCCGCTGCGCGAATTGCTCAATGGCGATGTTGAGATGGCCCGGAAACTCTGGTTGATGACCTTGGTCGATGCCTCCATCCACCGCCATTGGGTGATGCGCAACAGCGCCATGCGCGCGCTGGCGCGGGTAGCGAATTTCCTGAGCGAATTCGATGCCCGCATGACCGCCGCCCATGGGATGGAGCGTCAGAGCCTGCCCTTCAGCCTGCGCCAGACCGATATCGCCGATGCCACCGGCCTCACCTCGGTCCATGTCAGCCGCACCCTGCGTGAGCTGCGCGAACATGGCTGCTGTGCTGTGACGGGCGGCAAACTTCTGATTAACGACCGCGCGGGGCTGCATAAGGTCGGCCAGTTCGAGCCTGCCTACCTCTATATGCCCCAAGCCGAAGCGGCGCTTTAACCCGCCTCTGCCAGAGGCTGCGGCGCACCTTCCACCTGCAAAGCAATCGCCGGATAGGTTTTACGCGGCAGCGCGACATCCCTCTGCGCCCGGGCCGCGTGATAGAGCCGTTCGAACTTCGTCACCATCGCCTGCGCATCAAAGAGCCGTGCCACACGGGCGCGGGGCACCTTGGCGGGGATATCGCGCGCCTGTAGCAAGGCCCGCGCCAAGGCAACTGCGCTATCTTCCGCCGCGATGACACCTGCCTCGCCAAGCACCTCCTCAACTGCGCCATGCGGGGTTGCGGCAACAGGCAGGCCCGTCGCCATCGCCTCCACCGCGGCGAGGCCAAAAGGTTCCTCCCACTGTGGGGTGAAGAGCGCCACCGAGGCCCGCCCATAGGCCGCCCCAAGCGCCGCCGTTTCCAGATGCCCGACATAGGCCACATCGCCATAAAGATGCGGTCTTACCATATCGTTAAAGTAGTCCTGATGCTCGACCACCCCGTAGATGCGCAGGGGCACCCCTGCGATCTGCGCCGCCTCTGCCGCCAGATGGGTGCCCTTGGTCGGGGTGATCCGCCCCGCCCAAACGGCGCTGCCATCTCCCGGCCCGCCTTGTGGCCATTCGTCAAGGTCAATCCCGTTGTGCACCACATGCGCCGTGTCGGGCGCGCCCTCGGGCCACCAGATGCCGCGTTGCCGGGCCGAGACGACAGAGGACAGATGCCATGGCGCCGCCCCATCCATCAGCGCGCCCCGCAGCACTTTGAACGGCGGGATATGCAGCGAGGTCACCATCGGCAGCCGCTCCGCCCGCGACAGGCGCGGCAGGAAGCGGTGCAGCGCGTTGTTGTGCACCACGTCAAAGCCACCCTCCAGCAAGAGCCGCGCGGCGCGGGCATAGCAGGCGTCGAGGTGGTCGTTCAGCGCGTCGGTCCCGTGAAAATCATGCCACGGAAAACGCGCGTCATAATGCGCGTCACAGATCGGCAGCAGCTTCACCCCCGCCGGCAGGCTCGCCGCGCTGTCCTCGCTGGCCAATAGGGTCACCTCATGCCCGCGTTCGGCCAAGATCCGGGCAAGACCGTGGGTAAAAGCCTCCATGCCGCCCTTGAAGGGGGCGGCGATGGGGTGGCGAATATGGCCGACGATGGCGGTGCGCAGGGTCATTCCGCCGCGATCCGCTCTTCGCCGCGCAGATAACGCAACACCCGAGCGGTATTGGCGTAAGGCTGGTCCGACTGCTGCTCGCAGAGCGCGAAGTCATCCGCATCCGGCTCGCGCAACTGCACCAGCGCGTCGCCGTCGCTCCCCACCAGCCCCATCAGGCGAAAGGCGGTGAGCCAGTGGTTCATGGTGCGATGGCCCCATTTATCGGCGAAAATCTCGGTATTGCGCAGGATCGACGGGATGTGGTGGATCGGCGGCATGCAATGCGGGTGATGCTGGTGAAAGACCTTCGCGCCCTTCGCCCAGTGGATCGGCACGCCGCGTTCGTCCAACTCTCGGCCAAAGTCGGTATCCTCCCCCCCGTAGCCGGTGAAACGCTCGTCAAAGCCGCCGGAGCGGTCCCAATCTTCGCGGTGGATGGCAAAGTTGAGCGACCAGAAACAGCGGTAATCGTTGCAGCGTTTCAGCCCCTCGGCAGGCGGCCCCTGACGGTCGGAATGGCGCACGGCGACGGCTTCCAGTTTGGGATAATCCCAACCTTCGGTGGCGGTTCCCGCCGGGAGGTAGTTGACCTCGCCCATGATCAGCCCGTTGCCCGGCACCGCATAGCCCATATAATCGGCGATCAGCTCCGGCGCCGGAATGCAATCCACGTCGAGAAAGACCAGACAGTCGCCTTTGGCCTCTGCCGCGACGGTATTGCGCGCGCGTGAGAGGGGCAATTCGCTGCCCGTCACCTGAACCTGCCGGATCGGGAAATCGGTCTGCGGCAGGTCGTCGTAAAGCGTGTCCTGCATGACCCCGATCACCAGCTCATCCGGCTGCCGGGTCTGACGGGTCAGGCCAAGGATCACATTGCGCAGATGCGCCGCCCGCCCCCGCGCGAGCGTCAGCGCGCTAACTGTGGTATTCTCAGGCACGGATGGGGTGAACGACGTCATGTAAGTCTCCGGTATCTTCGGGTGTTTCTGATAGCAGCTGCTCGGTCAGGCCGATCAGCCAATTGGCCGTCTCTGTGGCGGCATCCTCATTGACCAAGGCACGTTGCAGGGCGGGGTCATGGGCATCGAAGGTGTCTTGAATCGCGCGGCGCCATGCCGCGACGGAAGACGGGAAATGCGGCAGGTGATGCGCCGCCCCCGCCCGCGCTAGCGCCTCGGCCTTTTCGACCTGTTCGTCGAAATAGCGCCACTCCGGCACGGCGAGCCATGGTGTCTCTGCCGCTAGGATCTGGTGGCAGGTGGTGTTCCCGGTCGAGGCCACGACCATATCCGCCGCCGCCAGATAATCCGCCGCGTTATCAACCCAGCCGTGATGGCGCAGGTTGGCAGGCTCGGTCGCATGCCAATCGCGCGCCATGCGCCCGATGGTGATGAAAGCCGTCTCGGGCATCGCCCGCGCCGCGATGCCGAAGGGGGCGGAGGCGAAACCCGTGCCGCCCCCGCCCGACATGACCAGCACCATGCGCTGCTCTGGCCCGACGCCAAGCCTTTCGCGCAACATCGCGCGCCGCGCCGGATCGGGGCGTTTTACATCGACGCCCAAGCCGCCGGCGAAATGCGTTTTTTCCATATGCCGCGCGGGCCAATCCGGCTGCGCCAGCGCCATGGCGGCGGGACAAAGCAACCCGACCGCCCCGTCATAGGCCGCCTGATGCCCCGGATCACCGCGTTGACCGTGTTGCAGCACCTTCACATGCGGCACCGAACAGATCCGCGCAAGCTGCGCCACCTCTGCCGAGACATCGCTGATCATCAGCACCGGATTGGCGCTGGCGAACCAAGCGGCCAGTTGCGCCATGGCCTGCCGGATGCCGGGCCAGCCAAGCGGTGCGCAATGCACCGTATCCGGCGCGCTGGTGGTGTCGTTGATGTCCTCGGCCCCCGTCGCCTCGAATAGCGATGGCAGGGTGATGACTTCCACCGCCCGGGTGAAGGCGGGGAAAATATCCGGTTTCGCGCAGAAAACGGTCACCGGCTGGCTCTCGGGCAGCGCGTTGACGACCGCAGCACAGCGTTCCGCATGGCCGCGCCCCTGATGGTGGACGAAGTAACCGATGGGCCGCGTCATTGCGCCACCATCTTCACCGGCGGCTCCATCGCGTTGAGGGCAAAGCCGAAAGTCTCCAACCCCTCCAAGACCCCAGCCGCATGGGCCGCGCGGGCGTGGTAGAGCCGTTTGCCGCTCAGACGTTCGCGCAGCCCGTCCATCGCATTGCCCACCAAGATGCCCCGGCCCGGACCATCCTCCACCGCCTGCAACATGTCGAAATCATTGCCACTGTCCCCGGCCACGACAACCCGGTCCATCGGCATGCCCAACCGCCGCGCGGCGGCACAGACGGCAGGCCCCTTGCCCGCCGCCAAGGGCAGAACATCGATCAGCCGCCCATGCGAGGCCACAATCTGCGCCGCAGCACCGCGCCGCGCCAGATGCCGCTCCAACCGGCGCGCGGTGCGCATGTCACCAAAACCGCTGAGCTTCCACCGCCGCTGCTCAACCGGCGCTTGCCAGTTAAAGCCGAAGTCCTTCAGCGCCCGCTCCACCCGGGCCCGGTCCCATCCGGCGTCAAGCTTTTGGGCGAAACGCTCATCCAGACACAGCCGCCCCTCGGCATCGGGCAGATAGACCTCGGTCCCAACAGAGGTGATAAAGACGCGCGGGCTGGGCAGGTTCCAATCGCGCAGGATGCGGCGTGCTTCCGGCAGGCTGCGCCCCGTGGCCACGGCAAAAAGCGGTCGGTCCCGGGCGATCCATGCGTTGAACAGGGCGGCGGATGGCGCACAGCCCGTCAGCGTGTTGTCGATATCGCTGGCCAGCAGGACAGGCGCAGGCGTCGTCACGGGCGCGGCGTGGCGGATATCTTCGCAGATGTGCTGCACCTCTTCGGCCCATTTCGACCAGTCGTAGCGCCCAACATTGGCACGCCCGGCTTCCGATGCCTCAGTCCAGAATGCGCGATCGTCCAACAGCTTCAACAGCGCCGCCTCAATGGCCGCGCCATCGCAGGGCGGCACACAGAGACCATGGCCAAGGTCCGCCACGATATCGGCAGGGCCGCCTTCGCGCGTGGCCACCACCGGCAGGCCATGCGATGCCGCCTCCAACATGGTCAGGCCAAAGGGCTCATGCAGTGCGAGGTTAACAAAAACCCCACCGGTCTGCGCCGCGCGGTCATAGAGGGCCGCCACATCGCCCTGCGTATGGCTCGGCGGCAGCGCCACTTTTCCGCGCAGTTCCGGCACTTCTAACGTCTCCCGCAGGCGGATCAGCTCCGCGCGGGCCTCTGCATTCGCCTGCAGCGCATCGCCATGCTGGCCGGCGAGGATCACAAGGTTCGCCCGCGCCTGCAAAGCGGGGCTTTGCGCATAGACCCGCGCCAAGGTCGCAAGGTTCTTGCGGGCCACGGGGCGCGCCACGGCGAGCAGCGTGGGGCGGTCGGGGTCGCTCAACTGACCGGCCAAGAGCGCACGGCCCGCCCCGGCCTCAGCCGGGCGGCGCAGCGATACGCCCGGAGAGACCCGGTGCACCCGCGCCTGCGCATCCGCCCCATAGGCCGCGACCTGCACCTCGGCCTCATCGCGCGAAGACAGCACTACCGCATCCGCCTCCAACAGCGCGCGCCGCTCTGCCGCGACACGGGCGGCATCCACCTCTGCCCCTGACTTGCTCAGGGCCAGCGAATGGGGGGTATAGATCACCGGAATGCCGAACCGCGCCCGCGCCGCCAGCGCCAGTTGCGCCGCGTCGGCGAAATGCGCGTGGATCACATCCGGCAGCCGTTTGGCCTGCGCCAGATCGTCGAGGAACGCCTCCACCAGCGCGGGAATTTCCGCGGCGAGGTTTTCTTTGCTCAGATACCCCCGCTCCGCCGTCCAAAGCCGCCGGATCGACAGGCTGCGGCTGACCTGCTGCTCGGTCTGGGCGTGCACGGCCCCAAGGCTTGGTTCATCGAAAGCACGGGTCACGATCTGCACCGCATCCACATCGCCCCGCGCCGCCTGCGCGCGGGCCGCCCCCAAGATATAGGCGATGTGACCGCCGGTATCTTCGGTCACGCCATAGTTGACAGACGGCGCCGTGAGGCAGCCCCCGAGGGCAATGTGACAAATGAACATGAATGGGTCTCCTTATGGAGGGGTGACCCCCCTCACAGCCCATCCGTTCCGATAACAAATGTTAATGCATACATCGCTGGACAGCGCGGTTGGATGTCCTAGCTGCCTGCCATTGAACCCCGCCTCTCTCTCCCCCAATCAGAGCCGTCGTGATGCCCTCAGAAATCCCCCCGCGCTACCTGTTCATCGGCGGGCTGCACCGCTCAGGCACCTCGCTGGTCAACCGCTTGGCCAATGCCCTGCCCGGCGCGGGTGGCATCACCGGATCGGCGGCGCCCGAGAATGAGGGGGTCTACCTGCAAGGGGCCATTCCCCATACGGCGCAATCCGGGCGGCCCATGCATTTCGCGACCAACCCTGAGGAACATCTGACCGAGGCGCATCCGCTCAACAGTTTGGAGACGAAGACCCGGCTGGCGCAGGACTGGGCGCCGTGGTTTGCCCCGGACCTGCGTTGGCGGGTTGAAAAATCACCGGTGAACCTGACCCGCATGCGGTTGATGCAGCAACTCTTTCCCATGTCGCAATTCATCGTCGTCCTGCGCCACCCCGAGGCCGTTGCCGCCTCGGTCGCGTCATGGGTCCATGCGCCAGCGCAGGCGTTGATCGACCATTGGATCGCGGCACAGGTGCAGATGCTGGATGACCTGCCCTATCTGCATGCGGTGATGGTTCTGCGTTATGAGGATATCGTTGCCGACGCCTCCCGCGCCCTGCGCCGGATCGCGCGTTTCACCGATCTGCCCGAGGCGGCATTGCCCGAGGGCATTGCGGATGGAAATCAAACCCACGCCGGGGCCACACAGATGACGAAGGCACATGCGGCCGAGGGCGCGCGATGGGGCTATGCCCCCGGGTTGCAGGTCTCGCCTTGGCCCGGCCTGATCCAGCACCCGTTGCGCGCGGTGCGCGAAGCGGTTGAGGCAGCGTGATCGGTTAACCCTCGCCGAGCACCCCGGTCAGCGCGCGTTTGATGATGCCCCGCACGCCGGGGCGTTTCTCGCGGGCAAAGGGCAACGGGCGGCACACCTCGATCGCGGCCACGCCAACGCGCGCGGTCAGCGCCCCGTTCACCAGCCCCTCGCCGAAACGGCGGCTCAGCTTGGCGACGATGGACCCGCCCAAGAGCGGCTCGATCAGATCATCCCCCACGGCCACGGCCCCCGTCGCCACCAAATGCAACAGCACCGCGCGGGTCAGCCGCCATGAGCCGAAAAAGCCCGAGCGCCCGCCGTAGATTTCGGCGATGCGTCGGATCATGCGCAGGTTGCTGCTAAGGGCCGCGGCGACATCGGCCAGCGCCAGAGGCACCAGCGCGGTCACGGCGGCGACCTGCCGGGCGGCGGCCTCGACCTCGCGGGTGGCGGCACGGTCTAGCGGGGCCAGAACCTCACTCTCCGCCAGCCCCAAAAGCGCTTCGGCATCGAATTGATCGCCGCGCAGCTCCGTCAGCCGGTCGCGGCCCCAGCGGGTATCCTCACGGTGCTTGTAGAGCGCCTCAAGCCGGTCCGTGACGCTGCGCGCGGCGGTCAGATCCCCCTGCGCCAACGCCTCGCCCGCATCATGGCGCAGCCCGTCAAGCCGCGCCAGCCGCCCGAAAGCCGCCATTTCGCGCAGCGACAGCAGCAGCAGGACCAGCAAAAACGCCCCGATCAGCAGCGTCATCGCCCAGCCCAGCAGCGGGTAGCGCGCCATCAGGTCGGTGACAAAAGTCCAAGCCGCGATCGACACCAGCGCCGTGACCAATGCCCCCGCCAGCGCCCAGAACAGCCGCACCAAGCGCGACGGTTTGCGCGCGGCAAGCCGGGCGGCGATCTGCATCGCTTGGCCCTTGGGCGGCGGAGCCTCGACGTCCAACTCGGGCACCGCCGGCGCATCGGCGACCGAGGGCTGCGGCTTGGCGTCTTCCTCAAGGTCGAACAGGATCGGTCCGCGGGCCATCAGGCGGCCTCCCTTTGCCAGTGCAATGTCAAATCGGGCAGCCCTTCGTCATTGGCGCTGCCATCGCTGCGCGCGGTCTCGGCAAACCCGTGTTGGCGGTAGAAGGCGATGGCCCGCGCATTGGCCTGAAAGGTCCAGCAGGTCAGCGACTTATGCCGCGTCTTTAACGCGCACAGAAGGGCCGAGCCGATGCCCTGCCCCCGCGCCGATTGCGCCACAAATAGTGCGTCCAATGCGCCGCCCTCGCAGGCCGCGAAACCAGCCACGCGGCCCTCCCGCTCGGCCACCGTGATCCAGCCCCGGGCGATCATCGCATCGGCATGGGCGATATCCTCGGCACCGGTATGAATGCGGGGCAACCACGCTGTGTTTCGGGCGAAATCGCTCATGATGCCGCCCACGGCGCCTGCGTCGAGGGGCTGCGCCGGGCGCAGGGTGGCGGGGCCTGTCACAACCGCACTCACAGCCGGTCCCCAATCAGGAATTCCGCCGCACGGTCGAGCCGGATATGCGGCGGCCCATCGCCGGGGCGCAGGTCCAACACCGCAGGGGCAAAGCGCATGATCTGATAATCCGCCCCCAGCCATTCCTGCGCGCCCTGCCGTGCGGGGGTCAGCAGATGGGCCGGGTCTTCGGGCAGTTCACCGGGATAGAATGCCGCCTGCCGCCCGCGCGTCTCATCCTCGTTCAAAAGCGTGCCGCGCACCACGTCGAGCGGCTCTCCCCCATGGGTCATCACGTCTTCGGTCGTGGCGCGCAGGCTGGCGATGGCCATGGCCCGCGTGCCCGCGCCCGCATATTGCGCCCGGTCCCGCGCCTCGCGGATCAGCGCCTGCATGATACCGCTCAGCCGGGGATGCTGGCTGTGGTGCAGATGGTCGGCCTTGGTCGCGGCAAAAAGGATTTTCTCGACCCGTTTGCCCCGCAGCAGCGTCGTCAGAAAGTTGTTCGTCCCCGGCCGGAAGGCGCCCAGAATATCGGCCATCGCGCCGCGCAGGTCCTCGACCGCCTGCGGCCCTTGGTGGATCGCGCCAAGCGCGTCAACCAGCACCACCTGCCGATCGATCCGCGAAAAGTGATCGCGGAAGAAGGGCTGCACCACCTGTTTCTTATAGGCCTCGAACCGCCGCGCCATCTCGCGGATCAGCGACTTGCGCGGCGCGCCTTCCGATCCCGGCAGCGGCGCGAAGGTCAGCACCGGTGAGCCTGCAAGGTCACCGGGCAGCAGGAAGCGCCCCGGCGTGCAGTCGGAATAGCCATTAGCACGGGCGGTTTGCAGATAGTCGGCAAAGCTGTCGGCAAGCCTGCGGGCGGTGGTCTCCTCCAACTCGGCATGGGGATCGGTCCGCTCAGCCAGCGCGCGGTAGCCTGCCGCCTCCTCCCGGCTTGCGATCCGTTCGATCACCTGCGCCGACCATTCGGCATAGGTGACATCCATCAGCGCCAGATCTAGCAGCCATTCGCCGGGGTAATCCACGATATCCAGATGCAAGGTGCGCGGCCCTTGGAAGCCCGCCAGCAACCCATTGGGCCGCACCTTGAGCGAGAGCCGCAGTTCCGAAATCGCCCGCGTGCTTTCGGGCCAATGGGGCGTCTTTCCGGTCAGCGCGGCAAGGTGGGTCTCATACTCGAACCGGGGCACGGTATCGTCGGGCTGGGGCTGCAGAAACGCCGCTTCGATCCGCCCCTCAGAGGCCGCGAGCAGCCCCGGCATCCGCCCCCGGTCCAGCAGGTTGGCCACCAGCGAGGTGATGAAAACCGTCTTGCCCGAACGCGCAAGCCCCGTGACCCCAAGCCGGATTACCGGCTCGAAAAACGTCTCGCCCACCGTGTCGGTGACATTCTCAAACTGCCGCCAAATCCCGTCGGCAATGCCTGTGATACCCAAAGCTGCGCCCGTCCTTCTTTCTTTGGCCTCAACATAGGGTCGGCAGGCAGGGATTGCCAGAAGCGCCCGCCCGCGCTAAGGCCCCGGTCATGCCCAGATATGCCCTGAAAATCGAATACCACGGCGCGCCCTTCAACGGGTGGCAGCGTCAGGTTGACCAGTCCACAGTGCAAGGCGCGATCGAGGCCGCTTTGGCCAAGCTGGAACCCGGTGACCACACCATCGCCGCCGCCGGGCGCACCGATACCGGGGTGCATGGGCTGGCGCAGGTTGCGCATTGCGACATGTCCCGCGATTGGTCGCCCTTCCGGCTCGGCGAGGCGCTGAACTATCACCTCAAGCCGCAGCCCATCGCGATCACCGATTGCGTGCTGGCGCCCGAGGATTTTCACGCCCGCTTTTCGGCGCTTGAGCGGCGCTATCACTTCCGCATTCTCAGCCGCCGTGCCCCGGCGGTGCATCAAGCGGGGCTGGTCTGGCAGATCAAACACCGCCTAGATGTCGCAGCCATGCAGGCGGCGGCGGATCTTTTGGTGGGCAAACATGATTTCACCACCTTCCGCTCGACCGTTTGTCAGGCGGAAAGCCCGGTGAAAACACTCGACCGGTTACAGGTTTCGCAGGTCGAGACCATGGCCGGGACGGAGTATCATTTCGACGTGCGCGCGCGGTCCTTCCTGCACAATCAGGTGCGCAGTTTCGTCGGTTCGCTCGAGCGTGTCGGCGCGGGGTCTTGGAGCGTGGCGGATATGGGTGCAGCACTCGCGGCAAAGGACCGTGCCGCCTGCGGGCCGGTCTGCCCGCCGCAGGGGTTATATTTGGCGCATGTGAGCTATCCGGTGGACCCGTTCGCTAAGGCGTGACGAGGAACATCAGCTGCCCGGGGGGTGGCGATGCTTCAGTCGGTTCGTGCCACTTTATCGTGCAGCCCAGGAGCGCGTTACCTAGAGGACACCGCCCCTGGCGAAATCGCCTCCCCGACCGGGCGGGCAGGCGATGGTCCGGCGCCTTTGGCTTGTTTCCGGACCTATAAGCCCTCTTACGGCAGAGGCGTCCACGTCCCGTGGAATTTTCCCTCTTCGCTGATCCGCTCAAACCCATGCGCACCGAAGAAATCCCGCTGCGCTTGGATCATATTCGCCGTGCCGCGCGCCCGGCGCATGCTGTCATACCACGCCAGCGCCGCCGACAGCGCGGGCAACGCAACACCGAGCAATGCGCCCGCCGCCACCACCCGGCGCAGCGCCGGAATGCTCTCTTCCAAGCGTTTGCGCATGGCGGGGGCGAGGATCAGATGTCCACCGGGCAATTCGCCCCGGAAGGCATCGGCAAACTCGTCCAACAACGCCGAACGGATGATGCAACCCGCGCGCCAAATCTCGGAGATCCGCGCCATGTCGAGCGACCAGTCAAACTCCTCCGACGCCGCCGACAGGATGCGAAAGCCCTGCGCGTGGCCGATGATCCGCCCCGCCAAAAGCGCCATTTCCAGATCCGCCTCTTCGGGCAGCGGCGCGTCCTGCACGCCTTCGGGCAACAGCGGCTCGGCCATTTCGCGCACAGACTTCTCGCTCGACCAACCGCGCGCGCCGACGGCGGCTTCGATGGTATTGGCCGATTGCCCCATCTTGAGCGCTTCGATCAAGGTCCAGCGCCCGGTGCCCTTTTGCCCGGCCTGATCGCGGATCACATCGACCATCGGCGTGCCGGTCTGGGTATCGACCGACAAAAGCGCCGCGGCCGAGACTTCGATCAGATAGGAGTTCAGCGGCCCCTTGCGCCAGTCGGCAAAGAGATTGCCAATTTCCACCGCGCCCTGCCCGCCCGCATCGCGCAGCAGGCCGTAGACTTCGGCGATCATCTGCATGTCGGCATATTCGATGCCGTTATGCACCGTTTTGACAAAATGCCCCGCTCCGTCGGGGCCGAGATGCGCCACGCAAGGCGTGCCCTCGAATTGCGCGGCAATCTTCTCGGCCATCGGTTTGAACTGGGTCCAAGAATGCGCGCTGCCGCCGACCATCATCGACGGGCCATTGCGCGCCCCGGCCTCGCCACCCGACACGCCCATGCCGACGAAATGCAGCCCCGTGCCTTCGAGTTCGGCACTGCGGCGGCGGGTGTCGTGGAAATCGGCGTTGCCGCCGTCGATCAAAGTGTCGCCCTCATCCAGCAGCGGTTTGATCGCCTCGATCATCGCATCGACCGGCGCGCCGGAGGGGATCATGAAAAGAATGCTGCGCGGGCGGGCGATGGCGGCAACGAAATCCTCAAGCCGCTCCGTCCCGATCAGGCGCTCGGCCAGCGGTCCGGCCTCGTCAAGGAACGGCGCGATCCAATCGGCCTCTCGGTTACTGACCGCCACGGTAAATCCATTGTCGGCCAAGTTCAGCGCCAGTGCCGAGCCCATGGTCCCCAGACCGTATACCCCGATATCGGCGCCTGCGCCCTGTGCCGCGCCCCCGTCCGCCTGCGTGCCAGTTGCCATAACGATCATGCCTCATTTCTAGCCTGTCATACTGCCAAGCCCACCTATCCGGCGGGCCGCAGTTTGATTTGCGTTCGGGAAGACTATATAATGTGCGGATAACAAGAAAAACACCCGACCGAGGCATAGTTCTGTAATGACACAAGTATTTAGACGCGCATGGGAGGATATGGTCCTTCCTATTTTCAAACGTCCCCGCCGTGTGCAGGTTGCCGCCCTGTGCTACCGCGACACCGAGGCGGGCAAAAAGGTCCTGCTGATCACCAGCCGCGATACGGGCCGCTGGATTTTGCCCAAGGGCTGGCCGATCGACGGGTTGGACGGTGCCGGGGCCGCCTTGCAGGAAGCATGGGAAGAGGCCGGGGTGACCAATGCGGATATCGAATCCGATCCGATGGGCATTTTCGACTATGACAAGGGTCTCGGCGAAGGTTTGACCGTGCCCGTGACCACACAGGTCTACCTCACCCGCGTCCGCGATCTGAGCGAGGAATACCCCGAAGCGGGCATGCGCAAACGCGCGTGGTTCACCCCGCAAGAGGCATCGGAACTCGTGGATGAGCCTGATCTTAAAGCAATCTTATCTGCCTTCCATTAAGCCCCTTCGGCGCCGGGCCGCTGTCCGGTGCCATTTCCCCCCTGCCCCATTGCCGCCCCTGCCCGTTTCGGGATGTTACAATTTTGTGACAGGGTGACTTGCGCCCTCGGTAGCCTTATGTCACCCCCCGCTGAACGTTAGGATCGGAGATCATACAGGAATGGCAACGGAACCGCAGGGCAGCCAGTGGAAGACACTGGACAAGGACCTCAACCGTATTTCGCAAGTCGAACTGGCCGCGACCTATGTCGCCCGCCCCCTCGTGGCGCCGGGCATCGCGCTGGCCTTTATCGTGGTGGCAGGTGCCGTTGCGGCGGTAATCTTCGGGCAACAGCCCTCCAGCTTTGTCGTGATCGCCGCGGCGGTCTTTGGCGCCTATATGGCGGTGAACATCGGCGCGAATGACGTGGCCAACAACATGGGCCCCGCCGTCGGCGCCAATGCGCTGACCATGGGCGGCGCCATCGTCATCGCGGCCTTGTGCGAATCCGCCGGGGCCTTGCTGGCGGGGGGCGATGTCGTCTCGACCATTTCCAAGGGCATCATCGACCCGGCGAGTGTCGCGGACACGCGCATCTTCATCTGGGCGATGATGGCCGCGCTGGTCTCTTCCGCGCTCTGGGTCAACCTTGCCACATGGGTCGGCGCGCCGGTCTCGACCACCCATTCGGTCGTCGGCGGCGTCATGGGCGCGGGCATCGCAGCAGCGGGCCTTGGCGCGGTGAACTGGAGCTCGATGAGCATGATCGCCGCAAGCTGGGTGATCTCGCCCGTGCTGGGCGGTGCGGTGGCGGCGATGTTCTTGGCCTTCATCAAGGCGCGCATCCTCTACCAAGACGACAAAATCGCCGCCTCGCGCACTTGGGTGCCGGTGCTGGTGGGGCTGATGGCCGGTGTCTTTGCCGCCTATCTGGCGCTCAAGGGGCTGAAAAAGATCATCAGCATCGATATGCCGGTCGCCCTGATCATCGGGCTTGTGACGGGGCTTGTGGTCTATGCCATTTCCGCCCCGCTGATCCGCCGCGCCTCGGAAGGGATGGAGAACCGCAACCGTTCGGTCAAAACGCTCTTTGGCCTGCCGCTGGTCCTCTCCGCCGCGCTTCTCAGCTTTGCCCATGGGGCCAATGACGTGGCCAATGCGGTCGGCCCGCTGGCGGCGATCGTCCATGCGACCGAGTTCGGCGGTTTCGAGGATAAGGTGAGCATCCCCACATGGGTGATGATCATCGGGGCCTTCGGCATCTCCTTCGGTCTGTTCCTGTTCGGGCCGAAACTGATCCGCATGGTCGGCAGCCAGATCACCAAGCTGAACCCGATGCGCGCCTATTGCGTGGCGCTTTCGGCGGCGATCACGGTGATCGTGGCAAGCTGGCTCGGCCTGCCCGTGTCTTCGACCCATATCGCCGTGGGCGGGGTCTTTGGCGTGGGCTTTTACCGTGAATGGCATATGGAACGGCGCCTGCGCCGGATCGGGGCCAAGACCGGTGAGGTCAAGCGCATCGCCAAGGAAGAGCGCCGCCGCCGCAAGCTGGTGCGCCGCTCGCATTTCATGACGATCGTCGCGGCTTGGGTGATCACCGTGCCCGCAGCGGCGCTGCTCTCTGGCATCGTCTTTTGGGTGCTGAACGCCTTTGTGAACTAAGGTCAGGCGCGGGGGCGCCTCACCCCTCTTGCCGGTCCTGCCCTGCCGCCATTTCGGCCCGAAGGGCGGTGACCGGCAGATGCGGCAGCCCTTCATCCGCAAGCTCTGCCCAGCCCATCACCCGCAGCACCATATCCGTCACCGGCGTCGCGCGGCCAAGCACCCTTGCGCGGCGCTGCACCTCGCCTTGGAGCGCGTCGATCTCGGTCGGGCGGCGCGCGGCGAGGTCTTGCGCCATCGAGGTCCGCGCCTGCGGGTCGATCTGCAACATGGTGGCGGCGACGCGGGTAAAAATCGGCGTCGGCAGGCGCAAGAACGTCGGGACCAGCCGCGCCGGGATCGGCGTGGTCATGGCGGGCCGGATCTTGTCGGCGCGCAGAACCGCCAGCGCCTCGGCCCATTGATCGGCCATCAGACGCCGCCACGCCCGATCCTGCAACTGCGCTTGCAACGGCAGACCGCTTAAAGCGTTCAGGGCATTGTTGAGGTTCATCAGGAACTTGCCCCATTGCAGGGCGGTGATATCGGCGCGTTCCTCTACCTTTAGGTCCGGCAGCGACAGGCGCGCGGCCAGATCAGCCGGGCCCGCCTCGATCACCAGATCGCCCGAGCTTGCCCGGTGGTAGCAGCCCTGCCCCATGGCCACGACGTTGAACGGCACCAGCCCCGCGCGCAGATCATGCTGCGGCAGTTGCTCGGCCAAGGCCGCGCGGTTGCCCATGCCGTTTTGCAGGCTGATGACCTGCACGCCGGGCGCGCTGTGGCGGGCGATCAGCCGGGCCATGTCTTCGGTGTCGCGCGATTTGACCGTGACCAGCACGATATCGGCATCGCGCAGGCAGGTCTCACCCCCGGCAAGGTTCAGATCATCCGGCGAGAGGTAGCGCGCCATGCCGCCGAAATCCGTCAGGGTCAGCCCATGGGTGCGGATTTCAGCCTGAATGCGGGGCCGCGCCAGCAGGGTCACGGCATGGCCCGCCCCGGCCAGCAGCCCGCCGACAAAGCAGCCCACCGCCCCCGCGCCCGCAACAACGATGCGGGGGTCGTCGCTCATGCGCCCAGACACCAGCGCATGACAGCTTTCTGCGCGTGCAGACGGTTCTCGGCCTCGTCAAAGATCACCGAATGCGGCCCATCCATGACCGAGCTTGTCGCCTCGTCATCGCGGTGCGCAGGCAGGCAATGCATGAAGAGCGCGTCGGGCTTGGCCAGCGCCATCAGCGCATCGTTGACCTGATAGCCGCGCAACTGGTTGTGCCGCCGCTCGCGCGCCGATTGCGGATCATGCATGCTGACCCAAGTATCGGTGACCACCAGATCGGCACCCTCCACGGCCTTCTGGGGGTCGCGCTCGGTCGTATAAAGCCCGTCGAGCGCGCGCTCGGGGTCGAGCGGCTCAGGCCCCGTGAAGACAAGGTCGAAGTCGAACTGCTTGGCCGCATGGGCGAAACTGGCAAAGACGTTGTTGCCGTCGCCCGACCAGACCACCTTGCGCCCTTTGATCGGGCCTCGGTGTTCCTCAAAGGTCTGAATGTCGGCCATGATCTGACAGGGATGCGTGCGGTTGGTCAGCCCGTTGATCACCGGAACGGAGGCATATTCCGCCATCTCCAGCAGGGTCTGCTCTTCGAAAGTGCGGATCATGATCATATCGACATAGCGCGACAGCACGCGGGCGGTGTCGGCGATGGTCTCACCATGGCCGAGCTGCATATCGGCGCCCGAAAGCACCATGGTCTGCCCACCCATCTGCCGCACGCCCACGTCGAAAGAGACACGCGTCCGGGTCGAGGGTTTCTCAAAGATCAGCGCGACCATGTGATCCTTCAACGGCTGGTCATCATCCGGCGCGCCGCGCGGGCGGCCATTGCGCGCGGCTTTCATGGCGGCGGCATTGTCGATGATCTGCCGCAGATCGGCGGGGTCGGTTTGGTGGATATCGAGGAAATGGTTCATCTGTCGTCTCTGTCTTGCGGGGTCCAAGGCCACGGCCTTGAAAGCCCGAGGAATGTTTTGGGGTGAATGGCGCTCAGGCCGGGGTCAGGTCACGCGCGATGGCGTCGAGCCGGGTCACCGCCTCGGCAATCTCATCGTCGGAAATGGTCAGCGGCGGCAGCAGGCGGATCACATTGTCGGCGGCGGGCACGGTGATCAGCTCATGGGCATAGCCCGAGGCGACCACATCGGCATTCGCCACCTTGCATTTCAGGCCCAGCATCAGCCCCGCGCCGCGCACCTCCTCAAAGACCTCCGGATGCTCAGCCACCAGCCCTTCGAGACGCTGACGCAGCAGCCCCGATTTGCGATTCACCTCGGCCAGAAAGGCGGCATCGGCGACCACATCCAGCACAGCGCAGCCCACGGCGCAGCCCAGCGGGTTGCCGCCATAGGTCGACCCGTGGGTGCCTGCGGTCATGCCCGATGCGGCCCTCTCCGTGGCCAACACGGCGCCGAGCGGAAAGCCCCCGCCGATGCCCTTGGCCACCATCATGATGTCGGGAGTTACCCCTGCCCATTCATGGGCAAAAAGCCGTCCGGTCCGGCCGACGCCGCATTGCACCTCATCGCAGATCAGCAAGAGCCCGTGGGCGTCGCAAAGCGCGCGCATCTGCTGCAACTCGGCATCCGGCACGGCGCGAATACCGCCCTCGCCCTGCACCGGCTCAACCATGATGGCGGCGGTCTTGTCGGTGATGGCAGCCTCAAGTGCGGCGCTGTCGCCAAGGTCGAGATGCACGAAACCCGGCAGTTGCGGGCCGAAGCCTTTGGTCATCTTCTCAGACCCCGCCGCCGCGATCCCGGCAGAAGAGCGGCCGTGAAAGGCCCCGTTAAAGGCGATGATCTCGACCCGCTCAGGCTGGCCTGCCTCGTAAAAATACTTGCGCGCCATCTTCACAGCCAATTCGCAGGCCTCGGTCCCCGAATTGCAAAAGAAGGCGGTGTCGGCAAAGGTCTCGGCCACCAGCCGGTCGGCCAACGCCTCTTGCTGCGGAATGTGGTAGAGGTTCGACGTATGCCATAGCGCCTGCGCCTGATCGGTCAGCGCCTTCACCAGCGCCGGATGCGCATGGCCAAGCGCGTTCACCGCGATCCCCGCGCCCAGATCAAGAAAACGTCGTCCATCCGCCTCGATCAGCCAAGTGCCTTCGCCTTTGACGAAGGTCAAAGGAGCGCGATTATAGGTTGGCAGAACGGAAGGGATCATCTGTTTGTCCTTGAAAGAGGGCCGTGTCACGCCGGTAAAAGGGCATGGGGCTGGCGCAGGGTCAATGGGATTTGCTTGTTTTTGAAAGGATGCAGCACGCAGGCTGAGAGATCAGGCCATCACGCCGCCCCAAGGGGGGGCACCATGTTATCGGACGAAGCGTCGTCGGATGGAATATGCGGCAGATTTGATCATGGCTCTTGCATAGCCGCCCTTCATCCCCCACGTAAAGCCCCAATCGCCTTGCGCCGCCCCCGAGGGGGGCATCGGCGCTTGCACCTGCGGCCCCAGAAGATAAAATGGGGGCCAATACACTGACAAAGCGGTCCGGGCTAGGGGGCCGCTTTTTAACTGGGGAACCCCGTATGTCCTGGACTGATGAGCGCGTAGAGACACTGAAAAAGATGTGGGGCGAAGGCCAGTCCGCCAGCCAGATCGCGAAGGAACTGGGTGGGGTGACGCGCAACGCCGTGATCGGCAAGGTGCACCGTCTGGGCCTGTCGAACCGCACCGCGGGCGCGCCCGCCGCCGCGGCGGCGGCGACTGCCAAGCCGGAGCCCAAGGCCAAGCCCGCAGCCCCCAAGGCCGAGGCCAAGACGAAGCCCGCCGCCAAAGCCGCGCCGGAGGCCGAGGCCGCCCCCGCGCCCGAAGCCGAAGAGCCCGCCGCAGCCCCGGCACCCAAGCCCAACCTGCCCGCACGCAAGCAGATCATCCCCGCAGGCCAGCCCCTGCCGCCGCAGCCTTCGGCCAATGAGATCAGCCCAGAGGCGCTCGCCAAGGTCAGCGAAGTGGAGAAGAAGGCCAAAAAAATCGGCCTGATGGAACTGACAGAACGCACCTGCAAATGGCCCGTGGGCGACCCGGCGACCGATGATTTCTGGTTCTGCGGCCTGCCCGTGCAGCAGGGCAAACCCTATTGCGAGGCCCATGTCGGCGTCGCCTTCCAACCGATGAGCGCCCGGCGCGACCGCCGCCGCTAAGACTGTCAGGATAAACAAAAAAAGGCGGGCGGGCTTGAGTGCCCTGCCCGCCTCTTTCTTTGCCTGAGGCCTAGATCAGCGCAGTTTCGGCGGTTTCGCCGGATCGCTGCCCGGGGCCATCCGGGGCGTATTCTGCAAAGGCTCCATCTGCGGCAGGTCAAAACGCAGGCCGATGCGGGCCAGCTTCTCGACCACCGCGTCATTGGGGCCGAAGAAGCCGACATCCATCGCCCCCGCCTCGATCCCCGAAAAGGTCAGCGCCTCAGACGCCGCGCGCACCAGCGCGTCTTGCGCGCGGGGGATCGCACCGACGAAGGCCAGCAGATGCCCGCGCCCGCCGCCGCTGTATTCGACACCGACAAGGAAGGCCCCCGCCGCCATGCCGGTGGCCGTCGCCAATTTCGCATCAATCGCGGCGATCAGCGTCTCGGGCAAGCCCTGCGGCGGGAACACGCGGTCGATGCCCGCCTCCACCTCGCCCGGCGCATGGGCCAATGTGTCGCGCAGCCAGTCCATCGCCTCGGCAGGCAGCAGGATCTCGGACGGGGCCACACCGATGTTCACCGCCATGCCCAATGGCTGCCCCTCCAACATCGCGGCAATCGCACGGCCCGAGAGCGCCACGTAAGGAGACGCCTCCCCCACGTGAGCCGAGAGCCGCGCCGCGCGGTCGAAGACCATGACATAGCTATCATCAAGCAGCACCGGGCTGATCTGATCGCCCTGCGGCTCATCCTCAAGCAGCATGAAAAGCTCGACATCCGCGATACGTTCGTAAAATCGCAGCCGCGCCGCGTCGTCGTCGGGGGCGGAGGTCATCGAAGCATGAGCTTGGTCGAGCGGGGTCGGCTCGGTCTTGGGGTCAGTTTGGCGGTCGGTCATTCATCACCTCGGACACGGCGGCGCGCAGACGGGGCAAGACCTCTTCCGCGAACCAGGGATTCTTGTTCAACCATCCGGTATTGCGCCACGACGGATGAGGCAAGGCAAAGACCCCCGGCGGATGATCCCGCCAGCCCGCCACGGCCTCGGTCACATTGCGAAATCCGGGGAGGTGATATTTCATCGCATAGGCCCCAATCAACACCGTGAGCCGCAGATCGGGCAGCATTTCCAGCACCGGTTCGCGCCAAGTCTGCGCACAGATACGCGGCGGTGGCAGGTCACTGCCCTTTGCATCATAGCCCGGAAAGCAAAAGCCCATCGGCACGATGGCGACCCTATCGCGGTCATAGAATGTCGCCTCATCCAGCCCCAGCCAGTCGCGCAGGCGGGTGCCGGACATATCCCAGAACGGCTTGCCCGCCTCATGCACCCGTTTACCGGGCGCTTGGCTGGCGATCAGCAGCCGCGCGCCGGGTTTGAACCAGACGATGGGCCGCGGGCGATGCTGGGTCGCGGTCACGGCGAAACGCTCGGCACAAAGGCGGCAGGCCGCCAGATCATCTCGGATATCCTTCATGAGCAGGAGATAAGCGGTAGGGCCAAAAGATAAAGGGCGGCGGGCCATCACTTCGACAATTATCGAAATAAACCTTGCATCGCGCTGACGTTTCGATATTTCTAGAATCATGAAACAAGAATCCGCAACCCCCGCCCTCACCCTCGCCGCCAGCAGCTTTGCGGCGCTTGGATCGGAACAACGCCTTCTGGTGCTGCGCACGCTGGTGCGCGCCGGATCAGAGGGGCTGAACATCGGCACGCTGGGCGAACGCACCGGCGTGACCGGCTCGACCCTGACACATCATCTAAAACTCTTGGCCTCTGCCGGTCTGGTGAAACAGGAAAAGCAAGGCCGCAGCACCATCTGCGCCGCCGTCGCCTATGAAGAGGTGCAGGCGTTGGCGAATTTCCTGCTGACCGAATGCTGCGCAGACGCAATCGAAGGCTGCACGGAGCATAACCATGGCTGATACCACACAAACCCTCCCCGCGCTGCACCGCTTGGCCTTTTTGAAAGGCGCTTGGGGCATCACGCTGGCGCTCTTGGCGCTGATCGCGCTGCTGGATCCGCCACAGGTCATGCCGACGGTCATCTTCGCGTCTGAGGCGCTTTTGCACACCGCCCCCTTCATCGCCTTCGCGGTGCTGGCCGTGGCCTATCTCAAAGCCAGCGGGGCGGAGAGCCTGCTTGCCCGCGCGTTTGAGGGCAACCCGGCGCGGATGGTGGTGATGGCGGCGGCGCTTGGCGGCTTGTCCCCCTTTTGCAGTTGTGAGGTGATCCCCTTCATCGCCGCGCTGCTGGCCGTCGGCGCCCCGCTCGGCGCGGTGATGGCCTTTTGGCTGGCCTCCCCGCTGATGGACCCGGCGATGTTCGCGATCACCTCAGGCACGCTCGGCTTCGACTTTGCCCTGGCGAAAACCATCGCGGCGCTTGGCGTCGGCATGTTCGGGGGTTTCACCGTCATGGCCCTGTCCCGCACGCCGATTTTCAACGACCCCCTGCGCCCCCAGCCCGCGAAAAGCAGCTGCTGTTCTTCGGCCAAACCGTTCTCCGGCGCGCCGGTTTGGAAGTTCTGGCAAGAGGCCGACCGCCGGGCGAGCTTTGCCGATACCGCACTGACCAACGCGCTGTTCCTCGTCAAATGGCTGGCCCTCGCCTATGTGGTCGAAGCCCTCATGCTGACCTATGTGCCCGCGGAATGGATCGCCAATGTCTTGGGGGGCACCGGGATCATGCCAATCATTCTGGGCGCATTCGTGGGCGCACCGGCCTACCTGAATGGCTATGCCGCCGTGCCCCTGATCGACGCGCTGCTGGCGCAAGGGATGACCCAAGGCGCGGCCATGTCCTTTGTCGTGGCGGGCGGGGTAAGCTGCATTCCGGCGGCCATCGCGGTCTGGGCCCTGGTCAAACCGCGTGTTTTCGCCGCCTACATCGGCTTTGCCTTCGTCGGAGCGATCTTTGCGGGTGTGATCTGGCAGTTGGTCGCGTGACCGCATCAAACTGGCGACCCGAATGCGGGGGCGGTAGAAATGCCGCCCCCTTTTCCGTTTGAGATTGTCTTTGGGGTGAGGGCAGATGTCGCCCGCGCCGAGAGGCCGGGCAGCGAGGCGCTCGCGACTTACGCCGCCGCGCGCTCTCCGTCTGGCTTTTCGGAGGGTTCATCCCCAATCGGCCCCTCGCCATTCACCATGTCTTTGACGGCCATCCCATGGGGCAATTCCTTCCCCGTACCATTGCCCAAGGGCATATCGATATAGAAGGTCGTGCCGGGGCCGTCGTTCTTGAAATAGTCGATCTGCCCGCCCAAGGCTTCGATGATCCGTTTCGAGATGTTCATCCCCAGCCCGGTGCCGCCGACGGCCCGCTGGTCCGAGGAATCGATTTGCGAGAATTCGTCAAAAACCTTTTCGCGCTCGGATTCGGCCAGGCCGATCCCCTCGTCGATCACGCTGATCCGCACCTTGTCGCCAAGGTTGACCGAGGTGACCTTGACCGTCGACCCGGCGGGCGAGAATTTGGCCGCGTTCGACAGAAGGTTGGACATCACCTGTTGCAGGCGCTTTTCATCCGTGGCGATCCCCGCAGGCTCCGACGGTTTGGCATAGCGCAGCGTCACGCCAAGGTTGCCTGCAAAGGATTGGTTTAGCTCGATCGCGTCTTCGATGATGGTCTGCACCTCAAGCGGTTCGATATCAAAGCTGATCTTGCCCGCCTCGAACTTTTGCAGGTCGAGAATCTCGTTAATGATCGACGTCAGCCGCGCCGAATTGCGCTGCGCGATCTTTAGAACTTTCTCCATCTGCGGGGTCATCTCACCCAAAACCCCGGCGCAGGCCATATCGAGCGACCCTTTGATCGAGGTCATCGGCGTGCGCAGCTCATGGCTGATGGTCGAGACGAATTCGGTCTTCACCTTGAACGCGATCTTGGTTTTCTCATGCTCGACCTTCAGCTCTTCAAGTTGGCGCAGATTTGTGCGGTACATCTTGAGGAAGATGCGAGAGCAATCGACGATAAAATAGAGGACGAAGACCACGGTGAACAACTGGGTCCAAAGCTCGGATTCGATGCTCGCCCCCGTGCGCACGATGTCCCAGATCGGGATGAAGAGGAATGTCGCGCCATAGATCGCAAGCCGCAGCATCAGCACCGGCAGGATATGGTGGTTGTTCATCGAGGCGAAAAGCGCGGCCGCGAAAAGGAAGAACAGCGGCAGGAAATGCGTTGTCGCCCCCTGCTGAAGCGCGATCCCAAGGGCGAAATAGCTGATCACCCCGGCGCTCAGCACCGTGCCAATATAGATGCGGTTCATGAACAGCCGCGCCAAACGGGGGCTGCGTCCGCGCCAACGCGTGATGCGCAGGAAAAGCAGATAGTCGAAAGTCTCGGAAATCGCGATCAGGATCACGGTCGAGATCGACAGCCACAGATCATAGTAGAACGCAGATAGGCAAATGGCCGCCGCAAAGATCATCTGCCGCTGCCAGAACAGGTTAACGCCGACTTGGGAATAATCCCGCATCTGCTGCACCTTTGTCGCGTCTGCCAGATGCGGCGTATGAATCGGGCCGTATGTTACTTTTTCCTGCGACATCGCTCTCGTTTTCTTCGGTCGGCTGCTCGAATGTCGGCATTCTGCCGACAAACGCTCTTAACATGTTGCATTTCGGCATCGAAGCACATGTTAGACGCGATCATCTTCCCTTCTACACCCGGAAATGGGACATAAGTATGGCCATTTCATGCAACTAGAGGTTAGCCTCTTGATAAGAGGTATTTTTACAGCGAATTTTTGAGGTCCAACATGAGTCTGCAAGGACGGAGCTTCAGTGGAAAATCTTGGCAGGATGTTCTTCCCGAACTGACCCCACAGGACGCTAAGGCGTTGGAAGTAAAGAACAATTGCTTTCCGCGAAAGCTGCTTGGCAGCAAATCGACAGAGACTGACCCCTATAGCCCCGAAGCCCTTGCGCGGGCCAACCCCTATATGCGTGCCACAACTTTGTCATTTTTGAACATGCATCAGCACGGGGAATTATTCGTTAACTTCCTCCGGGCGCGGCGCCGAATCTTCATCGACGACAAGCAATGGGATCTCCCTCAGGTTGATGGGATGGAGTTTGACCAATACGACACGCCCCGCGCACGCTGGATCGTTTTGCATGAATATGGGGAGGTCATGGGCGGGGTCCGCCTGATGCCCACCACCTCGACCTGCGCGCAATACAGCTACATGCTGCGCGATGCGCAACTGGGGATGCTGCCGGACATTCCGCAGGACGTGCTGTTCTTCAAAGCGCCCGTGCGCGACGACATCTGGGAAGCCACCCGCTTGTTCCTCACCAGCGCCGTTCCTGCCCAACGCCGCATTGCCGTACAACGTATGCTGATGAACCAGATGGCCGGTGCCGCCTATGCCATGGGCGCCAGCCATGTTCTGGGCATCGTGCCCGCCACCTTCAGCCGCTGGATGACCCGGCTTGGCCTGATGAGCGCCGTGCCGGTAGGTCCGGTGCAAAACATCGACGGTGACCGCACGCAGGCGGCCTTGATGAACGTCAGCTACATCGGCGAGATGGCCCCGACCGAGAGCACCCACACGTTGCACTGACCCCCGCACGGGCGCAGACTGATATGCCCTGCCGTCTTGCTCCCCCCCCCCCCCCCCCCGCAGGATACCCGTCCTGCGGGCAGCAGGTTTTAACGCCACCAAACAGCCCCACGCGGCACTCTGCCCCAGCGAACGCCCGCGTTTCGACATATTGTGGTCAAATTCCGTGAATAAACGGTTAAGATACCTCTGATACCAGAGGCGCCGCGACGCCCCGCTTAGCACCAACCGGAGCAGCGAATGCTGGAATTTGAAAATGTGTCCAAGTCCTTTTGGACGGGATCGCAGCACAAGGTCATTCTTGACCGGGTGTCTTTTCGCGTGGAGCTTGGCAACTCCTTGGGCATTCTGGCCCCCAACGGCACCGGCAAAACGACCCTGATCAACATGATGGCGGGACTGGAAAAACCCGACGAAGGAGAGATTAGGCGGGGCTGCAACATCTCGTTTCCATTGGGTTTTATGGGCGGCGTGGTCAATAAAGTCTCAGCCATGGAGAACGCCCGCTATATCGCGCGGCTCTATGGGCTTGACCCTGATTACGTGGAAAGCTTTTGCCGCTGGCTCTGCGGTTTGGGGGAATATTTTGACCAGCCGCTCGGCACCTATTCTGCCGGGATGCGGGCGCGTTTCTCTTTCGCGCTGATGTTGGCGCTGGATTTTGATATCTATCTGATTGACGAAGGCATGCCCGGCACGACAGACGTGGAATTCAACCGCAAGGCGGGTGATATTCTGAAAGAACGGCTGCGGACCACGACGATCATCATCGTCTCGCATCAGGCCCATACGCTTGAGAAATTTGCCCGCTCCGCCGCTGTCCTTTTGGACGGCAAACTACATATGTTCGATACCTTGGAAGAAGCGAAACAGCTCTATGACTACGAAACCCAAGGCTAGAAAATTCCGCATCCGCAAGGCGCCGCCCCCCTCGGGCAGCAGCGCCGCGCCGAGCAGCGCCGAGAAGGCGCAGGCGGGCCAGACCGACGCCGAAAAGGCCGCGCGCAAGGCCAAACTGCGCGCCGTCGCCGATGCGACCGAGGTGGAACCCTCGCACAGCAAGGAAGCCTTGGAGCATGCCGCCCGCAGCGGCAAAGCCCCCCATTCCGAAAGCGCCCGCTCGGGCGAGGTGTCTTCCGCCAATGAAGTCTCAGCCGAGCAGGACATCGACGCGATCCGCCGCGAAGGGCTGACAGGCCGGCAATTGCGCATGGCGCGGCGGGTGGCGCAGAAACACGGGCTGGCGCCGACCTCGGATTTTGACGCGGTGCGCCTTTTGCGGGCCAAGGGGATCGACCCGTTTCAGCGGTCCAACATGCTGGAACTCGTGGTGCCGCAGTCGGGCGATCCGGCGGACAGCGGCCTGCCCGCCACCCGCGGTCAGCCGGGCGACCCGAAGGTGCAACTGCCCCAGACCACGCCCCGCGGCCCGCGCGGCCTGCCCTCGACCGATGTCAGCCCCGCCGAACGTCGCCAGCGCGAGATCTCGGACATTCAGCGCGACATCACCCGCCGCCGCCGCCGCAAAGCGGCCATGCTGCTGGTCCGGCTGGCCTTTTTCGTCATGCTGCCGACCATCGCCGCCGGCTATTATTTCTACAAAATCGCCACACCGATGTATGCCACCGAAAGCCAGTTTCTGATCATTCAGAACGAAGGTGGCGGCGGCTCCAGCCCCTTTGGCGGGCTTCTGCCCACGCAATTCGCCAATAGCGCCGACAGCATCGCAACGCAGGCCTATCTGCAATCGAAAGACGCGATGCTGCGGCTCGACGCAGACGCAGGGTTTCGCGCCCATTTCGCCGACCCTGAGATCGACGCGATCCAACGGCTTTCGGAAAATCCCAGCAACGAAGAAGCCTATAAGACCTACAAGAAGAACGTCAAAATCGGCTACGACCCGACCGAAGGCGTGATCCGGATGGAGGTGATTGCCGCCGATCCCGAGGTCTCGGAAGAATTCTCGAAACGTCTGCTCACCTATGCCGAAGAGCGGGTGAATGACCTGAGCAAGCAAAAGCGCGAAGACGGGATGCGCGACGCGCTGGAGGGTTATGAAACCGCGCTGGAGAACCGCCGCGCGGCGCAGGAGGCGCTGATCAAACTGCAGGTCGACAACAACGTCGACCCCGAGGCGATGATCGCCTCGATCCGCACGCAGATCACCAATTACGAGACCCTTTTGATCGAAAAGGAACTCGAACTCGCCGCCCTGCTCGACAACCAGCGCCCGAACCAAGCCAAGGTCGATGGCGCGCGCGGGGATGTGCGACGGCTGCGCGAACAGCTCACCAAACTGCGCGAGCGGATGACCGCCGCCAACGAAGGCGAAAACTCGCTGGCGCAACAGGCGGTCGCCGCACAGCTTGCGCAGGCCGATCTGGCCTCTGCCGACATGGTGCTGCAAAGCGCGCAAACCGCAATGGAACAGGCCCGAACCGAGGCCGGGCGGCAAGTCCGCTACCTCACCGTGGCGGTCAACCCCGTGGCCCCGGACGAGGCGACCTACCCCCGCAAGTTCGAAAACACGATATTGGCTTTCCTTATCTTTGCAGGCATCTACCTGATGTTGTCCCTGACAGCGTCCATTCTAAGAGAACAGGTAACTTCATGACCCAGCTGCGCATTGGCAATCTGACCGTCGGCAATGATCGTCCCCTCACCGTGATCGCTGGCCCCTGCCAGTTGGAGAGCGAAGACCACGCGCAGATGGTGGCGGGCATTCTGAAAGAGGCCTGTGACGCCGCAGGCGCGCAGTTCATCTTCAAGGGCAGCTATGACAAGGCCAACCGCACCTCCCTCTCGGGCAAGCGCGGTTTGGGCATCGAAAAGGGGCTGCAAGTCCTGCGATCTGTGGCCCGCGCCAATGACGTGCCGGTGCTAACGGATGTGCATAATGAGGCGCAATGCGCACAGGTCGGTGAAGTGGTCGACGTGCTGCAAATCCCCGCCTTCCTCTGCCGCCAAACCGACCTGCTGCTCGCCGCCGGGGAGACCGGAAAGGCGGTGAACGTGAAGAAGGGGCAGTTCCTCGCCCCTTGGGAGATGCAGAACATCGTCGATAAGATCGAAAGCACCGGGAACCGCAACATCCTGCTGACCGAACGCGGCACGACCTTTGGCTACAACACGCTGGTCGCCGACATGCGCAGCCTGCCGCAGATGGCCCAAACCGGATATCCGGTGGTGATGGACGCGACCCATTCCGTGGCCCAGCCCGGCGGCAAGGGCGGCTCTTCGGGCGGCCAGCGTGAGTTTGCCCCCGTCATGGCCCGCGGTGCTGCGGCGATTGGCGTTGCGGCGATCTTCATGGAAACCCACGAAGACCCCGACCGCGCGCCTAGTGACGGGCCCAATATGATCTACCTCGACCAGATGCCGGGGCTGATCAACCTGCTGATGCAATTCGACGCGCTGGCCAAAAGCCATCCGCTGACTTTCTAAATTTATCTTAAAAAGCGAGTATTTGACGTGAGTAAACCGGCCTCCACCGTGACCCCGAACACTTGGGAATTTCTGCGCGATGCGATGATCACCCCGACGGGCTTTCGCGAATATGACGCGCGTTGGAAATACCCCGACGACATCAACCTGCCCGGCATCACCGCCCTCGGCCTCGGCCTTGGCACACAGATGCATGCGCGCGGGATCGAGCCTGTCATCGCCGTGGGCAATGACTATCGCGACTATTCGCTCTCGATCAAAAATGCGCTGATGCTGGGGCTGATGCAGGCCGGGATCACGGTCAAGGATATCGGCCCGGCGCTTTCCCCAATGGCCTATTTCGCCCAGTTCCACCTCGATGCCCCTGCCGTTGCCATGGTCACGGCGAGCCACAACCCGAACGGCTGGACCGGCGTCAAAATGGGGTTTCAGCGCCCCCTTACCCACGGCCCGGACGAGATGGCCGAGCTGCGCGACATCGTCCTGAATGGCCGTGGTGAACGGCGTCCGGGCGGGGCTTATGAGTTCGTCGACGGCGTGCGCGAAGCCTATTTGGATGACCTTGTGGGTGACTTCAAAATGACCCGCAAACTGAAAGTCGTTTGCGCCACCGGCAATGGCACCGCGTCGGCCTTCGCGCCCGAGCTGTTCCGCCGCTTGGGGGTCGAGGTCGTCGATAGCCACAACACGCTCGACTACACCTTCCCCCATTACAACCCAAACCCCGAAGCCATGGAGATGCTGCACGACATGGCCGACAGCGTCCGCGCCTCCGGCGCTGATCTGGCGCTCGGTTTCGACGGTGACGGGGACCGCTGCGGCGTGGTGGATGACGAGGGCGAAGAAATCTTCGCCGATAAGATGGGCGTCATCATGGCCCGCGATCTGGCCAAACTGCACCCAAACAGCACTTTCGTCGCAGATGTGAAATCCACCGGGCTCTTCGCCTCGGACCCTGAGCTGCAAAAACACGGGGCCAAGGCGGACTATTGGAAAACCGGCCACAGCCACATGAAACGCCGTGTCAAAGAACTGGGCGCGCTGGCGGGGTTCGAAAAGTCCGGCCACTATTTCTTGGCCGAGCCGATTGGCCGGGGTTATGACTGCGGCATGCGCGTCGCGGTGGAAATCTGCAAGCTGATGGACCGCAACCCAGACAAATCCATGTCGGACCTGCGCCGCGCCCTGCCCCAGACCTATTCGACGCCCACCATGTCGCCCTATGCCTCGGACACCGAGAAATACGACATCCTCGACCGGATCGTGGAGAAGCTCACCGCCAAGGCCGATGCCGGGGACAAGATCGGCGGCCGCGCGATTGCCGAGGTCATTACCGTCAACGGCGCACGCGTCATGCTCGACAACGGCGGCTGGGGCCTCGTGCGGGCCTCCTCCAACACGCCGAACCTGGTCGTGGTCTGCGAAAGCCCCGAATCTGACGCCGAAATGCGCGCGATCTTCGCCGATATCGATGCGGTGATCCGCACCGAGCCGGGCGTCGGCGATTACGATCAATCGATCTGATCGCCAGTTACGGCACCAGAACGACAAAGGCCCGGGGCATCGCCACCGGGCCTTTTTTTTGAACTAGAAGAGTTTACTTCAGCGCCGCTTCGCAGAAGGCGCGAATGCGCTCGGCATTCTTCACCCCCGGCGCGCTCTCGACCCCCGAAGAGACATCAACCTGTCGCGCCCCGGTGAGGGCAATCGCCTCCCCCACATTCTCGGCGTTCAGCCCCCCGGCGAGCATCCAAGGCTTGGGCCAGCGCCGCCCAGCGATCAGCCGCCAGTCAAAGGCTAAACCGTTGCCCCCCGGCAGCACCGCATCCTTGGGCGGCTTGGCATCAACCAAAAGCTGATCCGCGACTGTGACATAGTCGTTCAGCAGCGCCAAATCATCGCGATCCGCCACGCCCACGGCCTTCATCACCGGCAGCCCATAGCGCGCCTTGACCTCGGCCACCCGCGCAGGGCTTTCGCTGCCGTGCAGTTGTAGCATGTCCAAAAAGGGCACCGCAGCCAGCAACGCATCTAGCGCCGCATCGTCGGCATTGACGGTCAGCGCGACCTTGCAAATGCCGTCAGGCACTGCCTCGGTCATATGCGCCGCGGCCTCCAGCGACAGATGGCGGGGGGATTTTTCGAAAAAGACAAACCCCAAGGTGCGTGCGCCCGCTAAAAGGGCGGCGGGCACATCGGCAGGGTCGGTCAAACCGCAGATTTTTACGTTAACGTTCTCAGGCATGGGTGGGGTTTAGCCTGCTTCGTCGAGCAGCGCCAGCACCTCATCCTTGCCCTGATGCTTCTCTTCCTTGAGGCGGATCACCTCACGCTCCAACCGACGACGCTCACGCGCCTGCCGCGCCAGTTCGGCCCGGTGGCCATGTTCGCGGATCCATTCCCAAACGAAGCCCACCAAAAGCCCTACGATGATCCCGCCAAGGATCACGATAAAGAGCGGCAGTTCGATAGAGGGGTTCACGGCAAACCAACCTGAAATCTCGGTCGGAAGCACTTGAAGTGTCACGATATTCCGGTTCGCCAGAGCAACGGAAACCAGCGCAATCGCGAAAAGCGCGATGCAGGCATAACGAATGTAACGCATCAGCTTTTCCCGTTCAGCCGGTCACGCAAGAGCTTGCCCGTCTTGAAGAAGGGTACATGCTTTTCTTCGACATTCACCGTCTCACCGGTGCGCGGGTTGCGCCCCACACGGGCATCGCGTTTTTTAACGGAAAAAGCACCGAAGCCGCGCAATTCAACCCGGTCCCCACGCGCCATGGCGCCCGTGATCTCATCAAAGACCGTGTTTACGATCCGCTCAACATCACGTTGATAAAGATGCGGATTGTCGTCAGCGATCTTCTGGATCAGTTCCGACCGGATCATGGCACGTCCCCCGAGAATTTATTGATGTCTTATCCGACTATAGGAAATAACGCCCCACACGGGAAGGTGTTCCACCAACGCCGCGATAGATTTTTCGCAGCGAAACCTCTGTTATTTCGGCCCTTTTCCGCCGCCTGCCGCCGCTGAAGGCCACGGCGCGTAGGGATTGGGCATAAGGGTCAAAACCCGCTTCGCGATTCGACCCCGCCCCCTGAACAGCAAAAGGCCCCACATGTGGCCATGCGGGGCCTTCGCTAAGATCACATCTTCAACGTGGAATATGCTTACTCGTCGTCGCCTTTCAGCGCCGCACCAAGGATGTCGCCCAAGCTCGCGCCGGAGTCGGAGGAACCGTACTGCTGTACCGCCTCTTTCTCTTCCGCGATCTCGCGTGCCTTGATGGAAACGCCCAGACGGTGTGCTTTCGCATCAACGTTGGTGATGCGCACGTCGACCTTGTCACCGACCGAGAAACGCTCGGGGCGCTGTTCGGCACGGTCGCGGCTGAGGTCGGAACGACGGATGAAGCTCTTCATGCCTTCGTATTCGACTTCGATGCCGCCATCTTCGATGGAGGTCACGGTCACGGTCACGATCGAGCCGCGCTTCACGCCGCCCACGGCTTCGGCGAACTTGTCACCGCCGACGTTCTTGATCGAGAGCGAGATGCGCTCTTTCTCAACGTCCACTTCGGAGACAACGGCCTGAACCACGTCACCTTTGCGGTAGTCTTGGATCGCTTCTTCGCCGCGCTGGTCCCAGCTGAGGTCGGAGAGGTGAACCATGCCGTCGATGTCGCCGGGCAGGCCAACGAACAGACCGAATTCGGTGATGTTCTTGACTTCGCCTTCGACTTCAGTGCCCTCGGGGTGGGTCTCAGCAAAGACTTCCCATGGGTTGCGCATGGTCTGCTTGAGACCAAGGGAAACGCGACGCTTGGCGCTGTCGATTTCCAGAACCATGACTTCGACTTCTTGGCTTGTGGACACGATCTTGCCGGGGTGCACGTTCTTCTTGGTCCAGGACATCTCGGAGACGTGGACCAGACCTTCGACGCCGGGCTCCAGCTCAACAAATGCGCCGTAGTCGGTGATGTTGGTCACGCGGCCGCTGTGCACGGAACCCAGCGGGTATTTCGCGCCAACCAAATCCCATGGATCTTCCTGCAGCTGCTTCATGCCGAGGCTAATGCGGTGGGTCTCTTTGTTGATCTTGATGACCTGAACCTTGATGGTCTCGCCAATCGACAGGATTTCGGACGGGTGGTTCACGCGGCGCCATGCCATGTCGGTGACGTGCAGCAGGCCGTCGACACCGCCAAGGTCAACAAACGCACCGTATTCGGTGATGTTCTTGACCACACCATCGACGGTCTGACCTTCGGTCAGGTTGCCAATGACTTCGGCACGCTGTTCGGCGCGGGACTCTTCGAGGATCGCACGGCGCGATACAACGATGTTGCCACGACGGCGGTCCATCTTGAGGATTTGGAACGGCTGCTTGAGACCCATGAGCGGGCCTGCGTCGCGTACGGGGCGCACGTCGACTTGGGAGCCGGGCAGGAATGCAACTGCGCCGCCGAGGTCGACGGTGAAGCCACCTTTGACACGGCCAAAGATCGCGCCTTCGACACGCTCTTCTGCGGCATAGGCTTTTTCCAGACGATCCCAGGCTTCCTCACGGCGGGCCATTTCGCGGCTGATGACGGCTTCGCCACGCGCGTTTTCAACTTGGCGAAGGAAAACTTCGACTTCGTCGCCAACTTCGATTTTGGGGGATTCGCCGGGATCAGCAAATTCTTTCAGCTCAACGCGGCCTTCCATTTTGTAGCCGACGTCGATGATGGCTTGGCCCGCTTCGACAGCGATCACCTTGCCTTTGACGACTGTGCCCTCTTGGGGCGTGTCCATTTCAAAGCTCTCGTTAAGAAGCGCTTCGAATTCGTCCATTGCTTTGGTCATGTAGCTTTTCGTATCCTTATCAAATGTTTCTGGCCGCGCGGTTGTCTCCGCCGGTCTGGAGTTGCAATTGGTCGTTGTGGTGGCACCGTGCCGATCTTGTCAGAGAAGCTCCGACATAAAAGCACAGCGGTTGACCCGCAGCCGAACGCAAACAAAAGAGGGCCGGTTAGTACCGACCCTGCCCGCTATATCGCGTCCGAAGCTGTAACCGCCCCTTAGACAAGGCGCGTATAGGCGAATTTTGGCGCTCCTGCAAGGGCTATGGCGTGCTGGCCGGGGGATATGCGGGGTTCTGCCGGGCGAGGGTTCCGTAGCGCGCCCGGGGATAGAGGGCACCACAATGCATCAGAGCCATCGCGGCGCTGCAACCTTTTCCTAGCGATCTGCACGGCCCCTGCCGCGGTAAGCCGCCGCTCGCCCGCCCCAGCCCGCGCCCAGCCCCGGCGCGGGTTTCGGCGGATCGGCAAGATCGCGTTCGGCAAGGTCACTGCCCTGATAGCTGGCAAGATCCTCAACGAACTCCCACAGACGCAAGAAAGTGTAGTCGACCTTTCCTAACGCCTCCGCCACGGCGGCGGGGTTCGACCGGTCCAAGGCGCATAGCGCGCGCATGCTTTCATTCACCATCGGCTTGATATCCTGCGCGCATTCCTCGGTGAACCGCCGTAGAACGCTTTGCAGCTCAGTCCGTTTTTGCTCCTGCGTGGCCACGCTCAGTTGCAGAGCGGTCTTGTGAAGCGCGTGAAAGGCAGAACGCCTGAGTGTGCTTTGCGAAAGCTCATCCTTGGCGATATAGTCACTACAACCGCCGCGCAGCGCTTCGATCGCGACGTCACTCTGCTCCGTCCCGGTGACCATCACCGTGGCCACACCGCCGTTGTGTGGATGGGCGCGGATCATCTGCAAGCCGCGCAGGCCATCCCCGTCGGGCAGGTTGTAGTCCAGCAAGATCAGGTCAAACGCCCCCTCATCCAACTGCTGGCCGAGGGCGGCGAGGCTCTCCGCCTCTGTCAAAGAGACAGGAAAGTCCAGCCCGCCGCAGAGCCGTTTGATCCGCATCCGGTCAAAGCGCTGGTCATCTACGATCAGGATGCGCGCCGCCGCCAAAGGCTCAGCTGCGCCATTCGCCCTATCGCCTGCACCGCTTCCGCGCCTTGCCACGCTCATCAGCCGTCCCCCTGCTTTGCCTCGGCATTTAGACCCACGGAGCCTAACAAATGGTTAACCCGCCCCTATTCGCCGCCAGCCTTGCAGAGGAATGTTGCGGTGGCGCGGCGGGGCCGCTACATGAGCCGCCATGAGTGATACAACACGCCCCCGCCGCAACTTCTATGGCCGCCTCAAAGGCAAAGCGCTGAAGAAGTCGCAAAAGACCTATATCGACGAAGACCTCGACGCATTGTCGCCGGGGGCCGTCGATTGGGAGAGCAATCCCGACCGAAGGCCCCTTGACCTTGATACGCTGTTTGGCGGGCGCAAGGTCTGGCTGGAAATCGGCTTTGGCGGCGGTGAGCATCTGGTGTATCAGGCCGGGCAGAACCCCGATGTAGGCATCATCGGCTGCGAGCCTTACATCAACGGCGTCGCCATGTTGCTGGGCAAAATCCGGCGCGCGGGCGTGGACAATCTTGCCATTCACCCCGGTGACGTGCGCGATATGTTCGACGTGTTGCCCGAAGCCTCCATCGACCGGGCGTTCCTGCTCTATCCCGATCCTTGGCCGAAAACCCGCCACCACCGCCGCCGTTTTGTCACGCCCGAGCATCTGGAGCCGCTGGCCCGCGTGTTGAAACCCGGCGCGATCTTCCGCGTGGCGACGGATATCGAGGACTACGTTCGCCAGACGCTCGAACAGGTGCCGCAGCATGGGTTTGATTGGCTGGCCGAAGGGCCTGACGATTGGCGCGCGCCTTGGGATGACTGGATTTCGACCCGCTATGAGCAAAAGGCGCTGCGCGAAGGGCGCACCCCGCATTACCTGACCTTCCGCAAACGCTAAGTATTTGCGCCTGATACCACCCCGTTTCCAATCCATCGCACGCGTGGCGATGGACGCTGCCGCCCGCCTGCGATAATAGGAACCTTGAGCAGATCAGAGGTACCTCATGTCCAGTCACGGCAGCCCCATTCCCATGTCATCGCGCGCCTGCGGGCCGCTTAGCGGCACCGCCGAAGTGCCCGGCGACAAGTCGATCTCGCACCGCAGCCTGATCCTTGGCGCCATGGCCGTGGGCGAGACCACGATCACCGGGCTTTTGGAGGGGCAAGACGTGCTCGACACCGCCAAAGCCATGCGCGCTTTCGGGGCCGAGGTCGTCGACCACGGCGGCGGCTCCTATTCCGTGCACGGGGTGGGTGTCGGCGGCTTTGCCGAGCCGGACAATGTGATCGACTGCGGCAATTCCGGCACCGGCGTGCGGCTGTTGATGGGGGCGATGGCGACCTCTCCGATCTCGGTCACCTTCACGGGCGATGCCAGCCTCAACAGCCGCCCGATGGCGCGGGTGACTGACCCGCTGGCGCTGTTCGGCACGCAAACCGTGGGCCGCGCCGGGGGCCGCCTGCCGATGACGCTGGTCGGCGCGGCCGAGCCTGTGCCAGTGCGCTACACCGTGCCTGTGCCTTCGGCGCAGGTCAAATCCGCAGTGCTGCTGGCCGGGCTGAATGCCCCCGGCAAAACCGTGGTGATCGAGGCCGAGGCCACCCGCGACCATACCGAGCGGATGCTGGCGGGCTTTGGCGCCGAGATCACGGTTGAAGAGACCGACGAGGGCCGCGTCATCACCCTGACCGGCCAGCCCGAGTTGAAGCCGCAGCATATCGACGTGCCGCGCGACCCCTCCTCCGCCGCCTTTCCTGTCTGCGCGGCGCTGATCGTCCCCGGATCGGACGTGCTGGTGCCCGGCATCGGGTTGAACCCCACGCGAGCGGGGCTGTTCACCACCCTGCGCGAGATGGGCGCGGACCTGACCTATGAAAACGAACGCACCGAAGGCGGCGAGCCTGTGGCCGATCTACGCGCGAAATTCTCGCCCAACCTCAAGGGCATCGAAGTCCCCGCCGAACGCGCGGCGAGCATGATCGACGAATACCCAGTGCTCTCGGTCGTGGCAGCCTGTGCGACGGGCGAGACCGTGATGCGCGGCGTCAAGGAACTGCGCGTCAAGGAAAGCGACCGGATTGAGGCCATGGCCAGCGGGCTGCGCGCCAATGGGGTCGCGGTCGAAGACGGGCCGGATTGGTGGACCGTCAAAGGTCTGGGCCACGGCAATATCCCCGGCGGTGCAACCTGTCAGAGCCATCTCGACCACCGTATCGCCATGTCGTTCCTGATCCTTGGCATGGTCGCGCAACAGCCGGTACAGGTGGATGACGGCGGACCCATCGCCACCTCCTTCCCGATCTTCGAGCCGCTGATGGCCTCCTTGGGTGCGCAGGTCGAACGGTTGCCTGCGTGACAGGCGACCGGCTGATCTGGCTCAGCCTTTGCGCTGCACTGGCCTTTGCAGCCCTTGCGGGCTTTGCCGAGACACATCTGCGCGCGGCGGGCATCGGCGTCTTGGACGGGCGGCTTCTGGGCTATGATCTGCCCGGGGCGCGCGCCTATCTGTCAGCACTCAGCCCCGAGCAGACGGCGCTGTATCTGGGCCAGTTCCGGCTGGCCGACACCGCCTTTCCCGCCCTCTTGGCACTGGCCCTCCTGCTGTGGTTCCGGCGCTGGTCGGTGGGCGGGCTGCGCTTGGGGCTGACGCTGGCCGTGGCGCTGTATCTGGGGGCGGATTACACCGAAAACATGCTGATCGGGCGGCTGGTCGAATTGGGGCCGGACCGGATCACCGCGCAGGCCGTCGCTACGGCGAGCCTGTTCACAAAGGCGAAATGGGTGATACTGGCGGGCTGCTTCACGGCGGCCCTGCTGCTTGGCCTGCGGGCCCGGAACAAAAGGAATTTGCGATGACGGATAACAAAACCAACGGCATCACCGTTGCCATCGACGGCCCCGCCGCGGCGGGCAAAGGCACCGTGGCCAAGGCGGTGGCGGCGCATTTTGGTTTTGCGCATCTCGACACCGGGCTTTTGTACCGCGCGGTCGCGGCCAAGACCCTCACCGGGATGGACCCGGAAGAAGCGGCCCAGACCCTCGCCCCCGTCGATCTGGAAGACCCTACTCTGCGCAGCCCCGAGGTTGCCCAAGAGGCCAGCAAAGTGGCGGTGATCCCCGCGGTGCGTGCCGCCCTTGTGCGGTTCCAGCGCAGCTTTGCCACCCGCGCGGGCGGCGCGGTGCTCGACGGGCGCGACATCGGCACGGTGATCTGCCCCGACGCGCCGGTCAAACTCTTCATCACCGCCAGCCCCGAAGTGCGCGCACAGCGCCGTTTCGCCGAACTGTCGGGCAAAGGGATCGAGACCAGCTATGAAGATGTGTTGGAAGACGTGCGCCAGCGCGACCTGCGCGACATGAGCCGGGACCAAGCACCGCTGAAACCTGCCGAGGATGCCAAGCAGATCGACACGACGGAAATGGCGATTGAAGATGCGGTGGCCGCCGCCGTGGCCTTGGTCGAGGCGAAACGGGGCTGACCCCCGCCGCGAAAAGGGGGGGCGCTGTCGCCCACCCCCTCAATACTTACACAGCCGCTTTCAACTGATCGACAAGATCACGGCGCTCCCAGCTGAAACCGCCATCCGCGTCGGGCGCGCGGCCAAAGTGGCCATAGGCCGACGTGCGCTGGTAGATCGGCTTGTTCAACTGCAGATGCTCACGAATGCCGCGCGGGGTCAGGTCGATGATCTGGCGGATCGCTTTTTCGATCGCGGCGTCATGCACGTCACCGGTGCCATGGGTGTCGCAATAGATCGACAGCGGCTCGCTCACGCCAATCGCATAGCTCAGCTGGATGGTGCATTTGTTCGCCAGCCCTGCCGCCACGACGTTTTTCGCCAGATAGCGTGCCACATAGGCCGCCGAACGGTCAACCTTGGTCGGGTCTTTGCCCGAGAACGCACCGCCGCCATGCGGAGCGGCCCCGCCATAGGTGTCGACGATGATCTTTCGGCCCGTGAGGCCCGCGTCGCCATCCGGCCCGCCGATCACGAAAACGCCGGTGGGGTTCACATGCCAAACGGTGTCGGCGTCGATCCACCCCTCGGGCAGCACCTCGCGGATATAGGGCTCCACGATTTCGCGGATATCGGCGCTGGTCTGGCTTTCGCTCTCATGCTGGGTCGACAGCACGATGGAGCTTACGCCCACCGGTTTGCCGTTCTCGTAACGCACCGAGAGTTGGCTTTTCGCATCGGGCCGCAGGGTCGGCTCGGTCCCGTCTTTGCGCACCTCGGCCAGACGGCGCAGGATCGCATGGGCGTAGTGGATCGGCGCGGGCATCAACTCGGGCGTCTCATCGGTGGCGAAACCGAACATGATGCCCTGATCGCCTGCGCCCTCTTCCTTGCCATCGGCGGCATCGACGCCTTGGGCGATATGCGCCGACTGCGGGTGCAGCAGATTGGTGATCTCACATGTCGCGTGGTGGAACTCATCCTGCTCGTAACCGATGTCCTTGATGCAGGCGCGGGCGATGTCCTCGACACCCGCTAGGTACTCGTCCAGTTTGGTCTTGTTGGCCAACCCGACCTCGCCCCCGATCACGACGCGGTTGGTGGTGGCAAAGGTTTCGGCGGCGACCCGCGCTTCGGGTTCCTCGCTGATGAAAGCGTCGAGGATGGCATCGGAAATCCGGTCGCAGACCTTATCCGGGTGCCCCTCGGAAACGGATTCCGAAGTGAAAGTATAGTTCTGACGGGACATGTAGTGCTCCAATAAAAATTACGCACCACGTCAGGAAGCCGTTGTGGTGCTCTCCCAACGGCTTAGACAACCGCTGGTGGATGGTCAATCGGCATTCCCCGGGCTGCGACGGCGGGCCACGGCAAGCCCGGCAAGGCAGAGGGTCAGAAGCAGGATCAAAGGCAAATCACCGCTGCGACTGTAGAGCGTTGGTGCCAATGGCGCAGGCAGCGGCGCGTCGATGAAGCCCGCGGAATTGAGCGGCAGCGAAGCGATCACCCGCCCCTGCGGGTCGATCATCGCCGAGATGCCAGTATTGGCCGCCCGGGCCATGGGCAGCCCCTGCTCAATCGCGCGCATCCGCGCTTGGACCAGATGCTGACGCGGGCCTGCGGCCTTGCCGAACCATGCGTCATTGGTGACCTGCATCAGGAATGCGGGCCGCGCTGGCGCGGCGTTCACATCATGGGCAAAGACGGCCTCGTAGCAAATCAACGGCAATGCGGCGCCGAGCGGCCCCAGATCCAAAACCTGCGCCCCCGGCCCGCTGGAAAAGCCGTTCCCCTCCTGCGCGGCGAGGCCGTGGATCCCGAAACGCGCCATCAGATCCCCCAAGGGCATGTATTCGCCAAAAGGCACGAGGTGATGTTTGTCATAAAGCTGATCGACCGCGCCGCCTTCGTCCAACACAACAAGCGAGTTGTAATAGCGCATGTTCGACCGGCGCTGCACGCCAAGCACCACCGGCACGTCCGAGGCTGCGCCGATCTCATCCAAGGCGCTGCCCGCCATGTCCAACGACCATGGGATCGCGGTCTCGGGCCAGATCACCAGATCGGGGGCGGCGCCTTCGTCTTGCGGCGCAGCGGCAGTGTAGTCGAGCTGGCGGGAGAAATAGAATTCAAAGGTATCGGGGTTCCACTTATCGCGTTGCGCGGCATTGGGCTGCACCAAACGGACCACGTTCTCGGTCAGCACCGCAGGCGGCGCTTGCGGGGGCAGCAGCAACAGCAGCACCGTCGACAAGGCCAACGCCCCCTGCCCCAACCGCAGGCTCAAAGGGCCGCGCAGCAGCAAGATCGCGGCGATGGCGAAAAGCCAGAGGTTCAGCGCATAGGGGCCGACCCAAGCAAGCCCCTGCCCGGACATCACACCGACGAGCGCCTGCGCAGGCATGGCCCATGGAAAGCCGGTGAAAATATAGGCGCGCAGCAGTTCCACCGCCGCCCAAGTCAGCGCCAGCCCACGCTTCGGCGCGATCCAGCGGGCGAGGCCAAAAGCCACCCCCCAGAACAGCGCCATGCCAGCGGCCAGCAGGATCAGCGCGAAAGGTGCCATCCACCCATGCCGCGCCACATCGACCATGAAGGGCGAGACGATCCACTGCAGCGCATGTAGGAAGTAGCCGAAGCCAAAGCCCCAGCCCAAAAGCGCCGCCCGCGCCGGCCCGCCCGCCTGCGCGCGAAACAGCCAGAACGCGGCTACCAGCCCGGCAAAGAGCAAAATAGGCAGTTCATAAGGCGCTTGCCCGAAGGCTGCGATGGCCCCGGCGAGGGGGGCCAGCAGCAACCGGCCCCGCATCGCCAGCCGTTGCCTCATCCCCCGGCCCCTTGGGTGCGGACCCGCAACCGTTTGATACGGCGCGGATCGGCGTCGATCACCTCGAACTCCGGCCCGTCGGGGTGCAAGACCACCTCGCCCCGCGCAGGCACGCGGCCCGACAGCATGAAGACCAAGCCGCCAAGCGTGTCGATCTCTTCTTCGTCGACGGTTTCATGGTCGGTCAGGGAATGGCCAATCTCAGCCTCAAAATCCCCCAGCGGGGTCTTGGCGAGCGCGAGATAAGTGCCGGGCTTTTCGACCGTCCAATAGGTGCCCTCGTCGACGTCATGTTCGTCTTCGATCTCACCTATGACCTGTTCGATCAGATCTTCGATGGTCACCAGCCCGTCGACACCGCCATATTCGTCGATCACCAGTGCCATATGCCGCCGCTCGGCCTGCATCTTGGTCAGCAGCACGCCGATGGTCATCGACGGCGGCACATAGACCAAGGGCCGCAGCAGGGTGCGCAGATCAAACTTGGTGTTTTTGCCATTGAAACCGTGGTTTAGCGCAAGGTCTTTGAGGTGGACCATGCCCACGGGCGTATCGAGCGTGCCATCGTAGACCGGCAGGCGGGTCATGCCGCTTTCCTTGAAGACCGAGACCAGCTCATCCAGCGTGGCACTGACCGGCACGGCGGTGATATCCGCCTTTGGGATCGCCACGTCATCGACCCGCATCCGGCGCAGGTTCATCATGCCGTGGCCCGTGGGCCGCTCAGCCTCTGCCGAGGTCTCTGGCGTGTCGTCCTCACTGTCCGATGGGCTTAGCGCCTCGAACACCCGAGAAAAGAAATTACCGGTGCGCATCGCGCCATCATCCGGCTGCTCATGTCTGTCTTCATCTGTCAGCGCGCTCTGCGCCGCGTCAGATGATCCGTCTGTATCGCCCATTGGGTCCCGTCTGTGTTACAAAGCCCCTCAAGGCCCATTTTCCTTATATGGGTCATCATAACCCATTTTGCCAAGTATTTCGCGCTCCAACCCCTCCATCAACGTCGCGTCGGGGTCATTTTCATGGTCATAGCCCAAAAGATGCAACAGCCCGTGCACGATTAAATGGGTCACATGGGCATCTAATGGCTTCTCCGCTGCCGCGGCTTCGGCGGCGCAGGTCTCGAAAGCCAAGGCGATGTCGCCCAGTTCGAGCATCCCGTCAATGCCGGGGGCGACAGGCAGCGGATCGCCGCCCGGGGTGACCGCCCCGCGTTCCTCGGCAGGCCAGCTTAGCACATTGGTCGCCCGCGCTTTGCCGCGAAAATCTTCGTTCAGCGCGGCGATGCGGCTGTCGTCGCAGGCCAGCAGGGTCATCTCAGCGGCTTCGGCATCAAGGCCGAGATGGCCCAAGGTAGCCCGCGCCGCGGCATGGGCGCGCGCCTCAAGGTCGACCGCCGCCCAGCGGTCGTCTTCGATCACGATGTCGAAATCTTCCAGCATAACGTCAAGCGGCACCGCTATCGGCCTCATATGCTTCGATAATCGCGGCGACCAGCGGATGGCGCACCACGTCTTTGGACGAGAAGTAGTTGAAGCTGATGCTGGGGATTTGCTTGAGCAAGCGCTCCGCATCCTGAAGCCCCGACTGCACCCCGCGCGGCAGGTCGATCTGGGTGCGGTCGCCGGTGATCACCATGCGCGAGTTCTGCCCCAGCCGGGTCAGGAACATCTTCATCTGCATCGAAGTGGCGTTCTGCGCCTCGTCCAGCACCACGAAAGCGTTGGACAGCGTTCGCCCCCGCATGAAGGCCAACGGCGCGATCTCAATGCGCTTTTCCTCTAGCAGTTTGGCCAGTTGCTTGCTCGGCAAAAAGTCGTTCAGCGCGTCGTAGAGCGGCTGCATATAGGGGTCGACCTTGTCCTTCATGTCGCCCGGCAGATAGCCCAGCTTCTCGCCCGCCTCGACCGCGGGGCGGCTGAGGATGATCCGGTCCACATGGCCGCCGATGAACATCGACACGCCCACGGCGACAGCCAGATAGGTCTTGCCGGTGCCCGCAGGGCCGATGCCAAAGGCCAGCTCGTTGTCGAAGAGCGATTGCACATAGGCTTTCTGCGCATCGGTGCGCGGCTCAACCCGTTTCTTGCGGGTCTGGATTTCGATCGCATCCGAGATCGGCATTTCAAGCTGGTCACCCTGACGCACGCCGGTGCCCGCGCCGGAGTTGCCCATGCGCAGCAGACCGTCCACATCCGCAGGCTCAACCGCGCGGCCACTTTCCAGCCGGACGTAGAGCGCGTTAAGCAGACTCTCGGCCTTCTCAACAGCCTCGCCCAGAATTTGCAGGTGATTGCCGCGCCGGATGATCTGCACCTCAAGCGATTTCTCGATGGCCGCCAGATGCGCGTCATAGGCGCCGCAGAGGTCGATCAAAAGGCGGTTATCGGGAAATTCCACCACCCGTTCGGCCGCGGTTTCCGGTGTCATCAGATCAGTTGAAGGCAATGCGCGTATCCTTTGTGAAGCACTAAATGTTGAAATAGTCAGACCGGATCGATTTACCAACCCGTCGCGACAAAAAGGGCCGAAGCGCAACGCGCTCCGGCCCGGGGTCTGTGATATGGCCCGCCAAGGTCAATTCGGGTCTTTGATGTTGGAGCCACCTTTGAAGTGGCCTGCGGTATGTGTCGGTGGCGCCACGCCCGAGCAGACCGGCTTCCCGAATTTATCGAGCCGTGCCGAGAGATAGCCCTCGACCCCGTCGTCGATGATCCAGTGGTCGCAACCGTTCGGATCGACCCAGATGCCCGCCTGAAGGTTGCTCAGGTGCTTTTTGTCGATGCCCCGGTCAAAGGTCTTGTCCGAAGGGTAGCCCCGGCCCAGACCGCCTTCGTAATCGGTACAGGCCGAAAGGCCGACGGCACAGGCTGTGACCATGAGAAGTTTTGTCTTAATCACTTTTACGGTCCCTTCAGCGAATGCAGATGATTTCGACACGGCGGTTCTTGGCCATGTTCGCAGCGGAATTGTTCGGCACGGCGGGCATCCGTTCGCCATAGCCCCGCACATCGGCGATCTTGGCACCCACTTGATTGGCGATGCGCGCCACGGCATTGGCCCGGTTGTAGGACAGGCGCATGTTATAGGCGTCCGACGCGCGGCTGTCGGTATGGCCGGTGATGATGTAGGATACCGCCCCAGTCGATTGGAAGAAGTTCGCCAGCCGCGCCCGGCCTTGCGGCGAGATGCTGTATTTGTCGGTGGCAAAGAACTGATCCGCCTCCATCACACCGCAGACATCGCCACGGCGGCAAACCGGAATGCCCTGCCGGGTGACATGGGGGGTCATATAGCCCTCTGCCCCGTCATCCATAACCCAGTGCTCACAGCCATCCGGGTCGACCCAGATGGTCGGCGTGTAAACGCCCTTGTCGCGGCCCTGTTGCGAGGGTGTCTGCGCATCGACCGAGGTGCTGGCCACGATCAGCGCCGCTGCCATCGTCAGGCTGGCCATGGCGCGCAGTGCTTTGGAAATAGTGGGTCCCACAGCGTTTGTCCTATTCTAATTTCTGGTTCTTATCTTTGGCAAATGCGACCCCTCCCCGGACCCGCGCCTTTTGAGTATAGGGTCAGGTTAGGTAAAAACGGTCTCGCTGTGAAGCTGTGAAATCAACATTTTGTGGCCGAACCTTGGCGGCTTACAACGAATCCACCGCGGGGTAGCGGCAAAACGGCTTCGGAGCGCGGCCATTTCACCCTGCCCCGATCCGCCGAAAACAGGCTATTGACGACGGCTTGGCGACAATCCCGCGCAAGCCCTTGGGATTGTTCGCAAACACCAGCCCCTGCCATTGAATTTTCTTGAAAATCGCACCTTTAGACCTAAACCTCTTTCCATCGGATCGCGAGGGTGGGACTTCGCGCGGCTTTGCCGATCTTGATTGCTGCAATGAAAACTGGGGGACCAACTTATGATGAAAACGCTACTCGCCACCGCCGTCACCGGCCTGCTTGCGCTGCCCGCTTTCGCGGGGGGCGTGAAATACGCCTATCACAACCAAGGTGTGGCCCATCCCACGGGCAATGTGATCCACGTCAGCTGCTACCGCGGCCCGTGGAACGACGTGATCTGGGACCGGCCAAACTCGGTCTTCGTGGATAGCCTCGTGGCCGTGGGCTATGACTTTGCCACCGCCCATGCCGTGGCAGAACGGGTCTGCCGGGATCACACACTCGTCGGCAACCCTGAGGGGCTGAAAGCGACGATGAAGCGGATCTTTGCGGATGCCGCGTCGCACCGCAAACACAACTACTGACAAGCCAAGGGTGCGCGGCGACGCGCACCCGTTGCAGCCCCCTTGGGGCTGCGGATCAGACCAGAACGGCGGCCAGAGAGTTCGTCTTGGCCTCGGTCACCCGCACGCGCTGGATATCACCGATCTGTGCCGTGCTATCTTCGATATGCACCGCATGCAGATACTCCGACTTGCCCAGCATCTGACCGGGTAGACGGCCCTTCTTCTCAACCAGAACCGAGACTTCGCGCCCCACCATCGACTGCTGGATTTCCTGCTGGTGCTGGGTGATCAGCCCTTGCAGACGCTGCAAACGGTCGTCGGCCATGGCTGGATCGACCAGCGGGCGTTCGGCGGCCGGCGTGCCGGGGCGGGTGGAGTATTTGAACGAATAGGCATAGCCGTAGCGCACCTGCCGGACGAGCTCCATCGTGGCCTCGAAATCCGCCTCGGTTTCTTCCGGGAAGCCGACGATGAAATCACCTGACAGCACGATGTCGGGCCGCGCTTCGCGGATGCGCTCAAGCAGCTTGAGGTAGCTTTCGGCGGTGTGGCTGCGGTTCATCCGTTTCAGGATATGGTCGCTGCCCGACTGCACCGGCAGATGCAGATAGGGCATCAGTTCGGGCACCTCGCCATGGGCCGCGATCAGATCGTCGCCCATGTCGTTGGGGTGGCTGGTGGTGTAGCGGATACGCTCCAACCCGTCGATCTCGGCCAGTGCGCGGATCAACCCGGCCAGCGTCATGCCGCCGTGGTAGGCGTTGACGTTCTGCCCCAGCAAGGTGACCTCGCGCACGCCGCGCTCAACCAGATCGCGGGCCTCGTCCAGCACCTTCTCGGCGGGGCGGGAGACTTCGGCGCCGCGGGTATAGGGCACCACGCAGAAGGCGCAGAACTTGTCGCAGCCCTCTTGCACGGTCAGGAAAGCCGCGGGGGCGCGTTTCGCCTTGGGGCGGCCCTTGAGGTGGTCGAATTTGTCTTCTGCCGGGAAATCGGTGTCGAGCGCGCTTTGCCCGCCCTGCACCTTCGCTTCCATCTCCGGCAGACGGTGGTAGCTTTGCGGGCCGACCACCAGATCGACGGCGGGCTGGCGGCGCATGATCTCTTCGCCCTCGGCTTGGGCCACGCAGCCCGCCACGCCGATCTTCAGATCGGGCCGCGCGTCTTTCAGCGGTTTCAGACGGCCCAGTTCGGAATAGACCTTCTCCGCCGCCTTCTCGCGAATGTGGCAGGTGTTGAGCAGGATCATATCCGCGTCATCGGCGCGGTCGGTGGTGACATAGCCCTGCCCGCCAAGGCTCTCGGCCATGCGTTCGCTGTCATAGACGTTCATCTGGCAACCATAGGTCTTGATGAACAGCTTTTTCGGTTGGGTCATGGCGGGCATCCAAGGGTTTTGACGGATTTCGGGCAGATGGCGTCGTCTAACAGCGGTGGCCGCGTCTTGCAATGCACCCGGAATTGGCCGACTTTACCGGCGGCAAATTCCAGCGGGGGCCTATGCGGTATCGCGATCTCGACCAGCTTATAAAAGAGGCCCGCACGGCGCTGAACACAGGCCCCATCGCCATGATCTTGGTCGAGGATGAGATTGAGGTCGACACCACCCTGCGCCACCACCAGCAGGTGGGGTTCGACAGCGTCGTGGCGCTGATGCCCTCCGGTTTCGACCTGCCCCGCGACCTAGAGGAAAGCGTGCTGCGGGTCGATTATGACACCACCGCCGAAGCCGCGCTGGAGCGGGCCGTGAACCGCATGATCGCGGCGGTGCCGGGGCAATGGCTTTATTACTGCTACAACGCCGAATACCTGTTCCACCCCTTCAGCGAGACACGTAACGTCAAGGAATTGCTGGCCTTTCACAGCGAAGAGCGGCGCGATTCCATGCTGGCCTATGTGGTGGACCTCTATGCGCTGGACCTCAAGGAACACCCCAATGCCGTTTCACTCGAGCAGGCGCATTTGGACCGCTCGGGCTATTACGCGCTGGCGCGCAAGGATGCGGCCCGGCAGGGGCATCCCAAGGAACGGCAGCTTGATTTCTTTGGCGGGCTGCGCTGGCGGTTCGAGGAACATGTGCCGCCGCAAAGCCGCAAGATCGACCGTATTCCGCTGTTTCGCGCCAAACCGGGGCTGAAGCTGCGCGGCGACCACAGGTTCAACGACGAGGAATACAACACCTACGCTTGCGAATGGCACCACAACGTCACGGCGGCGATCTGCTCGTTCCGCACGGCCAAGGCGCTGAAGCGCAATCCCGGCAGCCGCTATGACATCGCTACATTCCAGTGGCACAACTCCGAGCCGTTCGAGTGGCATTCCCGGCAGTTGATGGATCTGGGCTTGATAGAGCCGGGGCAGTGGTTTTGACAGGCTCTCCTCTCAACTGTCCCGCCCGTGGGAACCACGGGCATCGCCCTCCCTCCCCCCGGAGGGCGATCTTGCAACGTTTCGGCAGACGGGCCAGCCACGGTCCAGAATGACCGTCCCAAACCACGCGACCGCTCATCGCCCCCCCAGGGAGGGCGACACCCTCAGCACATGGCGGCTAACCTTTTCGATGCCCGGACAAGACGCCGCCGGTATCCGCTACACTCAGCCCGCAACCGCCCAAAACCTGCGCCCGCCTAAAACCTCCTTGCACTCACCCGCCATGCACCTATGACGGAAGACAGCCTGAACGGGAGGGTCCGATGGCCGTCAACTTGCTCGACACATTCATCAAACCGATGCACCGCGAGGGCATCAAATTCGTGGCGATCTTCGCCGCTGTCACGCTGGTGCTCTTCGCCATCGAAGAAGTCCTCGGCTGGATCGGCGTGGGCCTGACGATCTGGTGCTACTACTTCTTCCGCGACCCCGAGCGTGTCACCCCCGACCGGCCCGACCTGATCGTCAGCCCCGCCGACGGCATCGTCTCACTCATCGAGCCTGCGGTGCCGCCCGCCGAGCTGGGGATGCCGGATGTGCCGCTGACCCGGGTCAGCGTCTTCATGAGCGTCTTTAACTGCCACATCAACCGCGCCCCCGTCGCGGGCAAGGTGCAGGCCGTGGCCTACCGTCCGGGCAAGTTCTTCAACGCCTCGCTCGACAAGGCCAGCGCCGACAATGAGCGCAACAGCCTGTGCATCCGCATGGACGACGGGCGCGACATCGCCGTGGTGCAGATCGCAGGCCTCGTGGCGCGGCGCATCGTCTGCTTCGTGAAATCCGGCGACGGGCTTGAGACCGGCGAACGCTTCGGCTTGATCCGCTTTGGCTCCCGGCTAGATGTTTACCTGCCCGAAGGCGTCGACCCGATGGTGCGCATCGGGCAGACCATGGTCGCCGGGGAAACCGTGCTGGCCGAGTTGAAACAGCCGGTCATAGAGACCGCCCCGCTTTAGGAAAGACCCCATGCGCCCCCCTTCTGAAAAGACCGGCGCGGACCTTGCGCTGATCCAGCTTCTGCCCAATGCGCTGACGATCACCGCGATTTGCGCAGGGCTTTCGGCGATCCGCTTTGGGGTGCAGGGCAACTATGTGCTGGCGGTGCAACTGATCCTTCTGGCCTGCGTGCTGGATGGGTTGGACGGGCGGCTTGCGCGGCTTTTGCGGTCTTCCAGCCCGATGGGGGCGGAATTGGACTCGCTGGCCGATTTCCTGAACTTCGGCGTGGCCCCGCCGCTGATCCTCTATTTCTGGGCGCTGCAAGACATGCGCAGCGCGGCGTGGATTTCCGTGCTCGTCTACGCGGTCTGCTGCGTGGTGCGGCTCGCGCGATTCAACGTCAACGACAAGGCCGAAGCCGCCAAGGCCAAGAATGGCGATGCGGTGGGCGAATCCGGCTCCTTCTTCACCGGCATCCCCTCGCCCGCGGGCGCGCTGCTGGTGCTCTTGCCGATGACGCTGTCCTTTGCCTTTCACAACCGGCCGATCCTGCCGGATTGGATGATCTGCCTGCATATGGTGCTGATCGGTTTTCTGATGATCAGCCGCATCCCCACATGGTCTTTCAAAACCACCAAAGTCTCCCGACGTCATGTGAAATACCTGCTGGTGGGCGTGGCAATTTTCGCCGCCGCCTTGGCCACCTACGCTTGGACCACGCTCGTCGTGCTCTGCTTGGCCTATATCGGCATGGTGATCTGGGGGCTTTTGAGAGCACGGAAAACGAGTTTAACCAAAAGGAATTGAAATGGACATCAAGGCGGTCGAGACATCCTATGCCCGTTGGGCACCGATCTACGACAAGACCTTCGGCGCGTTGACCAGTGGCGGTCGCCGTCATGTCGTGGCCCATATCAACAAGGGCAGCGGCTCTGTCCTCGAAGTGGGTGTCGGCACCGGCCTGTCCCTGCCCCACTACGCGCCACACCTCTCCGTCACAGGCATTGATTTCAGCGACGAGATGCTCGCCAAGGCCCGCCAGCGCGTCACCCGCGAAGGGCTGCAACATGTAGCTGACCTGCGCCAGATGGACGCGCGCGACCTCGACTTCCCCGATGCCAGTTTCGACACGATTGCTGCGATGCATGTGCTCTCCGTGGTGCCCGAGCCTGAGCGCGTGATGGAGGAAATCGCCCGCGTACTTAAACCCGGCGGTCAGGTGGTCATCGCCAACCATTTCATGCGCACCACGGGCGTGCTGGGCTTCCTGGAAAAAGTCTCGGCCCCCTTTGCGAATACGCTCGGCTGGCATTCGGATTTCGAGATGGAAACCGTGTTGCAACAAGATGCGCTGGAAGTCGAAGACGAACGCGCGCTGCCGCCCATGGGCATGATGACCTTTCTGGTACTGCGAAAACGCGGCTGATCACGCAGGCGGCGGGGGTTGCCCCGCCGGTTCAGGTCTTCCGGCGCAGCCGGATCACCACATCGACCGAGGCAATCTCGGCCCCCTCGGGGGCATCGGGAAGCTGCGCGATCACCAACTCTTCCGAGGGCGCATCGGTCAGCTTGCTGTCGTCTTCCCAAAAGAAATGTGGGTGATCGTGGGTGTTGGTGTCGAAATAGCTTTTCGAGCCATCCACGGTCACCTCCTGCAACAGCCCGGCATCGCAGAACGCCCGCAGTGTGTTGTAGACCGTGGCCAGCGAAACAGCCTCGCCCTGCCCCTTCGCAGCCTCAAACAGGCTTTCGGCGGTGACGTGGCGGTCTTGCCCATCGCCCACCAGAAGGCTCGCCAGCGTGACACGTTGGCGCGTGGGGCGCAGCCCGGCCTGAGCCAACCAGCGCGTTCCGACCTCTTGTACCTCTGCGGACATCAGTTCCCTGCCTTTCAGGGTCATATAAAGGAGGAAATCCCCGGTTTTCAATTGAAAACCTTGCACCAATCGTCGCAGCGTCCCTGCCGCGCCCTTGCGGCACGCGGCGGCGGGGTGCTAAACGGGGCCGGATGTTATAACAGAGCAGCAGGAGAGCCGCAGGATGGCCGACTACCCCACGAGTTTCGACAAGGAAGATCTGCTGAAATGCGCCCGCGGTGAGCTTTTCGGCCCCGGCAACGCACAGCTTCCCGCCCCGCCGATGCTCATGATGGACCGGATCACCGATGTCTCGGCCGATGGCGGCGCCCATGGCAAGGGCCATATCACCGCCGAGTTCGATATCACCCCGGACCTGTGGTTCTTTGAATGCCACTTCCCCGGCAATCCGATCATGCCCGGCTGCCTTGGCCTTGACGGTCTGTGGCAGCTCACGGGCTTCAACCTCGGCTGGCGCGGCTGGCAGGGGCGCGGCTATGCGCTTGGGGTAGGCGAGGTGAAGCTCACCGGGATGGTGCGCCCGGACCGCAAGATGCTGACTTATAAGATTGATTTCACTAAGGCGATCCAAACCCGCCGCCTGACCATGGGCGTGGCCGACGGCATCGTCGAAGCCGATGGCGAGGTGATCTATCAAGTGAAAGACATGAAAGTCGCCCTTAGCGAGAGCTGAAGCGCTGCGACTTTACGGATATGAAAAGGGGGCCGCGCGGCCCCCTTTTGCATTGTCGCTCAAAGCGTCTGCATTTCCTGCACCTTACCGTCATGGCGCCCGGTAACCGCGGCCTCGGCCAGCACGGCTGCCACATCGGCACGATGCGCTTCGCCCTTTTGATCGACCCCCTCGCCCAGATTGACCGCATTGGTCTTGGGGTCATCGGTCAGCGCCACGGGCCGCAGGATCGAATGGGTCAAGCCAGAGGCCTGTAGATGTTCATCCGCCGCCTGTTTCGCCTTGAGGTAATGTGTCATCTCATGATCCTCAGGCGGGTTATCGGCGCCCACCGAACTCAGCATCACGAAGCGGTCGACCTTAGCCTCGCGGGCCAGATCGACCAGACGCTGCGCGCCTTCGCGGTCAACCTTTTCGGTCATCTCCGGCCCGGTGCTGCCGCCTGATCCGGCGGCAAAAACAACGGCGTCTACACCGTCGCATACACCCGTTTGCAGGTTGGTCAGATTGCCTTTCCGCTCTTCGGTGCCCTCGGGCAGAACAGAGGTATCGGAGCCGTCGCGCACCAGTGCGATGGGCTCGGCCCCGCGGTCTTTCAATTCACTGACGAGCAGACGCCCGGTTTTGCCGGTCGCACCGGCGACAAGTATTTTCATGGTCATATGGAACCTCTCGGAATTTAGTTTGATACGGGCGAGCGGCGCCTCGCGCCGCCCGCCTTTTCCGGTTACGACGGCAGGAAAATCGACTTGGCGTTGACGAACTCTTTCATGCCAAAGCCGCCGTGTTCGCGCCCGTAGCCGGAATTCTTTACCCCGCCGAAGGGCATATTCGGATCGGCGGCGCCAAAGTTGTTGATCCGCACCATGCCGGTGTCGAACTCATCCCGCGCAAGGCGCAGGGCGTGCTCTTCATCCGTGCAGAAGATGCCGCCGCCCAGACCATAGCGGCTGTCATTGGCAATGCGCATCGCGTCTTCGTCATCCTTCGCCCGGATAACCGAGGCGACGGGTCCGAAGATTTCATCGTCATAGGCTGGCATGCCCGGCTTGACCTCGGCCAGTACGGTTGCGGGATAATAGGCACCTGTGCGGTCGGGCACTTCGCCACCGCAAAGCACCTCGGCGCCCTTCTCAACACTCTCTTTCACCTGATCGCGGACGGATTCGAACTGCTCTTGGCTCGACAGCGGCCCGAGTTTGGTGTCTTCGTCCATCGGATCGCCCATCGGGATCGCCTTCATCGCATCGACATAGGCACTCACGAAAGCGTCGTAATTCTTCTCGGTCACGATGAAACGCTTGGCCGAGACGCAGGTCTGGCCGTTGTTATAAAGCCGTCCCATGGTCGAGAATTTCACCGCCGTTTCGATATCGGCGTCGTCGAGCACGAGATAGGCGTCGTTCGAGCCCAGTTCGAGCACGGACTTCTTCAGATGTTTCGCAGCCTCGGACCCGATATGGCTGCCCGCGCTGTCAGAGCCGGTCATGGTCACGCCGCGCACCAGCTTATGGCCGATCAGCTTGTCGGAGGTATCGTGGTCAATGATGATAACGTTGAACAGGTCTTTGGGCAGGCCCGCTTCTTCGCAGATCTCTTTCAGACGCAAGCCGCTGCCGGTGCAGATTTCCGCGTGTTTCAGGACGCAGCCGTTGCCGGTCATCAGGTTCGCGGCCAGCACGCGCACGGGTTGGTAGAGGGGGAAGTTCCACGGCTGGATCTGATAGATCACGCCGATGGGCTGATAGGTCACCACACCGCGCTTCTTGCCGCCCGCGTGTTTGCGCTCTTCGTCCTTCAGCATGTCGGGGCCGTTCTCGGCGGTATATTCAAAGATCTGCGCGCAGAGTTCGACCTCGGTCAGCCCGTCTTTGTAGAGCTTGCCGACCTCGCGGGTCATCAGTTCCGACAGGCTTTCCTTATTCTCGCGCAGCTTCTCGGCGATCTTTTTTAGATAGGGCGCGCGTTCGGCATGGGTCAGCTTGCGCCATTCCTTGAACGCCTCATGCGTGGCCTCGACCGCTTGGGTCGCTTCGGTTTCGGACATCACGTCATAGGTGTCGAGCACCTCTTCGGTGGCGGGATTTACCGTATTGATCTTGGGCATTCTAATCTCCTTTATGTCTCGCAAAGCCAACACCGCCTGCCACCGCCCCGTTCCATCACAGAACCTTGACCGCGACCTTCGCGCGCAGAGGATCGGCAAACCGCTTGCGCCGTATGGGCGTGCTGGCATACACCGGGGCTGCCAAAACAAAGGAGTGCTGCGCATGCGCCGCGTCGTCGTCACAGGGTTGGGGATTGTCTCATCCATCGGAAACAACGCCGAAGAAGTGCTCGAAGCACTGAAAAACGGCACCTCCGGGATCGAAGCCAGCCCGGAGATGGCCGAACACGGGTTCCGCAGCCGCGTCGCCGGGACACTCAAGATCAACCTCGCCGATCACATCGACAAGCGGACCTTGCGTTTCATGGGGCCGGGCGCGGGCTATGCCTATGTCGCCATGGATCAGGCGATCAAGGACGCGGGGCTCGACGAGGCGCAGATCAGCAACCCGCGCACCGGTCTGGTGGCAGGCTCGGGCGGGCCGTCGACCTCCGCCATGTTCGCCGCGCATAACATCGTGAAGGACACCGGGGCGACCAAGCGCATCGGGCCCTTCGCCGTGCCCAAGTGCATGTCTTCGACCGTCAGCGCGAACCTCTCGACCGCCTTCAAGATCAAGGGCATCAACTATTCCATCACCTCCGCCTGCTCCACCTCGCTGCATTGCATCGGCAACGCGGCCGAGCAAATCATGCTGGGCAAGCAGGACGTGATGTTCGCCGGCGGCGGCGAGGAGTTGGATTGGACGCTCAGCTGCCTCTTCGACGCGATGGGCGCGATGTCGTCAAAATACAACGACGCGCCCGAGACAGCGAGCCGCGCCTTCGACGCGGACCGCGACGGTTTCGTGATCTCCGGCGGCGGCGGCATGCTGGTGCTGGAAGACCTCGACCACGCGCTGGCGCGCGGTGCGAAAATCTACGCCGAGGTGACCGGCTATGCCGCCACCAGCGACGGGCATGACATGGTGGCCCCTTCGGGCGAGGGCGGCGAGCGCGCCATGCGTCTGGCGCTGGAGACCCTGCCCGAGGGCCGCAAGGTGGGCTACATCAACGCCCATGGCACCTCGACCCCGGTGGGCGACGTGGGCGAGATCGAAGCGGTGCGCCGTGTCTTCGGTCAGGGCAACACCCCGCCCGTCAGCTCCACCAAGTCGATGACCGGCCACGCGCAGGGCGCTGCCGGCGCGCTGGAGGCGATCTTCTCGCTCTTGATGCTCGACAACGATTTCATCGCCAAGTCGATCAACGTGCAAAACCTCGACCCCGCGCTCGATCCCTCCGAGATCGCGCTGGAGCGTGTCGACAACGCGGGCCTCGACTCGGTGATGACGAACTCCTTCGGGTTCGGCGGCACAAACGGGTCGATGATCCTGTCGAAGTACCAAGGCTGAGGGCTGGGCATGTCTGGTTTACTTGCAGGAAAACGTGGCCTCGTCATGGGTGTGGCCAATGAACGCTCCATCGCTTGGGGCATCGCCAAGGCGATGGCCGAGGCCGGAGCGGAACTGGCCTTCACCTATCAGGGCGAAGCCTTTGGCAAGCGGCTGGAGCCGCTGGCGCAGAGCGTCGGCTCCGACTTCATGGTCGATGTCGATGTGACCGACGACGCCTCGCTCGACCGCGCCTTCGAGGAGCTTGGCGCGCGTTGGCCAACCATCGACTTCGTCGTCCATGCCATTGCCTTTTCGGACAAATCCGAACTGACGGGGCGGTTTCTGAACACCAGCCGGGCGAACTTCAAGAACTCGATGGATATCTCGGCCTATTCCTTCATCGACGTGGCGCGCCGCGCGCATCCGCTGATGAAGGAGAACGGCGGCACGCTGATGACCCTGACCTACATGGGCTCGAACCGGGTGACCCCGAATTACAACGTGATGGGCGTGGCCAAGGCGGCGCTTGAAAGTGCGACGCGCTATCTGGCGAATGATCTGGGGCCGGAAGGCATCCGGGTGAACGCGATCTCGCCGGGGCCGATGAAGACGCTGGCGGGGGCTGCCATCGGCGGCGCGCGCAAGACCTACAAGCACACGGATCAGAACGCGCCGCTGCGGTCCAACGCGACGCTCGAGGCTGTGGGCGGCACGGCGGTGTATCTCGCGTCCGACGCAGGTGCCTGTACGACGGGCGAGATTATCCGTGTGGATGGCGGATTCCACGTGCTGGGGATGCCGCAGGCGGAGCATCTTTAAGACGGGCTTCGACTGGCCCCGGCCCGGAATCAAGCCGCAGGCGCCGGGCCATCGCCTGCCCGTCCCGGCGGGGAGGCGATTTGGTGAGGCTAGGCGCGCCTTTGTGAGGGCACACTCACGCTGCACCATAAAGTGGGACGGATCACCGTCAGGATCGCCACCCCACGGGCAGGCGATGGCCCTCAATTGCTACCGCAACGCCTCGGTCTTCCAAAGCCACACTTTCATCCCGCCATGGGCAATCGCCGGCCCCTGCCCCTTCCACGGCAGCCCGGTCGCCTTGGCAAGCGGCGGCTCCGAGGTCACCAGCCCCACCCGCCAGCCGCGGAACCGCGCCTTCAGCGTCTCGCCCAGCGTCCCATAGAGCGGATAAAGCAGCTTCTTGTTGCCGATCCGCCCGCCGTAGGGCGGGTTCACGATCACCAGCCCGGGCGGGCCTTCGGGCGGCTGCACCTCCCCTGCCCCGTGGCAGGCAAAATCACACCAGCCACCTACTCCGGCCCGGTCGGCATTGGCCGTGCTTATGCGGATCGCGCCCGCATCCCGGTCGGAGCCGTGGAACCGCACGGCAGGCTCGGCCTCCGCCCCCGCAGCGCGCATTTCTTCCCACGCCCCGGCATCGAAACTCGCCAGATCCTCGAAAGCGAAGCGCCGCGAGCGCCCGGGCTTCAACCCCGCCGCGATCTCGGCCGCCTCGATCAGGAACGTCCCCGAGCCGCACATCGGGTCGACCACCGGCTCGCCGGGCGCATAGCCGCAGGACCGCAGCATCAGTGCCGCCATGTTCTCGCGCATTGGCGCCTTGCCCACGGCCTCCTTGTGGCCGCGTTTGTGCAGCGCCTCGCCGGAGGTATCGAGGCTGAAGGTCACCTGATTGTCGTGGATGCGCACCTTCAGCACCAGCGCGGCCTCGGCATCGACAGGGATGCCATGGCTCTCGCGCAGCGCGGTCTCGACCCGCTGGGCCGCGGCCCCGGCGTGATAGATCTTCGACGCCTTGCTGGTCACCTGCACCTTCACCGGCACATCGGCCCTCAGCACATCGCCGAAGGGAAACTTGCGGCAGCGTTTATCCAGCTGCGCCAGATGGAAGGCCATGAAACCGCCGATCCGCGCCAGCACGCGCGCGGCGCCGCGCAGCTCCAGATTTGCGCGCCAGACCTCGGGCCAGCCGCCCTGAACGGTCACGCCACCGGGCTGGGCCTGCGCTGCTGCAAAACCTTTTTCCTGCGCTTCGGCGCAGAGCAAATCCTCAAGCCCGGGCGGGCAGACAAAGAAAATCTCGAATGTATCTGGGGTATCCATGGCCCCTGCATAAGCGCCAATGCGCGGGCGTGCGAGGGGAAAAGACGCTGGAGACGTCTTTGGGGCGTGCCGGGGGGAAGCCCCCCGGCCACCGATATCAGGCCGCCGAAGCGATCTTGACCAGTTCGATGTCGAACTGCAGGTCCTTGCCCGCCAGCGGGTGGTTGGCGTCGAGCGTGACGGTGGTCTCGTCAACCTCAACCACGGTCACCGGCAGCGCCTGACCTTCGGGGGTCTGCATCTGCAGCTGCGTGCCGGGATCGAGCGGGATGTCCGCCGGGATGCCCTCGCGCGGCACGGCCTGACGCATCTCGGGGTTCACGGGGCCATAGGCCTCTTCGCTGGGCACTTGAACGACCTTCTTGTCGCCCTCGATCATGCCCGGAAGTGCGCTGTCGAGACCGGGGATGATCTGGCCCGAACCCACGACGAACTCCAGCGGGTCACGGCCCTCGGAGCTGTCGAATGTGGTGCCGTCTTTCAACGTGCCGGTATAGTGAATCTGTACTGTGTCGCCGGATTTGACCTCAGCCATCGGGTGTCTCCAATCTGTAGGGGAAAAAAGGGAAGGAGGCCGCGTATCTGCGCGGGTGCTCCAAATTCCGCGACAGCATGAAGATTGTGACCCCGAGAGTAAACCCCCCGTCCGGGCCGATCGCGGAATTCGCCCCTTTTCGCCGCCGCGCCTGCGTGCCACTCTGCCGCGACACGGAAAGGGAGAGCCTGTCAGATGCCCATCACGACCTGCGTTTTCGACGCCTATGGAACCCTCTTCGACGTGGCCGCCGCCGCCCGTGAGGCCGCAGCCGAACCCGCTTTCGCCGCCATCGCCGAGACTTGGCCGGAACTAGCAGAACACTGGCGCCTCAAGCAGTTGCAGTATTCATGGCTGCGGGCCGTGACCGGGGCGCATGACGATTTCTGGCAAGTCACCCAAGAGGGGCTGGATTGGACGCTGGAGAAGATGAACCTCGCCGATGACCCCGCCCTGCGTGCGCGCCTGCTGGCGCTCTATTGGGAGCTTCGCGCCTATAACGAGGTGCCCGCCATGCTGCGCGCGCTGAAAGACGGGGGCCTGAACACCGCGATCTTGTCGAACGGCGCCCCGGCGATGCTGGACGGGGCGGTGCAATCGGCGGGAATCGATGAACTTTTGGATGTCTCGCTTTCGGTCGAAAGCGTCGGCGTCTTCAAACCGCATGCGTCGGTCTATGACCTTGTCGGGGCACACTTCGGCTGTGCCAAGGACGAGGTGCTGTTCGTGTCCTCCAACGGCTGGGACGCGGCAGCGGCGACGGGCTATGGGTTCACCACCGCATGGGTAAACCGGGGCGGCGATCCGGTGGACCGGTTGCCGTGGAAACCCGCGCATCAGTTGCGCGAGCTGAGCGGCATTCCCGCATTGGCGGGGCTCTGATGCCGCGTTTCACCACTTCCGACGGGCTGTCGCTGCATTACACGGATGAGGGCCGCGGCCTGCCGATCCTCTGCCTTGCCGGTCCCACCCGCACGGGCGCGGATTTCGACTACCTCGCCCCGCATTTGGCTGATCACCGGCTGATCCGCATGGACTACCGCGGGCGGGGCCGCTCGGATTTCGACGCGAATTGGCGGAACTACACGCTCTCGGTGGAATGCCGCGACGTGTTGGAATTGCTCGGGCATCTGGGGCTGGAACAGGTCGCCCTCATCGGCACCTCGCGCGGCGGGCTGAATGCCATGGCGCTGGCGATGATCGCCCATGATCACCTTTTGGGCGTGGCGCTGAATGACGTGGGGCCCGAGCTTGACCCCAAGGGCGTTGAATTCATCATGGGCTATCTCGGTCGCAACCCCGCCGCCAAAACCTATGAAGAAGCCGCCGCCGCCATGGCCCGCGCCTTCCCCGAGTTTCACGGCGTGCCCGAGAGCCGCTGGCTTGAGGAGGTCAAGCGTCACTACAGGGCGACCGACGATGGGCTGAAAATCACCTATGATCCGCATCTGCGCGATGCCGTGGCCGCCGCAGGCCAGCAGGCTGTCGATCTGTGGCCGTTCTTCGATGCGCTGCAAGGGTTGCCACTGGTCACGATCCGCGGGGCCAATTCCACCTTGTTCAGCCGCGAGACGCTGATGCAGATGCAGGCCCGCCGCCCCGATATGATCGTGGCCGAAGTGCCGGACCGCGGCCATGTGCCCTTTCTCGACGAACCCCAAGCGCTCGCCGCGCTGCACGAATGGATAGGACAAATCAAATGAACATCGACATGATCCGCGCCGCCGCCGACCGCGCCAAGGGCCATGTGCGGCGCACGCCGCTCTTGAACTCCCCCTTTCTGGACGAGATCGCGGGCCGCCGGGTCTGGGTCAAACCCGAGTGTTTGCAGCATACTGGCAGCTTCAAGTTCCGCGGCGCGTGGTCGGCGCTTTCGGCCCTGCCGAGCGCGCAGCGCGCCAAGGGCGTCATCGCCTATTCCAGCGGCAATCATGCCCAAGGCGTGGCACTGGCAGCCAAGATGCACGGCGCGCCTGCCGTGATCGTCATGCCCGAGGACAGCCCGCGCCTGAAGATCGCCAACACCCGCGCCTATGGCGCCGAGGTGGTGCTCTATGACCGCGCGAATGAGAGCCGCGAGGAGATCGGTGCGGCCTTGGCCGAGGAACGCGGCCTTACGCTGATCAAACCCTATGACGAGCCGCAGGTCATCGCGGGGCAAGGCACCACGGGGCTGGAAATCGCCCAGCAGGCCGCCGAGGCCGGGATCGAAGAGGCCCAGGTGATCGTCTGCTGCGGCGGCGGTGGCCTGACCTCCGGCATCGCGCTGGCGCTGGAGGCCGAGGCGCCGGGGTTCCGCGTGCGCCCGGCGGAACCGGAAGGCTTCGACGATGCCGCCCGCTCGTTGATTTCCGGCCAGATCGAACGGAATGCGAAGGCGCTCGGCTCGATCTGCGACGCCATCGTCACGCCTGCGCCGGGGGAGCTGACCTTTCCGATCATGCAGCGGTTGGTGGGCCCGGGGCTGGTGGTGAGCGACGATGAGGCGTTGCAGGCTATGGGTCATGCCTTCAACCGGTTGAAACTCGTGGCCGAGCCGGGCGGTGCCGTGGCGCTTGCGGCAGCGCTGTTCCGGGGCGGGGAGATCGAGGGCGACGATGTGATCGTCACCATCTCTGGGGGGAACGTTGACGCGGATATGTTTGCCCGCGCGCTGAAGACGCTGGGGTAGCGATTAGGGCAGCGCCGGCCCGCGGGGTGGTGCTGAAAGCGCCGCCCCAGGGGGGCGGGTCGGCGCTGCCCGCTGCGCCACCGGGCGGTACCTATTCGAACTGTCCCGTCTTTGACCTCCCGCGTTCGCACGATATGCTGCCCCTCAACGCCGCCCAAAGGAGACCCCCATGCAGATTTTCGACACCGGCGAGGTGCAACTGCACTACCGCGTCGACGGCCCCGAGGACGGCGCGCCCGTAGTCTTCGCCAACTCGCTCGGCACCGACATGCGCCTGTGGGACCCGATCCTGCCGCTGCTCGCGCCCGGTCTGCGCATCATCCGCTTCGACAAACGCGGCCATGGCCTGTCGTCCTGCCCGCCCGCGCCCTATTCCATGGGCTCGCTTATCACAGATACCGAACGCCTGCTCGACCACCTTCAGGTGCGCAGCTGCGTCTTCGTCGGCCTCTCGATCGGCGGGATGATCGCGCAGGGGCTGGCAGTCAAACGGCTCGACATGATCCGCGCGCTGGTGCTGAGCAACACCGCCACCAAGATCGGCAACCGCGACATCTGGGATGCGCGGATCGCGGAGGTCGAAAAGGGCGGCATCGAAAGCCTCGCCGATGCGGTGATGGAGCGTTGGTTCTCGACCAGGTTCCGCGCCACGCCGGAACTGGCGCTCTGGCGCAACATGCTGACGCGGCAGCCCGACGCGGGCTATGCGGGCTGTTCGGCGGCGATTTCGCACAGTGATTTCATGACGCCAACCTCCGGTCTACGCCTGCCCGCGCTTGGCATCGCAGGTTCGGAAGATGGCTCAACCCCGCCAGATCTGGTGCGCGAATTGATGGACCTGATCCCGGCCTCGAAATTCAAATTGATCCGCCGCGCGGGCCATCTGCCCTGTGTCGAGCAGCCGCAGGAATACGCAGAAACGTTGAACGATTTTCTCGCCAGTGTCGGGCATATCCCGAAGGCGCAGGGCTGATCGTGGCGGCAAGTGTCTCCGGCAGCGAGCGGGTCAAACGCCTGCAACGCGCGCCGCATTCACGCCATATCGCGACGTCCGCCCTTGCCTTTGGCCCCTGCGCGGATCACATCTGACCGAATGCCGCTGCCACTGATCTTTATCCTTGTGACGGTGATGATCGATGCCATGGGCGTCGGCCTGATCCTGCCCGTCATGCCCGACCTGATCCGCGAAGTTCGCGGCGGCGGGCTGAGCGATGCGGCCCTTTGGGGCGGGGTGTTGGCCACGGGCTTTGCCGCGATGCAATTTCTCTTCGGCCCGGTACTGGGGGGGCTCTCCGACCGTTTTGGCCGCCGCCCGGTCCTGCTGCTGGCGCTGATCGTGATGACGGTGGATTATGGCGTGATGGCACTCGCGGGCAGCATCTGGCTGCTGCTGATCGGGCGGCTCGTGGGGGGCATCACGGCGGCGACCCATGCCACGGCCTCGGCCTATATGGCCGATATCTCTCCGGCGCAGGACCGCGCGGCGCGTTTCGGGCTGATCGGCGCGGCCTTTGGCGCGGGCTTTGTTCTGGGGCCGCTGATGGGCGGCGTCTTGGGCGAATATGGCACCCGCGCGCCCTTTTGGGCGGCAGCGGTACTGGCGGCGGGCAATGCGGTGCTTGGCTGGGCCGTGCTGCGCGAAACCCTGCCCCCGACGCAACGCCGCGCCTTCGACTGGCGGCGGGCCAATCCGCTGGGCGCGCTGCGCGCCCTTGGCCGACTGCCCGAGGTCGGCAGGCTCTTGGCTGTCTATTTCATCTACCATGTGGGCTTTGCCGCCTATCCGGCGGTCTGGGCCTATTTCGGGGTCGAGCGTTTTGGCTGGTCGCCGACGATGATCGGCCTGTCTCTGGGCCTCTTCGGCGTGTTGATGGCGCTTGTCCAAGGCGCGTTGATCGGCCCCGTGATCCGCCGCTTGGGCGCGCGCGCCACGGTGATCTTGGGCCATGTTTTTGCCCTTGCCGCCTTTGCCGCGCTGACCGTGCTGACCTCAGGCACTTGGGCGCTGATCATGACCCCGCTCGCCGCGCTGGCCGGTGTGATCCCGCCCGCGCTTCAAGGCATCATGTCGGCCCGCGTCAGCGCCGATGCCCAAGGGGAGCTGCACGGCGCGCTCAGTTCCTCCACCGCGCTGGCGATGATCCTCTCGCCGCTGACGATGACGGCGGTTTTCGCCTATTTTACCGCGCCGGAAGCTGCGCTCTACCTGCCCGGCGCGCCCTTCCTGCTGGCGCTTTTGCTGACCCTTGGCGGCTTGGCGCTCTTTGCCAGCCGCCCTACCTCCACGTCACAAGGTGAAACTTCCCCGCAGTAGGCCCATTCCCCGTCTTGCGCCACCGGCCCATCCGCGTCAGGCTGGCGAAAATTGAAAGAAAGGGACAGGCCATTGCAAACCATCAAAGCCGCCGTCTGCCATGCCTTTGACACACCGCTGAGCGTCGAAGACATCCGCATCAACGCACCGCAATCGGGCGAGGTTGAAGTGACCTTGGATGCCGTGGCGATCTGCCATTCCGACATTCTGTTTGCCGAAGGCGGCTGGGGTGGCACCCTGCCCGCCGTCTATGGGCATGAGGCCGCAGGTCGGGTCAGCGCGGTGGGGCCGAATGTGCAGGGTCTGGCCGAAGGCGACAGCGTGGTGGTCACCCTGATCCGCGCCTGTGGCAGCTGCCCCAACTGCGCCTCGGGCCAGCCGACGATCTGCGAAACCCCGCAAGCGCCCGAAGGGCCGCTGCAAACGGCGGAGGGCACACCGCTCGTTCAAGCGATGAACACCGGCGGTTTCGCCGAGAAGGTCGTCGTAGACCGGTCGCAGGTGGTGAAAATCTCGCATGACATTCCCAAAGACGCCGCCTGCCTGATCGCCTGCGGCGTGATCACCGGCGTCGGCGCCGTGGTCAATGCGGCGGGCCTGCGGGCGGGACAAGACGTGGTGGTGATCGGCGCGGGCGGGGTCGGCCTCAACGCCATCCAGGGCGCGCGCATCGCGGGCGCTCGGCGGATCGTGGCGGTCGACATGACCGAAGACAAACTCGCCATCGCCCGCGAATTCGGCGCGACCGACACTGTGCTCGCGACCGAGGCGAAGCCGTGGCGCGCGGCCTTCAAGGCCATGGGGCGCGGGGCGGATGCCGTGATCGTCACCGTGGGCGCGATCCCCGCCTATGAAACCGCGCCGCGCTACCTCGCCGCCGGGGGCCGGGTGATCATGGTCGGCATGCCCCACAGCGGGGCCGAGGCCAGCTATGAACCGGTGGTCCTCGCCGCCCTAGGGCAAGGCATGGTCGGCTCCAAAATGGGCGATGTGGTGATCCAGCGCGACATTCCGTGGATGGTCGACCTCTATCTTCAGGGCCGCCTGCAACTCGACAGTCTGATCTCTGGCCGCTGGCGGCTGGATCAGATCAACGAGGCGATTGCCGACACCAAGACCGGGGCCGCGCGGCGCAATGTGATCGTCTTCGACCGGTCCTAAATCTGCCCCGTGGCGGGCGAAAGGTCCGGCAGATCGCCGATCAGAAGGGCGCGAAAATCATTCACATTGGTCCCGGTGGGGCCGGTGTGAAACAGTGCATCTATCGCCTCGAAGGCCCCGAAAGCATCGTTGCGCTGCAAAGCGCCGCGCGGGTCCACCCCCGCCGCGCGCATCGCAGCCGCCGTGCCTGCCTCCACGAAAGCGCCCGCGTTATCCTCTGACCCGTCGATACCATCGGTATCCGCGGCCAAGGCCGTGATCCCCTCCTGCCCTTCGAGCGCCAGCGCGAGGGACAGCGCAAACTCACCATTCCGCCCGCCGCGCCCCTTGTGGCGCAGGGTGACCGTCGTCTCACCGCCCGAGAGCAGCACCAGCGGCGCGGGATGGGGAAAACCGCTTTCCTGCGCCTGCCGGGCGAGGGCCGCATGGACCAGCGCCACCTCCCGCGCCTCACCCTCGATCGCGTCCGACAGGATCCACGCGTTCACCCCCCGCGCCTGCGCGGCCTTGGCCGCGGCGGCAAGGGACAGACCGGCGGAGGCAATGACATGGGTCTGCGTCGTGCTTGGCGCATCCTCCTGAGGCTGCGTTGCCGCCTTTTCCAGAAACGCCATGCAGCGCCCCGGCAGTTCCAACCCCCGCGCGGCCACCTCTTCCAACACCGCCGCCGCAGTACGCCAGCCCGGCACCGTGGGGCCGGAGGCCACGGCCCCCGGATCATCCCCCGGCACATCAGAGACCACAAGGCTCACCACCCGCGCGGGATGGGCCAGTTCCGCCAGACGTCCGCCGTTGACCGTGCTGAACTGCTTGCGGATGTCATTCATGACCGAAATCGGCGCGCCCGAGGCCAAAAGCGCCGCGTTCAACGCCTGCAAATCCTCCAACGTCAGCCCCTCGGGCGGAGCGGGCAAAAGCGATGAGCCGCCGCCGCAGACCAGCGCGATCACCTGATCCTCCGGCCCCAGACCTTGCACCGCATCCTGCAAGGCGCGGGCAGCCTCGACCCCGGCCTGATCGGGCACCGGATGGGCGGCCTCCAGCACCTTAATCCGCTCGCAGGGCGCGCCATAGCCGTAGCGGGTGACCACGACACCGTCATAGGGGTGCGGCCAGATGGCCTCGAACGCCTGCGCCAATTGCGCCGCCCCCTTGCCCGCACCGATCACCACCGTGCGCCCTTTGGGCGGCGGCGGCAGCTGGTCTTTCAGGATCAAATGCGGATCGGCGGCGGCGACGGCGGTGTCGAACAATTCGGCCAAGAACTGGCGTTTCGGGTCATTGAGGTTTGGCATAGGGCACTCCGACTGCTGCGGCAATCATGGCGGCCCGTTGTCTGCTGTCAATCCGGCAGGGGGCGTTCATTCTGGACAAACAGGCAGTTGCGCGCGCCCAGCAGGCCAAAGTCGGGGTCGCTGCACAGGCCCAAGGGCATCGCCGCGCGCCATTTGCTGTGCCGCCCCCCTGCGTTGAAGGCGGCGCGGAAGCTGTCATCCAGCATCCACGGGTTCTGCTGCGCCACGCCCCCCGTGATGAAGACCCCCCCGCGCGCGCCCATGACCAAGCCCAGATCCCCCGCGACCCCGCCAAGATACTGCACCATCAAGGCAACCGCGCGACAGGCGCTCGTGTCCTCCCCGTCCTTGGCCGCCGCAAAGATCGCCGCCGCCCCCTCTAAATGCGCCGCCTCGCCCCGGGCGGAGGCGATGGCGCGATACCAATAGGGCATGCCGGTGCCCGACAGGATCGCCTCGGCCTCGACCGCCAGCCCCTCACCCATCTGCACCTCGGGCCAAAGCGCGATTAGGGCTTCGAAATAGGCCACTTCCTCGGCGCTATGGGGGGTGAGCCGCAGATGCCCGCCTTCGCCCGGCACCGCCGTGGGCCGGGCGCCCTGCCAGACCAAAGACCCAACGCCAAGGCCCGTCCCCGGGCCGATGATCACCCGCGCCCCTGGTTCCGGGTCGGGCCCGCCCTGAAGATAGGTCACTTTATCCGCATCCAGCGTGGCCAAGGACCAAGCCGCCGCCTCGAAATCATTGAGCAACAACACCTTGGCGGGGTCCAAACCGCAGGCCCGCGCCAGATCATCGCGCGAGATGCTGCGCGCCGCATTGGTCATCCGCACCTGCCCGTCGACAACCACCCCGGCCACCGCCATGGCGACCCCTTCGGGCGGGCGGCCCATTTCGGCACAAAGCGTCGCGCAGGCATCGGGCAAGGTGGTCAGCCCGTCGGTGGGATGGCTGCGGCGTTCCACCACCGCCCCCGCCGGGTCTACCGCTGCGAGGCGCAGATTGGTGCCGCCGATGTCCCCTACCAAATACCACATGTGCCTGCCCTGCTGCCCTTGATACCGGTGCAAGATGGCCCGCCCGCGCGGCCGAGGTCAAACAACAAAACCCGAAAGCCGAGGCTTCCGGGTTTCGCATTTGGGTGCTGTCCGTTTGGATCAATCAGGGGCGATCGGCACCGATGCTTCATCGTCGCCCTCAATGACGTTTTCCTCGTCGACGATCACTTCTTCTTCCGTCTCGGGCGCGGTGGCGACTTCCTCGCCCGTCCAATAGACGATGATCCCGACGCCGAAGATCACCACAAGCGCCATGCCGATCAGGGGCCATTTGTGACGGCTTTCCTGTTTTTTGAGGTTCGTGTCTGGTGGACTCATGATCCGCTCCCTTTCGCTGTCTTCGGGCTATGCCGCGCAGCACTTCGCGCGGTCTTCGTTACCGGGCCAACCCGGCAGACCGCGCTAAAGTTCCCGGAAGGGAAGGTTTCACAAAAGCGCCATCACCTCTGCCATGGTGCGACGGTAACCCGCCACGATCCGATCCCGCTGCCGGTGCCGCCCGCCCGTCACCGCATGGCGGCCCGCTGACCACAGATCGGTCACCACCCGGTCCTTGGCGGCAAAGGCCAGACCGTCGAGCAATTGGTCGGGCCGCAGCGCGCAGAGCGCCGGGTCTTGGCTGTCGATCGCCACAAGATCGGCCCATTCGCCCACGGCAATCTCGCCCCGGCCTCGGCCAAGCGCTTGGGCCCCGCCACGCGCCCCACCTGTGTAAAGCGCCGCCCCGACCGAGCCTTCACCCGCCACCATCACATTGCGTGCCAAATCCCGCAGACGTTGCGAATATTCCAGCGTGCGCAATTCCTCAGTTAGCGAAATCAACACGTTTGAATCCGATCCGATGCCAAATCGCCCCCCGGCGGCAAGGTAGCCCGGCCCGTTGAACGGCCCATCGCCCAAATTGGCCTCCGTCACCGGGCAGAGCCCAGCCACCGCGCCGCTGCGGGCCATGGCAGCGGTCTCACCTTCCGTCATATGGGTGGCGTGGATCAGGCACCAGTTCTCGGCAACCTCGGCATTGGCCAGCAACCACTCGACCGGGCGCGCGCCAAGCCAAGCGGAGACATCCGCGACCTCTTTGGGCTGTTCGGCGAGGTGGATATGGACCGGCACATCGGGATGGGCGGCCAGCACCTCGGTCAACTCCGAAGGGGCCGTGGCGCGCAGCGAATGGGGCGCGATGCCGACGCGGCAATCGGGGGGCAGGTCCCGCACCGCCCGCTGCGCTTGCTCAACCAGCGTGCCGAAGCGCGCCACCCCATTGCCAAAACGCGCCTGCCCCGCCTGCAAGGGCTGCTGCCCCGCCCCGCCATAGGTATAGAGCACCGGCAGATGGGTCAGCCCGATCCCCGTCTGCGCCGCCGCCGCCGCGATCCGGGCCGATAGCTCCCCCAGATCGTCATAGGGCGTGCCGTCAGTTTGGTGGTGGAGGTAGTGAAACTCTCCCACGCTGGCGAAACCGGCCTCTTGCATCTCTAGGAAGACGAAGGCCGCGATGGCTTCGATATGCGCGGGCGTCAGATGGGCGGTGAAGCGATACATCAAATCGCGCCATGTCCAGAAACTGTCCTTTCCGGCCAAGCGCGTCTCGGTCATCCCGGCCATGGCGCGTTGGAAGCTGTGGCTGTGGAGATTGGCCAGCGCGGGCAGCAGGGTGTCGACACGGGTGTCATCGGCCTGCGGTGTCTGCCCGGTTTCCACCTGTGTCACCCGCCCATCGGCAACCGTGATCCGAACGTCACGCGCCCATCCCTGCGGCAGCTTTGCATGTGTAGCGAAAATCATTTGACGGCCCTTTGCTTTTTTATGTATAGACATATAGCAAATAAAACCGATGTAGAAAAGCGAAACCTTAGGAGGAGGCGATAGGATGACAGCGCAGGATCGGGTCTTGGTCGACCTCACGGCGGCGACGATGGATGGCCCACAGCCCTATGGTTTGATCGAAGATGCGGCGATCGCGATTGCCGAGGGCCAGATCGCATGGGTCGGCCCGCGCGGTGATCTGCCGCAAGGCTACCGCGACCTGCCCGCCGAATCGCTGGGCCAGCGGCTTGTCACCCCCGGGCTGATCGATTGCCACACCCATATCGTGCACGGCGGCGACCGCGCGCGAGAGTTCGAGATGCGGCTGGAGGGGGCCAGCTATGAAGAAATCGCCCGCGCCGGGGGCGGCATCGTCTCAACCGTCACCGCCACCCGCGCCGCCGATGAGGCAGAGTTGCTGGCCGATGCCCTGAGCCGCGTCGACGTGCTGATCGCCGAAGGGGTCACGGCCATCGAAGTCAAATCCGGCTATGGTCTGGATATCGAGACCGAGCTGCGCATGCTCCGCACCGCCCGCGCCATTGGCCAGCAGCGCCCGATCCGCGTCTCCACCACCTTCCTGGGCGCCCATGCGGTGCCTGCCGAATACACAGGCCGCGCGGATGCCTATATCGACGATGTTTGCCTCCCCGCCCTGCGTGCGGCTCATGCCGAAGGGCTGGTAGATGCGGTCGACGGGTTCTGCGAGGGCATCGCCTTTCAGCCCGCCCAAATCGCGCGGGTCTTTGACGTGGCGCGGGAATTGGGCCTGCCGGTGAAACTTCATGCCGAGCAATTGTCGAACTTGGGCAGCGCGCGGCTCGCGGCCTCCTATGGCGCGCTCTCGGCGGATCATATCGAATATTTGGATGAGAGCGGCGTGATCGCGATGGCCGAGGCGGGCAGCGTCGCCGTCCTGCTGCCCGGTGCCTTCTATACCTTGCGCGAGACCCAGTCGCCGCCCATCGACCTGCTGCGCCGCCATGGCGTGCCGATGGCGCTGGCGACGGATATCAACCCCGGCTCTTCGCCGCTGAACTCGCTGCTGCTGACGCTCAACATGGGCTGCACCCTGTTCCGCCTGACGCCGGAAGAGGCGCTGCGCGGCGCCACGCAGCACGCCGCCCGCGCGCTCGGGCTGGCGGATTGCGGCATGATCCGCCCCGGCCTGCGCGCCGACCTCGCCGTTTGGGACATCAAACACCCGGCCGAGCTTGCCTATCGCATCGGCTTCAACCCGCTTCATTCCCGCATTTTCGGAGGCCAATCGTGACCACCCTGACCCTCACCCCCGGCGCGGCCACTTTGGACGATCTGGCCCGCATCTACCGCGAAGAGGCATCGGTGCGGCTCGACCCCGCCTGCCGCCCCGCAATCGAAGACGCCCATGCCCGCATCGCTCGGGCCGTGGCGGGCGAGGATGCCGTTTACGGCGTGAACACCGGTTTCGGCAAGCTCGCCTCGGTCAAGATCGCGGCAGAAGATACGGCGGCGCTGCAACGCAACCTGATCCTGTCGCATTGCTGCGGTGTCGGCCCCGCGATCCCGCGCGGCCATGCGCGGCTCTTGATGGCGCTGAAACTGCTGAGCCTCGGGCGCGGTGCCTCGGGCGTGCGGCTGGCGGTCGTGGACCTGATCGAAGCCATGCTTGAGCGAGGCGTGACCCCGGTGATCCCGGCGCAAGGCTCTGTTGGCGCCTCGGGCGATCTGGCCCCCTTGGCCCATATGGCCGCCGCGATGATGGGCCACGGTGAGGCGGAGTTCGAAGACCGCGTCATGCCGGGTGGAGAGGCATTGGCCGCCGCTGGTCTCATCCCGCTGGAGTTCGGCCCCAAGGAAGGGCTGGCGCTCATCAACGGCACACAATTCTCGACCGCCTTCGCGCTGGCGGGGCTGTTCGACGCATGGCGCGCGGCAAATTCGGCGCTGGTGATCTCGGCCCTGTCGACGGATGCGATCATGGGCTCCACCGCGCCGCTGCAACCGGAAATTCACGCCCTACGCGGCCACCGGGGCCAGATCGAGGCGGGCGAGACCATGCGCGCCCTGCTTGCAGGTTCGGAAATACGCGAAAGCCATGTGGCGAATGATGCCCGTGTCCAAGACCCCTATTGCATCCGCTGCCAGCCGCAGGTGACGGGGGCCGCGATGGACGTGCTGCGCATGGCCGCCGCCACGCTGGAGGTCGAAGCCAATGCCGCCACCGACAACCCGCTGGTGCTGACGGGGGCGGACCTCATCGTCTCGGGCGGGAATTTCCATGCCGAACCGGTGGGTTTCGCCGCCGATATGATCGCCCTGGCCGTGGCCGAGATCGGCGCCATCGCGCAGCGCCGGGTGGCGCTGATCGTGGACCCGGTGCTCAGCTTCAACCTGCCGCCCTTCCTGACGCCGACCCCCGGCCTCAACAGCGGCTATATGATCGCCGAAGTCACCACCGCCGCCCTGATGAGCGAGAACAAACATCTCGCCAACCCCTGCGTTACCGACAGCACGCCGACCTCGGCCAACCAAGAAGATCACGTCAGCATGGCCGCCCATGGCGCGCGACGGCTCGGGCAAATGGTCGAGAACCTGAACCGCATCCTTGGGGTGGAACTGCTCTGCGCCGCGCAGGGCATCGACTTTCGCGCGCCGCTGGCCACCAGCGAGACCTTGCAGCGGGTGGTCGCGCGGGTCCGCGAAGAGGTCGCGACGCTGGAGGAAGACCGCTACCTCGCCCCCGATCTGGAACGCGCGGCACGGATGGTGGCGAGCGGTGAGATCACCCGCGCCGCCGCCTGCAACATGCCGGGGCTTTCCACATGACCCCCGTCGAGATCACCCGCGGCGACAGCCCCATCGTGCTCGGCCTGCCCCACACCGGCACCGACCTGCCCGAGGCCATTCGGCGCGACCTGAACCCGCGCGGGCGGGAATTGGCGGATACCGATTGGCATATCGACCGGCTCTACGACGGGTTGCTGCCCGGCGCGACCACGGTGCGCGCGACCTTCCACCGCTATGTCATCGACGCCAACCGCGACCCTTCGGGCGCATCGCTCTACCCCGGGCAGAACACCACCGGGCTGGTGCCGTTGACGGATTTCGACGGGCAGGACATCTGGACCCCCCCGCCCGACGCAGCCGAGGTTGAGGCCCGCCGCGTGGCATACCACGCGCCCTATCACGCAGCGCTTGAGGCTGAACTGGCCCGCGTTCGCGACCTGCATGGGGTCGCGATCCTCTATGACTGCCACTCGATCCGCTCGCTGATCCCCTTCCTCTTTGACGGCCCGCTGCCCGATTTCAACATCGGCACGAACCTCGGCGCCACCTGCGCGCCGGAGATCGAAGCCGCCGTCGCCGAGATCTGCGCCGCCGCACCCGGCTACACCGCCGTCACCAACGGGCGCTTCAAAGGCGGCTGGACCACGCGCCACTATGGCCGCCCCGCCGAAGGGCTCCACGCGATTCAGATGGAACTGGCGCAAAGCAGCTACCTCGGCGCCGAGGCTCCGCCTTGGCCTTATGACCCCGACAAGGCCGCGCGGCTGCGCGTCCATCTGACCGATATCCTGACAACTCTGGCCGCACTGGCCCCTACCCTGAAAGGCACAGCATGAGCGATCCGCACAAGAACACCCGTGACGTCTATCCCGCCACCGGCACCGATCTTTCGGCGAAAAGCTGGCTGACCGAAGCGCCGCTGCGGATGCTGATGAACAACCTGCACCCCGACGTGGCCGAGAACCCGCATGAGCTGGTCGTCTACGGCGGCATCGGGCGCGCGGCGCGGACGTGGGAGGACTATGACCAGATCGTCGCCTCCCTGCGCGCGCTGGAAGAGGACCAAACGCTGCTGGTGCAATCGGGCAAGCCCGTGGGGGTTTTCCAAACCCATAAGGACGCCCCGCGCGTGCTGATCGCCAATTCCAACCTCGTGCCGCATTGGGCGAATTGGGACCATTTCAACGAACTCGATAAGAAGGGTCTAGCGATGTACGGTCAGATGACCGCCGGATCGTGGATCTACATCGGCAGCCAAGGCATCGTCCAAGGCACCTATGAGACCTTCGTCGAGGCGGGCCGCCAGCACTATGGCGGTGATCTCAAAGGCAAATGGATCCTCACCGGGGGCTTGGGCGGCATGGGCGGCGCGCAGCCTTTGGCCGCGGTCATGGCCGGGGCCTGCTGTCTGGCGGTGGAGTGCAATCCCGACAGCATCGATTTCCGCCTGCGCACCCGCTATGTCGATGAAAAGACCGACAGCCTTGAGGAAGCGCTGGCGATGATCGACCGCTGGACTGCCGCGGGCGAGGCGAAGTCCGTGGCGCTTCTGGGCAATGCGGCAGATGTCTTTCCCGAACTGGTGAAACGCGGGGTCCGCCCCGATATCGTGACCGACCAGACGTCGGCCCATGACCCGGTGAACGGCTACCTGCCGCAGGGCTGGACGATGGGCGAATGGCGCGAGAAACGTGAGAGCGATCCCAAAGCCGTCGAAAAAGCCGCCCGTGCCTCGATGAAGGTGCAGGTGCAGGCAATGGTCGATTTCCACGCCGCGGGCATCCCCACGGTCGACTATGGCAACAACATCCGCCAAATGGCGCTGGAGGAAGGGTTGCAGAACGCTTTCGACTTCCCCGGTTTCGTGCCCGCCTACATCCGCCCGTTGTTCTGCCGCGGCATCGGCCCCTTCCGCTGGGCGGCGCTGTCGGGCGATCCTGAGGATATCTACAAGACCGACGCCAAGGTGAAGGAAATCCTCGCTGAGGACACGCATCTGCACAACTGGCTCGACATGGCGCGGGAGCGTATCTCTTTCCAAGGGCTGCCCGCACGGATCTGCTGGGTGGGCTTAGGCGTGCGCCACAAGCTGGGGCTGGCCTTCAATGAGATGGTCCGCACAGGCGAACTCAGCGCGCCGGTGGTGATTGGCCGCGACCACCTCGACAGTGGCTCCGTCGCCTCGCCCAACCGCGAGACGGAGGCGATGAAAGACGGTTCTGATGCGGTGTCGGACTGGCCGCTGCTGAACGCACTTTTGAACACCGCCTCGGGGGCGACTTGGGTGTCGCTGCACCACGGCGGCGGGGTCGGCATGGGCTTCTCACAGCACTCTGGCATGGTGATCTGCTGTGACGGGTCCGAGGACGCCGACCGCCGGATCGAGCGGGTGCTCTGGAACGACCCGGCAACGGGCGTGATGCGCCATGCGGATGCGGGTTATGACGAAGCGCGCGATTGCGCCCGCGAACATGGGCTGAACCTGCCGGGTATCCTTTGAGCGCTGAGCGCCGCCGCCCACCCGCGGCGGCGGCAGTTTAATAGCGCGTCGTCAGGCGGTGGCCGGGGCGGTAGGACAGCCGCACATAGGTCACCGCCTGCCCCTCCCACCACGTCGACCGCTCCACCGTAAAGACCGGATCGCCCAAGCCGCAGGCGAGGTATTCGCTCAACCGCTGATCGGCCAGACCAGCGGAAAGGCTGATCTCCACATCCGAAAAGGGAATGGCCGAGATCAGCCATTCGTTCGGCCCGACATCGGTGAAACTCTCCTCCCGCGCCTGCGGCAGGGTGGCGAGGTTGATCCAACGGTCCTCAAATTGATAGGGGTCGCCATCGGCGTAATGCATGCAGACCAGATGCAACGCCTCGCACCCCGCGCCCATTTTTAGCCGGGCGCGCAGCCAGTCGGGCGCAGGCTCGACCCGGTGGCTCACCCGCGAATACCGGTAGTCGGCGCCCTTCTCTTCGATCTCGGCCCGGACCAGCGGAATGTCGAAACGGGCCTGCCGCAGGGGGGCCATGCGCACCCGCGTCCCCGCCTTGCGCCGCCTTTCGATGAACCCCTCTTCGGCCAATTCGCGCATGGCGCGGTTGACCGTCGCCCGGGCGCAGCCATAGGTCTCGGCCAGATCGACCTCATTGGGCACAAGGCTGCCCAATGGCCACTCGCCCTTGGTGATCTTTGACAGGATGTCGGTTTTCACATCCCGGTAGGTGACTTTCATAGGGCGGCCTGCTGCGATCATGACTGTTTGACCAAGCATTACACTAGATCAATCCCCAGCCCAAGCGCCCCCCGCGCGCCCCGCCCGGAGGGATACCGCCGGAGCCGGGCGCGGGTCTTGCCTCTGCCCGTGTTTGCTGGAAAATTATGTCCCACCTGCCCCCTCAGCCAGAAAGGCCGCCCATGCGCGTTCAGCCCCCGAAACTCCGCACTGCCGCTTTGCTCTTGGGCCTTGGCCTGCTCGCCGCCTGCGGTGGCAAGCAGACCGAAGTCGTCGCGGTCCCGGCGGATGAGGTGGAGTGTATGGCCCGCGCGATGTATTTCGAATCCAACCGTTCCAGCCGCGACGGGATGGTGGCCGTGGGCACGGTGGTGCTGAACCGCGTCCACTCCGACGCCTTCCCTGACACGGTCTGCGGCGTGGTCGGTCAGCCCAATCAATTCGCCCCCGGCGTGATGACGAAACCGATGACCGACCGCGGCGCCCCGCTGGCCCGCGCCACGGCACTGGCGGTGCTGCAGGGAGAGCGTCACCCCAAAGTCACCCGCGCGAAATTCTTTCACGCGGCGTGGTACAATGCGAACTACAACAACATGCATTATGTGGTGACCGCGGGCGGCAACGCCTTTTACGAAAAGCGCCGCGCCCATCTTGTGACCGCGCCCAACCCGCTGCCGCCGCTCGAAGGGATCACCCCGCACTAAGGGTCACAGAACTCCGCGGGCGATCAGGATCAGAACAAGGTAACGCCCGCCCTTGGCAAGGGTGACGATCAGCAAAAACCGCCAAAGCTGTTCGCGCAACATGCCCGCGGCCAAGGTCAGCGGATCGCCGATGATCGGCACCCAACTGGCCAGCAGGCTCCAATAGCCCCAACGCCGATACCAGCCAGAGGCGCGGGCCATCTGCTTGGCCGAGAAGGGAAACCAGCGGTGATCGGCGAAATGGCTGAGGTAGCGGCCCAGCCACCAGTTCAGCAGCGATCCCAGCACATTCCCCAGCGTCGCCACCAGCCACAGAAGCGCCGTGGCATGAGCGCCCGACCACATCAGCCCCAATAGCACCGCTTCGGATTGCGCGGGGATCAGGGTGGCCGCCAGCAGCGCCGCGAAGAACAGGCTCAGCAGGGCCAGCATGTCAGCGGCAAGAGTGGGCAAAGACGGCAGGGCATGGCGCGTCAGTAAAGACGCCGCGCCCACAGGGCAAGCCGCGCTTTGGGAAAGCGCGCAGGCTTATTTGGTCAGGATCAACTTGCCCGCCCGCGTGATGCGCAGCGTATAGGTCTGGCCGTCTAAGACGATATTCGCGGTCGAGCCATTGGGCACCAAGGCGCGGGCATCATGCACGGCCTCTTGGGCCGGTTGGGCGGCGGGCGATGGATCGGGCAGTTTTTGCATCAGGCTCATGCCATCTCTCCCATTTGGCGGGCGCGTTGCAGATCGATGAGATGCTCCAGCCCAAAACCGTCGCAGGCTGCGGCATCGTTGCTGCCAAGCGCGATGTCGCGCCAGCTGTTGTTGGATGGGGTCTGTAGCCGGGCATGGCTCATTGGCTCGGGCGTGGTCACAGGTGTCCTCACGGGGCGGGCTCCTTTCCATTGACATCCGGGCTTCCGACGCGCGGTAGCTTGGACGGTTTCGGCGTAAAGTCGTACATACCCCGGCGAAACGCCCGGGTTCCTTTAACGGCTACTTAATCTGATTATTTTAGTCAAGTATAGAAACCCCGGCCCTTCCGCGTTATTCCGCGTCGATCTTTTGAATGGCGCTAAAGCCTTCGAACTGCGGTGAACCCTCGTGCAGCTTGCGGGTCTGTCCCGCCCGCGCATGGGCGGCGCGAAAGGCATCGCTGGTCGTCCAAGCCCGAAAATGCGTCTCGCTCTCCCAAACGGTGTGAGAGGCATAGAGGATCGCCCCCTCCGCCTCCGGCCCTTTGAGCATGTGGAAGGAGACGAACCCTTCGCTCTCCTTCAGGTGGCTTTCCCGGTTCAGCCAAAGCGCTTCGAAAGCGGCGGCATTCTCGGGCAAGACGGTGAAACGGTTCATGGCAAGATACATGGGCCTGTCCTTTAATTCTCAATCAGGGCGTTGCAGGGGTCGTCGCGCTCGGCGGGCGGGATGAGGCGGATCTCATCGAGAGGCACCGCGGTCTCGGCCTCTACAAAGCCGATGGCATGGGTCGTGACCTCGGGCGCGGCGCGGGCGATGAGGGCGGGAATGCCCCAGTCGGTGCGGGCGTGGCCATTGCCGGTGATCACCGCCACCGGCGGGCCGTAGGCTTTGAGCGCGTCGAGCGCGGCGCGGGCGAAGGTGGCGTCGCGGTAGCGCTGCACGGCGACCATCCCGCCCATCATCTCGCGCGGCATGGCTTCGCAATGGGCGGCGAATTGCAACTCTACCCGCGCGACCTGCTGATCCTCCGGCAAGGTTTGGTCAAGGCCAAAGCGCGGCGCATCAGACCCGAAGAGCGCGGCTGCCCCCTCGCGGTACACGCGCTGCACAGCAGCGCGCGGAGCGGCGGCGCCGATGATGCGGGCGTCTCCCAAAGCGTCAAAGATCGGGGCATAGATATCGAAGCGCTGCCACCCGCTCGCCGCCCAAGCCTGCGCAATCTGGTTGCGATCGGCGTCGGCCTTTGCCGCCTCTTCGGCGGTGAGCATCTCGAACACCACAGCCGTAGGACGCAGCGCCTTCAATGCGGCGGCCTGTTCGAGATGGGCATGGGGATTGTCGTGCACCTCGCCCAAGATCACGATCTCGGCGGGGGTGTCAGCGTTCGCGGGCAGCGCCGACCAGAGCAGCAGCGCAGCGCAAAGACGCTTCGCGCTCACGATTTGCGCTCATCCGTGTCGGTTTTGATTTCGGGGTCGTTGTAATCGTTGGGGTCAAAGTCTTCGGGGTCGAACGGGTCTTCGTCTTCGGCGATGCCGCTGACATGGGTGGTGCCGCTTTCCTCGTCAAAGACCAACCCGTAGTTCGCCTTGCCCTCGCTTTTGTAGCGCCGAAACTCGTGGATGCCTGCGTAGACGAAAACCAGCGTGATCGGCAGCAGAATCAGAAATGCGATAACTTGGGCGTCCATGAACGCGCTCCTTTGAATGCTTGTCGGGGGCCTGTCTCACCATAGGGGGCGCGGGTGGAGGACACTGCGCGCGCGGTGATCCGGCCAAAGATCTTAACGGTCGCTGCGCCAATTGCGCGGCCTGACCAGATGCGGCCCTATCTGAACCGCCTTAAGAGAGAAAGCATTAATCCCGGCGCTTTGTTCCGCAAGCCTTATTTCGCAGACCCTTGGTTCATTGGGATTGGCGGCCTCTCGGTCCCCGCATCTTCGCCGCTCTCGCCCCCCGGCGCAGCGGAAGGAGCGTCGCACAACCGCATATAAAACAAGCACAAACGCGCACGCTTGGACAGCCGTTCCGCAAAAAGGGACGCGTTACAAAAGCTTCGTCAAACTTAAACATTCGTGACATTCACCGCTGCGATAGCTCGCCCCGCAAACCCCGGGGGACTTATGCTCGTCATTTCTGAACTGACCAAAACATTCGGCGCGAACACAGCGGTGGCCCGCGCCAACCTAGAGGTCGACAAGCCGCAGATGATCGGAATCATCGGCCGCTCCGGCGCGGGGAAATCCACAATCCTGCGGATGCTCAACCGGCTGACCGATGCCTCCTCGGGGCAGATCCTGTTTCAAGGGCGCGATGTGACCGCCCTGCGCGGCGCGGCCCGGCGTGGCTGGCAGGCGGAATGCGCGATGATCTTTCAGCAGTTCAACCTCGTCCCGCGGATGGATGTGGTATCGAACGTGCTGCACGGCACGCTCAACCGTCGCTCGACGCTCAGCAGCATCTTCAACCTCTACCCCGATGCCGACATCACCCGCGCCATCGAAATTCTCGACCGGCTGGGCATCGCACAGCACGCTCCCAAACGGGCCGAGGCGCTTTCCGGCGGGCAGCAACAGCGCGTCGCCATCGCCCGCGCCCTGATGCAAGACCCGCAGATCATTCTGGCCGATGAACCCATCGCCAGCCTCGACCCGATGAACGCGCAGGTGGTGATGCAATCGCTGCGTCGCATTCACGAGGAAGACGGCCGTATGGTCATCGCCAACCTTCACACGCTGGATACCGCGCGCCGCTATTGCGACCGCGTGGTGGGGATGCGCGACGGGAAAATCGTCTTTGACGGCACGCCCGAGCAGCTGACCACCAGCATGGCCCGCGAAATCTACTGTGCGGACAGCAGCTTTTCCGAAGCTGCCACCTCAACCGAGATCGAAACGCTGGACAAAGTGCCAGCCTGACACGACCCGCCCCAAAGGGCATTTTTTGTAAACGGAGACGACACAATGAAAAAGCTCATCGCCGCCGCCTTGGCAACCACGGCCCTCACCGGCACCGCCATGGCCCAAAGTGCCGAGATCGACGAATTCCGCATCGGCATCCTCGGCGGGGAAAACGCGCAGGACCGGATGAACTCCTACGAATGTCTGCGCGGCTACACCGAAGAGCGCCTTGGCGTTCCGGCCAAACTCTTTGCCCCGGCCGACTATAACGGCGTGATCCAAGGTCTGCTGGGCGGCACGCTCGACATGGCATGGCTGGGCGCTTCGGCCTATGCCGCCGTGCACCTGCAAGACCCCGAAGCGGTCGAGCCGGTGCTGGTCAAGATCAACCTCGACGGCTCCTACGGCTATCACTCCATCGGTTTCGCGCGCAAAGATGCGGGCATCGAGAGCCTCGAAGACATGCAGGGCAAGGTCTTTGGCTTTGGCGATCCGAACTCCACCTCGGGCTACCTGATCCCCTCCATCGAAATCCCCCAGACCACCGGTGCCACGATGGAATCCGGCGATTACTTCGGCGAAGTGAAATTCACCGGCGGCCATGAGCAGACCATCGTCGCGGTCAACAACGGTGACGTCGACGGCGGCGTGACATGGGCCGACGGTCAGGGCAACTGGGAAGACGGCTACAACTCCGGCGCGCTGCGCAAAGCTGTGGACGCGGGCCTCGTCGACATGAACGATCTGGTGGAAATCTGGCGCTCCAAGCCGATCCCCGAAGGCCCGGTCGTGCTGCGCAAGGCCCTGCCTGAAGAGGTCAAGGCGACGATGACCCAACTGGTGGATGAACTGCACGAGAAAGACGCCGATTGCGCCTACGGCGTGGCCGCGGGCGAGAGCCTTGGTTTCGATCCGATCGCGCATGACGCCTATGTTTCCATCGTCGAAGCGCGCAAGGCGAAATCCAACTGATCGCAGCGATTACAAGACATCTGGCAGGTCCCGACAACGATTGTCGGGGCCTGTCGTCATAGGGGGACGACAGATGCACCAGACCACCACCGCACCGCAGATCACGGCGGATTACCTTGCCCACACCCGACAAAAGCGGGTGATGAACATGATCCTGCTGGTCGTTTTCCTGGCCCTGCTGATCGGCGGTTTCGGCACCGCCAATGCCCGCAACGCAGGCGGTTTCTGGAAAGGGCTGCCCAATATCTTTGACTTCCCCGCCGATGTACTGGGCGAGGCTTGGGAGCGCATCCATCTGCTGCCCGGCTATTTCGTGAAATACCTCCCCTCTCTGATCGAGACGGTGAACATCGCCGGGGCCGCCACGCTGATCGGCGCGCTGCTGGCTTTCTTCGCTGCCCTTCTGGCCACCCGCGGCCTTGCCCCCGCGCCGTGGCTCGTAGCGCCGCTGCGCCGCCTGCTGGACGTGCTGCGCGCGGTGCCTGAGATCGTCGTCGCGCTGGTGCTGATCTTCCTTCTGGGCGGCGGCCCGGTGCCCGCGATGATCGCCATCGCGCTGCATACGGTGGGCGCGCTTGGCAAGCTCTTCTCCGAGGTGAACGAGAACGCCTCTCTCAAACCCGTGGACGGGCTGGCATCCGTTGGCGCAGGCTGGCTGCAACGGATGGTCTTGGGCGTCGTGCCGCAGGTCGCGCCCAACTACCTCTCCTATGCGCTGCTGCGGTTCGAGATCAACATCCGCGCCTCGGCCATCCTTGGCTTCGTCGGCGCAGGCGGCATCGGCTATGACCTGCGCAACACGATGTCTTGGGGCCAAGGCAAATTCGACGAGGCGGCGGCGATCTTTCTGCTGCTCTTCGGCACCATCATCATCGTCGACCAAGTCTCAAGCCATTTCCGTGATCGGCTGACCCATGGCCGCGCCTATAAGGACAAGGGAGCCATCCTGTGACCGACCTTACCGCTTCCACCCTCCCCGCTCAGCAGGTCGCCAGCCGTAGCTTCCGGCGCAAACGCATGGCGAGCCTTGCCGCCCCGGTGCTGACCCTTGCCTACCTCACTTACGTCTTCTTTGCCTTTGACGTGGCAGGGCTGGGCTATCGCATCAACGTGTCGAACATGAAGACGCTGGTGGCCGACAGCTATAGCTACAAAACCCATGTCGCCCGCGACAACCGCAACGGCGAGATGGAGATCGCCATCGAAGGCGAGCGCAAGGGCCGCTATGCCCCCGGCACCGCCCCCGATTGGGTCACCTTGGGCGAGACTTCTATCGTCGAGCTGGGCAACGGCCATACCGTCAAACTGGGGCCAGAGGTGCGCTATGACGTGCCGGGCTACGGGCTGATCACCGCCACGCCGGGGCGCAGCGGCGTCAACGCCACCCTGCCCGATGGCCCCTTGCCCGCGTGGATCAACGCCTCGAAAAACCGTCTTGCCGTGACCACGGAGGCAGGCCGCCTGACGATCACCCGCAACCGCGCCGAGGTCTTCCGCTATTTCAACGGGTGGGAGCTGTTCTTCTTCACGCTCGACAGCCCCTACTACGGCATGTCCCCGCTTGAGCTGTTGCGCAGCGGTGAATATGGCGCGATCTGGCAGGACTTTTGGACCAACAAGATGTGGCGTCACGGCGATGTGGCTTGGGCGCTGGTCGAGACCGTTCTCATGGCCTTCCTCGGCACTTTTGGCGCGGCGATGATCGCCCTGCCGCTGGGGTTTCTTGCGGCCAAGAACTTCTCTCCGCTTGGCGGTCTGCGCTTTGCCGCGCGGCGGCTCTTCGACTTCCTGCGCGGGGTCGACGGGCTGATTTGGACCATCGTGCTGTCACGCGCTTTTGGCCCCGGCCCGCTGACCGGATCGCTTGCAATCCTGCTGACCGATACCGGCACCTTCGGCAAAATCTTCTCCGAAGCGCTTGAGAATGTGGACGACAAGCAGATCGAGGGCATCGCCTCTACCGGGGCCACCCCCGTGCAGCGCTACCGCTTTGGCGTGATCCCGCAGATCACCCCGGTTCTGCTGAGCCAAGTACTTTACTATCTGGAATCCAACACCCGCTCTGCCACCATCATCGGCGCGATCACCGGGGGCGGCATCGGTCTTTTGCTGACCCAAGCGATCATCACCCAGAAAGACTGGGAAGAGGTGAGCTATTACATCGTGCTGATCATTCTGATGGTCGTGGCGATGGACAGCTTCTCGGGCTGGCTGCGCCGCAAACTGATCGCGGGCAATGAGGCGGGCCACTGATGGCGCGTCTCAAAGCGGATGCGCCCTTCCTTCACCCGGACTGCGAAGTGACTGACACGCAGTTCGGGCGCTATGTCGAGATCGGGCGCGCCACGCGCCTCGCCCATTCCGAGATCGGGGATTACTCCTATTGCGACCGCTGGTGCGACATCGCCAACACGCAAGTCGGCAAGTTCAGCAATATCGCCGCCAGTGTGCGCATCGGGGCCACCGATCACCCGATGGAAAAGGCCAGCCTGCACCACTTCCACTACCGCGCCGGGGACTACTTCGACGGGGCCGAGGATGACGCCGACTGGTTCGCCCTGCGCCGCAGCCGCCGCACGGTGATCGGCCATGACACATGGCTGGGCCACGGCGCGCAGGTCCGGCCCGAGGTAACCATCGGGCACGGCGCGGTGGTGGCAGGCGGGGCCATCGTCACCCGCGATGTCGCCCCCTATATGATCGTCGCCGGCATCCCCGCCAAACCGCTGCGCCGCCGCTTTTCCGAAAGCATCGCCGCGCGGATGGAGGAATTGGCGTGGTGGGATTGGCCGCATGATCGACTGCAAGCATCGCTCAAGGACTTCCAAACCCTGCCCGCCGAAGCGTTTCTTGAGAAATACGGCTAGTCGCCGGGGTTGAGCGTCAGCGTCACCCGGTCACCCGCGAACCACGTCACCCCGTATTCCACCGGCACGCCTTCGGGGTCCACGTTGATCCCCGCCGAGCGCAGGATCGGCGCGCCTTCGGACAATCGCAAATGCAGCGCCTGCGTGGCATTGGCCAGTTTCGCCGTCAGCCGGGTCGAGGCGCGGGTGTAGTCCGCCACCCCGCCCTGCGCCAAGGCCGTGGTGACCGAGCGGCTGGCCTCAAGCGCCGCCAACAGGTCGGGAAACCGCGCGGCGGGAAAGATGCTGCGAAAGATCGCGATGGGCTGCTCATCGGCCAGTGACAGCCCCTCATAGACATGCACCATTGCATCCCCACCCAGCCCCAACTGCGCGGCCTCATGGGCCGAGGCGGCGCGTGTCTCCAAGGTCAAAACCTCCTTGGCTGGCACCCGCCCCGCCGCCGCGAGGTTCTGGTGAAACCGCACCCGTTTGCCGATTGGATAATCCGTGGGCCGCTGCGCCACGAAGACCCCCGCCCCCCGGCGGCTATAGGTCAGCCCGCTCTCGTTCATGTCGCTGATCGCGCGGCGCACCGTGTGGCGATTGACCCCAAAGCGCGCCGCCAACTGCGCCTCGGTCGGGAGCCGGTCACCGGGGGCGTATTTCCCCGCGGCGATGTCATGGGTCAGGGCGGCGGTGATGGTTTTCCAGATCGCAGTACGGGCCATGTCGCAGAAGTTTCACATATCCAAGCTTGCGCCAGCGGAAGGCCAGCGGCTAATACTTGTCTAGTTGTATAGTAAATTAGACAAATGCACAAGGTGTCTAGATGACGGTTGAAACCAAGGAAAAGTCCCGCGACAGGCAGGCGTGGATGGGCCTGCTCGCACGGGCCGAGGCCCGCGATCTCGCCCGGCTTTGGGAGGGCTTCGGCCCCCTGCCCGCCCATGAGGTGCTCCGCGCGCCTGAGATCGGCGGCGTCATGCTGCGGGGCCGCATGGGCGCTGTGGGCGATGCCTTCAACATGGGCGAGATGTCGGTCACGCGCTGTTCGGTCCGGCTGACGGATGGGGCAGACGGCCACGCCTATGTGCAGGGCCGCAGCCGCGACAAGGCGCTGCAAGCAGCCCTTACCGACGCGCTGATGCAGGGCGATGCGGCGGATGAGGTCCGCGCCAAACTGCTCGACCCGCTGGCCGAGATCGAGGGCCAGCACCGCGCCAGCCGTGCCGCCAAGGCCGCCGCCACCAAGGTCGACTTTTTCACCATGGTCAGAGGAGAAGACTGATGCAGACCCTATCGCTGACAGGTGGGTTTCGCGACGCGCCCAAAGACGCCGCTTTTGCCTTTCGCGCGGTGATGAACGCCATGGCCAAACCGGGGGAGATCAACAGCGTGACCGGGGCCGAACCGCCTGCGGGTCTCTCCGCCGCCGCCGGGGTCGTCCTGTTGACGCTCTGCGACCCCGAAACGCCGCTCTACCTCGCGCCCGGCTTCGACCGGCCCGAAGTGCGCGATTGGATCACCTTCCACACCGGCGCGCCCTTCGCCCCCGCAACTGCGGCACAATTCGCCTTGGGCGCATGGGACGACCTGCCGCGCGGCGACTTCCCCCTCGGGACCGCCGCCTACCCCGACCGCTCTGCCACGCTGATCGTCGAGGTGGATGATCTGCGCGGCGATGGCGCGACCCTCTCCGGCCCCGGCATCAAGGATACTGCGGCACTGTCGCTGCCCGAGCGCGCCGCCTTCCAGCAGAACGCGGCGCTCTTCCCGCGTGGGCTGGATTTCATTTTCACCTGCGGCGACCGTCTGGCGGCGCTGCCCCGAAACACAAAGGTGTCCTGATGTATGTAGCGGTAAAAGGCGGCGAGCGGGCGATCGACAACGCCCACGCATGGCTTGCCGAAGAGCGGCGCGGTGACGCAAAGGTGCCCGAACTCAGCGTCGCGCAAATTCGCGAGCAGATGACGCTGGCGGTGAACCGGGTGATGGCCGAAGGCTCACTCTATGATCCCGACCTCGCTGCGCTGGCGATCAAACAGGCGCGGGGCGATCTGATCGAAGCGGTGTTTCTGATCCGCGCCTATCGCACCACCCTGCCGCGTTTCGGGGCCTCGCGCCCGATGGACACCGGAACCATGGCCTGCGACCGCCGCGTCTCGGCCACCTTCAAGGACGCGCCGGGCGGACAGGTCTTGGGGCCGACCTTCGACTACACGCACCGGCTGCTGGATTTCAAACTCGCCGCCGATGGTGAGGTGCCCCCGGCCCCCGAAGCGTCCGAGGGCGAGCCGCCCGCGGAGACGCCGCACATCATGGAATTCCTCGACCGCGAAGGGCTGATGCAGCGCGACACGGACAGCAAGACCCCGCCGCGCGACCTAACCCGCGAGCCTTTGGAACTTCCCGCCACCCGCGACCTGCGCCTGCAAGCGCTGACCCGCGGCGACGAGGGCTTCGTGCTCGGCATGGCCTATTCCACGCAACGCGGCTATGCGCGCAACCACGCTTTTGTCGCGGAACTGCGCATCGGCAAAGTCGCGGTCGAAATGGATATTCCCGAACTGGGTTTCGCCATCGAGATCGGCGAGGTCGAGCTGACCGAATGTGAGACGGTGAACCAATTTGCAGGCTCCAAAACCGAGCCGCCGCAGTTCACCCGCGGCTATGGGCTGGTCTTCGGCATGTCTGAGCGCAAGGCGATCTCCATGGCGCTGGTGGACCGGGCATTGCGTTGGGAGGAGTTGGGCGAAGACAACCTCGGGGCGCCTGCGCAGGACGCGGAATTCGTGCTCTATCACGCCGACAACATTCAGGCGACGGGGTTCTTGGAGCATATCAAACTGCCCCATTACGTCGATTTCCAATCCGAACTCGAACTGATCCGCAAACTGCGCCGCGAGGCGACAGCCGCGGCGCAAGACGCACCACGGGAGGCCGCGGAATGAGCCCTGCCATGACACAGAGTGACCAGGACTTGCAGGAGGACCGGGGCATGAACGACTACAATTTTGCCTATCTGGACGAGCAGACCAAGCGGATGATCCGCCGCGCGATCCTGAAAGGGCTGGCGATCCCGGGCTATCAGGTGCCCTTTGCCAGCCGCGAGATGCCGATGCCTTACGGTTGGGGCACCGGCGGGGTGCAGGTCTCCGCCGCGGTGCTGACGCCCGAGGATACCTTCAAGGTGATCGACCAAGGGGCCGACGACACGACCAACGCCGTCTCGATCCGCCGCTTTTTCCAAAAGACCGCTGGCGTCGCGGTGACCGAAGCCACGACCGAGGCCAGCGTCATCCAAACCCGCCACCGCATCCCCGAAGCCGCGCTGCGCGAGGATCAGGTGCTGGTCTATCAGGTGCCAATCCCCGAACCGCTGCGCTTTCTTGAGCCTTCGGAGGTCGAGACCCGCAAAATGCACGAGCTGGAGGAATACGGGCTGATGCATGTGAAACTTTACGAAGACATCGCCCAGCACGGAGCGATTGCCACGGCCTATGCCTATCCGGTCAAGGTCGGGGGGCGCTATGTGATGGACCCTTCGCCGATCCCGAAATTCGACAATCCGAAACTGGAAATGGCCGCGATCCAACTCTTCGGCGCGGGGCGCGAGCAGCGGATCTATGCGCTGCCGCCCTATACGCAGGTCGTCTCGCTGGATTTTGAGGACCACCCCTTTGAGGCGAGTAAGGCCGACCATCCCTGCGGCCTCTGCGGAGCCGAGGACAGCTATCTGGATGAGTTGATCGTCGATGACGCTGGCGGGCGTCTGTTCATGTGTTCCGACACCGATTATTGCGCGGCCCGTCAGGCGGCGGGACATCGCGGCGCGGATGCGGCACCTGTGGTCGAGGGCATGGCATGACCCCCTTGTTGCAAGTTGAAAACATCGCGAAATTCTATGGTGCGCGGATCGGCTGCACCGATGTCAGCTTTGACCTCTACCCCGGCGAAGTCATGGGGATCGTCGGCGAAAGCGGCTCGGGCAAGTCGACGCTGCTGAACACGCTGGCGGGGCATCTGACCCCAGATCGCGGGGCGGTGCGTTTCGACACCCGCGCCGATGGGCTACGCGACACGGTGACGATGAGCGAGCCGGAGCGCCGGATGCTGTCGCGCACCGATTGGGCCTTTGTCCACCAGCACGCCCGCGACGGGCTGCGCATGAACGTCAGCGCAGGCGGCAATGTGGGTGAGCGGCTGATGGCCGTGGGCGCGCGGCATTACGGCGACATCCGCGCCAGCGCCACCGATTGGCTGGGCCGGGTCGAGATCAACGAAGACCGGATCGACGACCGGCCCTCGGCCTTCTCTGGCGGGATGCAGCAGCGTTTGCAGATCGCCCGAAACCTCGTGACCGGGCCGCGGCTGGTCTTCATGGATGAACCCACCGGCGGGCTGGACGTGAGCGTGCAAGCGCGGCTTCTCGACCTGCTGCGCGGGCTTGTGCGCGAGATGGGGCTGAGCGCCATCATCGTGACCCATGATCTGGCGGTGGTGCGGCTCTTGGCGGATCGGTTGATGGTGATGAAAGACGGCCATGTGGTGGAAACCGGCCTGACCGATCAGGTGCTCGACGACCCGCAGCACGGCTATACGCAGCTTTTGGTCTCTAGCGTGCTACAGGTGTGAACATGCAAAGAAAACCATTCAATTTCAGAATTATACCGAGCAAGGCTAAACCATGATACGCGTGGAAAATGTGAGCAAATCCTTCACCCTGCACAACCAAGGCGCTGCGGTGATCCCGGTGATGCGCGGCGGTGAATTGACCGTCGCGCGGGGCGAATGCGTGGCGCTGACCGGGGCGTCGGGCGCCGGGAAATCGACGCTGATGCGGATGATCTATGGCAACTACCTGACCGCCTCGGGCCGGATCATGGTCGGCGATCTGGATGTCGCCCAAGCCGCCCCGCGCGAGATACTGGAGCTGCGCCGTCATGTGCTGGGCTATGTCAGCCAGTTCCTGCGCGTCGTGCCACGGGTGGCAACGCTGGATGTCGTGGCCGAGCCGCTGCGCGCGGTGGGCAGCAGCGAGGCCGAGGCACGGGCGCGGGCCGGAGAATTGCTCGCACAACTCAACATCCCCGAACGACTTTGGCAGCTCAGCCCCACGACCTTTTCCGGCGGGGAGCAGCAGCGGGTGAACATCGCGCGCGGCTTTGCGCATCCCTACCCCGTCTTGCTGCTGGACGAGCCGACGGCGAGCCTTGATGCCACCAACCGCGCCACGGTGCTGGCGCTGATCGAAGAGGCCAAGGCCCGTGGCACGGCGATCTTGGGCATCTTCCACGACGAAGCCGCCCGCGACCAAATCTGCGACCGCGAAGTGGACGTGACCCGCTTCACCCCCGGATTGGCGGCATGAGCGGGCGTTTCATCGCGGTTGTGGGGCCGTCGGGCGTGGGCAAGGACAGCGTGATGGAAGCGCTTGCCGAGGCCCAGCCCGATCTCTTCCTCGCCCGCCGCGCCATCACCCGGCCCAGCGAAGCGGGCGGCGAAGACTTCGACGGGATCGACGAGGCCACGTTCCTGCGGCTGGAGGCGGAGGGCGCCTTTGCCCTCAGCTGGGCCGCGCATGGGCTGCGCTATGGCATCCCCATCGCGGTCGATATGGCGCTGGCCGAGGGGCGCGACGTGCTGGCCAACCTCTCGCGCGCGGTGTTGACCGAAGCGAAGCTCAGGTTTGACCGGTTCGAGGTGCTGTCGCTCACCGCCGCGCCCGAAGTGCTGGCCGCGCGGCTGCGGGGCCGTGGGCGCGAGAGTGAAGCGGAAATCACCGCCCGGCTGGCGCGCGCCGAACGGGTCTTGCCCGACCATATCGCCGCCATCGAGATCGACAACTCCGGCCCGCTGAAGCAAACCGTGGCACTGGCGCTGGCGGCGCTTTATCCCGAAAGGGCCGCGCGGTGAACCTCATGGAACATACCGTCTGGGGCCTGCCCCACCAGCGTCAGGCTGTCCAGCACGAAGGGCTGCGGCAGATGCGGCGTGATATAGGGGGCCAGCGCTGCGGTGACCTGCGGCAGATCGCCCTTGGGCAGTTTGCCGGTCAGGGTGATGTGAAAGCGGAACGCCTCCATCACATAAGGGTAGCCCCATTGGCTGAGGTTAGCCTCTTGCACCGGGGTCAGATTGGCCTGACGCCTGCGGGCCAGATCGGCCTCGGTCGGTGGCGCGCGGAAAGTATCAAGGCCGCGCACCACCTCGGCGGCCATGGTGTTGAGCGCGGCGGTGTCCCCCTCGGGCGTCAGCGCCAGAAACCGGCCCAGCTGGGTCAGCGCCAGCCCATCCAGCGTGACGGGCGCAAGCCGCGTGCAAAGCGTCTTGAACTTGGCCAGCAACCCGTCAGCCGATGTGCCTTCGGCCAGTACGAACGGCGGTTTGACCGTCGCGTGCAGCCCGTATTTGCGCGGCGTTTCGGTCAGGGCGGCCACGTCCAGCCCCGCGACCTCAGGATGCGCCACGGCACGCCCGCGCGCCAAATCCCACCCCAGCCAAGCGGCCCCAGCCTCGGCCAATGCGCCCTTGGGCGTGTAATAGATCGCGTAGCGGTCGAACTTCATTCATCTTCTCCCTGCATCCATGGATGCGCAACAAGCGTGACCTTCACATGACAAAAGAAACCATTCTCGCCAATGCTAAAATCATCCTGCCCGATGCGGTGATCCCCGGCAGCGTGGTGCTGCGCGACGGGGTGATTGCGGATATCGCCGAAGGCTCCGCCGTGCCACAGGGGGCGGTCGATTGCGAGGGGCGCTACCTCGCCCCCGGTTTGGTGGAACTGCACACCGACAACCTTGAGCGCCATATGAAGCCGCGGCCCAAGGTCGACTGGCCGCACCGTGCCGCAATCATTGCCCATGACCGCGAACTGGCGGGCACCGGGATCACCACGGTTTTCGACGCGATCCGGGTGGGGTCGATCCTCTCGGACGAAGGGCGCAAACGTTACGGGAAATACGCCCGCGACATGGCCGATGAGATCCTGATGATGCGCGACAGCGGGGCGCTGGCGATCAGCCACCATATCCACCTGCGCGCCGAGATCTGTTCGGAAACGCTGGAGGAGGAACTGGCCGAGTTTGGCCCCGACGACAAGGTCGGCATCGTCAGCCTAATGGATCACACCCCCGGCCAGCGGCAATTCCGCGACGTGCAAAAATTCGAGGACTACGTCTGCGGCAAGAACGGCCTGCCGCGGGAGGATTTTGGCGATTACGTTACCTTCCTACATGGATTGCAGGACCGGCTTGGCGCGAAACATGAAGCGGCAGCGGTGGCGGCGGCGGCGCGCTATGGCGCAGCGCTGGCCAGCCATGACGACACCACCGCCGAACAGGTCGCGACCAGCTATGCCCATGGCGTGCGGCTGGCCGAATTCCCCACCACCCGCGAAGCGGCAGAGGCGTGCCATGCCCAAGACATCGCCACGATCATGGGCGCGCCGAACCTCGTGCGCGGCGGCTCGCACTCGGGCAATGTCGCGGCCAAGGAACTGGCGGAACTGGACCTGCTCGATATCCTGTCGTCCGACTATGTGCCCGCAGCCCTTTTGCTGGGCGCGGTGCAACTGGGCAACCTATGGGGCGATATGGCACGCGGGCTCGCCACCGTGACCCGCACGCCCGCGCATCATGCAGGGTTGACCGACCGGGGCGAGATCGCTCTGGGCGCGCGGGCCGATCTGATCCTCTTTGACATCATGAAAGACGCGCCGATCCTGGCTTCGGTCTATGCCATGGGCAACCGCGTGGCGTGACCGCGCCCGGCCCCCTGTGCATCCGCCGGTTTTGGCGGGTGCGCCTCTCTCTTTTATCTGCGCGAAAACCCGCCCCTTGTACGAATGCGGCTTTTTGCCCTCGTCTTGTCGCTCCATAAGGCTAGGTTAAGCAAACCTGCATCTTGCAGAATAATTTAGCCGGTCATCATGGCCGACAAGTTTGAGGAAAGTGGTGCGAGAAGCATTCAGATTGGCGAGTGATCGCCTTGGCCAGATCGTCGAAGATGCGGCCAGCGAAGTTTACCTGTTTTCAGTCGAAGATTTCACCTTCACCCTCGCCAATCGCGGCGCGCGGGAGAACCTTGGCTATTCGATGGATGAGCTGCGCGGCATGGCGGCTTGGGACATCAAGCCCGAACTCTCGCGCGAAGCGTTTCTGGAACTCGTCCAACCGCTGCTGAGCGGTGAGAAGACGGCGCTGGAATATGAGACGATCCACCAGCGCAAGGACGGGTCGCGCTATAACGTGCTGACCCATCTGCAATTGATCGTGACCGAGAATGACCCGGTCCTCTACGCGGCCATTCAGGACATCACGAAACAAAAAGAGGCCAACGCGGCGCTGACCAAAGTCTCGGCCCGGCTGGACGCCATCCTGAGCAACACGACGATGGCCATCTTCATGATGGACGACAAGCAGCAATGCGTTTTCATGAACCGCGCCGCAGAAGAGCTGACCGGCTATCGGTTCGAAGAAACCGCGGGCCGACCGCTGCATGATGTGATCCACCACACCCATCCGGACGGGCGGCACTTTCCCATCGAAGACTGCGCCATCGACCGCGCCTTTCCCGAGAACCACCAGACCCAAGGGGAAGAGACCTTTGTCCATAAGGACGGCAGCTTCTACCCCGTGGGTTTCACCGCCTCCCCGATGAAGGACGAGACCGGCAAAACCGTGGGCACGGTGATCGAGGTGCGCGACCTGCGCGAAGAACTGCGCGCCCGCAATGCCGAGATCGAGTTCAACAACGCGCTGAAAACCAAGATCGAAGAGGCCATGGCCGAGCGGGACCGGCTTGAGGCGCAATTGGTGCAGGCGCAAAAGATGGAAGCCGTGGGCCAGTTGACCGGCGGCATCGCGCATGACTTCAACAACCTGCTGCAAGTGGTGGGCAGCAACCTGCAACTTCTGTCGAAAGAATTGCCCGAGGGCGACGCCAAGCGGCGGTTCGTCGACAATGCCATGGCGGGCGTGTCGCGCGGGGCCAAGCTCACCGCGCAGTTGCTGGCCTTTGGGCGGCAGCAGCCCTTGGAGCCGAAACCGCAGAACCTTGGCCGATTGGTGCGGGGCATGGACGACATGCTGCGCCGCACGCTTGGCGAAGGGATCGAGGTCGAAACGGTGATCTCGGGGGGCCTGTGGAACTGTCTTGTCGATCTGGCGCAGTTGGAGAATGTGATCCTGAACCTCGCTATCAACGCGCGCGATGCGATGGCTCATCACGGCAAGCTGACGATCGAAGTGGGCAATGCCGCGCTGGATGATGCCTATACGCAGAACCATCCGAACGTGGCGCCGGGCCAATATGTCATGCTGGCGATCACCGACACCGGCACGGGCATCCCGCCCGACATCATGGAGAAGGTCTTTGACCCCTTCTTCACCACCAAGGAGACCGGAGAGGGCACGGGGCTGGGCCTCAGCATGGTCTACGGTTTCGTCAAACAATCCGGCGGGCACATCAAGCTTTACAGCGAAGAGAAGCAAGGCACGACCGTGCGGGTCTACCTGCCACGCACACAGCGCAAGGAGGAAAGCACCCCGCTGCCCGCCACCACCGACACGCCCACCGGCCGCGGCGAGGTGATCCTCGTGGTCGAAGACGATGCCGCCGTGCGCGAGACCGCCGTCGATCAACTGCGCGATCTTGGCTATGGCGTGCTTACCGCCGAGAATGCGGACAGCGCGCTGGCAATCGTCAAAAGCGGGGTGCAGATAAAGCTGCTGTTCACCGATGTGGTCATGCCCGGCAAAATCCGCAGCCCCGAGCTTGCCCGCGAGGCCAAGGCGCATCTGCCGAATGTCGGCGTGCTCTTTACCTCGGGCTATACGCAGAACGCCATCGTTCATGCCGGACGGCTCGACGAAGGGGTCGATCTGCTGAGCAAACCCTACACCCGCGAACGGCTGGCGCTGAAAATCCATGAGATCCTCTCGCGCCAAACCAATGCCGACACCGCCCCGCCAGCGGCGGAGACCGCGCCGAGCACCGATGACGCGCCGAAGGTGCTGTTGGTCGAAGACGATGCGCTGATCTGCATGGCCACGGCGGATATGCTCTCTGATCTGGGCTATGCGGTAACCGAGGCCGACAGCGTCGCCGCCGCGGAGCGCAGCCTTCAGACAGAGCGGTTCGATGTCATGTTCACCGACCTTGGCCTGCCCGATGGCTCTGGCATGGAACTGGTGCAGCATGTGACGCAGCTGCGCCCCGAGATCGCCGTGATCATCGCCTCGGGCGCCGATCCGCGGGAATATGCCGAAGGCGATGCAGAGGCGGCGCGCTATGTCAGTTTGATGAAACCCTATGACGAACATTCGTTGAAACGGGCGTTGGAGCAGTGCAAGGCGGCGACGGAATAAGGCGGCTAGGATCAGCCCGGTTTTCGATCTATGAGAAAGAAAACAAAAGAGAGGCAGATCATGCGCAGTATTACATTCGCAGCCGTTTCCACCGCTATGTTCATCGCTGGTTGCGCGGGCGTGGCCAGTGACCGCGTGATGGTGCACCGCACCGGACCGGATGAGCTTTTGAAACTGCGGTCCGGGCCGGGTTTGGATTTCGGGATCATCATGGGGCTGCCCGACGGCACCGTCCTGAACCGCCGGGACTGCGTGACCGAGATCGGGCAGTTGTGGTGCCGCGTCTCACTCGCCGATGCGCCTGAGGTGCAGGGCTATGTCTCCGCGGATTATATCTCTGACATCTGATTTATGAACTCGGGTGGCCCGTTTGCCGGGCTGCCCCCAGCCGACGGGCGCCTCGCCCTAACTGCGCTGCCGCGTCCCAAGTCGATTTTCGCGCGCCTTGCTCTATCTCAGCCCTTCAAACCCTTTTTCGAAGTCGCTGAAATATCTCAAGAGTAAGGAAAACCATGTGCCGCTTCCTCGCCTATATCGGACCTGAACTGCCAATCGAGTCGCTGCTCCTTGCGCCTGAGAACAGCCTGCTGAACCAAAGCCTCGACCCGGAACTGCACCCGAGCCTGCAACTGGCCGGATGGGGTTTCGCCGCCTGGAGCGACCATCTTCTGCATCCCGAAGCGCCGCTGCGCTACCACCGGCCCAAGGCCGCCTTTCACGACGACAACGCCAAATCGGTGATCCCTAGCCTTCAGGCGCACACGCTGCTGTCGCATATCCGCGCGGCTTCTTATGACGCCAGCGTGGTGCAGGCCGATGAGAACTGCCACCCGTTCTCCTTTGACCATACGCCGTGGATCATCGCCCAGAACGGCGCCCTGCCCCATTGGCGGCAATTGCAGCGCGAGCTCCTGCCCCATTGCAAGGATCGCTACCTCACCCAGATGCGCGGCACGACGGATACGGAATTCCTCTATGTGCTGCTGCTGTCCCTGCTGGAGGGCGACAGCGACGAAGACGTGCAGCGCGGGTTTGAAAAGCTGTTGCAGGTGATCTGCAAGGCTGCCCGCGACCTCGACCTCGCCGCGCTCACCAAACTCAAGATCGCGCTGGTCAGCCGGGAGCGGATCATCGGCGCGAACTTTGGCTGCGGCCATGAGGGCGAGACGGATGTCACAGGCGATTGGCAAAAGCTGCGGGATGAGGACCTGCCCCTGTCGATGCTGCTCGAGCCGATCTACCTGCTGACCGGGGCGAATTTTCAGGACTATGCGAACACCTATGACATCGACGCCTGCCCCGAAGGGGAGGCAACCTCGGCCATCCTCGCGTCGGAGCCTCTGACCGAAAACGCAGAGGAATGGCTGAAGATCGAATTCGGCGAGATCGTGTTTCTGGAGCGGAAGGACGGGCTGATCCGCAAAACGGTCCGCAAGCTCGACGTGTAACCGCCATTTAACAGGAGCCTTTATGGCAGATCGCTTCCAGAATTTTGCCGACCTCTCCGCCGAGATGGTCGCGGGCGTCGATTACCGCATCCGGGCCGAGGACCGCGGCAGCGCGGTCGTCATTCTGGCCCCGCATGGCGGCACGATCGAACCCGAGACGGGCCTGATCGCCAAGGCCATCGCGGGGCGCGACCTGTCGTTCTATGTCTTCGAGGCGCTAAAGCCGGGGGCGCATGGGGATTTTCACATCACCTCGCACCGTTTCGATGAGCCGCAGGCGCTGGCGCTTGTCGGCGGCGCCGAGGGGGCCATCGCCGTACATGGCCGCAAAGACGATGGCACAGAAACCGTATGGCTTGGCGGGCGGGACAACGTGATGCGCGATGCCATTGGTGCCGCCCTGCGCGCGGCGGGCTTCGGGGCGGAGGTAAACACCACCCTGCCCGGCCTGCATGAGACGAACATTTGCAACCGCACCCGCAAGGGCACGGGGGTGCAGCTTGAACTGCCCCGGTCGCTGAGGCGCCATTTGGCGGAGGATGCGGATTCGCTTGAAAGGTTCAGCCGGGCGGTGCGTGCCGCACTCTAGCCGAAAGCGGCAGGCCCGGCTGGCGGGCCTGCCGAGGGGGCTTAACCCTTTTTCTGGAAAAGGATCACCAGCAGCGCCAAAAGCGACGAGCCCAGCATCAAGAGCAGCGACACGGCGTTCAGCAGCGGGGTCGACCCCTCTTTCAGCCGGTCGAACATGGCGATGGTCAGCGGCGCGTCGGAGCCCACGAGCATCAGCGTTGTGTTGAAGTTCTCGAAGCTCATCAAAAACGCCACCACTACGGCCCCGACCATCGCAGGCGCAAGGAAGGGCAGCGTGATCGTGCGCACCGCCGTCAGCCGGTCCGCGCCAAGGTTCAGCGCCGCCTCTTCCAAGGTCCGGTCGAATTTCTGCAACCGGGCCGAGATTACAAGCGTGGCGATGGTGGTGATAAAGCTGAACTGCCCAAGGATCACCAAAAGCAGACCGGGGCGCAGCGCCTGAATGTCGATCTGTGCCAAGTCCCAGACGCCATTGGCCAGTGTTGAGGAGAACACCAGCACCGAGATGCCTAAGACGATGCCGGGGATCACCAGCGGCAGCAGCATCAGCACATAGAGGAACCCCTTGCCACGGAACTCATAGCGGTTGAACAAAAAGGCGTTGGTCGTGCCCACGCAGACGGAAAGCACCGCCACGCAAAGCGCCACAAAGGCCGAGGTGCCGACCGCGCGCAGAATGCCGCGTTCGTGAAAGACGCCGATCTGCGGGCGCTCCTCGCCAAAGAACCAATTCCATGTGAACCCCTCCCACGGGAGAGAGGGGAACTGGCTGTCGTTGAAGGCGAAGACCGCCACCACGGTCAGCGGCAGGGCCAGATAGAGAAAGAACAGCGCCACATAGCCACCGTAGACAATGCGAAAGCTGCGCGATTGCGGGATTGTCGGGATCATTGGATCACCCCATCGTTTCCTTGAGGGTCCGGCCCGTCAGCCAGAGCATCCCCCAGACGATCACCGAAGACAGCACCAAAAGCATAAAGCCAAAGGCGGCGCCCAGCTCCCAATTGGAGCGCACGATGAACTGGTTATAGATCATTTCGGTGAACCACAGACTGTCCTTGCCGCCCAGCATCGTCGGCGTCAGGTAGTTGCCCAAGCTCAGCATGAAGACCACGATACAGCCCGACACAATACCGGGCATGGCATGGGGGATGATGATCTCACGCAGGACGGAAAGCCCGCTGCCGCCCAGATCATAGCCCGCCTCGATCACGCTGTCGTCGAGGCTTTCCAGCGTGGTGACAAGCGGCACCACCATGAAAAGCATAGAGGTATAGACCAGCCCGACCATCATCGTGGCATCGGTATAAAGCAACTCCACCGGACGGTCCGCCAGCCCCACCCATTGCAACAGGTTCGAGACGAGACCGGTCTCGCGCAGCAGGATCATCCAGCCAAAGGTGCGCACCAGTTCCGAGACGTAAAACGGGATCAGGCAGAGCAGGAACAACACCTGCTGCAAGCGCCCCTTCGCCATTTTGGCGATGTAATAGGCCACCGGAAAGGCGATCAGCAGCGTCAGCGCGGTTGCCAGCACCGACATCACCGCCGTGCGCCAGAAGGTGCGTAAATACAGCGGTTCGGTCAGCGCCTTTTCATATTGCGCCAGACTGGTTTCATAGACGCCAAAGCTGATCCGCTCGCGCAGCGAGATCAGCAGCATGTCGATATGCGGGATGATGATCAAAAGCCCCAGCCACAACACCAAGGGCGTCAGCAGCAGGTAGAATGTCAGTCGGGATTGGCTGCGCATCACGCGACCCCAAAGCAGGTCGCCTGCCCCGCGCCCCAGCCGATATGCACCACGTCGCCGCGTTTCAGGCTTGAGAACTCCCCCGATTGCGGCAGCGTGACTTCGAGCGTCTCGCCCACATCATCCTGCACCAAGACGCGGGAAGCCGCGCCGTTGAACAACAGGCTGGTGACAGTGCCCTTTAGCTGATTGTCGAACCCCGACAGCGCATCGGCACTGGCAGCCAGCCGAATGGATTCGGGCCGCACGAAAATCTCAGCCTTTGCCCCTTGGACAAGGCCCACGCCGGTGGCGCACATGGCAAGCCCGCTGTCGGTGCGCAGTTGCAGGGCGTCGCCCTCCACCCGTTCGATCCGGCCCTTCCAGCGGTTCGATTCCCCGATGAAACCGGCGACGAAGGGCGTTTCGGGGCGGTAGTAGAGGTCTTGACCCCGGCCCACCTGCTCGAACTGACCATTGCTCATCACTGCGATCTGGTCGGACATCACCAGCGCTTCGGATTGGTCGTGGGTGATATAGACGAATGTCGTGTCAAAGGCGGCTTGCAGGGCCTTCAGCTCAACCTTCATATGTTCGCGCAGCTTGAGGTCCAGCGCCCCCAGCGGCTCATCCAGCAGCAGCACGTCAGGCTCCAACACCATGCAGCGCGCGATGGCGACCCGTTGCTTCTGCCCGCCCGAAAGCTCATCCGCCTTGCGCGCGCCGATGCCCGGCAGGCCGATCCGGTCAAGCGCCTCGTCGACTTTGCGCGCGATCTCGGCCTTGGGCATGCCGCGACGGCGCAGCCCGTAGCCGATGTTCTCGGCAATCGTCATCATCGGGAAAAGCGCCAGATGCTGGAACACCATGTTCACCGGGCGCTTGTTCGGCGGCGTATCAAGCACCGAGCCACCCTTGATCCGAATGTCACCAGAGGTGGGGTCGAGAAACCCCGCGATCATCCGCATGATTGTTGTTTTGCCGCAGCCCGAAGGCCCGAGGATGGAGAAGAAACTGCCGGGCGGCACCGTGAAGGAGACGTTATTAACAGCGGTGGTATCGCCGAACCGCTTAACGAGGTCGACGCATTCCAGATCTGGGGTCATGTGAATTCCGTATAAAGATGCGACACCCCCAATATGAGGGTGCCGCTCGTAGGGTCAGTTATCAGTTGGCAGCTTGGACACGGTCCAGCACTTCGCCTTCGATGGTTTCCAGACCGGCGGGCACCGGCGGATACCATTTGATATTGTCGACGGCTTCTTGCGGGAAGCTGTTCTGATACTTGGCTTTCAGGCTGTCTTCGGCAAACTCATCCGCGCCTGCGGAGGCGGTGAAGTTGCCCGCCGCTGCGGTGATCATCGCCGCGATTTCCGGCTGCATGACGAAGTTGATCCACTCATAGGCCACATCGTCGGCCTGCCCTTTGGCGGGCAGAACGAAGGTGTCGATCCAGCCCAGCGCACCCGAGGCTGGGGCCACGAAGGTTATGTCGGCGTTGTCGTCGTTCAGCTTCCAGCCGCCGGTGTCCCATGCCATGGAGGCGGTCACCTCGCCCGAGCGCAGCAGGTTCATCAGCTCATCGCCGCCGCCCCAGTAGGTTTTGACGTTCTCTTTGCATTCGATCAGCTTCTCTTCGACCTTGCCCATGATCTCAGCATATTTTGCCTCGTCGTCGTAGGCGGCAAAGGGGTCTTCACCCATGGCGAAGGCGAAACCGATGAGCGTCGGACGCTTCAGGCGGTAAGACACTTTGCCCGCCACTTCGGGCGCGCAGAGGTCGGTATAGTCCTTGACCGTGTCACCCGCTTCGGCGGTGTTCATCACCAGACCGGAGGTGCCCCAGACGTGCGGCACGCCGTAGACATCGCCGTTCACGGTGGTGTTGGCCATGGTCGCGTCGAGCATGGAGGGGATGAAAAGCTCTTTGTTCAACTTGGAGACATCGATCGGCTTGTAGATGCCGAATTCCATCTGCGGCCCCATAATGCGGTCTTGCGAAGGCTGGGCGAGGTCGAAACCACCGCCGCCTGTGGCGCGCAGCTTGGCGATCATCTCTTCGTTGTTGGATTTCGTGACTTCGACGGTATGGCCGGTCTCTTCTTCGAATTTCGCGACCACATCCTCAGGTGCGTAGCCGCCCCATGTCAAAAGGCGCAGCGTGTCGGCTTGGGCCACGGAGGCGAGCCCCGCCAGCATGGTGCCGGCCAGCAGAATGGTTCTTGTCATGGGAAATCCTCTTTCTAGTGTACTCATTGTCGGCAGAATGCGCGCGTTAGACCAGTTGGTCAATTTATACTTCGGCGCATCGCGGCTCCTTGTGGCCTGAGAGTGCAAAAGATTTGTGACAGTGGCGGAAAATGCCGTTTGTTTTGGCAGGGTTGCTTTGGGCGGCTGTGACCGTGGGTCGGGTGGCTGACGAGGCCGCCTGCGCTTTCGGGGGCCAAGGGGAATGCACCTCTTCGCGGTCCGAGCCGCCCCTTTTCCAAGGTGATCCACGGCCCCGCACCCCTGCTGCCACCCCCTACCTTTACCCAAAAGACACAGGCAGCCCCACGCTCAAACCAAGCCTCTTGAGATTCCTGACGGTTTCTATAAGGAATCGCCGCAAAGCCGTCTGAGGGGTCATTTTCTGGTTCCGGGCATTTTGAGTAAGGGGAACTTTAATGAAACCGACACATGCATTTGTTTGCCTCGCCGCGGGGATGATTCCCGCCGCAGGCCATGCGCAGAGCAATAACGACGAAGCATTCTTGGGCACCATCGTCCTTGAGATGCCAGCCGTTCCGGGGATGGAAGACGATGACATCTCAATTTCCAGCGAAGGGCTGGCGCTGAGCAATCCCGCCGATCTGTCCGAGCTTTTCGTGGCCGAGCCCACCATTGCGGTCGGCAGTTCGATCCCGATGTCGCAAAAGGTCTATGTGAACGGGATCGAGGAGAACAACCTCGCCATTTCCATCGACGGCGCGCGGCAGAACAACAAGGTGTTCCACCACAATACCACCACGCTGATCGACCCCGCGCTGCTGAAAGCCGCCCGCGTCGATCCCGGCGTGGCCCCGGCCGATGCCGGCCCCGGCGCCTTGGGCGGCGCGCTGGCCTATGAGACCAAAGACGCGAGCGACCTGCTGGCCCCGGGTGAGACCTTTGGCGGGCGCTACAAGCTGGAATACGACAGCAACGGCGACATCTTCTCGAACAGCCTGTCGGTCTATGGCCGCGAGGGCGGGTTTGAATACCTCGGCTTTGCAAAGGTCGCCGATGGCGGGCTGCGCGAAGATGGCAATGGGGACGAGATCATCGGCTCGGGCACCGACCTGCTCAGCGGGCTGGGCAAACTGGCCTATGAGGCGCAGAGCGGCGACCGGGTCGAGCTGTCTTACGAACGGGTGGTCGACGATGAAATCCGGCCCTACCGGGCAAACCTCGGTGCCATCGTCGGGGGCCGCCCGCTTCCCGCAGACCGCCCCTATGATCTGGAGCGCACCAATATCGTCCTGAGCTACAGCGACACCACGCCGACGGCGATGTGGAACCCCACCGCACGGCTGGCCTATAGCGGCACCAAACTGGTTAACGACGAGTCGGCGCTGTCGACCAATTCGATCACCAGCGGTGAAACCATGAGCCTAAGCGGCGAATTCTCAAACCGTTTCGCGCTGAGCTGGGGTGAGTTGAACGCAGGTCTCGACTTCTACTCCGACGAAGCCGATCTGGACTATCTCGCCCTGTCCTCCGGCGCGCGTGAGGCGGCGACAGAGAAACTCAGCAACATCGGTCTGTTCGCCCAAGCGCGGATGGAGCCCAGCAGCAATACGCGGCTGTCCTTCGGGGCGCGGGCCGATTTTCAGGATTTCGAGGGGACCGACGGTTCCTCGCAGTCTGAATCGGGCCTCTCGGGAAATATCTCGGGCGAATATGATGTCTCGGACGACCTGACGATCAGCGCGGGCTATTCCCATGTCTGGGGCGGTCTGGAACTGGCCGAGAACTATATCCTCAACCCCGCGTGGGACTATGGTTCCGGCATCGAGGAAGTCACCGCCGATAACCTCTACCTCGCCGCGAATTACACCATGGGCGCATGGGTCCTCGACGGTAAGCTTTTCGCTACCAACATCGACAACGCCCGCGCCGCCAGCTATCGCGGTGGCCCGGCCTTCACTGCGGATGTGCAATCGCGCGGCTTCGAACTGGGTCTCGGCACCGCATGGGAAGATGGTTTCTTCCGCGCTGGCTTTGCCCGCATCGACACCGAGATCAATGGCCGCTCTGCCGATTCCTACTACGGCAACTACCTGACCATGCCGATGGGCGATTTCCTGACCTTCCAAGTGGCGCATCGTTTGAACAACGGGGTTCTCTTGGGTGGTGACGTGCAGGTCGCTTTCGACTTTGACGATACCTATGACGCCGCGACAGGCGGCAGCGGTCCGGAGTTGGACGGCTACACGATCGCCAATGTCTTTGCCGAATACACGCCCAAGCGGATGGACAACCTGACCCTGCGCGCCGAGGTGAACAACCTCTTCGATGAGCAATACAGCAGCCGCGCCACCTATGGCCAAGAGTTCGTGGGCGAAGTGGAGCCGCTGACCGAGCCGGGCCGCTCTATCCGCCTCAGCGCTGAGATCGTCTTCTGATCAAACGCTACGCTTGGTCGTACCCCGGTTCGGCCTTTTACCCGGCGCCCATTACGGCGCCGGGATTTTCTGTGAAGGGGCGGCCTATTCGACCGTCCAAACCATGTTCTTTTCTGTTTCCCGGAAGGCGAAAGTTTCAAGATGCCGGTCAATGACACTATGCAGCGCAGGCACCATCTCGGGATCGTCGAGCGTCGCCGTGACGGTGAGGCCCTTGCTGTCCGCCGTCATATAGGCCGTGCCCATCTCGAAAGCGGCATAGCCCTTCTCACTGTCGTAAGATGTCTCGATCTTATGGCCGAAATGTTTGCACAGCTGCTGCAAGTATTTCGAGCCGTTCTCGGTTTGGTAAAATCCTGTGGTCGTCGGCATGGCGCTCTCTCCGGATGCATTTTCTGCCTTAGTCCTAAGCCGGACCTTTGGAATGGTAAACACCGGCCCGGCTTCCCCTCCTCCCTGATGAAAGAGTTACCGCTATGATCAAACCCCTTGCCCTCTTGGCCCTGCTTCTCGCCACGCCCACGCTGGCCGAGACCGTGACGGTCGACACCGCTCGCGGCCCTGCCGAAGCGCCGCTTACCCCCGCCACGGTGGCGGTCTACGATCTGGCGGCCTTCGACAGCCTTACCGCGCTCGGCGTCACACCGCAGGGCTTGGTGCGCCCGGTCTATCTGCCCTACCTCGAAGACGCGGCAGCGGGTACTGAGATCATCGGCTCCCTTTTCGAGCCGGATTACGAGGCGCTTTTTGCCCTGAACCCCGACCTGATCATCGCCGGGGGCCGGAGCTCCGAACAGGTGCCGGAACTGGCGCGGATCGCGCCGACGCTGGACATGACCATTTGGCAAGACACCATCGGCGAAGGGCTCGCCCGGCTGGAAGCCTATGGCAAGATCTTTGACAAAGAGGATGAGGCCGCAGCCCTGACGAGCGCCTTTCAAGACAAGCTCGCCCAGACGAAAGACGCGCTGGCGGGCAAAGGCCGCGCACTGATCGTGATGACCAATGGGCCGAAGATCAGCGCCTATGGCATCGGCGGGCGCTTTGGCTGGCTGCATGAGGCGCTTGGTCTGCCCGAAGCGGTGCAGGATGTCGAGATGGCCAACCATGGTGAGGCGATCAGCTTTGAATTCATCCGCGAGGCCAACCCCGACATCCTGCTGGTGATCGACCGGATGGCCGCCATCGGTCAGGAAAGCGAAGGCGCGCGTGCCACGCTCGACAACGCATTGGTGCATGAGACGACCGCATGGAAAACCGGCCAAGTCGTCCATCTAAGCGCCGCGCCCATCTACATCGCAGGCGGCGGCATCCAGTCGATGACCCGAACGCTGGATGAGATCAACGCCGCCCTGACGGAGCAGTAAGCCCGTGGCGCTTGCCCTTGCCTGTCTCCTTGTGGTCCTGTCGGTCGCCTCGCTTTTCGTCGGGGTGATCGACCTGTCCTGGGCGGCGCTCTGGTCTGATCCGGCGGCCTTGGAACTGCTGGTGGTCAGCCGCGCGCCGCGCACCATCGCCGTGGTGATCTCGGGCGGGGCCTTGGCGGTGAGCGGGGCCATCATGCAGATGCTGGTGCGCAACCGTTTCGTCGAACCGATGACCGCGGGCACGGGCCAAGGCGCGGCGCTTGGCATCCTTTTGGTCACCCTCTTCGCGCCGGGGGCCTCAATCTTCGTCAAGATGGTCCTCGCCTCCCTCACCGCCCTTGCGGCGGGCGCGGGGTTTCTGGCCATCGTGCAGCGCCTGCCCCCAACCCAGCCCTTGCTGGTGGCGCTGGTGGGGCTGATCTACGGCGGCATCCTTGGGGCGGCGGTCACCTTCATCGCCTATCAGGCGGACCTGCTGCAATATGTCGAGATTTGGATGAACGGTGAATTCTCCGGCGTGTTGCAAGGCCGGTATGAGCTGCTGTGGCTGGTGGCGCTGGTGGCGGCGCTGACCTATCTCGCCGCCGATCAATTCGCGATCATCGGCATGGGCCGCACGGCCAGCATCAACCTTGGCCTGAACTACGGGCAGACGATGGTGCTCGGGCTGCTGGCCATTTCCATCGTCACCGCCCTAACCGTAGTGACAGTGGGTCTGATCCCCTTTGTCGGGCTGGTCGTGCCCAATATCGTGGCCCGGCTGGCAGGCGACAACCTACGGCGGAGCCTGCCGCTCACCGCGATGACCGGCGCGGGCCTCGTGCTGCTGTGCGACATTCTCGGGCGGCTGATCCGCTATCCTTATGAGATCCCCGTAGGCACGGTATTCGGCGTGGTGGGCGCCCTGCTGTTCCTGTGGTTGCTGCATGGGCCGAAACGCCATGTATCCTAAGCGTCTTTGGTGGCTTCTGGCGCTGCTGGGCCTTTGCATCGCGCTCTATCTCGGGCTCGGCGCGCGGGGGAACTGGGGCTTTGTCCTATCGTTTCGCGCCAATAAACTGATCGCCCTGCTGCTGGTCGCCGTCTCGGTCTCGACCGCCACGGTGCTGTTCCAGACCATCACCCGCAATCACATTCTGACGCCTTCGGTCATGGGGTTCGATGCGCTTTATCTGCTGACGCTGACGGTGCTGATCTTCGTGCTCGGCGGCCAGACTTTTACCCAACTGCCTGAGATTGCGCAGTTTCTGGTGAACAGCCTCCTGCTGATGGGGGCCGCACTGGCGCTTTTCGGCACTCTCTTGCGCCGCGGCGGACATGACCTGTTTCGCATGATCCTGACGGGCATCATCTTTGCCGGGCTGTTCCGGTCGGTCTCAAGCTTTCTGCAAAGGGTCATCGACCCCAATGAATTCATGGTCCTACAGGCCAATGCCTTTGCCCGTTTTGGCCGCGTCGATACCCCGCTTCTCACCCTCGCCGCCCTCTTGACCGGCGGCGCGCTGATCGCCGCTTGGCGGATGCGCCACCGGCTCGACGTGCTGTCGCTGGGCGATGAAAGCGCCGTCAATCTCGGCGAAGACCCGAAGCGCGGCATGTTCCAAGTGCTGGTCCTCGTGTCGATCCTCGTCTCGGTCTCGACCGCGCTGGTGGGGCCGATGGCCTTTCTCGGCCTCTTGGTGGTCAGCGTCGCGCGGCAGATCACCCCGGTGATGTTTCATAGCATCATGCTGCCCTCGGCGGGACTGGTATCGGCCATCACGCTGGTCGGCGGGCAGATGGTGCTGGAGCGCGCCCTGCGCTCCTCGACCCCGCTTGTCGTCATCGTCGATGTGCTTGGCGGCCTTGTCTTTCTAATCCTGCTGCTGCGGAGGAAACCCAGATGATCACCATCCGTGACCTGAACCACGACCGGGACGGCAAGCCGACCCTGCGCGAGATCGATCTGACCTTGCAGAGCGGCGGGATCACGGCGCTGATCGGCCCCAACGGCGCGGGGAAATCGACGCTTCTGTCGCTGATCGCCCGGCTGATCCCGCTTCAGCACGGGCAGATCATGGTCGATGACCTGCAAATCGGCGCCTGCGCGAACGACGCATTGGCCCGACGCTTGGCCATCCTGCCCCAAACCAGCGATGCGGCCCCCCTGCTGACGGTCCGCGAGTTGGTGAGCTTTGGCCGCTACCCCTACCACAAGGGCCGCCCGAGCGCGGAAGACCGCGAAAGGGTGGAGGCAGCACTGGCCACCTTCGACCTTGCCCCCCTCGCCGAGCGCCGCCTCGACACGCTCTCAGGCGGGCAACGCCAGCGCGCGCAGGTGGCCATGACCTTTGCGCAGGAGACCGATTATATCCTGCTCGACGAGCCGCTTAACAACCTCGACATCGCGGCCTCGCGCGGCCTGATGCACACATTACAAGACCTCGCCCGCACCCATGACCGGACCATCGTGATCGTGCTGCACGATATCAATTACGCCGCCGCCTATGCCGATCAGATCGTGGCGATGAAGGACGGACGGATCACGCATCACGGTGCAGCGCGAGAGGTTGTGACGGATGCGATGCTTTCGGAGGTTTATGGGACTTCGGCCCGGGTGCATCGTATTGGGGATACGGTTGTGGTGGCTGTTTGAGGGGGGGGCAAGGGGCGATTGGCTAAGGTCGGAACCCATCTCTGCGCTACAAGAAGAGCATTCCATCCCCTCCTGAGAACAAGAAAAACCGCCTGCGGAGGCGGCTTTATCTAATTGATCTCTAGGAGAGATTGGCTCCGGCGGTAGGGATCGAACCTACGACCAATTGATTAACAGTCAACTGCTCTACCGCTGAGCTACGCCGGAATGCCTATGTCTGTCTTTCGGGCAACGCCCTCGGACAGCGGCTCTTTAACGCGGGCGGTCCGGGGTGCGCAAGAGCAATTGACCGATTGAAGTGAATTTTTTTCGATTATCTGCAAACGCCCGTGAAATGCGCCCCGCGACACGGTTCGGCACCGGGGGCCGGCATCACAGGTCCGTTACACATCTCCTCCCCCGGCGCTTAGGGCTGGACGGGTTGCGCGGGCTGCGGTTGAAACTGGGCTCGTATGAACAACTCAATGTCCTGAAAGGGAAAACATGACCTTCCTCTCCCCCTACCAGCCGCAGATACTCTCGCTTTTCCGCATCATGTCGGGGCTCTTGGTGCTGCAACATGGCACGACCAAGATCCTTAGCTTTCCAGCCGGGCCGATGAACGGCGTGTCGATCGCCTCGATGGGTGGAATCGCGGGCGTGATCGAATTGGTCTTTGGCGTCTTGCTGGTGATCGGCCTGTTCTCGCGCCTGTCAGCCTTTATCCTGAGCGGCTTGACGGCGGTGGCCTATTTCATCGCGCATATGCCGCAGGGGTTCTTTCCGCTGCTGAATGGCGGTGAACTGGCGGCGCTTTACAGCTTTGGCTTTCTCTACCTCGCAGCCGCCGGGCCGGGGCCGTGGTCGGTCGACGCGATGCGCGGGCAAGGCTGAAAACAAAACGGCATGGCCCTGGAACGGGCCATGCCAAACTCACATGGGCAAAGACGCCCGGATCAGAAACCCGCCGCCTGCCCGTCTTTGCGCGGATCGGACCCGGCGGAATATCCGCCCTCGGGCAGACGCTGCACCAGCTGCGCGCCGCCGAAACCGAAAGCGTTGTCCGGCGCTTCGACATGGACGACATGACCCAAATCGCGCAGCCCTTGCAAAAGCTCGGGCGCCATCGCCGGCTCGCAAGCCACTTCCAGCCCCGACAGAATGCGCCAGCGCGGCGCATCGGCGGCGACCTGAACGTCCTGCCCCCAAAGCTGCGTGCGCAGCAGCAGTTGCATATGACCTTGGGCCTGAATCGGGCCGCCCATCATGCCATAGGCCATCAGGGGCTGGCCGTTCTTCATCGCGAAGCCGGGGATGATCGTATGGAAGGGCCGCTTGCCCCCCGCCACGATATTCTGATGCCCCGGCTCGGTGGTGAAGCCAAAGCCGCGGTACTGCATCGATACGCCCGTCCCCGGCACCACCACGCCCGAGCCGAAGCCCGCGTAGTTCGACTGGATGAAGCTGACCATCATGCCCGACGCATCCGCCGTGCTCATCAGAACCGTGCCGCCTTGCTTGGGCGCGCCCGCGCCAAAGTCCTGCGCCTTCTCGGTCGAGATCAGCGCGGCGCGGGACTTGAGGTACGCGGGATCGAGCAGCGCCTTTTCGTCGACCTCCGTCATGGCCGTCCGATCCGCCACATAGGCATGCAGATCGCTATAGGCGAGTTTGCAGGCTTCGATCTGCAAATGCACCGCCATCAGGTCGTCTGCGCCATGCGCGCGGATATCGCTATGCTCCAAAATGCCGAGCGCCATTAGCGCGGCGATCCCCTGCCCGTTTGGCGGAATTTCATGCAGTTCCACATCGTCAAAACTTTGGCTGATCGTGCCACACCATTCGGGCTTATTGGCCGCCAGATCCGCCATGGTCATCGCGCCGCCATTGGCCTTGGCATGGGCCACGATCTCTTCGGCGATCTCCCCCTCGTAAAAGGCGCGGCCATTGGTCTCGGCGATCAGCCGCAGGGTGCGTGCGGCGCCGGGGTTGCGGAACCGCTCGCCCGCGCGCGGGGGGCGGCCCTCGGGCAGAAATGTCTCGGCAAAGCCCGGCTGCTTGCCCAAAACCTCGGCCCCGCGCGCCCAGAGCGTCGCGATGGTGGGCGAGACGAGGAAGCCCTCTTCGGCATAGCGGATCGCCGGGGCCAGCACCGTTGCCAGATCAAGCTTGCCGAACTTCTCCATCAATTCGACCCAAGCGCTGACCGCGCCCGGCACGGTGACACTGTCCCAACCATGCTCGACCATGCCATCGGGGAACCGCTCAGGCGACCAAGCCGCAGGCGCGCGGCCCGAGGCGTTGAGCCCATGCAGCTTCTCCCCATCCCACAGGATGCAGAAAGCGTCAGAACCCAGCCCATTGCCCGTAGGCTCCACCACCGTCAGCGCCGCGGCGGTGGCGATCGCCGCATCCACCGCATTGCCCCCCTGCTGCATCATCAAGAGACCGGCCTGCGTGGCCAAAGGTTGAGAGGTCGCGACGACATTGTCGGCAACCACAGGAGATCGGTGGGACGGGTAAATGGGATCGTGACGAAGCATAGCTGTCCTTTGCTTGGGTAAGGCCAGCGGCGCGGTCAAACCGGCCGCCTGCGGCGTTGCCGGCAAAGTGAACGTGAATGCATCTGCATGCAACTGCCCAGCCGGAGAATTCCGCGGGGATAACGTGCTTGTTGGCGGCTTTGTTACCCGCCGCTGCCCGGGGACCTGCGCGCCGTGAGGCGCAGCATCTTGCGGTGGTGGCGGAAACTCCGCTCGCAATGGCCCGGGGTGAAGATCATGACCCAAAGCGCCCAAAGAACGCTCACCTCCCGGTATTGCCACGCCCTTGCACAGAGCGACTGATCGGCATCGGAGAAGATACAATTATGCAGGATGCGAGACCAGTCTCTTACGTTAACCAACATCTGGAACCTCCTTTTCGCTGAGCGATGGGGCGTCTCGCCGCCATCGCCAAGGATCTGGTCCCCCCGGATGTTTAGAATGCTGGCCGAAAATTCTGCCGAGAATAAGGCGGAGGGCTGGTAAGACCGTGCCGGGCAAATGTAACGAAGTTGCAAAGCGGGGGTACGCTAGGGGCGTATGCGATGACGGCCCGGTCGGGGGCGGTGCTATCGTGCAGGTGTGGGTGGCGGAGACGAAGGGATTCGAACCCTCGAGACCCTTCCGGGCCTACTCCCTTAGCAGGGGAGCGCCTTCGACCACTCGGCCACGTCTCCGTCGACCCGTCTAAAGAGGTCGCGCCCGAGGGGCAAGGCGAAATTCGTGGGAAATTCTGCATTTCTTGCGGTGGGTTTCTTTTTCCCGCCCGCTGATCCACCGCGCTGAGACAGGATACTGCGTGATCAACTGTGCTGCTGTGCAGCAGCAGCCATCCCAGCAGCCCCAACCACTGGCATTTCCCTGCCATTTGTCGTGGCTGTAGCAACTTACACGGCAGCGTGAATAACTTGTGAAACAATGCGAGGGATATAGCAACTAACTGAATATATACAGAAAAACAGACCGCAGCCTTCCTCCGAACAAGCAAAACGCCCCGCCCCACCTCCAATCTCGCAACCGCAGCGAAACTTTCACGGCGGAGCGCCCGTTACTTCACCACAAACAATGACATCGCACTGACGCGATTTAAGAGAAACCTGAAGGAACACGCTATGAAACTCATCATGACCACCGCCGCCGCCGCTTTGATCTCCACCGCTGCCGTTGCCGACAACTCCACCCGTCACAACGACATTTTCCTCGACACTTCGGTGAACGCTGACGCAAGCGACGTCTATGGCAACAATGACCGTATGCGGAACCCGCATGCCTCGACCAAGGCGAACGACATCATGCTGAACACCGCCGACACCGACAAGAACCGCGACACCGTGATGAGCACACGCAACGCCCTGCGCAGCCCCGGTGAAGGCTATGTCTACGGTGGCTTTGGCACGGGCAACGACAGCAAGTAAGCTGTTGCCCTAACAAACAAAAAGCCCGGCAGCGCGCGCTGCCGGGCTTTTTACGTGTGCGGAAGCCTTGCCCCCTGCCCCGCTGATCAGGTGTTGAACAAGAAGTGCAGCACGTCGCCGTCTTTGACGATATAGCCCTTGCCTTCAGCCCGCATCTTGCCTGCTTCTTTTGCAGGGCCCTCACCGCCGAGGCTTACGAAATCATCATAGGCGATGGTCTCGGCACGGATGAAACCCTTTTCGAAATCACCGTGGATGACCCCCGCCGCCTTGGGCGCGGAGGTGCCGGACTTGATGGTCCAAGCGCGCGCCTCCTTGGGGCCGACGGTGAAATAAGTCTCTAGGTGCAAAAGCTCATAGCCCGCGCGGATCAGCCGGTCGAGCCCGGCTTCCTTCAGCCCCATTTCTTCAAGGAACATCTCGGCCTCTTCGGCTTCGAGCTGGCTGATCTCTTCCTCGATCTGGGCCGAGATCACCACATGGGAATTGCCCTGTGCGGCGGCCATCTCGGCGACTTTGGCGGAATGTTCGTTGCCTTCGGCGGCCTCGGATTCGCCCACGTTGCAGACGTAAAGCACGGGCTTGGTGGTCAGCAGCTGCAGCATGCGCCAAGCCTTGGCGTCGTCCTCGTCGACCTCGACCACGCGGGCGGGCTTGCCGTCTTCCAGCGCTTCCAGCGCCATGCGCATCAGACGCTCTTGCTGGACCGCTTCCTTGTCACCGCCCCGCACCTTGCGAACGATGTTTTGCAAACGTTTTTCGATGCTCTCAATATCGGCGAGCATCAGTTCGGTGTCGATGGTCTCGGCATCGGCCACGGGGTCAACGCGGCCTTCGACATGGGTCACGTCGCCGTCTTCAAAACAGCGCAGCACATGGGCGATGGCGTCGACTTCGCGGATGTTGGCGAGGAACTGGTTGCCCAAGCCTTCGCCCTTCGACGCACCTTTGACCAGACCGGCGATGTCGACGAATGTCATGCGCGTGGGGATGATGCTTTTCGAACTGGCGATCTCGGCCAGCTTGTCGAGCCGCGCATCGGGCACCGCCACCTCGCCGACATTGGGCTCGATGGTGCAGAACGGAAAATTCGCCGCCTGCGCCGCAGCGGTGCGGGTCAGCGCGTTGAAAAGGGTCGATTTGCCGACGTTCGGCAGACCGACGATGCCCATTTTGAAACCCATGACGATACCCCTATAAAAGCTGCGCGTGTGTTAGGGGTAAGGGCCGCAAAGCGCAAGGCTCAGCGCGCGCGTCGGTCCTGATGCGCCTGATAGATCAGGATCCAAGCCAGCAGGATGAACATCGGATGCGTCAACCCGCCCGAGAAGATGATCGCGGGCAGCCAGATCAGGAAGACCACGATGGACAGGATCGGCCGTCCGATCAGCAGGATCGACAGCGGCGGCAGGAAAAGGGCGAGTACATAATTCATGGCCCATGAGATAGGAGGCTTTGCGCAAAATGGAAGGGCGCGGCGTGCCATAGGCGCCCACCGGAGGCGAATTTTGCCGCCCCCTGCCCCGCGGTGGATTGATTTTCACCGCGACATTCGGCATTGCCGAGGAAAGCACCAAATGAGGCAAGCCACATGACCCGTATCGACGCCAAATTCGAAGACCTCCGCGCCCGCGGCAAAAAGGCGTTTGTCTCCTATGTGATGGCGGGCGACCCGGATTTCGACCGTTCGCTGGAAATCGTGCGCGGCCTGCCTGCTGCCGGGGTCGACATCATTGAGCTTGGCCTGCCCTTCACCGATCCGATGGCCGATGGCCCAACGATCCAGCTTGCCGGTCAACGCGCCCTCGAAGGGGGCATGACGCTGAACCGCACGCTGGAAATGGTCCGCGCCTTCCGCGAGAATGACGACACGACACCCATCGTGCTGATGGGCTATTACAACCCGATCTATTCCATGGGCGTCGAAAACTTCCTGAAAGAGGCCAAAGACGCCGGGATCGACGGGTTGATCGTGGTCGACTTGCCGCCCGAAGAAGACATCGAGCTTTGCCTGCCCGCGCAGGACGCCGGGTTGAACTTTATCCGCCTCGCCACACCCACGACAGACGACAAGCGCCTGCCGCGCGTGGTGCAGAACACCTCCGGCTTCGTCTATTATGTCTCGATCACCGGCATCACCGGCTCGGCCGAAGCCAATGCCGCGGACGTCTCGCCCGAGGTGGCGCGCATCCAAAAGGCCAGCGGCCTGCCCGTCATCGTGGGCTTTGGCGTGAACACGCCCGAGAAAGCCCGCGCCATCGCCGAAGTGGCCGACGGTGTGGTGATCGGCTCGGCCATCGTAAGCCGGATCGCCAATGGCGACAGCGCAAAGGATGTGCTGGGCTTTGTGAAGTCACTGGCCGACGGGGCGCATTCAGCGTAACCCCCCTCTCCCTGGGAATCGACCCCAAGCCCGCGCCGCCCCACTGGCCGCGCGGGCTTTTTCGTTGCCGCAGCCTTCCCAATTGCCAAGCCCCCCACCAGTTGCTACCAAAAGTTAACCCATTCAGCACAGGTGGCCCATGCCCGTCATCACCAGCATCGACGATCTCAAACGTATCTACAAACGCCGCGTCCCGCAGATGTTCTACGACTACGCGGAATCGGGCAGCTGGACCGAGCAGACTTTCCGTGAGAATTGCAGCGATTTTGACCAAATCCGCCTGCGCCAGAGGGTCGCCGTGGATATGTCGGGGCGCAGCACGGCGACGCAGATGATCGGCGAGGACGTGGCCATGCCGGTGGCCCTCGCCCCCGTGGGCCTGACGGGGATGCAATGTGCCGACGGGGAAATCAAAGCCGCGCGCGCAGCCGAAGCCTTTGGCGTGCCCTTCACCCTGTCGACCATGTCCATCAACTCCATCGAAGACGTGGCAGAGGCGACGACGAAACCCTTTTGGTTTCAACTCTATACCATGCGCGATCAGGATTATGTCAGCCGCCTGATCCAGCGCGCGAAGGACGCGAACTGCTCGGCCCTCGTCATCACGCTTGATCTGCAAATCCTCGGACAGCGCCACAAAGACCTGAAAAACGGCCTTTCCGCCCCGCCCAAACTGACGGTCAAAACACTCGCCAACCTTGCCACCAAATGGGGCTGGGGGCGCGAGATGCTGGGCGCGAAGCGGCGGCATTTCGGCAATATCGTGGGCCATGTGCATGGGGTCACCGACAACGCCGACCTTGGTGCTTGGACGGCGGAGCAGTTCGATCCCTCTCTCGATTGGGACAAGATTGCCAAGATCAAAGAGCAATGGGGCGGCAAGGTCATCCTCAAGGGCATTCTGGATGCCGAGGATGCGCGCATGGCACTGAAAGTCGGGGCCGATGCGATCATCGTCAGCAACCACGGCGGGCGGCAGCTCGATGGGGCGCTAAGCTCGATCCGTATGCTGCCAGAGATCCTCGACGCGGTGGGCGACCAGATCGAAGTGCATCTCGATGGCGGTATCCGCTCGGGTCAGGACGTCCTCAAAGCCATGGCCATGGGGGCCAAGGGCACCTACATCGGGCGCGCCTTCATCTATGGGCTGGGCGCGATGGGGCAGCCGGGCGTGACCCGCGCGCTGGAGGTGATCCACCGCGAGTTGGATCTGACCATGGCGCTCTGCGGAGAGACGCAAATCGCCAACCTCGGGCGGCACAACCTGCTGATCCCGCGCAACTTTGGCGGTGATTGGCAGGAACGGCCGCGCGATCCGGGCACATGCTGATCTTTCTCAGCCGCGACCTTACCTTTCTCGCCACGCCAAAAACCGGGACCACCGCTGTCGAAATGGCGCTGAAGCCCGAGGCCGAGATCATCTTTTCGCGGGGGCGCAAACATCTGACGGCCCTGCGTTATCGGCGGCGCGTTCTGCCCTTTTTGCAGGAAACCTTCTCGGCCTCCCCCGAGGCTTTGGCGGTGATGCGCAACCCTGTCGAGCAAATCCGAAGCTGGTATCGCTACCGCAGCCAGCCCCGGCTGGATGGCAAACCGCTCAGCACCAAGGGGCTGAGCTTCGAGGACTTCGCGCTTGAAGTCATTTCCGACACGCCCCCGCCCCGCGCGCAGATCGGCAGCCAGTTTTCCTTTCTGACCTCTGACCGTGAAGACCTGCTGGTCGAGCACCTCTTCGCCTATGAACGCCAACCGGCCTTTCGCGATTTTCTGGCCGAAAGACTGGGGCGGGAGGTCAAGCTCAAGCCCAAGAACGTCTCACCCGATCTGCCCGCGCCCCTGTCGCAGGAGGTCGAATCCCGCCTGCGCGCCGCACGCGCCAAGGAGTTCGCCCTCTATGACCGGCTTATGGCGGCGGACGGCTATCTGCGCACGCCGCAGTAATAGCGCCGCCCCGGCCCTTTTGCCCTTTCCAGCCGGGCAAAACCGGTCTATACGCGCGGCTTCACGCGGGAATACAGCCTTGGAGGATTCCCGCCCTAACAAATTTGGAGACTAAAATGGCCGGAGAGATTCCTGATCTTGAAGCCCAGGTACGCGCGGGGACAGGCAAGGGCGCCGCTCGCCAAGCACGTCGTGACGGCATGGTTCCTGGTATCGTATTTGGTGGCGACAAAGAGCCGCTGCCGATCAACATCCCCTTCAACAAGCTGCTGACCAAGCTGCGCGCAGGCCGCTTCAAAGCGACCCTGTTCAACCTCAAGGTTGAAGGCCACGACGACGTTCGTGTGATCTGCCGCGACGTTCAGCGCCACGTTGTCAAGGACCTGCCCACGCACATCGACCTGATGCGCCTCAAGCGGACCACCAAGATCAACCTGTTCATCAACGTCGACGTCAAAGGCGAAGAAGAATGCCCCGGCCTGAAAAAGGGTGGCGTGCTCACTCTGGTCCGTCCGGAAGTTGAACTGGTCGTCACCGCCGCGGACATCCCCGAGCATGTGACCGTCGACATCACCGGCCTCGAAATCGGCGACAGCGCGACCATCAGCCGCGTCGACCTGCCCGAGGGTGTGAAACCCACGATCGACCGCGACTTCGTCGTCGCCACGATCTCTGCACCTGCTGGTCTGGCCGCGTCGGATGACGACGATGACGACACGGCAGCGGACGAAGTGCCGACAACCGAAATGGGCCCGCCCGACGGTGAATAATAGCGCGCCGCAAGGCTGTGCTGAAACGGGGTCGCATCGCGCGGCCCCGTTTTGCGTTTGGGGCCCGATTTCTTTCAAAGAAATCGCCCCGGAAATTCTAAAAATTTCCGGCGACCTTGGGGACATTCTCCCGCCCCGCTTGTTAAGATAGGCGAAACCAAAGGAGACCTCGCCCATGAAACTGATCGTCGGCCTCGGCAATCCGGGCGCGAAATATGCCCGCAACCGTCACAACATCGGCTTCATGGCGCTGGACCGCATTGCCGATGACCACGGGTTTTCCCCGTGGAAGGGCAAGTTTCAGGGCAGCGTCAGCGAGGGGCGTTTCGGCTCTGACCGGGCGGTGCTGCTCAAGCCCGAAACCTTTATGAACAACTCCGGCCAATCGGTTCAGGCGGCGATGAAGTTCTACAAGATCGACCCCGCTGATGTGATTGTTTTTCATGACGAATTGGACCTCGCCCCCGGTAAGGTCAAATGCAAGACCGGCGGCGGCCATGCAGGCCACAACGGGCTGCGTTCGATCCACGCGCATATCGGGGCGGACTATGACCGTGTGCGCATGGGCATCGGCCACCCCGGCCATAAGGACGCGGTGGCGGGCTATGTGCTGCGCGACTTCCCCAAAGCAGACGAAGGTTGGCTGGACGATGTGCTGCGCGGCGTCTCGGACGGGGCGGCGGATCTTGCACGGGGCGACACTGGCCGTTTCATGAATGCCGTGGCGCTGCGCGTGGCCCCGCCCCGCTCGGGCACCGGCAGCAAGGGGCCTAAGAAACCCACCGAAGCCCAGCCAAAGCCCGCCCCCAGCAAACCCGAGCCGGAGGCAGAGCCCCAATCGCCGCTGCAAAAGCTGATGGACCGCTTCCGCTGACGCTTTCGGCCTCACGCCCCTGCTGACGCCCCTCCTGACGCAATGTCGGGCTGGCCCCCGCCCCCGCGCCGTGGTTCACTGTGGGCCAACAGGGGGGATATCATGCGTACATTCGGAAAATGGCTGGGCCGGGTCTTGCTGGCGCTTTTGTTGGCGGCCATCGTCATCGGCCTTTGGAAGCGGGAAGAGATCGAACGGCTCTTGGCGGTGAACTCTCTCTTCTCCGAAGAGAAGATCGTGCACAACTTCAGCCATATGGACGGTGCTTTCCTCTCCGCCCCCGTTTCGCGCGGGGACGGGCTGACGACCGAGCTTCCCTATGGCCCCGAAACCGAACTGCCCGAGGCGGTGGACGACTGGATCGCGGCGCGGGACGTGACCGCGTTGGTGGTGCTGAAAGACGGCGCCATCGTCTATGAGAACTATTTCAAAGGCACCGGCCCCGAGGACCGCCGCATCAGCTGGTCGGTGGCGAAAAGCTATCTTTCGGCGCTGGTGGGCATCCTTCTGGAGGAGGGCCAGATCGCATCCCTCGACGATCCGGTGACCAAATATGCCCCCAGCCTGAAGGGCAGCGCCTATGACGGGGCCAGTCTGCGCAACGTACTGCATATGGCCAGCGGCGTCACCTTTGACGAAGATTATCTGGACTACGATTCAGACATCAACCGCATGGGCCGGGTGGTGGCGCTTGGCGGCGAGCTCGACGATTTTACCGCCGAATTGTCCGAGACCTTCACCGCGCCGGGCAGCCAGTGGCAATATGTGTCGATCGACACCCATGTGATCGGCATGGTGGTGCGTGGTGCCACCGGGCGCAGCGTGCCCGAGTTGCTGAGCGAGAAGGTCATCGCGCCGTTGGGGCTGGAACATGCGCCCTATTACATCGTCGATGGCTCCGGCACCGCCTTCGTGCTCGGGGGCCTCAATATGACCACGCGCGACTATGCCCGTTTCGGCCAGATGTTCGCCCAAGGTGGGCAATGGAACGGCCAGCAAATCGTGCCCGAAGACTGGGTAACAGAATCAACCAGCCCCACCGCCCCCACCGCCGAGGGCCGCATCGGCTATGGCTACCAATGGTGGATCCCGCAGGGCGCGCCCGAGGGGGAATATATGGCGCGCGGCATCTATGGGCAGTACATCTATGTCGACAGCGCCCGTGATGTGGTCATCGCCACCAATGCCGCCGACCGCAAATTCCGTGAGGCGGGGGTGGCGGAACAAAACATCGAGATTTTCCGCCAGATCGCGGCCTCACTCGACGAGGAAAGCTGAGACAGAAAGGAAGCCATGACCCCGGACGACAGCATCAACGTTCTGAACCAGCCCCTCGCCATCTGCGGGACCGATCCGGTCACGGGCTTTTTCCGCGATGGCCATTGCAACACCTGCGCGCAGGATCAGGGCAGCCATACGGTCTGCGCGGTGATGACGGCGGAGTTTCTGGCCTATTCGAAATATGTCGGCAATGACCTCAGCACCCCGCGCCCCGAGTTTGGCTTTGCCGGGCTGAAGCCGGGCGACGCATGGTGCCTCTGTGCCGCGCGGTTCCTGCAAGCCGCGGATGAGGGCTGCGCCCCGCGGGTGCATCTGGCCGCCACGCATCTGCGCGCGCTCGATATCGTGCCGCTGGAGGTGCTGCGCGACCATGCCATCGACCCCAGCGAGGATTAACCATGCGCCTGCGCCTCTTGCCCCTCCTGCTGCTTCTGCCCGTCACCGCTTGGGCGGAAACCACCCTGCGCCCCGTCGATAGCGCCCGGTTAGAGACCTTCGACGCCGCCTTTGGCGTCGCCATGATGCAAGCGCTGAACGGGGGCGACGCGGGGGATGTGGCGATCTTGACCCGCGCGCTCTCTGGGCAACCTCAGGTCGCATTCTCCGCCGATTTGCAGGGCGATTGGTCTTGCCGCACGATCAAGCTGGGCGGGATCAGCCCGCTTGTGGCCTATAGCCCGTTCAAATGCCGCTTTACCGCCAGCAATCGCGGTTTCACCTTTGAAAAACTCACCGGATCACAGCTCACCAAGGGCGAGATTACCCTGCGCGAAGGCCGCGCGATCTATGCCGGGGTGGGCTATGTCCGGGGCGAAACGCCGCCCGATTATGCCGATCTGCCCGAAGATTTCACCTCAGGCGGCAAAGTACAAAGCGACGTGGCCGTGTTCCAGCGGGTCAGCCCCACCCGCGCGCGGCTGTTGTTCCCGTCACCGGCAGTGGAAAGCGATTTCGATATTCTGGAACTGACGCGCTAAGGCGCCACGCCGCCCTTAGGCCGCGTGGCAGAGTTGCAGTTTCGACTTGGGACGCGGCATCAGGGAATCGTCCATCAAGTCTTCGATAAAGGTGCTGAGAAGCTGGGTCCGCCCGGTCACGCCCGCCTTGCGGTAAATCGCATTGGTCTGCGCCTTTACGGTGCCTTCGGACGTGCCGCGCATCTCGGCAATATCGCGTGTATTCAAACCCTTGGTGAGAAAAATCGCCACGTCCCGCTCTGCCGGGGTGAGGTGCCATTCGCGAAAGTGTTCTTCGAGCACATCGGCGAATTCCACCGTACAATGACGCAGCGCCGTCTCTGCCCGCTCGGCCCGCTGGAGGCTCATCCGCAGTGCCATCCAGCCCAGAACGACCCCGAGAATCAGACCCAAAACCTGAATGCCCTTGTTCGGCCCAATGTCGGCCAGCGGGGTGCCGAAAAGCGTCACGCCGCGCCCCTCCAGTGCAAAAACGAGCACGAAATAGACAGTGGCGTTGAACTGTAGAGCGGCGATAACCCACAGTGCGATCTTTTTCTTATTATTCATGGTGAAGCCTTGCCTTGGTGTTCGCCGTATTTAACCGCGGCGGACCGAAGTGCAAGGGATGGCGGGCATGCGCCCTGATCAACCCTTAGTGATTTGGCACCCGCCCCGGGGGGCGAGTGCATTCTCTTGAGGCCAGTTCAGGGTTGCTTGGCTGGCCGGAAGACTGTTTTACCGCAATGCCTTAGCAGGCATCGAGCCGAACTCAGTGCGGGAAACGGTTCACTTTCTCGGCGTCTTGCGCGGCGGGGAAGACGGTGACGGTCACGTCGGATGTGTCTTCTGCGCGGAAGGTGCCGCTGTTAAAGATGTCCAGCTTCACATTGTCGACCGCGTCGTTGCGGCTGGAGTAGGAAACGCCTGCATCAGCTTTGTCATTATAGCCGATTTGCTGGCCTTCCATGCCCTGTGCGAAAGCGGCGGAGCCTGCTGTGGCAAGGATCAGGGCGGTGGTTGCGAGTGTCTTTTTCATGTCGTGTCCTTTCGGGGGAAAGTGAGTGGCGCGCGGCGATCAGCGCGGGAAACGGTTGACCGAAGCGTCGCTCTGCGCGGTCGGGAAGACGGTGATGGTCACGTCGGACAGGTCTTCGGCGCGCAGGATGCCTTCTTTGAAGACTTCCAGCTTGGTCTCGTCCACGGCTTCGCTGCGGCTGGAGTAGGAAACGCCATTGTCGGTCTTGTCGTTATAGCCGATGCGCTGGCCTTCCATGCCTTGAGCGAAAGCAGCAGTGCTTGCGGTGGCGAGGATCAGTGCGGTTGTTGCGAGTGTCTTTTTCATCGTTTTAGCCTTTCGGGGGAGAAAGTTAGGGGGAGGAGCCGTGGCCCGCGTTTAGCGGACGAAACGGCCATCTTCTTGTGCGTCTTGTGTGGTGACGAATACGGTCGCTGTCGCCTCGGCAGGTGTTTCGGCGCGCAGGTCGTCAAAGCTCAGAGCGTCGGAAGTGACGTTGCGTGTCGAATAGGCGGCGTCTGCGTTATCTGCGGTATAGCCGACCTGCTGGCCTTCCATGCCCTGTGCGAAGGCGGCGGTGCCTGCTGTGGCAAGGATCAGTGTGGCGGTTGCGAATGCGTTTTTCATGTCGTGTTCCTTTCAGTCCCGGGTTGGGTTGCGAGCCGCTCATCGGTGACGCGGCGTCGTTGGGATGACAGGAAAAAGGGCATTCGAGGGGGGATTGGCTATCTGCCGCGGGTTTAAATCGTCCGATCTAAACCCCTGTAAGAGCGTCGTAAACTTTGGTTTACGAAGCCAATCGGGCGCTAAATACGGGGGTGGATTGCCTTAGCGTCAAGCCTGCAAGGGCGAAACGGGGTTTCGCGGGCAGGCGCGCGGGCTGCAACGAAAGGCTAGCCGGTCTTTTCGCGATGTGAAAGTTTTTTCGCGCTTTTTCGGCAAAGAACTTTGGCCCCTGCCCAAAGTTTATGCGCAAATCACATACCGCGCGTTGTCGCATAAAAAACGGGCCCGCGTTTTCACGCGGCCCCGTCAAACTCGACTCGGATTCGGATGGGAATTTAGGCGAATTCACCCATGTCGAAGTCCAATGCGCGGGCAACGGTGAAGATGTCCTTGTCGCCCCGGCCACACATGTTCATCACCAGCAGGTGATCCTTGGGCAGTTCCGGCGCGATCTTGAGTACATGCGCCAGCGCGTGGCTCGGCTCAAGCGCCGGGATGATCCCTTCAAGCGCGCAGCACAGCTGGAACGCCTCCAGCGCCTCGCGGTCGGTGATCGAGACATATTGCGCCCGGCCGATGTCATGCAGCCAGGAATGCTCGGGGCCAATGCCGGGATAGTCCAGCCCGGCAGAGATCGAATAACCCTCAAGGATCTGCCCGTCGTCGTCCTGCAACAGGTAGGTACGGTTGCCATGCAGCACGCCCGGACGCCCACCGGTGAGCGAGGCGCAATGCTCCATCTTCTCGTCCACGCCCTTGCCGCCGGCCTCGACGCCGATGATGTTCACCGATTTGTCGTCGAGGAAGGGGTAGAACAGGCCCATGGCGTTGGAGCCCCCGCCGATGGCGGCGATCACCGTGTCGGGCAGACGGCCCTCGGCCTCTTCCATCTGGGTGCGGACTTCCTTGCCGATGATCGACTGAAAGTCGCGGACCATCGCCGGATAGGGGTGCGGCCCGGCCACGGTGCCGATGCAATAGAAGGTGTCGCGCACGTTGGTCACCCAGTCGCGCAGCGCGTCGTTCATCGCGTCTTTCAGCGTGCCGCGGCCGGAGGTCACCGGGACCACCTCGGCGCCCAGAAGACGCATGCGGAAGACGTTGGGGGCCTGACGTTCAACATCATGCGCGCCCATGTAGACCACGCATTTCAGACCGAACTTGGCGCAGACCGTCGCCGTGGCCACACCGTGCTGGCCCGCGCCGGTCTCGGCGATGATGCGCTTCTTGCCCATGCGGCGGGCGAGGATGATCTGCCCCAGCACGTTGTTGATCTTATGCGCGCCGGTGTGGTTCAACTCGTCGCGCTTCATATAGACCTTGGCACCGCCCAGATGCTCGGTCAGCCGCTCGGCGTGATAGAGCGGACTGGGGCGGCCGACGTAATGGGTCCAGAGGTCGTGCATCTCGGCCCAGAAACTGTCGTCGGTCTTGGCCTTCTCATATTGTTCTTCCAGCTCAAGAATGAGCGGCATCAGCGTTTCCGAGACAAAGCGCCCGCCGAAATCGCCGAAACGGCCCTGTTCGTCGGGGCCGGTCATGAAGCTGTTGAAAAGATCGTTGGCCATTGCGCCTCTCCTAGAATGTCGCGTCAGCCTTACCGCAGCCCGCCCGCCTACGCCACCATGAGTTTCGCCAAGCGGCGGCAGGGGGCGGTGTGGGGCGGCTAGTCGAACAGTTTGAACAACTCGCGTCTGACCGCATTCTCCAACTCATCCTTCACGATATCCTCGGTCGAGCGGGTGTCGTCGGGTGCGATGTTCAATTCCTCCTGTATTTTCTGGCGCACCACTTCTTCGGCCTGCTGCTTTTCTTCGGCAAAGTTCAGATCAATCGCGGCGCGCAGGTCGGCCTTGATCTCAGGCTCAGCCCAAGGCCCCCTGATCCGCACCGGCACCGCCAGCCCACCGCGCGACGCATTGACGCGCAGCGCCTTGGGCGTGACCGTATAATCCAGCCTCTGCGCCCCCAGATCGACCTGCCCTGCCCCCGTCGCGTTGAAATTCGGCAGCAGCATCAGCAGATCGTCGTTGCGCAAGACGCCCTTGGCGATCTCGAACGTCGCTTGGACGGAATCGAACACCGTGCTGCCGCCTTCGGCATCGACGGAGCCAAGCAGCGCGTCCAAGTCGATCCCCGCAATCGTGCCGCGCCCCATGGACAGCGCGCCAGAGCCGCTGAGCGAGCGCATGATCGCGTCAATGGACTGCCCCACCCCGAGGAACGACAGTTCGGCATCGCCCGCCCCGGTAAAGCGCGTCACCCCGGCGGTATCCTCTAGCAGGTCGCGCATCTGCACGTTCTGCGCTTGCAGCCTGCCGCCCACGGACAGGCCATCGCGGTTGTTCATCACAAACTCCCCCGCGACCTTGCCGCCATAGGCGTTCATATCCTGCAGATCAAAGACCATTCGCGCGCGCTCATTGCGCAGCACGGCACGGGTGGGGCCAAGGTCGAGCTGCCCCAGATCGACGCTTCCCGCGCTCAGGGCGATGTTCCCGTCAAAAGCCGCGAGCCAATCGGCGTTGATCTCTTGCCGTGACCAGCCCTCTGTCTCCGCCGTAGCGGTGCTATCGGCACCTGCGGCCTGACCCGTTTCCTCGGACAGGGCCGAAAGGTCCAGCGCCCCGGTCCGCAGGTTTGCGGTGATCCGCGGCCTGCCGTTCAGGGCCAGATCGGCCTGCCCGGCCAGACTGTTGCCGCCCAAATCCACCGCGAGATTGCGCAGCGACAGACGCCGATCCGCCGTCAGGGTCAGCCCAGATCGCAGATCGACCGACCGGCCCAAACCGCGTGGCAGCGTCACAGCGCCCGCGCCGAGCGACGCCAGAAACCGCACCGTATCGGGGCTGTCGATCCGAATATCCCCCGCCAGCGCCCCGTTGAGCGCGCCGCGCCCGTCGAACAGGGCTTCACCCCCGCCCGTCGTAACCTCCGCCCGCAGCGGCTGCACGCCGCCCTCCAGAAAATCCGCAAATCCTTCGATCCGCGCAGCAAGCTGAACCGGCTCGCTCGCTGGCGCCATGCTGGCGGTGATCTCCGCCGCCCCGCCCCGCTCGGGCCAGTCCAGCGCCAGATCGACACCGTCGTAGCGCAGCACATCCGCCCCTTCCGCGTCATAGATCAGCGTGGCATCGGTTACCGTGAGTTTCTGAATGCTTAGTGGCCGCCGGTTAGCGTTCGGCGCGCTCTCGGTTTCCAACCGCGCGCCGCTGGCGCTGTCGGTGAACTGCCAACTCGCCCGCCCATCAAGGCGTTGCTCCAACCGGATCACCGGACTTTGCGCCGCGATATTGGTGATCCGTATCTCACCACGCAAAAGCGCGCCCGCATCCACCCCAATCGCCGCATTGGCCGCCGTCAGCAGCGCGCCCTTGTCGGTCCAATCGGCATTGCCGACCTCAAGCCCGCCCGCGGTCACCCCCAGCACCGGCCAGAGCGTCACGCCCACATCGCCGGTGATCGACACCTCCCGCCCGGTCATCCGGCTGAGTTGCTCACTGGCGATCCGCGCGATCCGTTCGCCGGGCAGCAGGAACAGCGCCCCCAGCATGATCACGACGATCAGCAACAGCGCGCCGATGACCCGTATAATCCATCTCATGGCTCTCTCCTCCTGCCCGGCGGCTCTTTCCCCGCTCATCCGCTTGCCTTATAGCGCAAGCCATGAGCACAAACCCACCCAATCTGCGCCCCGACCTCGCCCCGCAGGCGAAGATCAGCGATCCCGCCCGCCCCGGCCAGCCGACCATCGGCATGGTCAGCCTCGGCTGTCCCAAGGCATTGGTCGATTCCGAACGCATCCTGACCCGGCTTCGCGCCGAGGGCTATGGCGTTTCGCCCGATTACGCGGGCGCTGATGCGGTGATCGTGAACACCTGCGGGTTTCTCGACAGCGCCAAGGCCGAAAGCCTTGATGCCATCGGCGAGGCGCTGACGGAAAATGGCAAGGTGATCGTCACCGGCTGTCTGGGGGCCGAGCCCGATTACATCCGCGAACATCACCCCCGCATCCTCGCCGTCACCGGCCCGCACCAATACGAACAGGTGCTCGACGCGGTGCATGGCGCGGTGCCGCCCGCGCCCGATCCCTTCATCGACCTTCTGCCCGCGCAGCAGGTCTCGCTCACGCCACGGCATTACAGCTACCTCAAGATTTCCGAGGGCTGTAACCACAAGTGCAAGTTCTGCATCATCCCCGACATGCGGGGCCGGTTGCAAAGCCGCCCCGCCCATGCGGTGATGCGCGAGGCCGAGCGGCTGGTCGACAATGGCGTCAAGGAACTGCTGGTCATCAGCCAAGACACCTCCGCCTACGGGGTCGACATCAAACATGCCGAAGACCGCGGCCACCGCGCGCATATCACCGATCTGGCGCGGAATCTCGGCTCGCTCGGCGCATGGGTGCGGCTGCATTACGTTTACCCCTACCCGCATGTGCGCAAGTTGATCCCGCTGATGGCCGAAGGCCTCGTACTGCCCTACCTTGACATTCCATTCCAACACGCGCATCCGGACGTGCTGAAACGCATGGCCCGCCCCGCCGCTGCGTCGAAAACCCTCGACGAGATCGCCGCATGGCGCGACACCTGCCCCGGCATCACCCTGCGCTCGACCTTCATCGTCGGCTATCCGGGTGAGACGGAAGCGGAGTTCCAGACCCTGCTCGATTGGCTGGACGAAGCGCAGCTCGACCGGGTCGGCTGCTTCCAATACGAAAACGTCGAAGGCGCGCGGTCGAACGCGCTGCCGGATCATGTGGCGCCCGAGATCAAACAAGACCGTTGGGAGCGCTTCATGGAAAAGGCGCAGGCCATTTCCGAGGCCAAGCTCGCCGCCAAGGTCGGCAAACGCCTCGACGTGATCGTGGATGAGATCGACGAAGACGCCGCCACCTGCCGCACCAAATCCGACGCGCCCGAGATCGACGGCAATCTCTTCATCGACGAGGATTTCCAGAACCTCAAGGTCGGCGACATCGTCACCGTCGAAGTCGAAGAGGCGGGCGAATACGACCTTTGGGGACGTCAGATCACCTGACGCCCCCGCGGGCTGCTCTCAGGCGTAAGCGCCTGCCGAATAGGTCAGCTCATAGCTGTGGCTATAAAGCTCAAAGACGATGCCGAAGGGGTCTTCGACATAGACCATGCGGTAGGGTTTCTCGCCCGGGAAATATTCCCGCACCGGCATCCGCTGCTTGCCGCCCGCCGCGATGATCCGCTCCAGCAGACCTTCGACATCGGGGTCTTGGATGGCGAAGTGGAAGGTGCCGTGGCGCTTATGCTCCAGCTTTTCTTCGGGGGCGTAGTTGCCCGGGAACTCGAAGATTTCGATTCCGATGCCATCCGCTGTCGCCAGATGGGCGATGCGCAGCGAACCCCAGCCGGGGCCGAAGACATCGGTGCACATGACGCCGATGGCGCTGTCTTCTTCCACCGCTTCGGTGGGCTGCATCACGACATAGAACCCAAGAACTTCGGAATAGAATTTCACGGCGGCGTCGAGGTCCGGCACGGATAGGCCGATGTGGGAAAAGGTACGGGGGGTGGTCATATGCGGTCTCCTGTTTGCGTTGAGGTTGAGATAGACAGGCGCACCCCACATGTGAAATTATCAAATCTCATCGAAATCATAACGAACTGTTTGCCATGCTGAACGCCACTTGGCTTGAGACCTTCACCACCCTTTGCGAGACCGGCCATTTCACCCGCACGGCGCAGCGGCTCAACATGACCCAGCCGGGGGTGTCGCAGCATCTGCGCAAGCTGGAAGACCAGTTGGACCAGCCGCTGATCGCGCGCGAGGGCAAAAGCTTCACCCTGACCCCGGCGGGCGAAGCGTTGTTTGAAACCGGCCTTGCCCGCCGCCGCGAAGAGCAACGCTTGCGCGAACGCATCGCGACCGACCTGCCCGACCGGGGCGTGGTGCATATCGCCTGCTCCGGCAGTTTCGCCATGCTGCTCCAGCCGCTGCTGCTGGAGTGGATGGCCCAAGCGCCCGACCTCTCCCAAGCCACGATCCGCGCCGGGCTGCTCGATGGGCGGTTTGATCTGGGCGTGCTGGCCGATGACCCTGCCCACGCAAGGCTCGAGGCCCGGCATCTGGGGCGCGAGGAACTTTGCCTCGTGCTGCCGGTTAATGCATTGGAACGGATAGAAAGTTTTGCCGATCTCGAAAGCCGGGGCTTCATCGCCCACCCCGATGGCTTCGCCTATGCCGACGATCTGCTCCAGCTCAATTTCCCGGAAAGCTATCCGGGGGCCGACCGGATGCGCCTGCGTGGCTATGTGAACCAGATCGGTCAGATCCCAGCGGCAGTGGCGCGGGGCGTGGGCTATACGCTTTTGCCCCGCAGCGGGGTCGAAACCTTTGCCGCCAAGGACCGGCTCAGGCTGCTGCCTCTGCCCAAGCGGCGTTGGCATGACCTCTGGCTCGCCTCCCGGCGCGGGCGCCCCCTGCCCGCGCGGATGGTGAAGACGGCGGAACTGATCGCAGAGGCGGCGGAACAGCTACGATAGCGGACGCATCACAGATATTGTGGAACAAAACACCCCCGCTACTAGATATACTATCATGGAAGGGCGAGATTGCGGAGAGACTTGAACATGTTCCCTTTCTGTTCTATATGTAGAACGCAGTAGCAGAGGAATGACCACATGTCTTTTCAACCTCAGTTTCCCGGCATCTTCGACCTTGAGCAGCAAGGCCGCCCGCCCCGTGGCAGCGATAGCGCGCAGCCCAAACAGGCCGACCGCCGCATGCCCGCGACCGAGAAACAGATGCAATACGCCCAGTCCCTCGCCAAGCGAACGGGCGAAGACCTCCCCAAAGGCATCGAAGCGGATCGCGCGGCGGTGTCGGAATGGATCGACGCCCATAAACCGCAAGCGTTGGAGGGGCCCTTTGCCGCCTACCCTTCCGCCAAACAGGTCGCCTTTGCCGAACGCATCGCGCGCTTGAAACGCCGCGATGTCCCGCAGGAGTGTTTTCGCGACAAGACCCTGATGTCGCGCTGGATCGACGGCAACAAACCGCGCTGATCCACCCGGCTCTGCGCTTTACCTTTCGTCACCCATGGCAGAGGGCGGTTTCGCTGCTACCTTTCTGTCATGGGCTATCCGACCTCCATCGCTGAGACTTTGGCCGACGGCACCGTGCATGTGCTGAGCCTTGGCTTCGCCATTCCAGCCAGCATCCTTTTGATGATCCATGCCGCCGGGCAAGAGGGGCAATTGACCGCCACCGCGATCTACGCGGGCTGCATCCTTGCCTCTTTCACTGCCTCTGCCATCTATCACCTGCTGCCCTTCGACCGCAGCCGCGCCTTCCTGGGCCGGGTCGATCATGCGGCGATCTATTTCAAGATTGCGGGCACCTATACGCCGCTGGTGATGGTGATCGGCTCTGGCTTTGCCTATGGCATCCTCGGCGTGGTCTGGGCGCTGGCGGTGATCGGCGCGGTGGCCAAGCTCTGGTTCTGGCGCACCGATGCGCGCGGATCACTCGCGCTCTACCTCGGCATGGGCTGGCTCTCGGTCCTGTTAATCTACCCGATGTGGCACAATCTGCCGGGGGCGGCACTGGCGCTGGTGGCCGCGGGCGGGCTGACCTATTCGGCGGGCACTTTGGTCTATGCCCATCCCGGCATGCGCTATCAAAACGCGATTTGGCACGTCTTCGTGCTGGTCGCCACGGCCTGTTTCTTTGCCGCCATCGCGCTCAGCCTTTAGCCCGCGGGCCCATCCAGATAGGCCCGCACGCAGGTCTGCACATGGCGAAACCGATCGCCGCCCAGATGTTTGCCGCCGTACCAGCGAGTGACGACGATCAGATGATCGGTCAGCCCCTCACGCTCCAACATCCGCAGGATCACCATGCCCGCGCCGGATTCGCCATCGTCGCCTTTGAGCGGGCCGCCATCCGACAGCAGCACCGCCCAAGTGTTATGCGTGGCCTTGGCGTAGGATTTGTCGCGTTTGAGGTCTTTCAACGCGGCATCGACCTCGGCCCGGTTGCGCGCAGGGCAGCCCGACACCGCATATTTCGACCCGCGGTCGTTCAGCACCTGCCCCAGTTTGCGCAAACCGTTAAAGCCCCGCCATTGTGCGCCGCACGATATCAATCCGGGCGTTATTGGGCGGATGGGTGCCAAGGAAACGGTCGCCGGGATCGGGAATGCGGGTAAAGAACTCGGCCCCGCGCAGCGGGTCATAGCCCGCCCGCGCGGTGATGATCGTGCCAAGGGCGTCGGCCTCAAGCTCGAAATCCTTGGAATAACGCCGCGCGCCGACCTCTGCACCCAATTCCTGCGCCGTGCGCACGGCATTGGCATCGCCCCCGCTCAGCGTGGCGAGACCGGCAAAGATCACCGCGCCTGCCATGGCGTTCTGTTGCTGGCGTCCGATATGGCCCGCGATGTGATGCGCGGCCTCATGGCCCAGCACGAAGGCAAGCTCGTCTTCGTTGCGGGCATCGGCGATCAGCGCCAATGTGAACGCCACGATGGGGCGGCCGTTTTTGTCAAGCGTTTGGAAGGCATTGGCCGGTTGGCCGGGGCGGTCGTCGACCACGATATTGAAATCACAGTTCATCCCCGTCGTCCGATTGCGACACTCCCGTTCGGCCACAGGTTCGAGCGTGCGGACCACCTGAACAAAGCTCCGCGCCGCCGCGCTTGCGCTCAGCCGCGGGCTTGTCTGCCCCGTGGTCTGCGGCCTGTCGGCCGGGATCGGCCCTGTTTGGATCGGTGCCACCTCACAGGCAGAAAGCAGGGCGATGACGGCAAATGCGCCAAGGGCATTTAACAATTTCACGGCTGATCCTCGCTCGGGGGTCCTTGAGCCACCTGTCTATCACGACGCCCTGCCGCCGCCACCCCCGTTCACGGCGCTTTGACACCCCACGGCGGTCTTGCGCTTGGCGTCACAAACCCTGTCTTGCGCGCGCGAGCACAAAGCTTGTCTTGCGCTCGTGAGCACAAAGCCTGTCTTGCGCTCGCGAGCACAAAGCCTAATGTGCCCTCATGTTTACCATCGAGCATGAATTCGACGCCACCGTCATCACCCTGATCGACGAATCCGACGCCCCCCTGCGCGAGGACGTCACCGTCTCTGCCTTCGCGGGGCAAATCACGATCGAGCAATGGGACGCCCGAACCGACCGTGTGGCCAAGATCACCCTGTCCCCCGCGCAGCTGAGCGATCTGACGGCGGCACTGAACCTGCCCGAGGGCATCTACCGAAGCAATTCCTGAGGATCGTCACATGGCCACCGGCACAGACATCAAGACCTATTTCAACGGCGCATGGCACGACGGCGATCTGCCGACCATCAAGGCCGCCGACCACGGCGCATGGCTGGGCACCACCGTTTTCGACGGGGCGCGGCTGTTCGACGGGCTGGCCCCCGATCTGGAAGCGCATTGCGCGCGGATCAACCGCTCGGCCCGCGCGCTGATGATCACTCCCACGGTTGAAACCGAGGATATGATCGAGATGTGCCGCGAGGGGCTGAAGAGCTATTCGCGCGATCAGGCGGTCTATATCCGCCCGATGTATTGGGCGCTGGCGGGTGACGAGTTGGGCATCGTGCCGCGCGAAGGTGCCACCGGCTTTGCCATCAGCCTTGAGGCCATCCCCATGGCCCCGCCCGAGGCCGCGACCACCCTCACCCGCACCCGCTTCCGCCGCCCGGTGCTGGAGGATAACGTCGTTAACGCCAAAGCAGGCTGCCTTTACCCCAACAACGCCCGCATGATGGTCGAGGCGCGCTCCAAAGGGTTTGGCAACGCGCTGGTCGCCGATGCCATGGGCAATGTCGCCGAAAGCGCCAGCGCCAACGTCTTCATGGTCAAGGATGGCGAGGTTTTTACCCCCATTCCCAATGGCACCTTCCTTGCCGGGATCACCCGTGCGCGGCATATGTCGAACATGCGCGAGGCGGGGATGAAGGTGCATGAGACCGTCCTCAGCTTTGACGATTTTCATGCCGCCGATGAAGTCTTTCTGTCGGGCAATATGATGAAGGTCACACCTGTCAGCGCCTTTGACGACACGCAATATGGCACCGGGAACAACCAGAACCCGGTCACGCGCCGGGTGCGTGAAATGTATTGGGATTGGGCCGCAAGTCAGCGCGGCTGAAGGCCCGGATGGCAGCGGCGCGCGAAAGCAATTGCCAGCGCCGCCCGCCCGCGCCATGATCGCACCGCACCGGGAGGAGGTGCGGAGAGAGGGTTTGATGCGGAAATTCCTAGTGGTGTTGGACGATAGCACCGAATGTCTGAATGCCATGCGTTTCGCCGCCCTGCGCGCGGCGCGCACGGGGGGCGGCGTGGCCGTGCTGTCGGTGATCCCACCCGAAGAGTTCAACCATTGGATCGGCGTTGGCGACCTGATGCGCGAAGAGGCCCGCGAACGGATCGAGGTGCATTTCGAGGTTTTCGCCAAATGGATGCGCGACAAACAGGGCGTCGATCCTGAGTTGATCATCCGCGAGGGCGAACCCACGGATGAGATCATCCAGCAGCTGTCCGACGACCCCGACATCGGCGTTCTGGTGCTCGGCGCCAGCGGCGACCGCAAGAAAGGCCCCGGCCCGCTGGTCACGCAGTTGTCGCGCTCTGCCGGTGCCCTACCCGTGCCGATCACCATCGTGCCCGGCGATCTGAGCAAGGAACGGCTCGAAGCGATCACCTAAGCGCTCTGCCGCACGCCCAATGCCCGGCGCCACAATTTAGAACGGTTCTAAACCTTGACTTGCCGCCCGCGCAGGCGCATATCAGGAGCCACGCCGAAAGCGAGGTACACACCATGTTCATCCAGACCGAATCCACTCCGAACCCCGCAACGCTCAAGTTCCTGCCGGGTCAGACCGTGCTGGAGATGGGCACCGCTGATTTCCCCTCCCCCGAAGCCGGGGCAACCTCCCCGCTGGCCCAACGGCTGTTTGCGGTCGAGGGCGTGACCGGCGTGTTCTTCGGCACCGATTTTGTCACCGTGACCAAGCAAGATGCGGTGGAATGGGACCATGTGAAACCCGCCCTTCTGGGCGCCATCATGGAGCATTTCCAGTCCGGCGAGCCGGTCATGGCCTCCGACCACCAGCCCACATCCGGCCACGCCGCGCATGACGGCGAAGATGGTGAAATCGTAGGCCAGATTAAAGAGTTGCTTGACAGCCGCGTGCGTCCTGCCGTGGCGCAAGACGGGGGTGACATCACCTTCCACGGGTTTGAGCGCGGCGTCGTCTATCTGCACATGCAGGGTGCCTGCGCGGGCTGCCCCTCTTCGACACTGACGCTGAAGATGGGCATCGAGAACCTGCTGCGCCATTACATCCCCGAGGTCACAGAGGTGCGCCCGGTTGCCTGAGCATCACGCAGGAGGGCCACTGATTCTGGCCTTCGACACATCGGCCGCGCATTGCGCGGCCGCTTTGCTGTCGGGCGATCGGATCTTGGCTTCCCGTACCGAGCCGATGACCAAGGGACAGGCCGAACGCCTGCTGGTCCTCTGCGAAGAATTGCTGGCCGAAGCGGGCGTGGTCTATGCCGATCTCACCGCGCTTGGCGTCGGCATCGGGCCGGGGAATTTCACCGGCATCCGCATCGCCGTTTCTGCCGCCCGTGGGCTGGCGCTTGGTCTTGGCATCCCGGCAGTCGGCGTCGATGCCTTCGACGCGCTGCGCGAAGGCCATGACGGTGCCTGCGCCTGTGCGGTGGATGCCCGCCGCGATCAAGTATTTCTGCAAGGCTTTGACAACCCCGGCATTTCCGCGCCCGCGCTTCATGATGCCACAGCCCTCCCGGCCTTCACCGGCCCGCTGATCGGCGCGGGCGGAGAGCCGCCAGCAATGCCTGTGGCCGAAGCCATCGCCCGCATCGCCGCGCGTCGCTTTGCCAGCAGTCCGCCGCGCCCCGCGCCGCTTTACCTGCGCCCCGCCGATGCCGCGCCCGCCCGCGACGCGGCACCGGTTCTGCTGCCGTGACACCGGCGGCTCTCGCCACACTCCATGCTGCGGCCTTCACCCAAGACAGGCCGTGGCGAGAGGCGGAGTTCGCAAGCCTGCTCGACAGCCCCTTCGTGCAGCTTTTCACCCGCCCCGGCGGCTTTGCCCTGACCCGCACCATCGCGGGCGAATCCGAACTGCTGACGCTTGCCGTGGACCCTGCGCAGCAACGTCGGGGGCTGGGCCGGGCCCTGCTGCGCGACTGGCTCGCCGCCCTGCCCGCCGACTGCGAAAGTGCCTTTCTCGAAGTCGCAGCTGACAATCTGCCCGCCCGCGCGCTCTATGCGGATCAAGGCTTTGCCCAAATCGCCACCCGCCGTGCCTATTACGCGCGGAGCGGCGTCCCACCCGTCGATGCCTGCATCCTGCAACGCGTCTTGACCCATGGTCACGCTGGCGATCCGGGCGGCTTGCCCTCAAAAAGCGGTTGACCCTACCCCCCGCCTGCGCCCTAGATTATACCTGATCACATGATCCACAAACGCCGTGGCGGCAGCATCTGATTGACCGCCCGACACCACAACCCGGGAGACACCAAATGACCCTCATGACGAAATTCCTCGGCGCTGCTGCGGGCCTCGCGCTCACCGCGGGCGCGGCAGCGGCTGAACCGGCGCTGATCTTCGACCTCGGCGGCAAGTTCGACAAGAGCTTCAACGAAGCGGCCTTCAACGGTGCCTCCCGCTGGGCCGAAGAAACCGGCGGCAAATTCGCCGAGATCGAGATGCAGTCCGAAGCGCAGCGTGAGCAGGCCCTGCGCCGCTTCGCCGAATCCGGTGCCAACCCGATCATCACCATGGGTTTCGCCATGGCCGATCCGCTGGCGACCGTCGCGCCCGACTATCCCGACACCAAGTTCGCCGTGATCGACGTGAACTGGCTCGACCTGCCCAACGTCCGTCAGGTCAGCTTTGCCGAACATGAAGGCTCCTACCTCGTCGGCGTCATGGCCGCGATGGCCTCCGAGAGCGACACCGTGGGCTTCGTCGGTGGCATGGACGTGCCGCTGATCCGTCACTTCGGCTGCGGCTATGCCCAAGGCGTCAAGGCGACCAACCCCGACGCCACTGTCATCGCCAACATGACCGGCACCACCCCCGCCGCATGGAACGACCCGGTGAAGGGTTCCGAGATCACCAAGGCCCAGATCAACCAAGGCGCTGACGTGGTCTATGCCGCGGCGGGCGGCACCGGCGTGGGCGTGCTGCAAACCGCCGCCGACGAAGGCATCCTGTCGATCGGCGTGGACAGCAACCAGAACCACCTGCACCCGGGCAAGGTGCTGACTTCCATGCTGAAACGCGTCGATGTCGCCGTCTATGACGCGATGATGGCGGGCGAAGACCTCGAAGTCGGCGAAGTCGTGACCCTCGGCCTTGCCGAAGAAGGTGTTGGCGTTGCCATCGACGAACATAACCAAGATCTCGTGACCGAAGAGATGAAGGCCGCTGTCGACGAAGCGCGCCAGAAGATCATCGACGGCGAGATCAAAGTGGTCTCCTACTACGAGAACGACAGCTGCCCGGCACTGGACTTCTGAGCCCAATTTATCCACAATCGACACCCGGGGCCGCGCCGATCATCGGCGCGGCCCCTTTTAAAACCCCACAGCGTGACCGGGGCAGCGATGGACCAACGCCAGATCAAGGGCTGCAACGCCCGCAGGACCTTTTGACATGACCGATACCGCCCCCGCGATCGAACTCAAGGGCATCTCCAAGGCCTTCGGCCCGGTACAGGCCAACAAAGATATCTCCATCCGCGTCATGCCGGGCACGATCCACGGCATCATCGGCGAGAACGGCGCCGGCAAATCGACGCTGATGTCGATCCTCTACGGCTTCTACAAGGCCGACGCGGGCGAGATCTTCATCGGTGGCCGCAAGACCGAGATCCCCGACAGCCAGGCCGCCATCGCCGCCGGCATCGGCATGGTGTTCCAGCACTTCAAGCTGGTCGAGAACTTCACCGTGCTGGAGAACATCATCCTCGGCGCCGAGGATGGCCGCCTCTTGAAGCCCTCGCTGTCGAAGGCGCGCAAGACGCTGATCGAACTGTCAAACGACTACGGCCTCAACGTCGACCCCGACGCGCAGATTCAGGACATCGGCGTCGGCATGCAGCAGCGTGTGGAAATTCTGAAAGCGCTCTACCGGCAGGCCGATATCCTCATCCTCGACGAGCCCACCGGCGTGCTGACCCCCGCTGAGGCCGACCAGCTGTTCCGCATTCTCGGCCGCCTGCGCTCCGAGGGCAAAACCATCATCCTCATCACCCACAAGCTGCGCGAGATCATGGAGATCACCGACACCGTGTCGGTCATGCGCCGCGGCCAGATGACCGCCACCGTGAAAACCGCCGAGACCTCGCCGCAGGAACTGGCCGAGCTGATGGTCGGGCGCAAGGTGCTCTTGCGCGTCAACAAAGAGCCCGCCACCCCGGGCGAGGTGATCCTCGACATCAAGGGGCTGCGCGTCGTCGACGACAAAAGTGTCGAGCGGCTGCGCGGGATCGACCTTCAGATTCGCGCGGGCGAAGTGCTGGGCCTCGCGGGCGTTGCGGGCAACGGCCAGTCGGAACTCTTGGAAGTGCTGGGCGGCTATGCCGACGGCACCGGCAACGTTACGCTCAACGGCACCCCGCTGGACCTCTCGGGCAAGAAAAGCGACGGCCAGTCGCGCCGTGCGCGTGGTGTGGCCCATGTGCCCGAAGACCGCCAGCGCGAAGGCCTGATCATGGATTTCCAGGCTTGGGAGAACAACGTCTTCGGCTACCACCACGACGACCGTTTCAACAGCGGCATGCTGATGGACCACGCCGCGATCCGCGCCGACGCCGAAGACAAGATGGCCCGTTTCGACGTGCGCCCGCCCGACCCGACGCTGGCGGCCAAGAATTTCTCGGGCGGCAACCAGCAGAAGATCGTTCTGGCCCGCGAGATCGAGCGCAACCCCGATCTTTTGCTGATCGGCCAGCCCACCCGCGGCGTCGACATCGGCGCGATCGAATTCATCCACGAGCAGATCATTGCGCTGCGCGATCAGGGCAAGGCGATCCTGCTGGTCTCGGTCGAGCTCGAGGAAATCCTCGCCCTGTCGGACCGCATCGCGGTGATGTTCGACGGGCAGATCATGGGCGAACGTGCCGCCGATCAGACCGACGAAAAGGAGCTTGGGCTGCTGATGGCAGGCATCACCGATACCGAGAACGAACACAGCGTGGCCGAGGTCGAGGCCAATCTCGCCCGGGCGGGCGGCGACGCGCGCAAGGAGGTCTGAGATGGACGTGATGCCGAAATGGGCCGAGGTGATCCTCGTGCCGCTGATCTCCCTGCTGCTGGCCGCCGTGCTCTCGGCGCTGGTGATCCTGTCGATCGGCGAAGACCCGGTCGCGGCGGTGAATCTCATGGTCAAGGGCGCGCTCGGCTCGACCTATGGCTGGGGCTACACGCTGTACTACGCCACCAACTTCATCTTCACTGGTCTTGCCGTCGCCGTGGCGTTCCACGCGCGCCTGTTCAACATCGGCGGTGAAGGTCAGGCGATGCTGGGCGGCCTTGGCGTGGCGCTGGCCGCGCTCTACATCCCGTGGCCGCATTGGACGCTGGCACTGATCGGTTGCGGCGTCATGGCCGGTCTTCTGGGCGCCATCTGGGCCGCGATCCCCGGCTGGCTGCAGGCCAAGCGCGGCTCCCACGTCGTGATCACCACGATCATGTTCAACTTCATCGCCGCGGCGCTGCTGAACTACGTGCTGGTCAACGTCATGCGCCCGCCGGGCAGCATGGACCCGGCCAGCGCCCGCTTCCCCGAGGCCGTGCATCTGCCGACCCTGCACGAGTTGCTTGCCCCCCTTGGCATCGCCTTCTCCAAATCCGCACCCGCCAACGTCTCGCTGCTGGTGGCCGTCGGCGCCTGCGTGGCGATCTGGATGCTGATCTGGCGCACCCGTCTGGGCTATGAAATCCGCGCCTACGGCCATTCGCAGCCGGCGGCGAAATACGCCGGCATCTCGCCCGTGCGCATCACCATGATCACCATGATCATCTCGGGCGCGCTGGCAGGGCTGATGGCGATCAACAACGTCATGGGCGAAAGCGAACGTCTGGTGCTGAACGCGACCGAGGGCGCGGGCTTCATCGGCATCGCCGTGGCGCTGATGGGCCGCTCGCACCCGGTGGGCGTCTTCTTTGCCGCGCTGCTCTTTGGCTTCCTCTACCAAGGCGGCGCGGAGCTTGCGCTCTGGACCTCGATCCCGCGCGAGTTGATCGTCGTGATCCAGGCGCTGGTGATCCTCTTCACCGGGGCGCTCGACAATATGGTGCGGATGCCGCTGGAGCGTCTCTTCTTGATGTTCCGCCGCCCCGGCCCGCCCAAACCCGGCCCCCGCAGCGCCCAGTCGGAGAGCGCGGAATGAGCCCCTATACCCCCCTGAGAAAGCGGGTCTGACCTATGGACTACATCACGCTCATCCAATTGCTTGACAGCACCGTGCGGCTCGCGACGCCGCTGCTCTTGGCCTGTCTTGCCGGTCTTTTCTCCGAACGCGCGGGCGTCTTCGACATCGGGCTTGAGGGCAAGATGCTGGCCGCGGCCTTCTTCTCGGCGGCGCTCGCCTCAATCACCGGGTCGGTCTGGCTGGGTCTGGCGGCGGGCATCGCCTCTTCGCTGGCGCTTAGCGCCGTGCATGGCCTTGCCTCGATCACCTTCCGCGGCAACCAGCTGATCTCAGGCGTGGCGATCAACTTCCTCGCCGCGGGCATGACCGTGCTGATCGCGCAGGACTGGTTCGCCCAAGGGGGCCGCACCCCCTCGCTCTTCGGCGGCGCGCGGTTCGAGCCGATCACTCTGCCCTTCGCTGAGGCGATGGAGAGCGTGCCCGTCATCGGCCCGCTTTACGAAGAGCTGATCTCGGGCCATTCGATCCTCGTCTATGCCGCCTTCCTCGCCGTGCCGCTGACATGGTGGATCCTGTTCCGCACCCGCTTCGGCCTGCGCCTGCGCGCGGTGGGCGAGAACCCCGCCGCCGTCGACACCGCCGGTGTCTCGGTCGTGGGTCTGCGCTATGCCGCGGTGGCCATCGCGGGGCTGCTCTGCGGCGTGGCGGGCGCCTACCTCAGCACCGCGCTGCAGGCGGGTTTCGTCAAGGACATGTCGGCGGGCCGCGGCTTCATCGCGCTGGCCGCGCTGATCTTCGCCAAGTGGCGTCCGTGGTACGCCCTTTGGGCCACCCTGCTCTTCGGCCTCTTCGGCGCGCTGGAGACCCGACCGGACGTGATCCAGTCGGTCATCGGCATCAAGGTGCAGGGCCAGCTTCTGGGCGCCCTGCCCTACCTGATGACCGTGGTGATCCTCGCCGGTTTTGTCGGAAAAGCGATCCCGCCGCGCGCGGGTGGCGAGCCCTATGTGAAAGAACGTTGACACTTCCTTCCGGCCCTTGCACCCGAGGGCCGGATCGGCGCAACCTGTCAAAGTGGTCGCCTCACCGCGACAAGCTATGTTGAACTGCGCGGCCGTTCGGGGCTAGGAAACGTCATGCAAATCTACCTGCCCATTGCCGAAGTATCGGTCAACGCCTTCCTCCTTTTGGGATTGGGCGGCATCGTGGGCATCCTTTCGGGCATGTTCGGCGTCGGCGGCGGGTTTCTGATCACGCCGCTGCTGTTCTTTGTCGGCATCCCGCCCGCCGTGGCGGTGGCGACCTCGACCAATCAAATCGTGGCCTCTTCCTTCTCGGCGCTTCTGGCGCATCTCAAGCGAAAGACGGTCGATTTCCGAATGGGCTGGGTGCTGCTGGCCGGGGGCCTGATCGGCTCCGGCATCGGCATGTTCATCTTTAACTACCTGAAATCGCTCGGCCAAGTCGATCTGCTGGTGACGCTTTGCTATGTCGTCTTCCTTGGCATTATCGGCGGGCTGATGTTCGTGGAATCGCTCCGCGCCATCCGCCGCACCCGCAAGGGGGGCCGAGTCAAACGCAAGAAGCACTATTGGGTGCATGGGCTGCCGTTCAAAATTCGCTTTCGGGTTTCGGGCCTCTATATCTCGGTGATCCCGCCGGTGCTGGTCGGCGCGGCGGTCGGGATGCTTTCGGCGATCATGGGCGTGGGCGGCGGTTTCATCATGGTGCCCGCGATGATCTACCTGCTCGGCATGCCGACAAAAGTGGTGATCGGCACCTCGCTGTTGCAGATCATCTTCGTCACCGGCTTCACCACCATGCTCCATGCCACCACCAACCAGACGGTCGACATCGTGCTGGCGGTGCTGCTGCTGGTGGGCGGCGTGCTCGGCGCGCAGGTGGGCACGCGGATCGGCGTGCGGATGCAGGCCGAACAGCTGCGCATCCTGCTCGCGGTGCTGGTCTTGGCGGTCTGCGGCAAGCTGGCGCTTGACCTGTTGCTGGAACCGGCGGAACTCTATTCCCTCAGCCCGGTGGCGGCGGAATGATGCGCGCGCTGATCGCCTTTCTTGGCCTGTGTTTCACGGCCCTGACCGCCACGGCGGAAGAGGAAATCGTGCTTGGCCTCAGCCAGGCCGAAGTCTCCATCACCACCAATTTCGACGGGTCCGAGATCCTCGTCTACGGCGCCGTCAAACGCGAAACCCCGATCCCCGATGGCGCGCCGCTCGAAGTCGTCATTACCGTCTCCGGCCCCTCGGCCCCGGTCATGGTGCGCCGGAAAGAGCGGCGCTTTGGCATCTGGGTGAACACCGCCGCGGTTGAGGTCGACCGCGCGCCGAGCTTCTACGCTGTGGTCACCTCCGGCCCGCTGGCCGAGGTGCTCAAACGCATCGAAGACCTGCGCCACCGCATCTCCATCCCCCGCGCCATCCGGTCGGTCGGCGCCCCGATGGAGATCGCGGACCCCACCCAATTCACCGACGCGCTGATCCGTGTGCGCAAGGATGCGAACCTGTACCAAGTTATCGAAGACGGGGTGAAGGTGGATGAGCAAACCCTCTTCCGCGCCGCCGTCGCCCTGCCCGCCTCGCTCACCGAAGGGGCCTATGACACGCGGATTTTCCTCACGCGCGGCGGCGATGTGGTGGCGCAATATGAGACGATCATCGACGTGCGCAAAGTCGGGATGGAGCGTTGGCTGTTCAACCTTGCCCATCAACAGGCGTTTCTCTACGGGCTGCTGTCGCTCTTCATCGCGGTTGCCGCGGGCTGGGGCGCCTCTGCCGTCTTCGGCCTCATGCGCCGCTAAGCCGCGCCATCCTCGGTCGCCTCAAGCGTCAGCGCCGCCGCTGGCGCGGCCCGCAGATCATCCACCCGCAGCGGCCCCGAAGGCTTGCTGAGCCGGTTGCGCACCACCCAGATCAGACGTTCCTGAGCGCGCGTAATCGCCACATAGGCCAGCCGTTTCCACAGCGGCTGCCCCGCCTCGCTCCGCCCCATCCGCGCGGCGGCATAAAGATCGGGGGCGAAGACCTGCACATTCTCCCACTGGCTGCCTTGGGCCTTGTGGATCGTCACCGCCGCCCCATGCAGAAAGGTCGCCCCCATGCGCGCAGCGAAGGGGATGAAGGGTTCTTCTTCGTCGGGTTTCTCGATCTTCACGATCGAGGCGGCACTCACCTGCGGGTCTTCGGCGCCGATCACATGCAAGCGGCTGAAGCCGGGCTTGCGCCCCTCGCCCAGATAGACCACCTGCGCGCCCTTGATCAGGCCCCGCGCTTCAAGGTCCAGCCGTTTTTTGCGGTGTTTCAGCGGCAGTTCGATCCCGTCGCAGATCAGCGGCTCACCGGCCAGCAACGCATCTTCGGGCGCGCCATGCACGCTGCGGAACGCATTGATGAGCCGAATACGCGTCGCATTGCGCCAGACCAGCACCGGGCTGCGCGCCATCAGGTCGACCTCAACACGCTGGCCCCAGACCACGCGGTCATCGCGGCGCGCCGCGTCTTCGATCATCCGCTCGAAGTCATGAAACTCCAACTGCGGATCGGCCAGCGCATGGGCGAGATCAAGGATCGGGTTGTCGGCCTCTTGCCGGTGGATGCGGTTGAGGTTCAAGACGCGCTTCTCGGGCAGTTTCTCGAAGACCATCGTGCCCGACTGCCCCACCGGTGCCAGCTGCGCCGGGTCACCGAACAACAGCAGCGTTGGGAAGATCTCTTTCAAATCCTCGAACTGCTTGTCGTCCAGCATCGAGCTTTCGTCGACGAAACCGATGTCCAACGGCTCTTCCCGCCGCTTCCAGCCGGTGATGAAATCACTGCCGCGCAGCCCCGCCGCCGCCAACGCCCCGGGCACCGACTTGTTGTTCGCGAAAAATGCCGCCGCCCGGTCCAACGCCATTTCGCTGAGGCCCTCGATCTCGGGCTTCTCACCGTTGCCGGTCAGCCATTCGGCGATGCGCTCATACTCAGGGTGATAGACCGGCGTATAGAGAATGCGGTGGATCGTTGTCGCGGGCACCCCGCGCAACCGCAGCACGCTCGCCGCCTTGTTGGTGGGCGCGAGGATCGCCAAGGTCCGCTTCTCGCGCTTCTTGCGCGATTCGTAATCGCCCGAGACGATCTCGACCCCGGCCCCTTCCAGCGCGCGGTAAAGCTCGGCCAGCAGCAGGGTTTTGCCCGATCCGGCCTTGCCGGTCACCGCCATCACCTGATCCGGCCCGCCCGCAGGCGGCATCAAAAGCGAGTCGTCCAGATCGATGCCCGCAGAGCGCAGCATATCGGCCACCTTGTCATGGGCGGCGGCTTGGTCTTCGGAATAGGTGAGCGCGGTAGATGTCATTGGGCGACCCTAAATGAGCCCCGCGCCGGGGGCCAGATGGCTTTGCCCCGCGCGCCTGCGATTCATGTGGATTATCTGCCTCAGACGACGATCAGCCCCCGGCTGAGCGCACGGGCGACGGCATGGGTGGTGTTGGACGCCCCCAGTTTGAAGCGGGCGCTTTCCACATAGGCCCGCAGCGTATGTTCCGAGATCGACAGACGGTCAGCCACCTGCGCGCGGCTGTAGCCCACCGCCAGCAGGGTCATCGCATCCACCTCGCGCGGGGAAAGTGCCTGCACGGCACCCGGCGCCCGCTCCGGGGCCAGCGCCAGCGCCTTTTCGTTGAAGCAATGGGCCGCCCAGATCAAATCGCGCCGGTGCCGCGCGGTGAAAGCGGCCCAAACCCGATCGGTGCAACTGTGGTTCGTGGTGAAAAGCGCGAATTGCCCATGCGGCCCCCGGATCGGGACCGAGAACCCCTGATCGCCAACCCCATGGTCCAAAGCATCCCGGCGAAACTGCCGCGCGGCGCGAGAGGACCAATCGAGGTCTTTCCAATCCACCGGCTCGAACCGGCGATAGCAGCCCGCGACCACGGGATCGATGCGCAGGTAGTTATGCGCCTGATAGCGCTCAGACCAGAGCGCGCCATAGGTGCCGCAGCCATATTGCACCCCCGCCGTGTCGACCCAGTGATAGACGACGTGCAGAATGCCAAAGTGATCGCGCAGGTCTTTGCAGGCCTGCCCAAGGGCGGGCTGGCCATCAGCCTGCGCCAGCCTTTCCCAAATCCGTTCCAGATGCGGCTCTATCCTCATGCGTCTGGCCCACGGCCCTTTCGCGTTGCAAGGACATCTCAGCCAGAGCGATCAGCGCCGCGTCGTCCAACTGTTCCGCCGTGCGCGGCAGTTGGTTCGCCATGGCAAAAGCCCTGAGATCGGCCAAAACGTCCAATATCCAATCATCTCGCATGAGGGTCGCCCAGCTTTGGTTAATGGCAGATTAATACAACCATAGCATGTACATTATTTTGCACCATCCGCGCTTTCTGCCCCCCCATAAATAGCGGGGCTTCGGGCGCTAAGCCTCTGTTTCGACAGGGCACCACGCAAAACCCCCGCAGCCGGAGCCACGGGGGTTTCATCTTAGCCGATCCGTAACGCTCAGTCGCGGGCGACCAGCGTGTCTTCCAGCGTGCGCAGCCCGGTCGTCGGCGCTTGAACCAGTACCGACATATTCCCCGGCTTATGCTCATTACGCATCATCTTCATATGCGCCTCGGGCAGATCGGCCCAGCTAAAGACCTCGGACATGCAGGGGTCGAGCCGCCGCTCCATCATCAGCTTGTTGGCCGCACTCGCCTGTTTGAGATGGGCAAAGTGGCTGCCCTGCAAGCGCTTCTGGTGCATCCACATGTAGCGCACGTCGAAAGTCAGGTTGAACCCGCTTGTGCCTGCGCAGATCACCACCATGCCGCCCTTCTTGACCACGAAAGTGGAGACCGGGAAGGTCGCCTCGCCGGGGTGCTCAAACACCATGTCGACATTCACGCCCTTGCCGGTGATGTCCCAGATCGCCTTGCCGAACTTGCGCGCTTCCTTGAACCACTCGGCATATTCCGGCGTGTTCACGGTGGGCAGTTGGCCCCAGCAGTTGAAATCCTTGCGGTTCAGCACGCCTTTGGCACCCAGATCCATCACGAACTGACGCTTGCTCTCGTCCGAGATCACGCCGATCGCATTGGCGCCCGCGGTGTTGATAAGCTGGATCGCATAGGACCCAAGGCCGCCGCTTGCCCCCCAGACCAGCACGTTCTGACCGGGCTTGAGGTCATGCGGCTCGTGGCCGAACAGCATCCGGTAGGCGGTCGCCAACGTCAGCGTGTAGCAGGCGCTTTCCTCCCATGTCAGGTGCTTGGGCCGGGGCATCAGCTGCTGGCTCTGCACCCGGGTGAACTGCGCGAAAGAGCCGTCGGGCGTCTCGTAGCCCCAGATCCGCTGGCTGGGAGAATACATCGGGTCGCCGCCGTTGCATTCCTCGTCGTCGCCGTCGTCTTGGTTGCAGTGAATCACCACCTCATCGCCGACCTTCCAACGGGTCACCTTGTCACCCACCGCCCAAACGATGCCCGAGGCATCGGAGCCGGCGATGTGATAGGGCTCGCCATGGCCGTCGAAGGGGCTGATCGGCACGCCGCGCGCGGCCCAGACACCGTTGTAGTTGATGCCCGCCGCCATCACGAGAACCAGCACGTCTTGGCTGTCGAGCTTGGGCACGTCGACCACCTCTTGCAGCATCGCGCTGTCCGGGTCGCCGTGCCGTTCGCGGCGGATCGCCCAAGCATACATCTGTTTCGGGACATGCCCCATCGGGGGCATCTCGCCCACTTCATAGAGGTCCTTTTGCGGGGCGTCATATTCGGCGTGTTTCGTATCCAGTGCCATGTGGGCCTCCTGCCGGTGATCGGTGTCTACAAGGTCTGTGCCGCACCGCAGAATCGCGGCGGCTCCCTTTCGGGATATGACCCGCCGCGCAACAATGCAACCCCTAGATACCGCCGTTTGTAATTTTATGACCCAGCAGTCGCAGCAATTTCTGCCGCAGGTGCAGCATCCTCCCAGGGGAAATGTGCAATGGAATTAGCGTAGAAGGCCAAAACAGGCCCCTGCCCCTCGACGATCTCCAGCCCCTCTGGGCCTTCGGAAATGACGCCACGTTTCTTGAGCCGCGCGACGGCGCGGGCGACCCGCTCGGGCAGGACGTCCGGCTTCGGCACCCGATTGCGCGGTGGCATCTGCACCAAAGTGGCAGCCACTTCGGCCAGCAGATCGGCCTCCTTCATCGGGCGCGCGGCCTGCAACATCACCCGCGCGATCAGCGGCACGGTCAGCACCGGCATCGCCTGCGCGATCCGGTCCATCAACATTTCGGACAACTCCGACACCGGCACCCCGGCCCCGGTGCGACGCAACGACAGCGGATCGCCAAAGGTCACCGCCGCCGTGCCAAAACGCGTGTCGCGCCCGCGCAGCCGCCGCCACATCTTGCGCAGCACGAAGCCCACAACCACCGTGATCCGCGCCCCGAAACGCCGGTCCCCGCGCTGCCCGGCGGCGATCAACACGCGGTCTTCCAGTACCCGGTCATAATTAATCGCCACCGGCACGAAAATGATGTCGCGCTCGCCCTCGGGGTCGAACCCATCCACGACATAGGACAGAAGCCCGACCTTCGGCGGCTGCAAGGCCCCGGTCAGGCTCAAGCCGCCCTCGGGGTAGAAGGCCTGCGTCACCCCGCCCGTCGTGGCCATCTGCACATAGCGCGCCAAAACCTTGCGATAGAGCGCCCCGCGCGACCGACGGCGGATGAAATACGCCCCCATCGAGCGGATCAACGTGCTCAGCGGCCAGACCCGCGCCCATTCCCCCACCGCATAGCTCAGCGCCGAAGACCGCGCGGCGAGATAGGTCACCAGCATGTAATCCATGTTCGACCGGTGGTTCATGATAAAGACCACCGTGGCATCCCGCGGCAGCGCGGCGAATGTCGTCTCGTTACTCACCGCCGTCTCGACCCGGTAGACCGTATTGGTCAACAGCCGCGCCAAGCGGATGCCGAAACTGAAATAGGCGAAGGCCGAAAACCGCGGCACGATCTCGCGCGCATATTCCCGCGCCTTTTGAAAGGCTACGTTTTCCGGCACCCCGTTGCTGCGGGCATAGTTGACGATCTCTTGGCTGACCTCCGGATCATAGATCAGCCGCTGGATCATGTCGTGCCGCCGCGCCAGTTTGAAGGGCTCGATGGGCCGCGTCAGCCGCTTGTTCAACCGTGCTACTGCCCGCTCAAGCCGCCGGCGAAAGAACCAACGCACCGAAGGCAGCAGAAAGTGGCTCAGCGCGGTGACGGCTGCGAAAACCACGATGAGGATGAACAGCCAAAGGGGCAATTGCACAGTCTGCGTCATGGCTTAACCCTTACAGTGCAGGGGCGAGAGGACAATATTTATCTGTTTCCCGCCCGCCCAAGCGGCCCGAGTGATGCCGCAACGCAGCGAATTGACAGAGGCATATTATTTCCCCTATCAACGTCATGACGCAACTTTATTGCAACCCAGATTCAAGAGGCCACGATGACCCAACCGCAGAAAGACCGCCCCTGGCTCATTCGCACCTATGCGGGCCATTCCACCGCCGCCGCGTCTAACGCGCTCTACCGCTCGAACCTTGAGCGCGGGCAGACCGGGCTTTCCGTGGCCTTCGACCTGCCGACCCAAACCGGATATGACAGCGACCATGTGCTCAGCCGCGGCGAGGTTGGCAAGGTGGGCGTGCCGGTGAACCACCTCGGCGATATGCGCGCGCTGTTTGATGGCATCCCGCTGGAGCAGATGAACACCTCGATGACGATCAACGCCACCGCCCCTTGGCTGCTGGCGCTCTATATCGCGGTGGCCGAGGAACAGGGCGCGGATGTCTCCAAGCTGCAAGGCACGGTGCAAAACGACCTGATCAAGGAATACCTTAGCCGCGGCACCTATATCTGCCCGCCCGCGCCATCGCTTAAGATGATCGCGGATGTGGCCGAATTCTGCTATACGAATGTCCCGAAATGGAACCCGATGAACGTCTGTTCCTACCACCTGCAAGAGGCGGGCGCGACGCCGGAACAGGAATTGGCCTTCGCGCTGGCCACCGCCACCGCCGTGCTCGACGCGCTCAAACCCCGCGTCCCGGCAGAGGATTTCCCGAAATTGGTGGGCCGCATTTCCTTCTTCGTGAACGCAGGCATCCGTTTCGTCACCGAAATGTGCAAAATGCGCGCCTTTGTAGACCTTTGGGACGAGATTTGCCGCGCGCGCTATGGCGTCGAAGACCCCAAATTCCGTCGCTTCCGCTATGGGGTGCAGGTCAATTCGCTGGGGCTGACCGAACAACAGCCCGAGAATAACGTCTACCGTATTCTCATCGAAATGCTGGCCGTGACCCTCTCGAAAAAAGCCCGCGCCCGCGCCGTGCAATTGCCCGCATGGAACGAAGCCCTCGGCCTGCCCCGCCCCTGGGATCAACAATGGTCGATGCGGATGCAGCAGATCATGGCACATGAGACGGACCTTTTGGAATTCGACGATCTATTCGACGGCAACCCGGCGGTCGATGCCAAGGTCGAATTGCTCAAAGAAGGCGCGCGGGCCGAATTGGCGAATCTCGACGGTATGGGCGGCGCGATTTCCGCGATCGATTACATGAAAGGACGTTTAGTCGAAAGCAATGCCGACCGGCTGCGGCGTATCGAAAGCGGCGAAACCGTCGTGGTGGGCGTAAACAAATGGCAGCAAGGCGCGCCCTCGCCCCTGATGACCGGCGCAGGCGATATCATGCAATCCGACCCCGGCGCCGAGGCCGACCAGCTCGCCCGGCTCGACGCATGGCGCAGCGCGCGCGACGAGGGTGCCGTGAAACAGGCGCTGGCCGATCTGCGCGCCGCGGCGCAGGCGGGCGAGAACATCATGCCCGCCTCTATCGCCGCTGCGAAAGCCGGGGTGACCACCGGCGAATGGGCCGCGCAGATGCGCGCCGTTCACGGGGAATATCGTGGCCCTACAGGTGTTTCCGCAGGCCAGTCCAACAAGACCGAAGGTCTGGACGACCTGCGCGATGCGGTAGACGCGGTCAGCGACAAACTTGGCCGCAGGCTGAAGTTCCTCGTCGGCAAACCGGGGCTCGACGGCCACTCAAACGGGGCCGAGCAGATCGCCGTCCGCGCCCGCGATTGCGGCATGGACATCAGCTATGAAGGCATCCGTCTGACACCTGCGGAGATTGTCGAAGCAGCACAAACGGAAGCCGCCCATGTGGTCGGCCTGTCGATCCTCTCGGGCTCTCACGTGCCCTTGGTCGAAGACCTGATGAAACGCATGGCCGAGGCCGGGTTGACCCATATTCCCGTCATCGTCGGCGGCATCATTCCCGAGGCCGACGCCACCCGTTTGCGCGCCGCTGGAGTTGCGCAGGTCTATACGCCGAAGGACTTCGAATTAAACGTCATCATGCAGGATATCATTACGCTCGCCGATCCCAAAGCGGTGGCGGCGGAATAGGCTGACACAAAATACATCGTGCAATTAACTTATTGCCTCTATAATTCCCTCTACCAGCACAATCTGGAAAGGAAATATCAGATATGGAAAAAGACCTGAAATCCATGAGCCGTAAGGAACTGGAGAAACTTCTGTCGGATGTCAAAAAGGCATTGCAGGCCGCGCAGGCGCGCGAACGCCGCGCCGCACGCAAGGCAGCGCAAAAGGCAGCGGCGGAATATGGCTTTTCCCTGAATGAGTTAGCTGATGAGGCCCCCGCGCCCAAGAAGGCCAAGAAGCCGCGCAAAGCGCCTGCCGGTCCGAAATCGAAGCCTCAGTTCGCCAATCCGGAGAACCCGTCCCAGACTTGGACCGGAAAAGGCCGCCAGCCGAATTGGTTCCGCGCCCAAGTAGAGAATGGTGCCGATCCGGAAACGATGCGGGTTTAATACTTCCCGAAATACGGGAATTTCGCGCCGGTTGAATAGCAATTCACCGGCGCTTTTTTATTGCTAACGGAAATGTGAATTCGATAGTCACCGCCCGCACGGCGCCGAGCGGAAGTTTACGTCACACCCCCTGCCCCACCGCAGCCCTTGTGAAGCCCGCCTTGCGCGGGCAAAATGCGCCAAACATCAGGAGACAGAAATGACCGTCCATATTGGCGCAAAACCCGGCGATATCGCCGAAACCGTATTGATGCCCGGCGACCCCTACCGCGCGAAATGGGCGGCGGAGACCTTTCTCGAAGGGGCCGAACTGGTCAACGAAGTGCGCGGCATGCTCGGCTTTACCGGCACATGGCGCGGCAACCGGGTGACGATCCAAGGCTCGGGCATGGGAATGCCGTCGCTGTCGATCTACGCCAATGAGTTGATGACCGAATATGGCGCGCAGACCCTGATCCGCATCGGCTCTTGTGGCGGCATGCAATCCCATGTCGGCATCCGTGACGTGATCATCGCCATGACGGCGAGCACGATCACCTCGCCCTCCTCCGGCATTTTCCGCGAATTGAACTACGCCCCCTGCGCCGATTACGGCCTTTTGAGCGCTGCTGTCGCTGCCGCCGAAAAGCTCGAAGCTAAGACCCATGTGGGCGGGATCTATTCCTCGGATGTTTTCTATGCGGAGCGCCCCGACCTTGACGAGCAGATGGTGCGCCATGGCATCCTCGGTGTCGAGATGGAAGCGGCGGAGCTTTACACGCTGGCCGCGCGGCACAAGCGGCGTGCCTTGGCGGTGCTGACGGTGAGCGATCATTTGCAGACCGGCGAGGCGCTGCCATCGGAGGATCGCGAAAAGAGTTTTGGCGATATGGTCGAGATTGCGCTGGAGGCGGCCTTTGCCTGAGTGCGGCGCCTGCTGAGAGGGCGGGATTGGTATTTGAAAAAGGATGAAGGGGCGCGGCGGGGGTCGCGCCTTTTTTCGTGGCTTGGCGGGTGGTGTGAGCGAGGGGGGTGCTTCGTTGGTTGGCGCTCGCGTGTGGGGAGAGTGCGGAAGGTATTTGGGAAAGGATGAAGGGAGGGGGTGTGGCGCGTCTTTCAGGCGTGTTGGCCGGCGAGGCGGCCGGAGTAGAGGCAGCCGCCTAAGAAGGTGCCTTCGAGGGCGTTGTAGCCGTGGTAGCCGCCGCCGCCGAAGCCGCAGACCTCTCCGGCGGCGAAGAGACCGGGGAGGATGGTGCGCGCAGGCGTGAGCACGCGGCCTTGGGTGTCGCTGTGCAATCCGCCGAGGGATTTCCGGGTGAGGATGTTGAGCCGCACGGCGATGAGCGGGCCGTTGGCCGGGTCGAGGATGGCGTGGGGTTTGGCGGTGCGGATCAGGCGGTCGCCACGGTAGTTGCGGGCGCCGCGGATCGCGGTGATCTGGGCGTCTTTGGCGAAGGGGTTGCCCAATTGGCCGTCGCGGGCCGCGATTTGGGCGCGGATGTGCTCTGGGGCGACGGGGGTCTCGGGTGTGAGGGCGTTCATGCGGGCGACGAGGGTTTCCAAGTCCTCGGCGACAATGAAATCCGCGCCTTTTTCTTTGAAGGCCTCGACTGCGGCGGTTGCCCCCTTCCCGAGGCGCGCCTTCAGGACTTCGCCCCATTTGCCGGAGGTGAGATCGGGGTTCTGTTCGGATCCCGAGAGGGCGAATTCCTTTTCGATGATCTTTTGCGTCAGGATGAACCAGCTGTGTTCGCCCGCTTGCAGGATGCGTTTGAGGGTCGAGAGCGTGTCGAAGCCGGGCAGGCAGGGGGCTTCCATCCGGTCGCCCTGCGCGTCGAACCACATCGACGAGGGACCGGGCAGAATGCGGATGCCGTGGTTGGGCCAGATCGGGTCCCAGTTCTGGACGCCCTCGCAATAGTGCCACATGCGGTCTTCGTTGATGAGCCCGGCCCCGGCGTCGGCTGCAATGCCGTGCATCTTGCCGTCGACGTAGTCGGGCACGCCGCTGACCATGCGTTGCGGGGCGGGGCCGAGGCGGTCAGTGGGCCAGTGTTGGCGCACCAAATCATGGTTGGCTCCGATGCCACCGGTGGTGAGGATGACGGATTCGGCGGTATGTTCGAATGGCCCGGTGACGTTGCGTGGGGTGCTCTGCCCGCGGAGGGCGTCGCTGTCTTCCAGCACCTCGCCTGCGACGCCGGTGACTGCGCCATTGGTGGCGACCAGTCGTGTGACCCGGCGGCGGAAGCCAAGGCGCAGTTTGCCCGCCGCTGCATGTTCGCGCATTAGCCGCGCGAAGGGGGCCACAACGCCGGTGCCGGTGCCCCAGGTGATGTGGAAACGCGGGACGGAGTTGCCGTGGCCTCCGGCCCCTGCCCCGCCGCGCTCGGCCCAGCCGACGACCGGGAACCAGCGCAGGCCGATCTGGTGCAGCCATGCGCGCATGTCGCCCGCCGCCCAGTCGATGAACCCTTGCGCGAACTTGCGGGGGTTGGCGTCCTCCGCCCGGTCGAACTGCGCCGAGCCCATCCAGTCGCGATAGGCGAGTTCCGCGCTGTCGCGGATGCCCATGCGGCGTTGTTCGGGCGTGTCGACCATGAAGAGACCGCCGAGCGACCAATAGGCCTGCCCGCCGAGGCTTTGCGGGCCTTCTTGGTCCATGAGCAGCACCCGGCGGCCGCGCAGCACGGCCTCATGGGCGGCGACCATGCCGGCCAGACCCGCCCCCACGACGATCACATCTGCTTTGAAACGCTCACCCATTGCTGCCTCCCCTGTTCCCGCAAGCTTGCGGCGGGCTGGGGGCAAAAGCAAGTCACAGACGCGGGGTGTCGAGCCCTTTGAGGCAGCGGTCGGGCGGGCCTTCGCTGCGGTAGGCTTCGGCCCCGCAGGCGACGCAGTGGTATTTGCGCAGCGCGCCTTTGTCCCCCGCCCGGTCTTCGCGCCAGCGGCAGTCCCGCGTGGGCGCGTTGCGACGGGCAAAGATCAGCACGATCACAAAGACGATAACGATGACGAAGGGCAGGATCATGGGAAAAACCAAAGGCCCGGCGCTTGGCCGGGCCTTCCTGTCGGATTGGGTGGATTAGACGGTGCGCTCGACCATCAGTTTCTTGATATTGGCGATCGCAGCCGCCGGGTTCAGCCCCTTGGGGCAGGTCTTGGCGCAGTTCATGATCGTGTGACAGCGGTAGAGCTTGAACGGATCCTCAAGGTCATCCAGACGCTCGCCCGTGGCCTCGTCCCGGCTGTCGATGATCCAGCGGTAGGCGTGCAGCAGGGCCGCTGGGCCGAGGTAGCGGTCGCCGTTCCACCAGTAGCTGGGGCAAGAAGTCGAGCAGCAGGCGCACATGATGCACTCATACAGACCGTCGAGCTTGGCACGGTCGTCGATCGACTGTTTCCACTCCTTGCGGGGCTCGGGCGTGTCGGTTTCCAGCCACGGCTGGATGCTGGCGTGCTGGGCGTAGAAGTGGGTCAGATCGGGGATCAGGTCCTTGACCACCGGCATATGCGGCAGCGGGTAGATCTTCACCACGCCGTTGATCTCTTCCATGCCGTAAGTGCAGGCCAGCGTGTTGATCCCGTCGATGTTCATCGCGCAGGAGCCGCAGATGCCCTCGCGGCAGGAGCGGCGGAAGGTCAGCGTCGGGTCGATCTCGTTCTTGATCTTGATCAACGCGTCGAGAATCATCGGCCCGCAATCGTCCATATCGACGAAATAGGTATCCAGCGCCGGGTTCTTCCCGTCGTCGGGGTTCCAGCGATAGATGTGGAACTCGCGCAGGTTGGTCGCCCCTTCGGGCTTGGGCCATGTCTTCCCGCTGGTCATGCGGGAGTTTTTCGGAAGCGTCAGTTGAACCATTATGCGTCTCCTAAAGCGTCAGACCGGCTGCGGGCGCGGCGGCCAGCAGGCAGGTACGGGTCTCGGGGCGCGACAGGATGGTGCGCACGGTGCCCGTTGTTGTATCGTCCACGCCAACCACGGTGGCGCGGGCCAATTCGCGCAGCTCCAGCGCGTCGGCATTGTCGATGATGCAATCGGTGAAGGGGGTGATCAGCTCTTTCGGCACCTGCGGGAAACGGGTGGCCAGAACCTCGGTCACCACGCCTTTGGAGGTCTGGCGGGCGGTGTCATCCACCGCCTGCTGAACCTCCACACAGCCCGAAAGGCCGAGCATCGTGGCCGCGATGAGTGCTGTGCGGACCATCAATACACCCGTGCCTTGGGGGCGATCTTTTTCATGTCGATGCCGCCTTCATCCTCTTTGGTCAGCGGATCAAGGTGCACGGCGCGGTAGGTCAGCTTGGCATCGTTGCCATCGAACCAGGCCAGCGAATGCTTGCGCCATTCGTCGTCGTTCCGGTCCGGGTAGTCCTCATGCGCGTGGGCACCACGGCTTTCCTTGCGCGCAGCGGCGGCGGTGATCGTGGCGGTGGCGTTGGGCATCAGGTTGGTCAGCTCCAAGGTCTCCATCAAGTCGGAGTTCCACACGAGGCTGCGGTCGGTGACATGCAGATCGTTCAGCTTGTCGGCCACGTCGATCATCTTCTTGCGGCCTTCCTCCAACGTCTTGTCGGTGCGGAAGACGGCGGCATCGGCCTGCATAGTCTTTTGCATCTCAAGGCGCAGTTCGGCAGTCGGCGTGCCGCCCTTGGCATTGCGCAGACCGTCGAAGCGATCGAAAGCCTTCTCGACCGATTTGAGGTTCGGGGCGGGCACCGGGCTTTCGGGGTCGACGATCTTGGCGGCGCGGATCGCGGCGGCGCGGCCAAAGACCACGAGGTCGATGAGGGAGTTGGAGCCCAGACGGTTCGCACCATGCACCGAGGCACAGCCCGCCTCGCCCACGGCCATCAGGCCGGGTGCGATGGCGTCGGGGTTGTCGGCGGTCGGGTTCAGCACCTCGCCCCAGTAGTTCGTGGGGATGCCGCCCATGTTGTAGTGCACGGTGGGCAGCACCGGGATCGGCTCTTTCGTGAGGTCTACACCCGCAAAGATACGCGCGGATTCCGAGATGCCCGGCAGGCGCAGGTCCAGCGTCTCCGGCGGCAGGTGGTTCAGGTGCAGGTGGATGTGATCCTTGTTCTCGCCCACACCGCGGCCTTCGCGGATCTCCATCGTCATGCAGCGCGAAACCACGTCGCGCGACGCCAAATCCTTGTAGGTCGGCGCATAGCGCTCCATGAAGCGCTCGCCTTCGGAGTTGGTCAGATAACCGCCCTCGCCGCGCGCGCCCTCAGTGATCAGGCAACCCGCGCCGTAGATGCCGGTGGGGTGGAACTGGACGAATTCCATGTCTTGCAGCGGCAGACCCGCACGGGCCGCCATGCCGCCGCCGTCGCCGGTGCAGGTATGTGCGGAGGTGGCCGAGAAGTACGCTCGGCCATAGCCGCCTGTCGCCAGCACGACCATCTTGGCGCTGAACAGATGCATGGTGCCGTCGTCGAGTTTCCAGCAGAGCACACCTTGGCAGACACCGTCGTCCGACATGATCAGGTCGATGGCGAAATATTCGATGAAGAATTCCGCGCTTTGCTTCAGCGACTGGCCGTAGAGCGTGTGCAGGATCGCGTGACCGGTCCGGTCAGCGGCGGCACAGGTGCGCTGCACGGGGGGGCCTTCGCCGAATTCGGTGGTATGGCCACCGAAGGGGCGCTGGTAGATCTTGCCCTCTTCGGTGCGCGAGAAGGGCACGCCGTAATGCTCAAGCTCGTAAACCGCCTTGGGCGCTTCGCGGGCGAGGTATTCCATCGCATCCGTGTCGCCCAGCCAGTCCGAGCCCTTGACCGTGTCATACATATGCCACTGCCAGTTGTCGGGGCCCATGTTGCTCAAGGACGCGGCGATGCCCCCCTGCGCGGCCACGGTGTGGCTGCGGGTCGGGAACACCTTGGAAATACAGGCCGTGCGCAGCCCCTGCTCCGCCATGCCCAAAGTCGCGCGCAGACCAGCACCGCCTGCCCCCACCACGACAACGTCATATTCGTGGGTTTCGTATTCATATGCTGCCATTTAATCGGTCTCCCGTTTGGGCGTATTGTTACAGGGCGAGCTTGGCGATGGCGAAAACGCCGACCGCTGCTGCGCCGTAGCTGATGATGGTCATCACGATGAGGGCGACTTTGTTGGCCAGCCCATGGACATAGTCCTCGATCAGCACCTGCACGCCGTCATTGAAATGTTTAAAGCCCACGATCAGCGTCAGCGCCGCCACGATGGCCGGGAAGGGCCGCGCGTAATAGGCAAGGATCTCTTCATAGCTGCCGCCGAGCGCACTGCCGAAGGTAAAGACGAACAGCGGGATCAGAACCAACAGCGCCAGCGAGGAGACTTTCATCGCCCAGAAATGCGCGGTGCCGGTTTTCGCCGAGCCAAGGCCGCGGGCGCGTTTGCGATCTGTCATGTATGCCATGGTGTCGCTCCTCAAACGATGATGATGGTCAGGATGGTCAGCACGACCGATCCGATCAGCACGGTCCAGCCCAGCTTTTCCGCGGTGGGGATATCGAGCATGCGGCCCGTATCCCAGATCAGGTGCCGCACACCGGCCAGCGTGTGATACCACAGGCCCAAGAGCGACAGGGTAAAGACCAGATCACCGAACCAGCTGGTCATAATTCCGTTCACGGTGTCGAAATACTCAAGAGACGTGGCCGCGGCGAGGAACCACCACACGATAAGCAGCGCGGTGATCAGCATCGCGTTGCCGGTGATCCGGGTGAGAATCGACGTCATGGAGGTCAATTGAGGGCGGTAGATCGTCAAATGCGGGGAAAGCGGGCGGTTACCCCGGTTCACGTCGGCCATGGCGCGGTCCTTTGTCCTGTGCTTTGTCCTGTGCTTTGCATCTTGATAGCGGTTTTTACAGGACTGTCACGGGGAACTGCGGGGAATCTGCCGGGTTTGGCCGGTGTTTCGGTGGAAAAATGACAGAGTGATGTGGTCCTACTCGTTTTTGTGATCACAGCATATTATAGTGTGATCACAAAACTGCCCCACCCCTGAACGAAAAAGCGCGCCCCGATTGGGACGCGCTCCAAAACTCGTATGCCGTGAGGCTTAGGCGAGGCTCTCGTCAATGCCTTTGCAAGCTTCGACCAGACCTTTGACCGCGTTGACGGAGTTGTCGAACATCGCCTGCTCGTCTTTGTTCATCGAAATCTCGACGACACGCTCAACACCGCCTGCGCCGATCACGGTGGGCACGCCCACATAGAAGCCGTTCAAGCCGTAGGCCCCATCGACATGCGCCGCTGCGGGCAGAACGCGCTTTTGGTCCTTGAGATAGGCTTCGGCCATCTCGATCGCGGAGGTGGCGGGCGCGTAGAAGGCGGAGCCGGTCTTCAGCAGGCCGACGATCTCGGCGCCGCCGTCACGGGTGCGCTGCACGATCGCGTCGAGCTTGTCCTGTGTGGTCCAGCCCATCTTGACCAGATCGGGCAGAGGGATGCCTGCGACGGTGGAATAACGTACCAGCGGCACCATCGTGTCGCCGTGACCGCCCAGAACGAAGGCGGTGACGTCTTTCATCGATACGTTGAACTCGGTCGCGAGGAAGTGGCGGAAACGCGCGGAGTCGAGCACGCCAGCCATGCCGCAAACCTTGTTGTGCGGCAGGCCCGAGAATTCGCGCAGCGCCCAGACCATCGCGTCGAGCGGGTTGGTGATGCAGATCACGAAGGCGTCGGGCGCGTGCTTGGCAATGCCCTCGCCCACGGATTTCATGACCTTGAGGTTGATGCCCAGCAGGTCGTCGCGGCTCATACCCGGCTTGCGGGCCACACCGGCGGTCACAATGCAGACGTCCGCGCCCGCGATATCGGCGTAATCTTGCGTGCCCGACATGGTGGCGTCGAACTTGCCCGAGGGGCCCGACGACGCGATATCGAGAGCTTTGCCCTCAGGGGTGCCCTCGGCAATGTCGAACAGGACGACATCGCCCAATTCTTTCAACGCTGCGAGATGGGCGAGAGTGCCGCCGATTTGCCCCGCGCCGATAAGCGCGATTTTGGGTCTGGCCATGGTCATGTCTCCGACAGAGGTTTCATTTGCGCCGGAGATACCGAAATGCACGGTCCCGTGCAAGTTGCAGCATTGGCGGGCGGCTAACCCCTGCCCTCACCACGAAAAAGGCCGCCCCGAGGGGCGGCCAATTGCTGAACTTTAAGGCGAAGAATTAGTCGCCTTGGTACTCAGGCTGCGATTCCAGACGCTCTTCGGTGCTGTCGATGTAGATGCGCACGTCGTCGCCTTCCACGTTTTGCAGAACCTGAAGTTCGTCAAATGTCACGGCCACCGGCTTTTCGCCCAGACCAAGGAAACCGCCCACGTTGATGACCACACGGTCAATCTGGCCGTTGTCGCCGATCAGCAGCGAGTCGATCTCACCCACGGTTTCGTCGTTGGCACCATAGACATAGGAGCCTTCAAGGTCCTCGGCGCTCATCTGCTCGATCATCTCGGCTTCGGCATTGGCATAGCCTTCACGCTCAACTTCGGGGCGCGGCAGCAGTTCACGCTCAACGGTTTCGTCGCCTGTGATCACGGTGGTGTTGGCTTCGGCTTCGTTGACAGCTTCTTCTGTCTCGGCTTCGGCGTTCTCCATCATGGTTTCGGCTTCTTGCGCCATTTCCTCGGATTCGGCCTCTACGTCATTGGCCATCTCTTCGGTCTCGGCTTCAAGGTTTTCGGCCGCGTTCTCGGTGTCTTGCGCCAGTTCCTCGGTCTCGGCCTCTACGTCGTTGGCCATTTCCTCGGTCTCGGCTTCGACATCGTTCGCCATTTCTTCGGCTTCGGTCTCGCCGTTGATGACGGTGACGTTCGCGTCAGTCTCGTTCATGGCGTCGCCTTCCATCCGCTCGCCATCCATCATGGGACGTTCGAACTCAGGCGCCTGTTCCAGCATCTCTTTCGAGGTGTTCACAACGAGGAAGCGCTCACCGCCTTCGTCGTTCAGGATGCGAATCTTGTCCATGGAGATGGAAACGTCACGTTCGCCCATGCCAAGGAAGCCGCCGATGCCAAGGATCACGGCAGTCACTTCGCCGTCCTGCGACACGATGATGTCGTTAATCTCGCCAATATCATCCCACTCCTGCTCGGCGCCATCGGCAACGGGGGTTGCCGCGTCAACTTCGGCTTCGGAGTTGTAGATGCGCATGCCGATCAGGTCGGATGCAAGGAAATCAGTCTGCTCTACGGCAACGTTGCCAAAGCCTTCGGAATGCGCGTCAGCAAAGGCTGTGCCGGTCATGGTCAATACGATGGCCGTCGTGCTCAGAAAACGTTTCATTGTAGGTCTCCTTCCAAAAATGAGCGTTGCTTGCTCTTCTGGAACCACAACCCGGATGGCCCTCTCCAGTTCCACGGCGGCACAAATAAATGGCGGGACTTCGCCCAAGCAGCGGCAGGCCCCAAACATAGAAAAGGCGGCCCTAGGCCGCCCGCGCTTCCACGATATATTCCGCCCTCAGGCGTCTTCGCCCTTGGCGGGCAACTCCTCCGCCAGCGTCTCGAACCCTTGGCCCGAGGCGACGAGACAGGTGATACCGTTGACCCCGGTGACCGTGATCGTCCAACTGCCCGTCTGGTTGGAGGCGAAAACCTCAACCACCGCATTATCGCCGCCCAGTCCCATGGACTGGCGCGTCTCGCCATAGCCATCGGCCAGCCGCAGCACCACATGATCGCGCGGCGCGCAATTGCGCGGCGTCTGCGCCTCGGTCGTGGTGGCCAGCACAATCGCCGAAGCCGCGGTGAGCGCCGCGAGGTGAAGAAATTTAACGAAACCTGTCATAGCATCTGCCTTCGCATCGAAAGGCGTGATCCTTGGGGGTGGCAATGCGCCGTCTTTCGCACCGGCCCCAAAGCAGCCTTGGTTGAAATGACTGCATCCGCTGCGCTGGAAACTGCGGCAGATGCGATGCAACAGACAGTGCGCCCCAAGGCTGAAAGACTGGTTAATCCGCCGCGCGGAAATCACCGCAACAGCTTCGCTGCGTCGCGGCATGTTTTGCCTTGAAGTTTTCGCACAAAAATGCCCCTCTGTGCGCAACAATGTTAGGCGGCCAGCGCGCCGCCCTGCCTGAGGAGCCTTTCATGACCGCCACAACCCGCCCCCTGCGTTCCGTTCTCTACATTCCGGGCTCCAAGCCCCGTGCCTTGGACAAAGCCCGCGGATTGGTCTGCGACGCGGTGATCTTCGATCTCGAAGATGCCGTCTCCCCCGATGAGAAGGTCGCTGCACGTGAAACATTGGCCGAGGCACTGGCCGAAGGCGGCTACGGCGCGCGGATGCGGGTGGTGCGGATCAACGGGCTCGATACCGAATGGGGCGCCGATGACGCCCGCGCCGCCGCCGCAATGAACCCCGATGCGATTCTCCTGCCCAAGGTCGGCTCCCCCGCCGATCTCGAAGCGCTGGCCGAGATCGTGGGCGACATCCCCCTTTGGGCGATGATGGAAACCCCCGGCGCCATGCTGAATGCCGCCGCCATAGCCGGGCACCGCCAGTTGCAGGCCATGGTCATGGGCACCAACGATCTGGCGAAAGACCTGCAAACCCGCTTCCGCCCCGACCGGCTGCCGCTGATCACCGGCCTCGGGCTTTGCCTGCTGGCCGCCAAAGCGCATGGCGTGGCGATCATCGACGGGGTGTATAACGCGTTCAAAGACGAAGACGGCCTGCGCGCCGAATGCGAACAGGGCCGCGACATGGGGTTTGACGGCAAAACCCTGATCCACCCCGCGCAGCTCGACATCGCGAATGCCGCCTTCACCCCGTCAGAGGAAGAAGCCGCCCTCGCCCGCCGCCAGATCGACGCCTATGAAGAGGCACAGGCCGCAGGTCAGGGCGTGGCGGTCGTCGACGGTAAAATCGTGGAAAATCTCCATGTTGCCACCGCCCGCGAAACACTGGCAAAACTGGCGGCAATTGCAGCCATGAGCCCGGAGCCTTCGCCATGACAATCCTCATCCTCGGCCTGATCCTTTGGATCGGGGCCCATCTCCTCAAACGCCTGATGCCTGCCCAACGGGCGCAGATGGGCACCGCAGGCCGGGGCGCGGTCGCCACCGCATTGGTCGTGGCGCTGGCCCTCATCATCTGGGGCTATCGCGCAGCGGAGTTCATTCCGGTCTGGACCCCGCCCAGCTTCTTTATCCACATCAACAACCTGTTGATGGTACTGGCCTTCTGGGTCTTCGGCTCCAGCGCCGCCAAGGGCGCCAAGGCATGGCCCGCCTATAAAACCCGCCACCCGCAACTGCTGGCGGTGAAGATCTGGGCCACGGCACACCTTCTGGTCAACGGCGATCTCGCCTCCATCCTGCTCTTTGGCACCATGCTGGGCTGGGCCGTGAGCGAGGTCATCCTGATCAACCGCGCCGAGCCGGGTTGGACACCCCCGCCCCACGCAGGCCGCGCCACCTATATCCGCCTCATCGTGATCTCCACGATCCTCTTCGTTCTCGTCGCCGGCATTCACACATGGCTCGGCGTCATCCCCTTCCCCCATTGATCCCGGAGCCTTCCATGAAAGTTTACCGCTTCCTCTCCGAAGAAGATACATCCGCCTTTTGCCACAAAGTCACCGATGCGCTGAACAAAGGCTGGGAGCTTTACGGCTCTCCCACCCAAACATGGGACCACAAGGCCGGGGTCATGCGCTGCGGCCAAGCCGTGGTGAAAGACGCCCCCGGCACCTATTCGCCCGACACCAAATTGGGCGAGCAGTGATGAGCAAGACCAACCGGGGCCGCTTTTTCGAAGACTACAAACTGGGCGAGGTGCTGCATCACGCGGTGCCCCGCACGGTCGGTGCGGGCGAACGTGCGCTCTATCACGCGCTCTACCCCGCGCGGCACGCGCTCTATTCCGCCGACAGTTTCGCCCAGTCCTGCGGGCTGAAGGCCAGCCCGCTCGACGATATGATCGCCTTTCACATCGTCTTTGGCAAAACCGTGCCGGATGTCTCGCTCAATGCCGTGGCCAATCTGGGCTATGCCCAAGGCCGCTGGCTGCACCCCGTCTGGCCCGGCGACACGCTGCGCGCCGAAAGCGAGGTCATCGGCCTCAAACAGAACTCCAACGGCAAGACCGGCGTCGTCTGGGTCCGCACCACCGGGCTGAACCAGAATGACGAAAAGGTGCTCGACTATGTCCGCTGGGTCATGGTGCGCAAAGGTGACCTCGACGCCCCCGCGCCCGAGACCACCCTGCCGGACCTGCCCGATGCGCTGACTGTGGATCAATTGCACATCCCGCAGGGCCTCGACTTTACCAATTACGACTTCGCCCGCGCCGGGGAACCGCACCGCTGGGGCGATTATGAGGTCGGCGAAAAGATCGATCACGTCGATGGCGTTACGATTGAGGAAGCCGAGCACATGATGGCCACGCGCCTGTGGCAGAACACCGCCAAGGTGCATTTCGACACCTCCGCCCGCCCCGACGGCTCGCGGCTGATCTATGGCGGCCATGTAATCTCCATGGCCCGCGCGCTGTCCTTTAACGGGCTGGCCAATGCGCAGATGGTCGTGGGGCTGAACGGCGGCGCCCATGCCAACCCCTGCCTTGCGGGCGATACCGTACGTGCCTGGACCGAAGTGCTCGACATGGCCGAGACTGCGGCCCCCGGTGTCGGTGCGCTGCGTCTGCGCCTTGTGGCGACCAAGGGCGGCGCCCCCTTCGAGCTGCGCGATGAGGCCGGAAAATACCGCCCCGAGGTTTTGCTTGACCTCGATTACTGGGCGCTCATGCCGCGCTAAACAGCCGGTCCGCCCCTTCGGTGGGGCGGCCTATCCCCCCTTATTCAAGCAAAAATCAGCCGATTCGGAGCCGCTGAGCGGAAATGTGATCACACGTAATTATCGTGTGATCACAAAACTCATTTTTAACTGGCCAAACCCGGCTTTCTCGGCAAAAACCCTTACAGGAACGAAAGTCATCCCCATACTACGGGGCAACTGGAACAGAAACGGGACCGTTTTCATGAACATCCACGAATATCAGGCAAAAGCCCTCCTGCGCAGCTATGGCGCCCCTGTCTCCGACGGCCGCGTTGTGCTGAAGGCAGAAGACGCCAAGAACGCAGCCGGCGAAATGGACGGGCCCCTCTGGGTTGTCAAAGCGCAGATTCACGCAGGCGGTCGCGGCAAGGGCAGCTTCAAAGAAGCCGCTGCTGGCGAAAAGGGCGGCGTGCGCCTTGCCAAATCCGTGGAAGAAGCGGCCGAGGAAGCCAAGAAGATGCTGGGCAAGACGCTTGTCACGCACCAGACCGGCCCCGCAGGCAAACAGGTCAACCGCATCTACATCGAAGACGGTTCCGACATCGAGCGTGAATTGTATCTCGCCCTGCTGGTCGACCGCCAGACCAGCCGCATCTCCTTTGTCTGCTCCACCGAAGGCGGCATGGACATCGAAGAAGTCGCCGAAGCGACACCTGAAAAAATCCTCAGCTTCTCCGTCGATCCGGCGACCGGCTACCAGCCCTACCATGGCCGCCGCGTGGCCTTCTCGCTGGGCCTCGAAGGCGCCGCCGTCAAGCAATGCGTCAAGCTGATGGGTCAGCTCTACAAAGCCTTCATCGAGAAGGACATGGAGATGCTGGAAATCAACCCGCTGATCGTCATGCCCGGCAACGAACTCAAGGTGCTGGACGCCAAAGTCGGCTTCGACGGCAACGCCATGTACCGCCAGCCCGACATCGCCAACCTGCGCGACGAGACCGAGGAAGACGCCAAGGAACTCGAAGCCTCCAAGTATGACCTGAACTACATCGCGCTCGACGGTGAGATCGGCTGCATGGTGAACGGCGCGGGTCTGGCGATGGCCACCATGGACATCATCAAGCTCTACGGTGCGGAGCCTGCCAACTTCCTCGACGTGGGCGGTGGCGCGACCAAGGAGAAGGTGACCGAGGCGTTCAAGATCATCACCTCCGATGAGAACGTCAAAGGCATCCTCGTCAACATCTTCGGCGGCATCATGCGCTGTGACGTCATCGCCGAAGGCGTTGTCGCTGCGGTGAAAGAGGTCGGCCTGCAAGTGCCGCTGGTTGTCCGTCTCGAAGGCACCAACGTCGAAGAAGGCAAGGCGATCATCAACAACTCCGGTCTCGACGTCATCGCCGCCGACGACCTGAAAGATGGCGCGCAGAAGATCGTGAAAGCGGTCAAAGGCTAAGCCTTTTTGGCCGTTCCCGCAGGGCACGGCGCCCCGCGGGCATGGCCGATATCACCGTTCCCGCCGCCCCTTGGCGGCGGGGGCAGATGCGACGACACCGCGCCGCGCCCACCCGATCACGCAATGAGGTCAGTATGGATCAATCTCCCAAATCCTCCCCCGTTCTGACGGGTATTGCGCTATCGGGGGCGGGCATTCTGATCCGCCAATGGCAACCCGGCGCCCTGCGCCTGCCCGAACCGGTCAACCACCGGCGCCACGACCGCGGGTTACGCCGCGCCGCGCGGAAATCCCGTGACGGGCTGGCGATGATCCTGCCGTCGAACCTCACTGGCTCCATTGGCCGCAGCCTGATGATCATGGGCGCGGGTCTGCTGACCCTGCGGGTGCTGGACCTATTGGTCGATCAAGATGAGCAGCTTTACTGATGCCCGTGCTGTCGCTCGCCCCCTTTACCCAACATGCGGCCAAGCGCGACAGCGCCCCGCGAAAGGCGGGCCTATGACACAGGCGTTTGCCTCTTCCCGCGCGGGCTGGTGGGTGATCCTTGCCCTGATCCTGGCCTTTGCCGCGCAGATGGTCGTCGTGAACGGCCTGCCCGCCGCCACCCAAACCACGCTACTGGCCGAAGGCGGCTTTTACGAAAGCCTCTCCGTCGTGGGTTACATCCTTTGCATTCTCGCATTGGTCTGGACCCTGCGCGGCGCGGTGCAGCGGGTCTGGTATCTGCCGCTGGTACTCGCGGTCATGGCGGCGCGTGAATTGGACCTCGACAAAAGCCTGTTCACCCGCGGCCTGTTCAAAGCCCGGCAATATACTGGTGAGGGCGTCCCGCTGGGCGAAAGGCTGATCGCCGGGTTGATCCTTGCGCTGATCGTCACCGCCATCCTGCTGATGCTCTGGCGTCACGCCCGGCCCTATCTCACGGCTCTGTTTCGGGGCCGCGCTTGGGCGGGGGCCGTCCTGCTGGGGATCGGTTTCACCGTCGCTTACAAACTGCTCGACGGCATCGCGCGCAAACTCGCCCCCTTGGGGATCGAGGTCAGCGCCGATGCCGAACGCACCGCCTTCGTCGTCGAGGAGATCGGGGAGCTTGGCATCCCGGTCATGTTCCTCGTCGCCATCCTGCTGTGGCCCGGCCCTGCGCCTGCCACGGCCCATCCCACCAACCGGGCGCACCGCGTCTGACGCCCCCGGGGCCTGCCCCCGGGATTAAACATCACCGACCAAGGAAGAAATCATGGCCGTACTAGTCAACGAAAACACCAAAGTCATCTGTCAGGGTCTGACCGGCTCGCAGGGGACGTTCCACACCGAACAGGCCATCGCCTATGGCACCAAGATGGTCGGCGGCGTGACCCCGGGCAAAGGCGGTCAAACGCATCTCGACCTGCCGGTCTTCAACTCCGTGCACGAAGCCAAACACGCGACCGAGGCCAATGCCTCCGTGATCTACGTCCCGCCCCCCTTCGCTGCCGACTCGATCCTTGAGGCGATCGACGCCGAGATGGAACTGATCGTCTGCATCACCGAAGGCATCCCGGTGCTCGACATGGCCCGCGTCGCCCGCGCGCTCGAAGGTTCCAAGTCGCGCCTCATCGGCCCGAACTGCCCCGGTGTCATCACGCCCGACGCCTGTAAGATCGGCATCATGCCGGGCCACATCCACCGCCGCGGCTCCGTCGGCGTCGTGTCGCGCTCGGGCACCCTCACCTATGAGGCGGTGAAGCAGACCACCGACATGGGCCTCGGCCAGTCTTCGGCCGTGGGCATCGGCGGCGACCCGATCAAAGGGACCGAGCATATCGACGTGCTGGAGATGTTCCTTGCCGATGACGAAACACAGTCGATCATCATGATCGGCGAAATCGGCGGCTCCGCCGAAGAGGAAGCGGCACAGTTCCTTGCCGACGAGAAGAAGAAGGGCCGCTGGAAGCCCACCGCTGGTTTCATCGCAGGCCGCACGGCCCCTCCCGGACGCCGCATGGGCCACGCAGGCGCGATTGTCGCCGGTGGTAAAGGCGACGCGGAGAGCAAGATCGAAGCGATGAAAGAAGCCGGTATCGTCGTGGCAGACAGCCCCGCGACACTGGGCGAAGCGGTTAAAGAAGCGATCGACAAAGGCTGATGCCTGCCGGGCGGGCCACGGCCCGCCCATTGACCCACTCCGCAAAGCACTATGTTTTGCGGGGTCTTGATAAAAACCACCCGGCGCCGCCGACAGCGAAGGAGGGCAAGATGCACATTCAGACCGCGGTCAATCTCTGCCCGCTTTCGCCCGGCGCCGGCCCGCGGGCAAACGCCCGATCCGGCGGCTCCGCAGGGCCCTGCACCTCCGCCTCTGATACCTATGGCCCCCCGCCCCGGGCCTGACTATAGACCGACCCTGATTCTGACCCTGTCCCGTCTGCCCCGCCGAACAAAGGTGACCCAATGACCGACCAACCCGCCAACGAACAATTCCACGCCTCTTCCTTTATGGAAGGCGACAACGCGGAATATCTTGAGGCGATGTACGCCCGCTATGCCAACGATCCCAACGCGGTTGACGAGGCATGGCAAACGTTCTTTGCGGCGATGGGCGATGACGCCGAAACCGCGCAGGCCGAGGCCGCTGGCCCCTCTTGGGCGCGCCCCGATTGGCCCCCCGCCCCCCAAAGCGAGGTGATGGGCGCGCTGACCGGTGTCTGGCCCGAACCGACCGAGGCGAAAGCCGCAGGCGAGAAGATCAAGAAGAAGGCCGAGGAAAAGGGCGTGCCCGTTTCCGACGATCAAATCCGCGCCGCCGTGCTCGACAGCATCCGCGCGCTCATGCTGATCCGCGCCTACCGCATTCGTGGCCACCTCGCCGCGACGCTCGACCCTCTGGGCATGCGCGACATGGGCGAACAGCCCGAGCTTGACCCCAAGTCCTACGGTTTCACCGATGCTGACATGGACCGCCCGATCTTCATCGACAATGTGCTGGGCCTCGAAGTGGCCACTATGAAGCAGATCGTCGGCATCGTCCGCTCGACCTACTGCGGCACCTTCGCGCTGCAATATATGCATATCTCCGACCCCGAACAGGCCGGTTGGTTGAAAGAGCGGATCGAAGGCTACGGCAAGGAAATCGCCTTTACCAAGGAAGGCCGCAAGGCGATCCTGAGCAAGCTGGTCGAAGCCGAAGGTTTCGAAAAATTCCTCCACGTCAGATACATGGGCACCAAGCGTTTCGGCCTTGATGGCGGCGAAAGCCTTGTCCCGGCGATGGAGCAGATCATCAAGCGCGGCGGCCAGTTGGGCGTCAAGGACATCGTTATCGGCATGCCGCACCGTGGCCGCCTCTCGGTCCTTGCCAATGTCATGCAGAAACCCTACCGCGCGATCTTTAACGAATTCCAAGGCGGCAGCTTCAAACCCGACGATGTGGACGGCTCCGGCGATGTGAAATACCACCTCGGCGCGTCCTCGGACCGTGAGTTCGACGGCAACTCCGTGCACCTGTCGCTGACCGCGAACCCCTCCCACCTAGAGGCGGTGAACCCCGTCGTGCTGGGCAAGGTCCGCGCCAAACAGGACCAGTTGAACGACGAGGACCGCACCGCCGTCATGCCCGTGCTGCTGCACGGCGACGCGGCCTTTGCAGGCCAAGGCGTCGTAGCCGAATGTTTCGCGCTGTCGGGCCTCAAGGGCCATAAGACCGGCGGCACCATGCATATCGTGGTGAACAACCAGATCGGCTTCACCACCGCGCCGCATTTCTCGCGCTCCTCGCCCTATCCGACCGACAACGCGCTTGTGGTCGAGGCGCCGATCTTCCACGTCAACGGCGATGACCCCGAAGCCGTGGTCCACGCCGCCCGCGTCGCCACCGAGTTCCGCCAGAAGTTCCACAAGGACGTGGTCATCGACATCTTCTGCTACCGCCGCTTCGGTCACAACGAAGGCGACGAGCCGATGTTCACCAACCCGGTGATGTACAAGAGCGTCAAGAAACAGAAAACCACGCTGAGCCTCTATACCTCGCGTCTGGTAGCCGACGGTCTGATCCCCGAGGGTGAGATCGAAGACATGAAGACCGCCTTCCAGAACCATCTCAACGATGAGTTCGAGGCCGGGAAAGACTACCGCCCAAACAAGGCCGACTGGCTCGACGGCAAGTGGTCCGGCATGGACAAAAAGAACAAGTCCTACCAGCGCGGCAAAACCGCCATCGCCCCCGAGACGCTGCAAGATGTCGGCAAGGCGATCACCACCGCGCCCGAGGGCTTCCCGCTGCATAAAACCATCGGCCGTCTGCTCGACGCGAAAAAGAAGATGTTCGAAAGCGGTGAGGGCTTCGACTGGGCCACGGCTGAGGCGCTCGCCTTCGGCTCCCTGCTGACCGAGGGCTACAAGGTCCGCCTGTCGGGTCAGGACAGCACCCGCGGCACCTTCAGCCAACGCCACTCGGCCTTCATCAACCAAGAGAACGAAGACCGCTACTATCCGCTGAACCACATCCGCGAGGGGCAGGCCGACTATGAGGTCATCGACTCCATGCTCAGCGAATATGCGGTGCTGGGTTTCGAATATGGCTATTCGCTGGCCGAACCCAATGCGCTGACGCTTTGGGAGGCGCAGTTCGGCGACTTCGCCAATGGCGCGCAGATCATGTTCGACCAATTCATCTCAAGCGGTGAGAGCAAATGGCTGCGCATGTCAGGCCTCGTCTGCCTGATGCCGCATGGCTATGAGGGTCAAGGGCCCGAGCACTCCTCGGCCCGTCTGGAGCGCTTCCTCACCATGTGTGGCGGCGACAACTGGATCGTGGCGAACTGCACCACGCCCGCCAACTACTTCCACATCCTGCGCCGTCAGTTGCACCGCAGCTACCGCAAGCCGCTGATGTTAATGACGCCCAAGTCGCTGCTGCGCCACAAGCTGGCCGTCAGCAAGGCCGATGAATTCACCACCGGGTCGAGCTTCCACCGGGTGCTCTGGGATGACGCCGAAAAGGGCAACTCCGACACCAAACTGGTCGCGGATGACAAGATCAAGCGCGTGGTGATGTGTTCGGGCAAGGTCTATTACGACCTGCTGGAAGAGCGCGACGCCCGCGGCATCGACGACATCTACCTCCTGCGCTTCGAGCAGTTCTACCCCTTCCCCGCGCAATCCGCCGTGAAGGAGCTGGAACGCTTCAAAGGGGCCGAGATGATCTGGTGTCAGGAAGAGCCCAAGAACCAAGGTGCATGGTCCTTCATCGAGCCCAATATCGAATGGGTTCTGGGCCGCATCGACGCGAAACATGGCCGCGCCTCCTATGTGGGCCGCGCCACTTCGGCCTCGCCCGCCACGGGTCTGGCCAGCCAGCACAAAGCACAACAAGCCGCCCTCGTTGACGAGGCGCTGACCATCAAAGGAAAGTAAACCATGACAAGCGAAGTACGCGTCCCAACGCTGGGCGAATCCGTCACAGAAGCCACCGTTGCCACATGGTTCAAGAAACCCGGCGATACCGTCGCGGTGGATGAAATGCTCTGTGAGTTGGAGACAGACAAAGTCACCGTCGAAGTGCCTAGCCCCGTCGCTGGCACATTGAGCGAGATCGTTGCGCAAGAAGGCGAAACCGTGGGCGTTGATGCCCTGTTGGCCAATGTCAGCGAAGGCGATTCTGGCTCGGACGCCGCGCCGAAAGCCAAAGAAGCCGCCAAGGACGATGAGGCCGCCTCCCAGTCCGACCGTGGCGGTGATGCGCCCAAAGCCATCGACGCAGGCGCTACCGAAGTCGCCGCCCGCGAAGGTCAAAGCATCGACGTACAGGTGCCCACCTTGGGCGAATCGGTGACCGAAGCGACCGTGAGCACTTGGTTCAAAAAGGTCGGCGACAAGGTCGAAGCCGATGAGATGCTCTGCGAGTTGGAGACCGACAAAGTTAGCGTCGAAGTCCCCGCCCCCGCCGCAGGTGTGCTGGCCGAGATCTTTGCCGAAGAAGGCAGCACCGTCGAAGCGTCCGCCACACTGGCCGCGCTGACCACCGGCGCAGGCGCTGCTGCCCCCAAGGGTGAAGACGCCAAATCCGGTGCCGGTGCCGCGCCTGAGACCAAGCCCGCCGATGGCAAAGATGTCGAAGACGCACCTTCCGCCAAGAAAGCCATGGCCGAAGCGGGGATCAGCCGCGATCAGGTCACAGGTTCGGGCCGCGATGGTCGCGTGATGAAGGAAGATGTTGCCAAAGCCGTGGCCGCTGGCACCTCCGCCGCGCCCAAGGCCGAGGCGAAGCCCGCCGCACCGCGCGCCGCTTCCGCCCCCGATGACGCCGCCCGCGAAGAGCGCGTCAAGATGACCCGCCTCAAGCAGACCATGGCGCGCCGCCTTAAGGAAGCGCAGAACACCGCCGCGATCCTGACGACCTTCAACGAGGTCGACATGACGGAGGTCATGGCCCTGCGCAACGCCTACAAGGCCGACTTCGAGAAGAAGCACGGCGTGCGGATGGGCTTCATGTCCTTCTTCACCAAGGCCTGCTGCCACGCGCTGAAAGAGATCCCCGAGGTCAACGCCGAGATCGACGGCACCGACGTGATCTACAAGAACTACGTCCATATGGGCGTCGCCGCGGGCACGCCCACGGGCCTCGTGGTGCCGGTGATCAAGGACGCTGACGCGATGTCCTTTGCCGAGATCGAGAAGGCGGTGAACGCCATGGGCAAGAAGGCCCGTGACGGCAAGCTCACCATGGCCGACATGACCGGCGGCACCTTCACCATCTCCAACGGCGGTGTCTACGGCTCGCTGATGACTGCGCCGATCCTGAACCCGCCGCAGTCCGGCATCCTCGGCATGGCCAAGATCCAGGACCGCCCGATGGCGATCAACGGTGAGGTCGTGATCCGTCCGATGATGTATATCTCGCTCAGCTACGACCACCGCCTGATCGACGGCAAGGGCGCGGTGACCTTCCTTGTCCGCGTCAAAGAGATGCTCGAAGATCCGCGCCGTCTGTTGATGGATCTGTGATACTATGGGCGGGGGGCGACCCCCGCCCTATCGCTATACGGCCCGTCGCTCTTAGAAGAATGATAGGCGAAGTTTCAGATCGAATTATGTAGTCTGAAGTTGTTGCATCATTCAATTTAAGGAGAAGGCCATGAGAACCGCAGATTTAGCCAATACATTTGCCGATCGATATCACAATGCCGCAGAACGACAGGTGGTCGTGTCGATTCACCTCTTCGGGATTGAGTTTGCCGAGCAACTCAAAGGCCAGAACATTCAAGAGATCTGTGAGCTCGCAAGAGTACCGAAATCATATGGCACCGAGATTCGAAAAGGTATGCGATTGGCCCCTCATGTGGAGCTAAAGAAATGACCGAAACCACCCTCCTCGCCGCCTATGGCCTTCTGGTCATGCTGACGATCCTCTTGCAGGTGCTGGGCGCGACCCGGCAGCTGTCGATGGGCTACCTGATGTCCTCGCGCGATGAGACGCGCACCACCACCGGCATGACCGCACGTCTGGGCCGCGCGCTTGATAACTCTGTCGTGGCCATGGCGATCTTCGCCCCCGCCGTGCTGCTGGTAGAGATCTTGGGCCGCAACAACAGCGCCACACTGCTCGCCGCCCAGGTCTTCTTGCTGGCGCGGATCATCTACGTGATCGTCTACGCTCTTGGCGTGCCGACAATCCGCACCCTCGCTTGGCTGGCGGGCTATGCCGCCACCGCCGTTCTCTATTTCCACGCGCTCTGAAAGGCATTCCCATGCAGATGATCTGCCACTTCGACGTCACCGATTTCGCCGCTTGGAAAGACGCATTCGACGCCGATGCCGAGGCGCGGCGCAATGCGGGGCTCTCGGTGCTGCAAATCTGGCAACACGCCGACAGCAGCAGCAAAGCCTCCGTTCTCTTGGATGTGAACGACCGCAAAAAGGCCGATGACTGGCTCGCCCGATCAGATGCGCTGAGCAGCGATGACAAGGGCACCGTGACCAGTTCCACCGCCTATTTCGTGAAATCCGCATGAGCGCCGAGCTGACCGTCCTGACCCTCGCGGCCCTGCTACAGGGGCTGCAATTCGTGCTCTACGCCGTGCCCGCCAACCGTGAGCTTGGCCCCGGCTACACCATGTCGGCGCGTGACCGTGAACCGTCGCGCGCGATGAGCGACCGCACCGCCCGTCTGGGTCGGGCGCTTGACAACCATTTCGAAGGGCTGATCCTTTTCGGCATCGCCGTGGGCGTGGTGCAAATGTCGGCCCAGAACACCGCCTTCACCGCCGCCTGCGCTTGGGTCTATCTCATCGCCCGGCTGCTCTATATTCCCGCCTATGCGCTTGGCCTGCGCCCGCATCGGTCGTTCATCTGGATCGTCGGTTTCGCCGCGACCATGCTGATGCTGCTGGCGGCCCTCGTTTAACCCTTTCCCCCAACACCCGCAGGCAGCGGCGCTTGCACCTGAAACCCGCGCCTCATACCTTGCCTGCAATACCCGACTGCTAAGGAGACCCCCCATGTCGAGCTATGATGTCATCGTGATCGGCTCCGGCCCCGGCGGCTATGTCGCCGCCATCCGTTGCGCGCAACTGGGCCTGAAAACCGCCTGTGTCGAAGGCCGTGAGACCCTCGGGGGCACCTGCCTCAACGTGGGCTGCATCCCCTCCAAGGCGCTGCTCCACGCCACGCATATGCTGCATGAGGCCGAGCATAATTTCGAAGAGATGGGTCTCAAGGCGAAAGCGCCGACCGTCGATTGGAAGCAGATGCTGACCTACAAAGACAAGACCATCGAGACCAACACCAAGGGCATCGAATTCCTGTTCAAGAAGAACAAGATCGACTGGCTCAAGGGCTGGGGGTCGATCCCCGAGGCGGGCAAGGTCAAGGTCGGCGATGAGGTCCATGAGGCCAAGAACATCATCATCGCCTCCGGGTCTGAGCCCGCAAGGCTGCCGGGTGTCGAGGTCGATGAGAAGACCGTCGTGACCTCCACCGGCGCGCTGGAACTGGGCAAGATCCCCAAGAAGATGGTGGTGATTGGCGCAGGCGTGATCGGTCTGGAACTGGGCAGCGTCTACGCCCGTCTCGGCACCGAGATTACGGTCGTCGAATACCTCGACGTGATCACCCCCGGCATGGACCCCGAGGTGCAAAAGACCTTCCAACGCATGCTGAAAAAGCAGGGGCTGAACTTCGTCATGGGCGCTGCCGTGCAGAAGACCGAAGTCGCCAAAGGCAAGGCCACGGTCAGCTACAAGCTCCGCAAGGACGACAGCGAACATGAGATTGAAGCCGATGCCGTGCTCGTCGCCACAGGCCGCAAGCCGGTGATCAAAGGCATGGGGCTCGATGATCTCGGCATCAAGATGACCGAGCGCGGCCAGATCGCCGTCAACGAGCATTGGGAGACCTCCGTCAAAGGCGTCTATGCCATCGGCGACGTGATCGAGGGCCCGATGCTGGCGCATAAAGCCGAGGACGAAGGCATGGCCGCCGCCGAAGTCATCGCGGGCAAGCATGGCCATGTGAACTACGGCGTGATCCCCGGCGTGATCTACACCCACCCGGAAGTCGCCAGCGTGGGTGAGACCGAGGCGACGCTGAAGGAAGCGGGCCGCGCCTATAAAGTCGGCAAATTCTCCTTCATGGGCAACGCGCGGGCCAAAGCGGTCTTTGCCGGCGACGGTTTCGTCAAGCTGATCGCGGATAAGGAGACCGACCGCATCCTCGGCTGCCACATCATCGGCCCCGGCGCGGGCGACCTGATCCACGAGGTCTGCGTCGCGATGGAATTTGGTGCCTCGGCGCAGGATTTGGCGATGACCTGCCACGCGCATCCGACCTATTCTGAAGCCGTGCGCGAAGCCGCACTGGCCTGCGGCGACGGGCCGATCCACATGTAAGACGACGGGGCGGGCCAAGGGTCCGCCCCTTTTCGTTGCGCAGGCGGCGCACGCTGCGGCTATCGCGCGTTAGCACCCCTGCCGTAAAACCACCCCCGTCGCGACATTCACGGAAGATGAGGCCCTTCGCGGGTCATGTCGATACGTAGAGACATGCAGGGTGACGCCTGTCTTTTCCACCTCCCCCGGCGGCGCCGCCACTTTAACGGCTTCCTGAATATCTAAGATTGCAGCCCGCGAAACCATCGTTTCAGCGGGCACTACGGCATGCCGACAAATCGCAAAGGGCAGCGCCGCCCCGCGGGTCGGCGCTGCCCGGCCTGCGGCCGGGCGTGTCATTCCGAGAAGCCTCAGACCAAAAAGGCGAGCGCCCCGCGCCTACCCCGCCTCCGCAGGCCGCCACCCCGCCTCGCGCAGCAGCGCGTCGGATTGGCTCTCCACCTCCTGCTCCAACCGCGCCATGAAGGTGCGCTTGTCCAGCCCCGGCTCGATCGGCTCCAGAAACTCCACCACGGCCAAGCCCGGGCGGCGGTAGAGGCCCCGGCGTGGCCAGAAGTAGCCCGCATTGGTCGCCGCAGGCACGCAGACCTGCCCCAGTTGATCGTAAAGCACCGCCGTGCCGACCTTGTAAGGCGCGCTCAGCCCGGGGGCGACGCGGGTGCCTTGGGAATAGATCACGATCTGCCCCGGCTCCACCCGGCCCGCGTTTACGTCTTCCATCATCTTGGTGATCGCCTGCCCGCGCTTGCCCCGGTTCACGGCGATCATCTGCATCCGCTTGGTGTACTGCCCGATCACCGGCGTCCAAAGCACCTCCCGCTTCATGATGAACTTGGCCCGTGGCAGGGCGTGGAAGATCATGATGATATCGAGGAAAGACTGATGCTTGGCCGCGATCAGAACCTCACCCTCGGGGACTTGGCCGCGCACTTCGCAGCGCAAGCCGATCAGCCAACGCGCCGTCCACATGGCCCAAGCGGCATAGGCTTTGCAGCCCGCATAGGCCCCGCGTTTGGAGAACATCGCCCAAGGCGCGAAGGCCAGCCCGATCACCGGCATCGCCACGGTCACCTGCACGATATAAAGGATCGAGCGGACCCATTGCAGCAGCTTCATGTCAACTCCCTCAATGTACGCCGCGCGGCGGCCCCGGTGGCGGCAAAGGCGACCGCGCCGACGAGAAGCGGCACCATCAGCGGCACGGCCCAATGCCAGCCTTGGAAGCCCAAGCCGGTCAAAAATCCGCCTGCCTCGCCCGCGTCAGGCAGCAACACCACCGCGATCATGCCCAAAGCCGTGCCCGCCGCGGCACCCAGAAGCGCGCGCAGGGTGAAACGGCGGATGAAGGCCCGCGCGATATAATCATCGGTCGCCCCCACCAGCCGCAGCACCGCGATCACCTGCGCATTGGCCGCAAGCGCCGCTTGCGCCGCAAGCGTCACCATCGCGGCCACCGCAGCCCCGATCAACAGCGTCGAAATCCAGCCCAAGAGACGCAGGCGGCTGGCCGCGGCAACCAAGGGCGCGCGCCAGCGGCTGTGATCGTCCAGCACCGCGCCCGGCACCTCAGCCGAGAGACGCAAGCGCAGGCCCACGGGGTCCAACCCCTCACCCTCCTCGACCACTTCGATCAGGCGCGGCACCGGCAGGTTCTCCATCGCCAATTCCGGGCCGAACCACGGGGCGAGCAGCTCTTCTTGCTCCGCATCCGTCAGGGCACGGGCCGAAGCCACGCCCTTGGTCGTCTGCAACACCTTCAAGGCGGCCTCCGTCTGGGCCGCGCGTTGATCCAGCGGCGCCACGATCCGCACCGTCGCCGACTGCGCCAACTCCTGCCCCCAGACCTGCGCCAAACGGCCCGAGGCCAGCGACAGCGCCAAGGCAAAGACCGCCAGAAAGGCCATCGCCCCCGCTGCGAAAAGCGTCAACTGCGCGGTGAAACCCGAAGGCGGCACCACGCGGTCGGCCTGCCGGTCGCCTTTGAAAATCGCGCGCAGGGCGCCCAGATCGAAGCGCTTCACAGATCCGCCCCCGCCAGTTGGATGCGCCGGTTCGCGATGCGCAAGACGCGGGCCTGCACATGCGCTTTGGTGGCGCGGATGAGGCCCAGATCATGGGTGGCGATCAACACGGTCTTGCCCATGCGGTTCAACTCGATCAGCAGGCGCAGCAGCCGCTGGGACATCTCCCAGTCGATGTTCCCCGTCGGCTCATCGGCGAGGATCACATCGGGCGACATGATCACCGCGCGCGCCAATGCGGCCCGCTGCCGCTCCCCGCCCGAAAGCTCAGGCGGCAGAGCGTCGACGCGGTTGGTGAGGCCAACCCACGACATCAATTCTTCCAGATCCGTGCCCCCCGCCTCGGCCCCGCGGCCCGAGACATTGAGCGGCAGGGCCACATTCTCGGTCAGGGGGAGATGGTCGAGGAATTTCACGTCCTGATGCACCACGCCGACACGGCGGCGCAACAGCGCGATGTCATCGCGCCCCAGCCCGCGCACGTCCTGCCCGAACAGCCGTAGGTGCCCCGCCGTGGGCAAAAGCGCCCCATAGCAGAGCTTCATCAAGGTGGTCTTGCCCGCGCCCGAGGGGCCGGTCAGAAAATGGAACGATCCGGGGGCGAGTTTCAGCGTGATGTCGGACAGCAATTCGCCCCCGCCATAGCTGTAGGCCACATTTTCGAGCTCTATCACGCATCCACCTTAAAAAACTTCGACCTGTTGTGCCTCAGCACCGGAAAGGATTCAATCACTCAGAACCCCAGCACCCTGCCCAGATATCACTTTTCCTACGTTATTCTAGGACATATGCTGCCCGTTACGATCTCAGAGCACCGAACGAACCCAGGAATGACCATGCGGCTGATCTGCCCCAACTGCGACGCGCAATACGAAGTCCCCGACGATGTGATGCCGGCGGCGGGGCGTGATGTGCAATGTTCCAACTGCGGGCAGACGTGGTTCCAGCATCACCCCGACAATGTGCCAGAGGCCGAAGAGGATGATTTCGCCGACGACGTGATGCGGATGAAGCAGCGCGGCCCGGATGAGGACACGGAAGCCGCCGCAGCGGCCAGCCTGCCCGATTTGCAGCCCTTCGGCGATGAAGAGGAAGACGTGCCCTTTGAGGACGATCAAGACGACGACTTCGAAGACGAATTCGACCCCGAGGAGGAAACGCCCCAACCCGCCCCCGCCGCGCCGGTGCGCCGCCCCCTCGACCCCGCCATCGCAGAGATCCTCCGCCAAGAGGCCGCGGCAGAGCAAGAAGCCCGCCGCCGTCGCCAGTCCGAACCGCTGGAAAGCCAGCCGGACCTAGGCCTAGACGACGCGCCCCTGACACAGCCGCAGCAGGCCCCCGAGATCGCCGCAGAAGACCATGTGACCGAGGATGAAGACGCCCGCCGCGCCCATGAGGCGCGCCTGCGCATGGCCAAGATGCGCGGAGAGCCGGTCCCGGAAAGCGAGGTCGACGCCTATGGCAGCGCCTCGCGCCGCGATCTTCTGCCCGATATCGAAGAGATTAACTCGACCCTGCGCCATGACGGGCAAGAGGGCGCGCAGGCCGGGCCCACCCCCACCGCCGCGCTCGACCGCCCCGAAAAGCCGCAGAAATCCGGCGGGTTCATGCGGGGGTTCACCATAATGATCGTTTTGGCGGCCCTGCTCGCGGTAGTCTATGTCTACGCGCCCGAGATCGCGCAGTCCCTGCCGCAGGCCGATCCCTATCTGTCATCCTATGTGGCATGGATGGACGATGCGCGGCTCTGGCTCGACGGGCAGTTGCAAGACCTGCTGGTCTGGCTCGACACCGTGGCGACCCAGTCGCAGGGCTAGTCCCGATCAGAACCGATCCAACAACCTGTTAAGGTAATCCCGCTCGACCTCGGGCCTCTCCGCCTCGCCTGAGCGGCGGCGGATTTCGTCCAGCAACCGCCGCGCGCGGCCTTGATCGTCCGGCCCCTGCGCCAGCGGCGCGTCCGAGCTGTTGGCCCCGCTGCCGCCCTGCTCACGCCCAAGCGGATCGCGCCCCTCGCCGCGCTGATCGCCGCCCTCTGCCGTGCCTTGGCCCGGCTGGCCTGCGCGTTGCTCCTGTTCCATCGCTTCACCGAGGGCGCGCATGCCCTCGCGCAGCGCTTCCATCGCCTGCGCCTGATTGTCGATCGCCTCGGCCAGTTCATCGCGGCGCAGCGCCTCTCCGGCGCGGTTCATCGCCTCGCCCGCGCGGTCCAGCGCGTCGCGGGCCGCGTCCCCCTCAGCCGTGCCCTGCCCGGGCAAACGCCCTTGCTGGCGGCGCAGCTCGTCGCGCAGTGCCTGCTGGCGACCGGCCAGCCCCTCCTCGGCCCCATCTTCACCGGAGGGGCCGCCCTGCCCGCGCTGGCCTTCATGGCTCTCGCCGCGCCCCTGCCCGCCGTTGCGGCCTTCGTTGCCGTCACTCTCGCCCGCGCCGGTGCCGGGATTGAACTGCTCTTGCAGGTCGCGGAAGGCCTGATCGCTCAGCCCCTGTTGCTCACGCAGCGTGTCCGACAGCCCCTCCATCGCCTGCTCACCGGGCGAATTGCCGCCCTGACCCGGCTGGCCTTCGGTGACGCGCATGTTCTCCATCATTTCCTGCAACTGGCGCAGCGCCTCGGCGGCTTCGGCCATGCGGCCCTGTTCCATCAACTCCTGAATGCGGTCCATCATGCGTTGCAGATCGTCTTGGGTCATCTGCATCGCTTCGCCCTGCGGCTGCTGGTCTTCGCCCGCGCCCTCCTGCGCCTGCTGCCGCTGAAGTTGCTCCAGATAGTCTTCGGTGGCGCGGCGCAGCTCGTCCATCAGCTCGGCGATTTCGGCCTGCGAGGCACCGTTCTTCATCGCCTCGTTCAACCTATTCTGCGCGCGGCGCATCCGCTCAAGCGCATCGGCCAACACGCCTTCTTCCAATTCGATCGCCAGCGCCCAGAGGTCTTCGGCCAGCTCGGTCTGCACCTCTTCGTCCAGCCCGTAGCGCGCCCGCAGTTCCAGCCGCCGGATCACCTGCTTGAGCCGCAGCGCCGTCACCTCAGAACGCAGGTCATCGCCGGGGGCATAACTCACCGCGCGCAGCACCTGCGCAATGCGCGGCGCATTTGCGCGCGACCACAAAAGATCGCGCCGCATCTCAATCACCGCTGCCGCCGCCGGCTCGAAAAAACGCCGCCCCGGCAGGGTCAACTGGCTCACCTCGGTCACGGCCTGCTGTTCGGAGGCGTCCAATACCGAAAGTTGCAGCGACACCGGGAGATTGGCCCATGGGTGTTTCGAGAAATTCTCGATCAACGTCTCTTCGAAATCGCGCCGGTCGCCGCTGATCGGCATGGGCAGCGGCACCACGATCTCAGGCCGCGGCTCGGGGTCGACGGTCAGACCATAGCGGCGGTCGACAGAATCCAGATCAAGGCTGATCCGCGCTTCCCCGGCTTCGACGCCATAGTCGTCGCGCGCAAGGAACGGCAGGCTCATCTCTCCCAAGGCGGTCACCTCAGGCGGGCCAAGCCGTTCGACCTGTGGCACGGCATCGGGCAAAAGCGTGATCTGCCACGCCCGCGCGCCCGGCCCGTCGATGCTGATCTCTCCGCTTTGGCGCAGGGTGAAATCCTGCGCGGGTTCCGAGGATGCCGCCACCTCGCGGCCCGACACATTCTCAGCCACCGTCAGCGCGCCCAATTCGCCATAGAGCCGCAGGGTGATCAGCGTGCCCTCGGGCAGCGACAGCGCCCCGGCCTCAAGATCGTTGAGGTAGAGCGTCGGCTTGCCGGTATGGCGCGGCGGCTCGGCCCAGCCTTCCCAAACGGGGCCGGAGGCGAGCGTGCCGCCCGCCCCGCCGGGGGCCAGATGCGTCACCTCGCCCAACCGCCAGACGGAACCAAAGACAAGCGCCACGATGAACCCAAGCAAAGCCACATAGCGCAGCGCATAGGGATCGGCCTGCGCGACCCGTAGATCGCCCTTCACCGGCTTGGCCGCAGCCGCCCGCGCGGCCATGCGCCGCTGATGCGCTTGCCAGACCGCCGCCGAGGCGGCATCGCTTGCGCCAATCGCCTGATCGTCCAAGAGCGCCCGAATGGGCCGCCCCGGCAGGCTGGCATCCAAGCGCGCCAGCGCCGCCGCGCGGGATGGCAGACGGAAACGGCGCAGGGCAAAGAACAAACCGGAGAGAGCAGCAAGACCGACGATGGCCAACGCGGCCCAAAGCGCCCCGCCCGCCAAAGCATCCTGCGCGCCCATCATCAGCGCCGCCAGCACCGTCAGCACCAGCGCCAACACGGGCCAGAACGCCTGCACCAGCGCCTCGGCCAGCATCCCCGCCCAGGTCAGCCGCAAGGGCCAGCGCAAAGCGCGCAGCCCGTCTGTCCTGTCAGTGGAAGTCTCCATGCGTCACGCTCCGGTGGCCCGGCGGCGGGATGCCGTCAAAGCCATTCAGGGATGGTATCGCGGTTTATCATTTCGTCAAAGCTTGGCCGTGGGCGGATAACCGCGAATTGATCGCCGTTCACCAGCACTTCGGGGATCAGGGGCCGCGAATTATACTCGCTGCTCATCACCGCGCCGTAAGCCCCGGCAGAGCGGAAGGCCACCAGATCGCCTGAGCCCAGCACCGGCATCATCCGCTGTTTGGCGAAAGTATCGCCGGATTCGCAGACCGGGCCCACGATATCGACGGGGCGCGGCTCGGCCCCCGGGGCGGGTTCGGTCAGCGGCACGATGTCATGCCATGCGTCATACATGGCAGGGCGGATCAGATCGTTCATCGCGGCATCGAGGATCAGGAAATCGCGGCCCTCGCCGGATTTGAGATAGATCACCTCGCTCACCAGCACACCTGCGTTGCCCGCGATCAGGCGGCCCGGCTCGATCTCGACCTCGCAGCCCAGATGCCCCAGCGTGCGCTGCACCATCGCACCGTAATCCGTGGGCAGCGGCGGGGCGGAATTCGACCGCTCGTAAGGGATGCCCAAGCCGCCGCCGAGGTCGAGCCGCCGGATGTCATGGCCATCGGCCCGCAGCACCTCGGTCAGTTCCGCGACCTTGCCGTAGGCCTGCTCAAAGGGGGCGAGATCGGTCAACTGGCTGCCGATATGCACGTCGATGCCGACAATCTTGAGCCCCGGCAGTTTGGCCGCCATCGCATAGACTTCGCGGGCGCGGGCGATGGGGATGCCGAACTTATTCTCGCTCTTGCCGGTGGCGATCTTGGCGTGGGTTTTCGCGTCCACATCCGGGTTTACGCGGATGGTGATCGGGGCCACTTTGCCCAATTCGCGCGCCACGACATCCAGCAGGATCATCTCTGGCTCGCTCTCGACGTTGAACTGGCGGATGCCCCCCGTCAGCGCCAGTTCGATCTCTTCCCGGGTCTTGCCAACGCCGGAAAAGACGATCCTGTCGCCCGGCACGCCCGCCGCTTTCGCCCGGCGGTATTCCCCGCCCGAGACCACATCCATCCCCGCGCCCGCCTGCGCCAACGTGCGCAAGACGGCTTGGTTAGAGTTCGCCTTCATCGCGTAGCAGACCAGATGGTCCATCCCCGACAGCGCGTCGTCAAAAAGGTGGAAATGGCGCAGCAGCGTGGCGGTGGAATAGACATAGACGGGCGTGCCCACGGCGGCGGCAATCTCGGCCAGGCTTACGTCTTCGGCATGCAACACACCGTCTTTATAGAGAAAATGATCCATCTGCGTTTGGCCCCATGTCGTCGCCGCTTATCTGATGGGCGCTGTCCGCAGGAAAAGATAAAGCGGCAGGCCACAGCTCACCCCAATACAGAACGTGGCGGGAATGGCAATCAGGCTGAGGAAATTGCGCCGCACGGCGACCTCGCCAATGATCCAGATGGTCAAAGTGACGGCAGCGATGGTCAGGTCCCAGACCAGCCCGCTGGCGGCGGCATTCGCGTGCCATGCCTCGACCATGGCGCTCAGGCTCCAGCCTTCGGCGTTGAACCATGTGACGAAGTAATACATCGGATGGATCGTGCCCCAGACCGCGAGGGCGAGGTAGAGCATCCGCAAAAGCGACATCAGAAACTCTTGACCACGCCGACGGTGGCATAGCCCGACAGGCTGATCCCCGGCTCGGTCGGCGGTGTGGGTGCGGCCTGCCGTGGGGCGGACTGCGGCGGGGTGCAAGCGGCCAAGGCAAGCGCCCCGGCCACCAGTGTGATCTGCAAAAGCGGCCTCACGACCCGGCCCCGAGCGAGACGGAGAACGGCCCGCGGCGCAGCCCCACCGCTGTGCCTACCGAGACGCCCGACGAGGACATGGTGATGCTGCTGCTCGCCGTGGGCCGCACCGGTTCGCCATCCGCGCCACAGGCGGCAAGGCTCAACAGGGAAAGGGCCGCAAGGAGGCGTTTCACTTCAGGATTTCCTTCCAACGTGCGATTTGGGCACGCACCTGCGCGGGCGCGGTGCCGCCATAGGACATGCGCGAGTTTACCGAATTCTCGACGCCAAGCACATCGAAAACGTCCTTGGTGATCTCGGCATGGACCGATTGCATCTGCTCCAGCGTCAGGTCCGGCAGATCGCAGCCCTGCGCCTCGGCCATGGCCACCAGCGTGCCGGTCACGTGATGCGCGTCGCGGAACGGCAGGTTCGGCACGCGCACCAGCCAGTCGGCAAGATCGGTGGCGGTGGAGAAACCCGAGCCCGCGGCAGCGGCGAGGTTCTCGCGCTCGGCGGTCATGTCGCCCACCATCCCGGTCATCGCGGCCAGCGCCAGCATCAGGTTGTCGGCAGCGTCAAAGACCTGCTCTTTGTCCTCTTGCATGTCCTTGGAATAGGCCAGCGGCAGCCCCTTCATCACCATCATCAGCGCGGTGTTGGCGCCAAAGATGCGGCCCACTTTGGCGCGGATAAGCTCGGCAGCGTCGGGGTTTTTCTTTTGCGGCATGATGCTGGAGCCGGTCGAAAAACGATCCGACAGCGCCACGAAACGGAACTGCGCGGAGGACCAGATCACCAGCTCCTCGGCGAAGCGCGACAGATGCATGGCGCAGATGCTGGCGGCTGACATGAATTCCAGCGCGAAGTCGCGGTCGCTCACCGCGTCGAGGGAGTTCGCGGCGGGGCGGTCGAAACCAAGCGCCTCTGCCGTCATCTCGCGGTCGATCGGGAAGGAGGTGCCCGCCAATGCGGCGGCCCCCAGCGGGCATTCGTTCATCCGCTTGCGCGCATCGCGGATGCGCGACAGGTCACGGCCAAACATCTCGACATAGGCCATCATGTGGTGGCCCCATGTCACGGGCTGCGCGGTTTGCAGATGCGTAAAGCCCGGCATGACCCAATCGGCCCCCGCTTCGGCCTGAGACAAAAGCGCGCGGATCAGGGCCTGCAGCCCCTCGTCGGCGGCGTCCAATTGGTCGCGCACCCAGAGTTTGAAATCGGTCGCGACTTGGTCATTACGGCTGCGGCCCGTGTGCAGGCGGCCTGCGGGCTCTCCGATCAGGTCTTTCAGCCGTGCCTCCACGTTCATGTGGATGTCTTCGAGGGCTGCGGAGAATTCGAACCGGCCCTCGTCGATCTCTGACAAGATTGTGAGAAGCCCTTCCCGTATCGCGTCGGCGTCGTTATCAGTCAGGATGCCTGTGGCTGCCAGCATGGCGGCATGGGCACGCGACCCTTTGATGTCTTGCGCGGCCATCCGTTTGTCGAACCCGATCGAGGCGTTGATCGCCTCCATGATCGCATCCGGTCCGGCGGCGAAACGCCCGCCCCACATTTTGTTCGAGGTCGTGTCGGTCATGTTGAATACCCTTGGAGGGACGTATGAAAAATCTTGTGCTCGGCCTCGTTTATACGCTGCTTGTCGCAGGTGCAAACCCCGCCCTTGCCGGAACGGCTGACATCGCGGGGCTGCGCGAAGGGGACATGAAGAAACTCGTGATCCATGACGCGCCGCAGGCGGCCTCTGACGTGACCTTTGAGCGTGAGGACGATGGCGAGGCGATGTCGCTGGCGGATTACGAAGGCAAGATCGTGCTGGTGAACTTCTGGGCCACATGGTGCGCGCCCTGCCGCAAGGAGATGCCACAGTTGAACGCCCTGCAAAAGGAATTCGGCGGCGATGATTTTCAGGTGCTAACCATCGCCACGGGGCGCAACTCTGAGGAAGGGATCAAACGGTTCTTCGAGGAAGCGGGTGTCGACAGCCTGCCCCGTCACCAAGACCCGAAGCAAAAGCTCGCCAGCCAGATGGGCGTGTTCGGCCTGCCGATCAGCGTGATCCTAGACCGTGAAGGGCGCGAGATTGCCCGGTTGCAGGGCGATGCGAAATGGGATTCCGACAGCGCACGGGCGATCATCGCGGCCCTGATCGAAGAAGGCGCCGAGAGTTAAGCGCCTCTCGAACGGTCGGGCGCCCGTGCCCGGCTGTCACGCCACATGCCGCAGGATCGCCGCCTCCGAAGTGCTGAGATTGCGCCGCGCGAAACCGCCATAGCTGTGCGGATCCGTCTCAAGCTGCGGATATGCGGCCAGCAGCCGCGCCCGGTCCTGCGCGCCAAGGCTGGTCAGCGGGGCGGAGGCGGGATGAAAGCTTTCCGTCTCGACCCCATTGGCCCACATCACCTGATGTTCGGCCAGCAACACATGGACATAGGTCACCTCGCGCAGGGACATATA
>Ga0213839_1000131_pt1 | contig 162697 bp, 129 predicted proteins | sample SWPATP21_FD_160075 | JGI IMG/M metagenome (GOLD analysis project Ga0213839, IMG submission 160075) | Coastal seawater microbial communities from Marineland, Florida, United States - SWPA TP2 #1 | ecosystem: Environmental > Aquatic > Marine > Coastal | place: USA: Florida | collected 2016-08-14
ATGTTTTTGTTCGCTAGGCATTCATCTTCCTATTATTTTTTTTCGTCAAAAACATTATAATCGGTTTTGTTTGTCTAGCAACTTATTGATTTATGCAACAACGCCCCTTGAGGGAGAGTCAAAATCTTTGATTTTGGAGAGGGGGGATATTTAGATAAAGCATTTAACTATAAAATAAAAACAGAACTATGGAAGATTCTTCACAACCAAAAAAAAGAAAAAAGCGCAGTGCCAGAGCCTACGCCATGGATCATCTCGCCCGTCGAGAAATGAGTTTCCATGAATTGGTCGCGCGAATGGTTAAAGCTGAATATCCTGAAGGTGAGGCTTATCAGGTTGTTGAACAGCTGCGCCAAGAAAATCTGCAAAATGACGAGCGCTTTGTTGAGGCTTATGTGCTTTCGCATACGCGTCGTGGTGCAGGGCCAAAAAAAATTAGTTATCAAATTCAAGCTAAGCGTGTGCATGATGCTTTAGTCTCTCAAGAGCTGGCAAAATATGAGCATCAATGGTTTGATATAGCATTACAAGTGCTGCAGAAGCGTTATTATCCGTCTGATTTACAAGATTTGATCAAAAAACAGAAAGCTTACCAGTATTTATTGCGAAAAGGGCATGACACCAGTATTATTTATCAGGCTCTTAATGCGATGCTAGAACAGACCAAAGAAGTAGAAAAGTTATGAAAACAACAGCTCAGATTCGTGAATTATTCCAAGAATATTTTGAAAAGAAAGGCCATACACGGGTAGATAGCGCCTCATTAATTCCAATTAATGATCCAACGCTATTATTTGTAAATGCCGGTATGGTGCCATTCAAAGATTACTTTTTGGGCATTGAAAAGCCCTCATTTACAAAAGCTACTTCGGTCCAGCGTTGCGTGCGTGCGGGTGGTAAGCATAATGATCTTGAAAACGTTGGTTATACGGCACGTCATCATACCTTTTTTGAAATGCTGGGCAATTTTAGTTTTGGTAATTACTTTAAAAAAGAAGCGATTGCATTTGCTTGGGATTTTTTAACGAATGTATTGCATATTCCCAAGGATCGCTTGTGGGTGAGTGTTTATAAAGAGGATCAAGAATCTGCTGACATTTGGATTAATGATATTGGCGTAGATCCTAATCGAATTTCTTATTGCGGCAAAAAAGATAACTTTTGGTCGATGGGTGATACGGGTCCTTGTGGTCCTTGCTCTGAAATTTTTTATGATCATGGTGCGGATATCGCTGGTGGACCTCCGGGTACACCTGAAGAAGATGGTGATCGTTATATTGAAATCTGGAATATGGTTTTTATGCAATATAATCGCTTGCCTAATGGTGATATGGAAAAACTACCTCAGCCATGCGTTGATACGGGTATGGGTTTAGAACGAATTGCAGCTGTTTTGCAAGATGTTCACAATAATTATGATATTGATTTATTCCAAGCATTATTAAAAGCTTTGGATGATTTATTTGATTTGCAAAATGTAGATCAGTTGATGACAAAACGAGTTATTGCAGATCACATACGCTCATCTGCTTTTTTAATTGCTGACGGCGTGGCGCCAAGCAATGAAGGTCGTGGTTATGTGCTAAGACGTATTATCCGCCGTGCAGTGCGTCACGGGTTTCATTTAGGTTTAGATAAGCCATTTTTTCATAAAATGGTTGCGCCATTGGTTGAGCAAATGGGTAAAGCTTATGGCACGCTAAAACAACAGCAGCCTTATATTGAGCAAATTATTTTACAAGAAGAGCAGCAGTTTGCACGTACTTTAAGTAAGGGTATGAAGGTTTTAGAAAGTGCTATTGAGCAAATGGATGGTTCGGTTATTTCAGGTGAGCTGGCGTTTACCATGTATGATACTTATGGTTTTCCACTAGATCTAACAGCAGATATTGCACGTGAGAAAAACTTAACAGTCGATACAGATGGTTTTGAAACACATATGGCTATGCAGCGTGAGCAGTCTAAATCAGCCAGTCAGTTCTCTCATAATATTTTAAGTACTACTTATCTAAAAGATAAAACAGAATTTTTAGGTTATGAAACAGTTCATGTTGATGCAGAAGTATTAACTTTATTGCATGATGATTCTCCTGTGCCTGTACTACAAAAAGGGGAAAAAGGTTGTGTGGTATTGGATAAATCTTGTTTCTATCCGCAAGGTGGTGGCCAAGTGGGTGATACTGGATATTTGCATTCTGACGATGGGCTTTTTCATGTTAAAGATACACAAAAATTAGGCGATGCTATCTTGCATTCTGGTTATATGGAAAAGGGTTTTTTGAAGCCTGGCGATAGCGTGCATGCGAAAGTAGATCCTTCTCGTAAAGAAATAGCTGCCAACCATTCGGCCACACATTTGCTTCATGCAGCTTTGCAATATGTGTTAGGTGAGCATGTGCAGCAAAAAGGTTCATTAGTTAATGCTGATTATTTGCGTTTTGATTTTGCCCATCATGAGGCGTTGTCAGATGACAATTTAAAAGATATCGAAGATATGGTAAATCATCAGATTCGCAATAATCTAAAAGCAGATATTGAGTGGATGAGTATTGATGATGCCAAAAAAGCAGGGGCAATGGCTCTTTTTGGTGAAAAGTATGGTGATACTGTTCGTGTTTTAAGGTTTGGTGATTTTTCAATTGAGTTATGTGGTGGCCTTCATGTGAATGCTACGGGTGATATTGGTTTATTTAAAATTATTAAAGAAGAAGCTACTGCATCAGGCGTTAGGCGTATTGAAGCAATGACAGGTCAAAAAGCTTTAGAATATATGCGTGGCTTTGAAAAGCAGATAGAAAATATAGCAGCGTTGTTACAAAGCGATAAAAAACAGTTAATGCATAAATTAGAGCAACAGCTAAAGCAATATAAAGAAACTCAAGTGCAGTTACAAAAATTTAAATCACAAAATGCCAAGCAAAAGCTTGGTAGTATTTTAGAATCAGGTGAAATGATTTCAGATGTTTATGTGTTATCTGCAGTGTTAGAGGGCATTGATTCAGCAGCATTGCGTGAAATGGTTGATCATGTGAAATCACAGCGTGATGATTATGCTATCGTGTTGGCTAATAAATCGGGTGAGAAAATTCAGCTTATTGCTGGTGTGGGTAAAGCGGCACAAAAACACTTTAATGCTAAGGATTTGCTAAAATCGGTCGCCGAGCCTTTAGGTGGCAAAGGTGGTGGCCGTCCAGATTTGGCGCAAGGTTCAGCTACAGATATTGCTAAGCTTGATGGTGTTATTAATGATGTTACCGGTTGGGTGGCTGCTAAAGTATAATTGTCAAATACGTATTTTTTGCAGTGATAAAGCCTTAAATAACTTGTTATAATAACAGTGTATGAAATACTTAAGGCCTACCCATGAAAAAAATCATTGTCATTTTTCCTATTAATAATCCTGGTATTTTAAATCAATTTCATTTAGATGCATATAAAACAGATGAAGTTGATATCACTTTAAAATATCCAAATACTCATTTAGATCAGATAACAAACGCTAAAGAAGTGGCGGAAGTCATGCCGTTAGTTGAAGAAGTTCTTATTGAAAGCATTAATGAAAAGCCTGATGCCATTATTATGTGTGCGTTCGGTGATGTGTGTATTCAAGAAAAAAATGAGTTTGATGAAATTTCAAAGGTTAGTCCAGGGCGCATTGTTATAAGGGCGCTTGAAGATATTTCACAAAATAAATTTACTATCCTGCCTTCCCATATGGATAATTTAGCCTTCATTGAACCTTTAATAGAGCAAGAACAATGTAATAAATATATGGCGGCTCCAAAAGCAACAGGCTTAGAGCCAAAAGACTATACAACTCGTGCAGATGCGCTAGATTTATTGGTAGAAGCTGCAAAAGTTGCGGTTGAAGAGTGTGATGTCGACGCGCTTTCAGTGGCGTGCACAGGTTTTAGAGGTTTGGCGCCGCAGCTGCAAAACGAACTGAAAAAGCGTTATAATTATGATGTCAAAGTTGTAGAGCCGCTTGATATTGCTCTGCAATATCATATTTACAAGCTCACCCACGGAGATATCTAATGCCTTTGCACTCTAATGTTCAGTCATTTTTTGATTTGCTTGCTGAAAAAGGTCCAAACCCAAATCAAACACAACCCTCTTTGGAGGATATGCGAGCCAGTGTGGCTTTATTCGAAGAGTTTAAAGGTGAGGTGCCAGATGTACCGTTTACTGAAACTACTGCACCAGCTCGCGATGGACAAGCTATACGATTGCGAATATATAACCCGCAATTAGACGCTTCTCATCCAGCATTGGTATTCTATCCAGGTTGTGGTTTTATTCTTGATGCCTTTGATGTGAATGGTTATGCAGCTGCAAGAATTGCTTCTTATGCGAATGCCAAGGTTATTTTAGTGGATTACCGTGTCTGCCCAGAGGCTGATTTTCCAGTTCCGCTTTATGATGGCTATGATGCTTTAGAATATATTTGCCAGCACGCTAAAGATTTTCAAATTGATCCCGAAAATATTTCTGTGCTGGGATATAGTTCAGGCGGACATGTAGCAGCCAATGTTGCTAGCCAGGCACGCCTTAATGATAAAATACATATTCATCATCTTATATTACATAATAGTCTTTTGGATTTATCACAAACAATGCGTGCTTATGATGACTACGAAGCAAAAGATGCCATGCTAATTCGAAAAGATTTATTTAATATTATGATGCCGCAATTAAAAATTCCAAAAAACGAACTAACTAGGCCGATCAATTCACCAGTGCATGAGCAAGATGTTAGAGGTTTTCCTAAAACAACATTTCTGATTGGTGAGTATGATGGTCTGCGCAATGATTCGGAGCATTATTATCAGGTGTTATCGGCGCAAAATAAGGAAATTGAAAAAGTTATTTTAACGGGGCAAACGCATAATCAAATGGCATTGCTAGGCGGTCATCCTGATATTGAAGATCCTGCAAAAGTGATTGCTGATTTGTTGTAGTAGATGGATCCCGGTTTTTCTTCGAAAATCGGAGCGTCAGGATATGGCAAAGGTCCATGGCTTAACTATAAAAACAGGAGAAAACAATGCCATTAAACAAAGCTGAAAAAATATTTTTTGAAAAACTGGCTCAACAAAACGATGAAAATGCAGATCAACCTGCACCAGGTATTTCAGTAGAGATGATTCGTGATTGGTCCAAAACGATGGTGCATCTTGCAGGCCCTTACGCTGATGTGCCATATGATGATATCAAGTTGCCAGTAAGAGATGGTTCTGAAATATCAGTGCGCTTCTTTAATCCTCAGTTACCTTCTAATAGGCCGTGTTTGTTTTTCTTTCCTGGTTGTGGTTATGTGGCAGATAATTTTGAAATTAATGCAATTGCTGCTTCGCGTATTGCTGATTATGCTAATGCAAAAGTATTTATGGTAGATTTGCGTAAATGCCCTGAATTTCCATTGCCCATTCCCATGCAAGATGCTTTTGATGTAGTTGAGTATATTTCAAAAAATGATAAGCAATTTAATATTGATCCAAATAATATGACAGTTACAGGCGCGAGTTCTGGAGCCCATGCTGCAGCTTATGTGGCTAATACCTCAAGGCTAGATGCAGACTTAAATATTCGCCAGCAAATTTTATTAAGTGGTTGCTTTGATTTAACCAACTCACAAAACACCTACACTGAGGTTGAAAAGCAAGACGGGATGTTTCAACGCGGGCCAATTGTCGATTTTATTTATGAGCAGTGGGGCGTTAAACTGAATGATCCTGCTATTTCAATGGTATTTGATAATAGTTTAACTGATTTACCTAAAACAGTTTTTTTGATCCCTGAATATGATGGTTTGCGTAATGATGCAGAGCTTTATTACAGGCATCTTAAAGACTTGGGTAGTGATGTTGCGCGTATAGATTTACCTGGTCAAACACATAATACTATTTTTTTTAGAGATGTTTTAAGTGATGGTGAAGATCCTGCAAAAGTTATAGCTGATTTGTTGTAGTAGATGGATCCCGGTTTTTCTTCGAAAATCGGAGCGTCAGGATATGGTAGGGTGTTACCACTCAAGGATTGACGCCCCGGAAATTTCGAAGAAATTGTCCGAGGTCCATGTATATCAATATTAATTATTTATCTAAATCAGATTTAAACCAAAGAAACAGCATGACAAAAGGTGCGATGATATCGGTATACATTAAGACACCGGCATTATCAATGGCATGGTCGTTTGCATAAATGAATAAATAAGCATGATTAATGCCTGCGCCAACAGAAAATACGGCTAATGCTAAAATAACCCCTAACCAAAAATAAGAATCTTTCTTAAAAAAAGCCATAAATCCTAAGACAGCAATGCTTAAGTTGGCCAAACCAACCTCTAATTGAAAAGGTGAGTTTGCCCAGCCAATTTTCGCAGCAGTGAATGCTGGCATCAGTAAATGAAATATACCACTCCATAAAAAGGCTATGCCCGCATACCATAAAAATAAATGGCGTAATGTATTGGCATATTTGTTGGTGTTAATAGGAGGTGTTCTACAAATACCTATGAGAATCGCTAATAATGGTGTCCATGTAAAAACATTTGATAAAAACCAGGTGATTATTGAAGTAAGCATAGTGCATCCTGCGGGTAAAGTAAGAGGCTACTATTGTATATGAAATGATCTTGTAAGGTCAATATGCATAATATTGACTACAACAAAATCTGGTACCGAGAGGGGGGGTCGAACCCCCACGATGTCACCATCACCGGATTTTGAATCCGGCGCGTCTACCAATTCCGCCATCTCGGCACGAGAAGCGTGGCTAGTATAGGCTAGAGTAATGGGTTTTGTAAAGGTAAATTCTAGGGTGAGGAATAATTAGGGGTATTATTTAATAGCGTCTTTTTAGGATGTATTCGCTTAGTTGATTGAGTGATTGCCAAGCAGGGTGATAGGTAGTTATCGTTTGTAAGGCTGTTTGCGCTGTTTTGATATAGCTTGCAGCATAGTCATGGCATTTGGCAAAGATATTATGTTCTAGCATAGCATGGTAAATATTGTTTTGCTCGGCTTCAGTTGGTGTATTGCCTGCCATGATATTATCGATAACAGTTTTTAAATCATCTGTTGCTAAAGCTTTGGTTAAAATCAAAGGCAGGGTCATTTTGCCTTCATTTAAATCATTAAAGCGATCTTTGCCTAATGTGTCGCTACTGTTTTGGTAATCTAAAGTATCATCAATAATTTGATAAGCCATGCCAAAGGCTAAGCCATAATCGGCCATCGCCTTTACTTGTGTATCCGAGCCATTTACGGTCATGGCGCCAATTTTACAGGCGCATTCAAATAAAGTAGCTGTTTTTAGTGTAATCACTTGCCAGTACTCATCAACGCTCATATTGGCTTTGTGCGCCTCAACCAGTTGCATCATTTCACCTTCGGCTAATTGATTGGTGGTATTCGCTAATTGCTGTGAAATAGGAATATCAGCTACACGAGCTAAAATTTGAAAGGCACGAGAATAAAGAAAATCACCAGCTAATACGCTTGCTGCATTGCCCCAGTTTGCGTTAGCCGTTTTTTGGCCGCGGCGCAATTCTGATTCATCGACAATATCGTCATGTAATAAAGTGGCGCTATGGATGAGTTCAACCACTGTCGCTAACAATATAGGTGTGTCTAATTTAGCGTCAGCTTGGCCTTGCGCTGCCTGGATTGCTTGTGCAGATAGTAATAAAACAGTAGGCCGTAGGCGCTTACCACCGCGCTCAATTAAATAGTTGGTGATGGTCTCAATCATTGGCACTTGTGCTTTTAGTTCGCTAATGATCGTTAGTTTAGTTTTTTCTAGAGCTGCTAAGGCGGGTGCTTTGATGTCCTCAATGGATAAAGTTGGTTCATTAATGAGTTCTTCGCGAAGGGCGCTACGAGCCATAAGGAAACATCCTATTGTTTTAAAGCTAGATTCTGAGTGATTTCGTTGCTCATGCTAGGTTTGTTTGGCTAAATTGTCAAGCCAGGTGGGTAGGTTTTGCCTGAAGAAAGTGCTGGCGCTTAAAATCTTTAATATTTCTACTGATTTGCCCTTGCGTCTTGGCTCAAGATTGCGTAGAATCGCGGCCTAGCTTTGGAATCAAACAGGCAACTTATTATGTATGCAATTATTCAAACAGGCGGTAAACAATACCGTGTTGCGGAAGGCGAAATCGTTCGTATAGAAAAATTAGATCAAGAAACTGGCTCAGATGTACAATTCGATCAGGTTTTATTAGTATCTAAAGAAGGTCAAGTAACTGTTGGTAAGCCAACTGTTGCTGGTGCTAAAGTGGTTGGTGAAATTGTTGATCAAACACGTGGCAAAAAAGTTGAAATTATTAAATTCAAACGTCGTCAACATCACATGAAACATCAGGGTCATCGTCAGTATTATACTGATGTGAAGATTACCCAAATTGATGCGGCATAAGCAGGAGATAGATTAATGGCACATAAGAAAGCCGGTGGTAGTACCCGTAATGGTCGTGATTCCAACCCAAAAATGTTGGGTGTTAAAAAATATGGTGGTCAATTTGTAATCCCTGGCAATATCATTGTTCGCCAGCGTGGTACGCATTGGCATAGTGGCGAAGGCACTGGTATTGGTCGTGATCATACTATTTACGCGACTAAAGAAGGCCGTGTACAATTTATTATTCGTGGTAAGCACAACCGCAAGTTTATTGTTATTGAAGATGTACAAGAAGCAGGTAAAGCTGCTTAAGAAGATTATCTTCAAAATTATTCAAAACCCTGCCCAGCGCAGGGTTTTTTTTGCCTCAAATAATGTCATCTTGTAAGAGCAAAGCGCTATCCGGGGCTTATTCTAAATGGTATGATACTTAAAAGAACTCTTTAAAGGATTGAACCTATGAAATTTGTTGATGAAGCGGTGATCCGCGTTGAAGCGGGAAATGGCGGTGATGGCAGCGTAAGTTTTCGACGCGCAAAAAATTTGCCAATGGGTGGCCCTGATGGTGGCGATGGTGGCGATGGTGGTAGCGTTTATTTAGAAGTGGATAAAACTTGTAATACTTTGGTTGATTATCGTTTTGAAAAGCAATTTGCAGCTGTGCATGGTGAGCGTGGTGGTAGTAACGTTAAAACGGGAAAATCCAGTGATGACTTAACTATTTATATGCCATTGGGAACAGAGGTTTACGATGATGATCGCAATGAATTGATTGCTGATTTAACGAAAGATGGCCAGCGTGTTCTTGTGGCGCAAGGTGGTTTTCATGGTTTAGGCAATGTGCGCTATAAAAGTAGTGTAAATCGCGCGCCAAGACAATCAACTAAAGGCACACTTGGTGAGCAGAGGAATTTACGATTAGAGTTAAAGCTTTTAGCGGACGTTGGTTTATTGGGTTTGCCAAATGCTGGTAAGTCTACATTAATTCGTGCCATCTCAGCAGCTAAACCAAAAGTGGCTGATTACCCTTTTACAACGTTGCATCCCAATTTGGGTGTTGTGCGTGTTAAGCAGGGCAGCAGTTTTGTAGTGGCTGACATTCCAGGTTTAATTGTTGGCGCAGCTGAAGGCGCTGGCTTAGGTGATCAATTTCTAAAGCATGTTTCTAGAACGGGCTTATTATTGCATGTAGTAGATATGGCACCACTTGATCAAAAAGACCCACTTGAAGCAGCACAAGAAATTATAGGTGAGTTAGAAAGGTATAATCCAAAATTAGCTGAAAAACCGCGTTGGTTAGTATTAAATAAATCTGATACGGTTGACCCTGAAGAGGCGGAAGTGATTAAACAGCACGTCGTCGAAGGTTTAGATTGGCAAGGCCCGGTCTTTTTAATATCTGCTATTAAAAAAATAGGCACTGAAAAATTATGTTATGCCATTGCGGATTATTTGGATGAAAAAGGCGCGCAAGAATCGCCGGTGGTATTTGATGAATCTGAAGCTAATTCGGAAGAAGAAAAGTAAATCTTTTAGGTGTATATACTATTGTCAAAACCCGGGCTATAATCGTTTCTTTTTATCAAGGAACGATTATGAAAAAATCGCTTGGGTTTTTGAGCCTAATCTCTCTTACTTCTACATTGATGGCAGCAGCGCCAGCACACTTAACTTTTTTTGGTGATAGTTTAACGGATACGGGTAATTTTCCTGAGCCTGCAAATGTTACAGATCCAACCTTAAAAAACTTTAATATTTATGTGCCAATTTCCAATCCCGTTATTATTACCAGTGATCCAATGAATAATTTTTTAGTGAATTCAGAAGGTGCTTTGGGTAAGCAGGGTGATATTGGTGGTGAGGCAAGGGCGCATTATAGTATTAACTGGCCACTTTATTTAACTTACGATGAGACAGTTGGAACAACAGCGCCATCACTCACTACCTGGATTCGTTATAAAAACCAAGCTGCCACTGCTTCTGATAATATGAATTATGCATGGGCTAGTGCTGTGGCAGGCAATCCAAGTGGTGATCCAGAGGTCGCTGGTGAATGTTTTCATAGTGGAGGTGAAGCTTATTATGGCGATTGCTCTGCAATAACAATGCTCAATGATCGAAAGGCATATCAAGCTGAGACTGCTGCGAATCCTGAGTTTGATAAAGAACACAATTACCAAGCTAAAATATTACAAATTCCTGATTTAAATAAACAGGTTTCTTTGTTTGAAAGTGATTTTAATAAACAGCTGCCAAATAATAATGCCATTTTTATTTATATAGGCGGCAATGATATTAGTCACTTTTTAAAGCCGTTAATCTTGGATCTTGCAGTAGAGAGCGAAGATGATTTTATGACGAAGCGAGCTGATCCACAAATGGCTATAGTAGCTAGTTATGTGAAACAAGCTGTAACAACTATTGAGGCTGCCTATAAAGCACAGGCGCCTACAGACACTTATCATATTTATATTATGTCATTGCCACACCTTTCTAATTTGCATGAAGCTTATAGTTATGCGCATATTCCTGTGTTGGGTAAAAAAATTATCAGTGTATTAGATAAAACAGTTGGCGCTTATAATGCTGATTTGAACAGTGCTGTAAGCGGAGATAGCAATGTTACTTATGTTGATTCTGGTGCACAAATGGATGCTTGGGCTGCGAGTGCAACCTATAAAGATGCTGTCACCAAAGGTCAGGCATGTTCTTCACAAGCTGCTTATTTAACTGCAAGTGCAGCGGGCACAACGGATTGTCAGCAAACAGATAGTGGTGTGACAACAGGTGATTTCTCTTGGAATGATGCGCATTTTACAGCTCCAGTTAATGAGGCTTTGGCTGAATATATTAAGACACAGTTGGTCAATTAATTTTGTGCCGGCGTCTGTGGACCCCCAGATAAGCGCTGCGAGCACTTTCTGGGGTGTCGAGGCTGTGGGTTTGTCATTCTTAAATTTTTTCTTATTCCGGACTCGATGTTCCGGAGATTTCGTTTTACCTTAAGGACCAAATATCTTGCTACACAATCAAGCTGACAAGAATAAAAATAAATAAAGAGAGCAGTGGCGCTGTAGTAATCGATAAGACTTTTTTGAGTTCTATTGTACCGGCCTTTTAAAAATAAAACATTTTTTCAAGATGGCTGAGAATCCAAAAAAGTCAATAGAATCTTTAGGTTGACTTGCGAGCAAAGATAATTGCAATGGCTGCAAAAAGCATCGCAAGGCTACTAGTTATAAATATTAAGTTAAAGCCAGCTTGCGAATTAATCCAGTTGGCCATGAGGGTGCTGCCAGCTGTTTGTGCAGTGGCTGCAAAAACAGTAAAAATACCCCAGTAATGAGTTTGTTGAGAGTGTGGGGCTAGTGTAGTTAGATAGCTAGATGTTAAGCTGACAATAGAGTTAGCAACAATGCCATTAAGGGCAAATGAGATAATGCCAATCCATGGGTTGTGGCTGCTAAGAAGAATTAATATCGACAGGGTTGCAATAAAGTAGGTGATTATTAAGCTTCGTCGAATGCCTATGTGTTTGGATAGATAACCAAAAAGAGGGCTGCCAACCATGTTACCAATACCATAAATAAGCCAGCCAAAGTTAGCAAAATAAATAGTGCCTTTTAACATGATTTCAATATAGTCGACTATAAAAAGCAAATGAGGCACACCACCATAACCAAAAAAACTATAGGCTATAAAAGTGAGTATGATGGGTAAATGCCATTGAATTTTTTGATGTTCGAGATTTTTTGTTTGTAGTGATGACATGGGTGATGGTAAATACTTCCAACAAAAGAGCATAAGTAAGCAACCAAATAGTGCAACAGCTGCCCAGGTAAAGCTGATATTAAAGGATGAGAGGGCGGGTACAATCAATGCGCCATAAATGATGCCAACACCAATCCCGCCAAACATAATACCGCTCACCATTGAAATATGTTGCTTGTGTGTGGCTTGATAGACGATAGGTGGTGTTAGTACCATTAATATTGAACCTGTTAAACCAGCGATTAAACGCCAGAAAAGTAACCATGTTATATTCCAATGAATAGTGCATGCAACAAAGCTTAAGGCGCAAAATAATGCGCTACTTTTTATCCAAAACTGGGCAGGTTTGTAATGTGTTAAGCGTTTAGCAATAAGTGCGCCAAATAAATACCCTAAAAAATTAGCGGCACCTATATAGCTGGCTATTTTTTCAGATAGCCAATGGTGTTTAACCATTTCAGGTAGGATTGGGGTATAGGCAAAACGGCCTAGGCCAAGCGCTAGACACATGACGCAAAACCCAACGAATGCTGGCACGAGATATGCGGACTGTTTTTGTTCGGCCATATTTTACTCGTGTGTGACAGCTAAGGTTAGTTGTTTTAAGTAATCTAAATAAGTTGTGCATAGTGCACGTTGCTGGTCATTTATATTTTCAGGGTTGTTTAGAATTGTTTGGCATAAATCGATGGCTTGTGATTTGGTCAATGCGGCCTCATCACGATAATCAATTGCTGTGTTATCGGTTAACCCAAAGCGTTGATCAATATATTCTTGATGCGAAGGAGATATAGTACTAAGTAAGCGTTGGGCTAGTTGATTATAAATTTTATTATTAAACTGAGTGGCGATTTGCTCTTTTTTGTTTTCGTTGCTTTTATGGAAGCTAAGCATTAAATTATTGTCATGATAATCTGGAAAGCCCATTTGATAAAGTTGCGCAAAGCAATCAGCTGTTTCAACAACGGGGTAAGTTTCAGTTTGATAATGATCTTTTAGTTGTTGTGCTTGTTTTGGGTGCTCTTCTAGCCATTGTAAGTTTTTTTCAGCAAGCGAAATTTTATCTGAAGATGTTTTTTCCAAAAAGCGATCTAAAGCAGGCAGCATAAAGGGTGCTTCGCCAGCACGTTTTTTGATGCATCTGCTTTTTTCTGTAAGTTCATTAGGATCCGTTTCTGAAAAATCAATGGTGTCTAAGCAAAGCCAGCAGCTTTGATTGTTGTAATGTTGATGTTGGCCAATCGAGGTAACTAAAGATTGATACTGGTTTCTTGCGCCTAGTTTGCCTTCAATAGCAATGGTTAATTTAGTTTGTATTTGATTGACTCTTTGCAAGTCAGTTTTTTTATCAAAAAATCCCATGGCATAGTCAAATCGTTTTGGCTCTAGTTTGAATAGTTTGGCAAGGGCTAGGGTGGCCTCAACATCACACATCGCTTCATGTGCGTTGCCTTTGGCTAGTTTATTGGCCGTATTAAGATTTTCAAGTTTCATTGAAATATGGCCGTCACCATTGGTTGGCCAGTTGATCTCAATATCGCTATAAAGATAATACAAAATGGTAAGCGGATAGATGTCAAAGCGACCGCAATCATTTTTGAACTGATGAGTGTAAGGTGTTAACAAATGTCGATAAAAACTAAAACGAAGGAATGTATCATCAAAGCCTAAGGTATTATAGCCACCGCTTAAAGTGCCTGGTACATTTAATAGCTCATGGATTTGTTGAGTCGACTTGTATTCAGTGATACCTGTTTCGCAGTCTTTGGGTGATAGGCCATGCGTGATAATTGCATAGGGGTTGGCAATGTTTTCAGGTTTTAGTTGCACCAACCATTCATAACGTTCAATCTCATTTAAGTTGAAGTCTGTGCGAATAGCTGCAAATTGCATGACTTGGTCAAAGCAAGGGTTTAGGCCGCTTGTTTCTAAATCATAAAATAAATAAGTGGGTTGTATGGCCATTGTGATCATTCATCCGTGTTGATTAGTTTTGTAGTTCTGCAAAAAAACGAACTTCAGAACAGTAATCTAAGTTTAATAAGCGTGACTCCATATCATCCAACTGCGCCTTAGGTGGCTGCTTGGAAAAAAACATATCGATAATGATGCTGCCTTGATAAAAGTGAAATATTATTTTACTGGTATCGCTATAGCTAGTAATATCTTGGCATGCAGTATCAATGTCTTCTGTAATTTTTTGCCTAAAAGGTAGTTTGGAATTTAAGTGTTCGTGCTCATCATCTTCCGGGTCAATGTGGACAGTCACATCAGTAATGTTATGGTCTGATTCTAATAAACTATAATGCACTAGTTCAGCAATTTGGTGGCCTTCAGAAACGCTGATTTGAGGTGGTACCTGCACATGACAATCTATAAAAATAGCGCCACTATGTGTGCGCGATCTCAATTCATGCACTGATAAGATTTCAGGAATATCTAAAATGATTTTTTTTATATCTTTAAAGGTTTCTTTATCAACACCAGTATCGATAAGTTCCATGACGCACTCATACGTCATTTTAGCACCTGAATAAACTATTATAGCGCCGATAACAATTGCGCCGATAATATCAAAATGATAAAAATGAAAAAGGCTTAAGATGGTGCTAAGTACGACAACTAATGAGACCAGCGCATCTGATCTATTATGCCAAGCATTGGTAATTAATAATTTAGAATCCCACTGTTTGCCAAAATAAACGCCATATCTAAACAAGCCTTCATTAATTAAAACAGATATGATAGCAGTGATTAAAACAGCAATAGATACTTTGCGCATCGGTGCTTGATGCAGTAATTGCCATAATGGCTCAACAACCATATAGAAACCAACAAAGATAAGCATAAAAGCGATGATAATGGCGCCCAAAGTTTCAACGCGTTTATGACCGTAAGGGTGATCATTATCAGGCTCTTGATTGCCTATGTAGGCAGCTAGATATACAAGGCCATCTCCTAATAGATCAGATAATGAATGGATACCATCTGCAATTAAAGCCTGGGAAAAACCAATCCAGCCAACCACTAGTTTGATGATAGCTAAAATGAAATTGCCAAATGCATTCACAATGGTGACGCGACGGATCGCTCGATAGCGTTTTTTGTTTTTTTCGGAACTTTTCATTTTATTATTCTAACATGAGACTGGCTGATTGCTAGTAATGATAGATGATATATTCAGAGAAAGGGAGGTAATAATTATCTATTATCTCCCAATTGATTTATTTATAAGCGAATCTTGTTTTCTGTGCCTGATTTTAGGCGTTGAATATTGGGCAGGTGTTTGAAAACAATGACTGCTAATATGATAAGTAGCGGAATAAAATAGGCTGATGCTATAAACAGTGAAGCCACAGTTGCTACAGCGATAGCAGCTAATGAAGCAAGTGATGCAAAGCGTGTTAGCAATGCTACAACAATAAATATAATCACAGCAACTAAAAATAATATTAAAGATAAGCCGAATAATGCGCCGATAGCAGTGGCAACACCCTTACCACCTTTGAAGCCAAAAAAGACTGGAAAGATGTGGCCAACAACAGCCGCTAAAGCAACAAGACCTAAGTTAAAGCCAATAAGGCCCATGAACTTACCAATTAAAACAGCAATAGCCCCTTTGGCTAAATCACCGATTAAAACAACAAGAGCTGCTGATTTGCCGGCTGTACGCAGCATGTTTGTGGTGCCAGCATTTTTAGAGCCAGAGGTGCGTGGGTCGCTGCCACCAGACATCTTGGCATATAATATAGAAAAAGAAATGGAACCAATGCAGTATGCAATGGCTATAGCAATTATAAGTGTCAACATAGCAGCCTCCGTGCAGTTTTGCCTGATTATCATCCTACACGAGTGTCTATAGCTCTTCAAGTAAAGCTAAGCCACGGCTGCATGGAGGCATGCAACCGTGGTGTTATTAGCTTGGTGGGAGGGAGTCGAGTCGTAGTAGTCCTAAATAACGTCCTTGAACATTAACGCGGTGGGCTTCGTAATGTTTGGGTTTGAGATTAGGGTTTGCAGGAATGAGGGTGACCATTTGTGAGCTTGGGTCATATTTATAGCGTTTTAGGGTGGCCTCTTCGCCGTCAATAATGGCAACGACGATGGCACCATTATTAACACGCTGGGTATATTGGCAAACAACAATGTCGCCATCAAAAATACCCTCTTCAATCATGGAGTCCCCCTTTACGCGCAAAGCATAGTGATCATCTTTTAAGAATAGATCGGTTAGGTTCATGGGTTCTTGATCAAGGATAGCTTCAATAGGGCGTCCAGCAGCAATGCGGCCAACTAAGTTAATCGTTAATGGTGGTGGCGTATGTGCAGCTGGATCAAAGGCAGTTGTTTCAGAAAAGCTTTGATGGACGACTTCATTGCCGGATAGTAGTTTTTCTTTATTTTCAACCAGTCGAATATTGCGATGCTTGCCAGGCGTGCGTTCAATCATGCCAGCATCTTCCAGTTGTTTTAGGTAGCGAGGAATGGCGCCACGAGATTTAATGCCAATACCTTCAGCGATTTCATTTGTATTAGGCGCATAGGGGTTTTGTTGCATATAAGTTTTAATGAACTTATAGATTTTGTGGGCGGTGGGTGTAAGCATAATTAGTTTCTCTCTTCTCTATGAGGGCTTCCGTGTAAAGCGACCTTCTTTGTTAAAGCTTTCCTCAAAATACTCATTTACGCATCAGTAAACTCTGTTTTTTCGTCAAGCTTTGCCTCGAATCTCATCTTTACACGAAAGCCCTGATGTTGTGTAAAGCGACCTTCTTTGTTAAAGCCTTACATGTCATCTCGGATCGCCTGCAGCGTCAGGGATGACAGGTGGAAAATATCGTCCGGGGTGACAAGCTCAGCTCGCATTTACCAACCTCCATTTATTCAATAATACTCTTTCTGCATTGATGGAGTACCTTTCCACTGGCATTATGTGTAATATAGCCACGTGTGCCACTATAGCTGCCTTCAAGCTTGAGTAGCAAGTTAACCAGTAACGATTGTAAGTCATTGCTTGATTGTTGGTCGATTTGTAAATTCAGGTGGAATGTTTTGGCTGTATAAGCGGGGGCTGTTGTTTGCATGGCTTCTCTCCTTGTTTGCTGCTGGTATCTTAATGGTTTTTGAATTCTGGAAAAATCAATTTGGGCTAACCACAAAAGCAGGGGGGATGCGAGGTTGATCAGCCCACTTGCAAAAACGTTAGGGGGGGAGCTCGTTATTTGCAAGATCAAATTGATTCATTACAGAGTACATTTAGATGACGAATGTGTCAATAGGAAAAAGCAAAAAAATTAAAATAAATTTAGTGTTGCGCTAATAATTAAATCAACAAAATTTGTTAACCATATGAATAGATAGGAATATATTATGATAGTGAAGCCAAAGGTTCGTGGATTTATTTGTACGACAGCTCACCCAGAAGGTTGTGCTAAGAATATTAAGCAGGCAATTGACTCTATACGTACACAAAGAGCTTCAACTAAAGGGCCTAAAAGAGTTTTAATTATTGGTGCCTCAACAGGTTATGGTCTAGCTTCTCGTTTGGTAGCTAGTTTTGGTTATGGTGCAGAAACTATTGGTGTGTTTTTTGAAAAACCAGGTAATGAGAAAAAAACGGCTTCAGCTGGTTGGTATAACTCAGCAGCTTTTGAAAAGGAAGCTAAAAAAGCGGGTATTCGTGCGTGGAGTTTTAATGGTGATGCGTTTAGTCATGATATAAAGGCAAAGGTCATGGCTTGTGTTAAAGAGAATTGGCCAGAAGGTGTGGATTTAGTTATTTATAGTTTGGCGTCACCAAGACGAACAGATCCTGATACTGGTGAGGTATATCAATCTTGTTTAAAGACATTGGGCGGCACTTATACCAATGCTTCAGTGAATATTCATACCGGTGAATTTACAGAAGCTTCATTGTCGCCGGCAACTGAAGCAGAGGTACAGTCAACGATTAAAGTGATGGGTGGTGAAGATTGGCAGCTTTGGATTAATGCGTTATTACAAAATAACTGTTTGGCTAAAAATGCTTTAACACTAGCTTATTCTTATATCGGTTCTGAATTAACAGATCCAATGTATCGTTCAGGCACGATTGGTGAAGCAAAAAAACATTTAGAAAAAACAGCAAAAGATTTGAATCAATTATTAGAAGATAATATTGCTGGTCATGCTTATGTTTCAGTTAATAAAGCGGTTGTTACACAAGCGGCAGCGGCGATTCCTGTCTTGCCGCTTTACTGTGCTATTTTATATAAAGTGATGCAAGATGCAGGTTTGCATGAAGGTTGCACAGAACAAATTATCCGATTATTTAAGGATAAAGTGTATAGTGAGCAGGGTATTGATTTAGATGACGATGACTTAGTTCGTTTAGATGATTATGAGTTATCACTGGAAATACAAGATCAAGTGCAGCCAAGTTTTTCAAAAATTAATGCAAAAAATTTAGCTGATCTAGCTGATTTAGACTTATATCGAAGTGATTTTATGCGCTTGTTTGGTTTCGAAGTGGATGGGATTGATTACGATAAAGAGGTCAATATTCAGGTTCCTATAGAATCTATAAAAGAATAATGATGAGTGTGTGATGAAATATAAATATTTAAATATGATTATTTTAACTGTCATTATAATGGACTTTTTGACAGGTATGGAATTTGATCTGTTTATACCAAGTTTTTCGGAAATTCAAGGTTATTTTCATGTCACAACTTTTTGGGTCGAGGCATTATTATCAGTTAATTTTATTGGCTATTTTATTAGTTTATTTATAATAGGTACATTATCAGATTGTTTTGGTCGAAAGGTTGTGATTGTTTATGGCTTAATTATTTTTATTTTTGGCAGCTTATGTTGCGTATTTACCCATAATTATAGTCTGTTGTTGCTAGGGCGCTTTCTACAGGGGGTTGGTATTGCCGCACCAGCGATATTAAGCTTTTTAATTATTGCGGATAATTATCCAATTAAAAGGCAGCAAGTGCTTATGGCAATGCTTAATGGTTCTTTTAATATTGCGGCAGGAGTGGCGCCTGTCATAGGCAGTTTTATTGCTCTTTATTTTCATTGGCGTGGTAATTTTATAACTTTACTTGCTTTAGCTTTGCTAACATTATTGGCAACCATGTTATTTATTAAGAAAGATAAACCGAAAAATAAACAAGCTAAATTAGCTTTAAGCAACTACTTAATAGTTTTAAGATCCAAGCCATTGGTTTTAATGATTGCTAATATTGTGTTGACGGCCACGCCGTATTGGATTTTTGTTGGTATTTCGCCTTTATTATATGTGAAAAGTTTACATGTCAGTTTGCATGCATTTGGGTATTACCAAGGTGTTTTAGCTGTTGTGTTTGCAATAGGTAGTATTGGTTTAGGTTTTATAGTTAGTCGAATGTCACAATATAAATGGCTGGTTTTGGGTTTAGGCTTATTCATAGCTTCATTGTTGGCTATTGTTTATGCTAGCTATATAGGTTTTAGAAGCCCATGGATTATAACTGCTGCGATGCTAATATTTGTTATAGCGGAAATTATTCCAAGTGTGATTATTTATTCATTATGTCTAAACTATTTGCCAGAAGACAAAGCAAAAGTAGTTGCTGTGCAACAAGGTGGTCGTTTGATTTTTGTGTCGATAGTGTTACAAATAACGGGTTATTTTTATCATGGTTCATTTGCATTGACAGGTAGTATTATTGCATTATTTATTCTCGGTATCATCATGACTCAAATAATGATTATGAGTAATAAAAACATTCAATTCGAATAGCGTTAAAGTTCACCTTTAAAATAATCGCACTGATCATTCTTTTTGAAAAAGGCTTTAATGGATGACTTGTTTTTAGTGCCACCCGGTGCGGTGCCAGCCATTAAACCAATTTTATCGGAATCGGGATAAACCATCACTTACATTAATCTTGTTTTTCTCCTGTAATACTTGGAATAATAGTTCCCCCGGTGGCATTTTGTGGATTTGGGCCAAAGCGATTATCACCAGGGGTACCTTTTAAAGCTAAATAGATGGCTAAAATAATAAAGCCAACAAATGGCGCAAGCAATAGCCATAATAAGGCAGCACTGTGATTGGAGTCATGTAAGCGTCTGGCGCTAATAGATAAGGTAGGTACAAAGGTAATCACAAAAAATAAAGTGCCTAAATTATTTAATATTTCTAGAATGAGGGGCATTCTAAAGCTGGGTTGATGGCTGGACGTAAGCATCTGTTGTAGCCATTGTTCGCTATTATTTGTGTTTAAGCTAATGTGCTCAATTAGCTGTGGCAGGTGTTGGATAGTATAAATAAATGGAATGACCCAGAAAAAAGTGGTGACAATCGTAATAATCAGTTGAAAAATCCAAAATGACTTCAAGCTAGTGCGACCGTTGAAGGTCACATAGTGGCGCATGGCAGCCCAAAAGTATGACATAAATAGTTGCCTTGTAAGTCAATAGATATAAGTACCATAAGCGATAGATGGTTTTGCCGTCAAGGGTTGATAAAATAAATATATCGTCATTTCAAATTAAAATTAATGCGTTGAAGTCGCTTCTTGGTAGCTTGATTATGTAGTAGGAATGACTATATAAGCATTGCAGTATTAAATATCTAGTATTATGATGTAATATAGCTCAAAGGAGAGATGCGATGGATTGCAAGAAAATATATATTGGCGCCGCTATATTGGTTACTGGATTATGCCTAACAGCATCAATAGATGCGCAGCATAGTTATTATATAGATGGCCAGATCGGCTTAGGTTTAAATACTTTAAAAACTAATAGTATTATTGCAGATCCTGATAATGTATTACCAGATACTCGTTTAGATACCAATGGCGGTGCCACAGCTTTTGCTGACTTTGGCTTGCGTGCTGGTATGATTCATCCAATAAAACAAAATTTATCGTTAGAAATGGGGCTAGGTTTGTATGCTAGTCGCCCACAAACGCTGACTGGTAAGACCCAAGTTATGGTGGGTGACCCTTGGGATGCCAGTTATAAATATCATGTTAACACTACTCGTTTAATGCTGGAAAGTCGTTTGTATTTTCGCACGACTTGTCGTTTGTCCTATTTTGGCGGAATTGGCTTAGGTGTTGGCCAGATCTATGCAAGTGCGTTAAGTTATACTGCAATAGATTCAGGCTTTGTAGCACCACAGGTCAGTTCGGTAACGCAAAATCGATCAGCTATTTCAGGTGTTCTTGGTGCGGATTATGTCTTGAATCAGCATTGGCATATAGAGGGTGCTGTATCTAAGTTATGGCTGGGTGCTAATAAGGTATATGTGAATATGGGTGCGCCAAAAGGCTTTTTGGTAACACAGGGGCATGTTGATCCTTGGAAATTATCTGTAGCTTTAAGTTATCGTTTCTAAAAAAATTAAAAATTACTTGCATGTTTAGGGAGAAGCAAATGAAGTTGGTATCAAAATATCTTATCGGGGCGTTGCTATTATTGCCAGTATGTAGTGTATTAGCTAAACCTATTTTATCAGTAACACGAAGCACAACGGTTGCTTTACCACAAACAATGCTAACGCATTTGCAGGGTATTGGGGATTATACAATCACCAATAATGCTAATAAAACACTAACCATTACGCCGTTTACAAATCCGAATGAAAACAATTATAGTGTACAACGTATTACTGCTTCTGGTTTGGATTCAGCTGTAGCTGTTTGCCCGCAAGGCGATAATTTCACTTTAGGTGCTAATGCTTCTTGTGTGGTGCGTATGCAAGTGAGTTCTCCAGTGGCGCAAAATATTGATGAGCACGATCTTTTTAAAGTATGTCCAACTGCTTCTGGTACTTATGGTTGTAGCGCACCTGATCCAAAAACACTTACTGCAGCCGATGATTTGCCAAGTAATGCACCGGTTTTAAAAGTGAATACGCCATTAGTGGCTTTTGCAAAAAATAAAATAACGGTAGTGACGATCACCAATACCGGAACAATTGCAGCCAATAATGTTAGTGCACATTTATCATTAGCGCTCCGTGAAAGTTTAGCAACAACAGCAAAAACCACGTGCCTATCTATTGCAGCTGGGGCAACTTGTACGTTGAACATGCCAATGGATGCTAATCTTGCAAAAACGCATATTTATCCTAGTTTAAGAATTCGTGGTAGTAATACAGCGTTAAATACAGTGGGTGCAAGTATACAAACCAATAATATTACGACAACACCAGTGCTTATAGCTAGGCCAGGTGCTTATAAACTATTTGTGAGTAATACCAGTGATAAAACCATTACGGGGTTATCTATCGATGATAGCATTCCCAATACCACTGGTTTAACGATTGATAAAAATGCAAGCAGCTGTGCTAGCAGTTTAGAATCAGGTGCATCCTGTGATTATGTCATTGTGGCCAGCTCAGTGGGTCATGTAGCGGGTAGCGGTACGGCAACCATTCATTATACTGCTGTGTCTCAGGCAAACAATAAGCGAGGTAAATTAATAAGCCAAGCGGGAATAATTGCTACTAATGTTGTGATTGTCAAGACATCAATAGCTATTAATCCAGATGATCAGTCGAACTCTCAAGATATTGTGGCAACGACCAGCTCTGGATCATTTGCCGTTAAAAATGTGGGGTTGTTTTCTGTAGTTGGCCTGAATGTTAGCTATTCACCTAGTGGCTATTTTTCATCGTTTGATACTTCGGGTTGTGCTTCTGGTATGGCGGCAGGTCATTCTTGTGTGGTTACCTATACTGTATCACCTGATCATGTTAATGATACAAGCTTAGCAACTATTACAGCTTCTGCTGATAATGCAAAGACGGTACCGCAAAGCTTTGGTAAAACTGGTTTGGTAGTGATGGGTGTTGATCAAGATGCGGATGCACAACATATGGGTTATAAGGCACTACTTGTAAAAAATATTACAAGCGATGATGTGAGTGTATCAAGTATTGTGGCGCCAAGTTCAGTATTAAGCGGTAATATCACAACTTGTAATGCCACTGGCAGTAACTGTCTACCACGCTTTGCGAGCACCTGTTATCCAAACCCTTATTCTAAAATGTTAAGCGCATACGATCCATCATCACCTGCAGACTCAACCTGTACCATTTGGTTTAAAGCAAATACAGCTAAGGGTTTGCAGCAAGATAGCAATGCTACGCAGTTAGTTTCTGTAACAACCCAATCTAGTTCTAAATCAACTGTTATATCTGCCTATGTTAAATTTACTTATGGTAATGATCTTTATGTGGGTGGCACACAAGGAAACGCTTTAAAAACAGATAGCAGTGTACCGGGTTATTTAGCTAAGTATGATGGCACCAATTGGTCGGATGTTTGGAAAGGCGATGCTAGTTCACGTTCACCGATATTGGCATTGAATTTTTTCCAAGGTGATCTCTATATTGGTGGTGGGTTTAATGCATTCGGCGGTGATGCTAGTGCCAATGGTATTGTACGCGATGCTGGCGCTGACGATGCTATGCAGCCTTTGGGCTCAGGTTTGGTGGTTGATGATGATAATAATGACGCGGTATTTGCCTTAGCCACACACTCCAATAATCTTTATGTTGGTGGTCAATTTAGTATTACCGCAGGCTCTGATAATCCAAATATTGCTAGCTGGGATGTAACAAAAACTAAGGATGAAGCTACTTGGAAAGCGTTGGCTAATTCTGTGAACGGTCCTATTTATGCGTTAGCAGTTTCAGGTACTGCGCTTTATGTTGGTGGTAATTTCGAACTTTTTGATACAGCCACTTATCCTTGGTACACCTTTAATAACCTGGCAACTACTTCGTTTTCAGATGCAACTACCAGCTGGAGTGGTATAGGTGGTGATGGAATGTGTGTTAATAATGGTTTTTGCAATGGTGTTGCTGATAGCAATGGTAAAGCTAGAGGTGCTGCTGTTTATGCTTTAACTATGCTAGGTAATCAGCTTTATATTGGCGGTCATTATAATGGCATATATTATAATAAGAGTGCCAAGTATAATATTAACAATATAGCATCATGTGATTTGAGTACAACAGCAGAAAAAGGCAGTTGCTCAAAACTATCAGACGGTTCGCAAACAGGTATTACTGGCACAGTGAATGCTTTGACTGTTGATGGTTCGGAGGATGACTTGTTATTTGTTGGTGGTTCTTTTTCTGGTACTGCTAATCAAAATGCGAATAATGCTATGGCATGGATACCTGGTTCTGCATCTTGGAAATCTTTAATGGGTGCTGATAATGCAAATGGCGTTAGCGGTGGCGATAATCCTGTAGTTCAAACTTTTGCATATTTGAAATCTCAGAATATATTTGTTGGTGGTAGTTTTACTCAAGCGGGTAATGTGGCAGCTGCTAATATTGCCAATTGGGATGCTAGTACGCCTGCCTGGAACAGCTTGAGTACAAGCCCAGACATTTCTGTGCATGCTATGCAGGTAGCGCCACATATTGATATGCAGGTTGTGAGCAGTCCATAGTTTTTTAGGTTCGTTGCTTCAAGACTTTTGTGCTACTCAAACTTTGACGCCCCGGAAATTTCGTAGAAATTATCTGGGGTCCACTTGTGCTAACACTTAATCCAGCAATCTTTATAAAACTTCAGCTCTTCAATCGAATCACGAATATCATTCAAAGCAATATGGGTGGATTCTTTTTTATGTTGCTTGGCAATCTCTGGCGCCCAGCGTTGGCAAAGCTGCTTAAGTGTCGAAACATCTAAATTGCGATAGTGAAAATAAGCGGCCAGTTGCGGCATGCTTTCCACTAAAAAACGGCGATCTTGGCAGATGCTATTGCCACACATCGGAGATTTGCCAGCAGGAACCCATTGCTTAAGAAAATTTAAAACCAATTGTTCGGCTTCTTGCTCATTAAAATCACTGGCTTTAACGCGTTCAACTAAGCCAGATTCGCCATGATGCTTAACATTCCAGGCATCCATTTTATTGAGTTCTTCTTGTGATTGCTTAACAGCAATAACTGGGCCTTCAGCTAAGATATTTAACTCAGAATCAGTGATAATGATTGCTATCTCAATGATTTTATGGGACTTAGGGTCAAGACCAGTCATTTCAAGGTCTATCCAAATAAGGTTTTTATCGTCAGTTTTTGTATTCATAACTATTAGGCAGCCTTTGTATATTGTTAATGACTGTCAATAATATAGGCATATGTCCTACAGACGAGAGATAGCCATTTATTGTACAGTAGCTGTTACCAGATGAGAAAAAACAAACTAGTTAACAGGATCGATGAAATGATAGCACAATTACCAGAAAATCTTAAAGAAAAGGCGGTTGAGCTTATCCGCGCCGGTCGTTTTACAGATGCTAAAGACTTGCATGACGAGTGGATTACTGAGAACGATGAGTCTATCGAATATACTGTATAATAATCAAATCAATTTCTTCAAAGTTAATAATATTTTTATCATAGGCTAAGCCGTCATTTTGTATTGTTAAAATGACGGCTTAATCACATATTTTAGCTCTTATTTGATGGCGCCACTCATGTATGGAAAAAAGCCGCTCGTGCCATGTAACGTAATCTGATTATCTGACAGATTAATTGCTGACGCTGGTGCTGCACCTAATTCTTTGCCTAACGGGCTTTGAAAATGATTAGAATCAGTAATGGTTCCATCAACTTGTGCTGAGTCTGCGTAACAAGTGGTTACTTGAATGGTATCTGTCTCATGACCAGTTGTAAGGGGGCAACCTGGATACTTAGCATAGGCAGTAATATTTAAACCTGTGCCATTTTTTGTTATGTGTAAATCAGCTTTACCAGAGCAAAAATTATGTTTGTAAGTAATACCTGTGATGTTAGAAGGAAGGTTTAATTTCTTCATACAGTCAGTAGGTGTTAATGCCATAGCAGTAGTTGTTAATGCTGCTAATGTCGTGGTTAATAATAAAGTTTTAGTTAAATGTTTCATATAAATTGCCTTAAAAAGATTTTGTTAAATAAGTGTGCCTATCATAGTGGTTTAATATTAAGTAATTCTTAGTTGTGTTGTCATGTTAGGTAAAAGAGAAGTTAGGCAGGTGGGTTGTTTGAGAAAGTGTACGGCATGTACAGTAATTACCAATATTATGCTTGGTTCGCTTTTTTATGCATAATCTCTTATAATGGTTTTATCCTTTTATGTTTGTATATATGTTAATAACTATCTAATAAGAGAGATTACTATGAAAAATATAATAAAAACTATTGCATTAACAGCAGCGTTATCTTTAGTGGCGTCAGCATCTTTTGCAGCTGCTCCTTGGAGTCACAAGCAGCAACAGCGCCATCATCAAGTGCGCAAGTTAAATCATAAAATTGCAAATCAAGAGCGAAGAGCTTCGCGTGCTTTTTGGAATGGTAATGTGAATGGCGCGTTTAGACACGCTGCTAAAGCTAGCAATATGGCTAACCATAAACAGCATGTTCAGCATCAGATTCATCGCTCTAACCATCGTTGGGAGCGTAGTCATGTGCATTGCCATCACTGGTATTGCTAAAGATTGAAATCTAAATTTATGGGGCAATATCTTTGTTAAAACCTCACTCAAAATCCTCATTTATGATATATAAACTGCGGTTTTTCTTTCGGTTTTGCCTTGATCTTGTCTCCCTAAATTGAGATTTCAGTGCTGGTAATTAATTTATTACTAGTCTTAAATATAAAAAAGCCATGGAGTTTTTAAGGGTTCCATGGCTTTTTTATATTATTCGGTATAATACTATTATGCTGATTTAACTAATTCTTCAGTTAAACCTAAGCGTTGTAAATCGCTGATTGATACCACAGCAACTAAAGGGCGACCACGTCGTGTTAATACGATTCGTTTGTTGCCATAAGCAGCTTGGTTAATAAGTTCTGAAAAGTTTTCACGAGCTTCTACAGTTGTCATTTTATTCATAAAGTTCTCACTTGGTTAGTTATATATAATCGTTACAGTACGCATTGTGCGTTATTTAACCACAGCTGTCAAGTACAATCTTATAGAAATGTACATTAGGGGTTGCTTATAAGATGTGTCTGAAAAAAACAGATAGATATGAGATGTGTCAATAACTTAACTGGATAGTAATTTTAGTATCCATCATGATTAATCCATCACCCTGTATGGTTAAGGCAGCATTAGGCTGTTTTAAGCGGTTACGAGAGCTGTCATTATCTGAAAATAATAGGTGAGTATGGTTTAAGTTCCAGGTGAGGCCTTGCGAGCTAGCTATGCAGTTAGGCAAGCCAAAAACAGAAAGAGATCGGTTGATTTGGCCTTGTAATAGAATGGTTTTATTATAGATATATTGGATTGATTCAATGCCACTAGAGGGGTATTGGTCGTTCGTTTCTTCAATCGCGTGTAACATTAACAATGAACGGTTTGGGTTATAAAGGCGTTTGAGTAGCCTTAAATTATGTAGCGTATGACTCATGGCATTGCCTAAAGCATTAAATATTATAATCTCAGTGGCGCCTTGTTTATCCGCATATTCAATAGCTTTGTGAAGATCTGTTTTGTTTTGATCCGGTGTGTGCACAAACCGGGGTGAGTGTGTTGGATGCTGTGTTGAATCAAAATCACCTAAAATCGTATCAATAGTCACACCCCAAGTTTTTACATAATCATAGGCGCCATCACAAGCAATAATATTCAGATCTTTTAAATAGCTAAGCATCCATGCTTGATCTGTTTGGTTTGCATTGGCGATGATCGCCCATTTGTTTTGATTGGTCATGTGATTGTTAAAGGTGGGTTGCGTTTCATACTATAATACCACTGAATTAATAGAGCTGCATGTAAAATAATAGCAATGGGCGCGCCATATAAACTCGAAGGCCCCCAGTGAAAACACCAAGCAGAAATGCTATCGCATAGTGCTGTAAAAATACCTAATGCTAAAAAAGTAGGGCTAATGGCGTCAGCACGCTTGATTTGCTTGTTTTTAATAAATTGTGGAATGCAATAACAGCAATAACAGATGCGCTCAACCCATCCCATCCAAACAAATAAAAACATCCAGTGCTGTGGGTGTGAAAGTGTAGGTATCAAAAATAAAAACATAATAGCTATTAGGATTGACAAAGCAATTAGTTTGAGTAGGGCATATTTAAAATATTTTCGATAATAAAATAATTGGATATGTTGCGCAAAAACAAGTGTAAACATTAACAATGTTACAAAACGATATTGCCATTGGTGGATGCGACCAAAACCATAATAAAAATCAGCCGTCGAGGCAATTAATATTAAAGTATGAAATCCCAGGCTCATATCGCTTAATCGCTTATAACGAATGTTGCGAATAAATTGGGGAACGTATAAAAACAAATAAAGAAAAAAAGAAATATTAAGGCTTATTTCGCCGATAGTATGGGTTTGCATGACAGCTTCCTCCGTAGGTATTAGCCCATTCAGGTTCAAAGCGTTGGGATTCTTGGTTTATATTTATATTGTCATTCCGGAAAGGCGAAGCCTTATCCGGGGCTTGGTTAAATAATCTGCTTAACCAATTAGATCCCGGATTGCTACGCGTCCGGGATGACAGTTTCAATAGAAATCCTTAGTCCCTCTCAGCCGCTTAGGCGGCACCACTGTGTCGAGGTTGCATTATTGATTTTTCATAGGGGATTGTCAACAAGCTAAATGATCTCTGTAAAAGGTTATCGGTTACGTGGGTGATTCATGCTGGCATGTTTGGAGTGGTGTTATAAAGATGCGGGTTACGCTGTGCGTACATGAGTAATCAATTTATTTCTTAAAAACAATAGCCTATCTGTACTTTAATAACCAGCACAACTATGGGTCAAAATTAGTGCAATGTAAAGGAGGTTTTGGTATAATTGCGCCCTAAAAAGATATATTTATAAAGTGGGTTCTTATGAAAAAACAAGAGAGAGCAAAGCTGGCACAAGAAAAGCAGCTTAATCTAATAAAAGCTAAGGTGCAGGTTAGTGAACAGTTAGTGCATAGCTTAGTCAAAAGATTGGTTTTTCCTGTTGCTGCTGGCTTAACGGCTGTTCCTTATGAATTTGTTAGCCAGTTGGTGAGGGATTTGCTTATTGCATTTGGTGCTCCACGTAGCGATTTCTTTTTTACAGATATTAAAGATAGTCACTTTAACCAAAGCAGGGCAATACAATATTTAATGACTTTTTGTATTTTACTTACTTTGTATTATGCAGTGGATAGTGTAGCTAATTGGTATTTTTTAGAAGATTATAATCAATTAAGAAATAAGCACATAGATTCGATTGAAAAGTTTCCTGGTTTGTCAAATCAAATATCTGAAAATAAGAAATATCAAAAAGATTTAAGGCGAATTTGTAATGGAACGTCAAGTAAGATAAAACAATCAATGGGCGCTACACTTATTGGCTTATTAACATCACTGCTGCTAGTGTATATGCTCTTGCCAAATGACAAAAAATTAAGACCTGGTCATCTACTTTACAAGATGGGTGATATTATATTTGCAGCAATCATTTTTTGCAGTATAGCTTCAGCTAGTAGTATATGGACTTATGGGGCAGAATACATCAATAATTATCGCCGAAATAATGCATTAAACGTAGCAACTAAACAGCTGGGTTTAGATAGAACTGGTTTAATAGTTAAAAGCTCTGAAGAAGAGCATCTTTTCATAATTGAACCTAATAACAAAAATCATCGTATAGTTCCTAAATTACGAGAAGTTCTGGAAGGCTTGTTCAAGGCATGCAAGCTAATGATACATACGAAAAATTCAACGCGAATGATTATAAGTATTCCGCGTGAGGCAAAGGTAGCAAAACTAAAGAAAACGATTGAAGAAATATTAGAGAAATTGGATTTTATTAATAACTGTGAACAACTTATTTTAAAATATAATAGAAATAGAAAGAGCCCAATTATTATTGAAAACATATTTAATATTAATGATGGCTACTACCCAAGCTTATCTATCAATCTTAAGAAAAGTGCTACTCATGATGCAACTGTTTTTTTACGACACTTGCGTAATGAACATTCCATTAAAATGCACCATAATGAACCTTTTGAGCTTAATAATATAAATGAATTAGAAAAAATTCTTTTTATGGCAAGTCAAGAGAGGGCTTCTTTCGATTTAAATTATCAAAGAATTGATAAGATTGGTGTCACTAAGCGACAAACTTTAGGGAAAAAGGACAAGGTAGAAAAGCCCAAGGTCTGTTTGTTTAATGCTCCAGAAAATATTCTAAGCAAGTTTTGTTGTTTGGATCAAGGTGAAAGCATAAGCTATATAAATACTAAAGGAGTAGAAAGTAATTGGACTAATACGAGTGAAGAGTCTTGCTATGTGTTTTGTATGCAAACGCCACATAACAAGCATCGATTATTTATTATTAGTGAATCTGATTTTACTTCTAGCATAGATTATTTAGGTATAGTTGATGATTCATCAAAACCACAAGACTCTCTGTTTGAACGGTTAAGTAGGGATGCTTCTCCAATGGCTGCCGGAACGCATGGTAGTCATTTTCAGCAATGGCGCAAATCAACCAATAAAGGTTGTCGATCAATTAAGCTTAGGTCTTATGGTGCTGATTCATCTGGAAATCGCATGATATTTGAAGAAGGAGCTGCTAAAAATGAGATGTATTTTTATCATGCAGTGAAAAATCATGATGAAAAAAAATGTTTGCATAGTAGTCATTGGAATGGCCAATCAGCGAGTTTGAATAATTTTACAACCCGGTAGCTGTAAGGCTTTCCGGGTTTTTTATTTAAGAGAGGTGCGTTGCATGCTCAGCTTTTTTAATCAGTGAATAAACAACAGGAATAATCACTAAAGAAAAAAGTGTTCCAATTAATAAGCCACCGATAATCACTATCGCTAAGTTTTGCCTGGAAACATAGATTATTTTATCGCTAAGCAATAATGGTAAAGCACCCATGACCATAGCAAGTGTTGTCATCATAATAGGGCGGAAGCGGTGCTTGGTCGCTTGCAAAGTTGCTTCTATAACTGTTTTGCCTTTGAGGAGCTCATCATTTGCGAACCTTATGATTAAGATACCATGTTTAGTAATTAAGCCAATCAAGGTAATTAAACCTAAGGCGCTATAAACATTGATGCTGCCGTTGATAAAATAAAGAGATAAAGCGCCACCAATGACTGTACAAGGGACAGTAAGTAAAATAATAAATGGATCCACTAAGTTTTTAAATAGAATGGTTAATAAGAAATAAATACAAGCTAAGCCTAGCAATGCAATTAAAATAGTTTGTGAGCTACCTTGTAAATAAACTTTAGCGCTATCAATATAATAAATTTCCATGCTGGGCGTGATTTGTTTAGCTGCATTATTGATGATTTTAATGGCATCGCCTGTAGCAAAACCTGGGTTTAGATTTAAATCAATTTGCACGGATGCTTGGCCATTAAACGTTTGAATCACTACGGGTTCAGCAATTAACGACATAGAGACAAATTCTGTTAGTGGGTAGTCTTTATTGGTTAATTGGCTGTGGATAGTTAGTTTGTCAATTGAACGTGGGTTGTTTCTATCTTTGTTATCAATAGAAACGCGTACTGGAACAGTTAAGCCAGTAATACTAAAATCGTTATGCAGGCGATAACCACCATAATAAGTGGATAATAATTGGGTGATGTCACTCCTAGAAATACCAACGCTTAAGGCTTTTTCTTCATTGATTTTAAAGGAAAGTTGTTTTTTGGCTGGCAGGATATCGGCTTCAGCAGAAGAGAATGCGTCAGATTTTTTTAAGGTATCAGCTAGCTTAGTTGCAAGCATATTAATATGCTTAACTGAACCTGAACCATAGAAAATAAAGCTAACATCGGCATTGCCGCGATAATTAAAAAAGTCTTTCATGCGTGCATGTGCATGGGTAATGTGATTCTTTTTAATGTAAGCATTAATGCTATCAGCGATATTGCCAATTTGTTTTAAATATTGATCTTTGTATTGAATTTGAATAGAGCCAGTTAATAATTGGGTGCTAGTGAAGCGGTTAGGGGCGATGCTTTCAGAATAAAATTTAGCTTTTGGATCTTTGTAAAATTGCTTAAACAATGCCATTTTCTTTTGAATGCTTTTAATGGTGTCTGTAGGTGTGGTTGTGATTTGTATCTCTAGGCTGCCATCTGGGTCGTGCGGGAAAATCATCATTGGAATTTTTAAAGCAAAGAAACCGCCAATGCCTAACAGCACTACAATAAATAATAAAGCAGTTTTGGAATAAGTTAATAATACTTTTAATACTGCATGGTAAGCATTAATAATTTTTGATAAAACATGATGAAACCATTTTTGATAACGGTTTTCTTTCTCGTCTGTGATTAAAGCATAGGAGACTACTGGCGTTACTGTTAAAGCAACAATACCAGAGATAAACACAGCTGCGGCTAAGGTAACCGCAAAAGGCTTAATTAAACCAATGACATTGGAATGAATAAAGGTTAGAGGCAAATAAACAGCTAGCAAAGTTAGGGTGATGCCTATGATGGTTGAAGCTATGCTGTTGGTGCCTTCAATCACTGCATCATATTTTTTATAACCCATTTCAATATAACGAGTAATGTTTTCGACGACCACAATGGCATCATCCACCACTAAGCCAACGGCAATCACTAAAGCCAGTAACGTTAAAATATTGATCGTATCGCCAACAGCATACAGAAAAATAATAGACCCTAGTAGGCATATCGGTATGGTTGTGAGGGATATAAGTGTAGTGCGCAAGCGCCCCAAAAAGATAAAGGCAACAAGAACAACTAAAATACAAGCGATAAAGATCGTGAGCGCCACTTCTTTAATGGAGTTCATGACAACAGTAGACATATCAAATACAGGTGTAATTTTTAAATCGCCTGGCAAGTTATCTTTTATGCTATTTATAAAGCCTAATGTGGTTTTTGAAACGGTAATAGGATTGCCATCACTACGTGTATTTAAAGAAATGCCGGCATCTTGTTGGCCATTAAAGCTGCTAAAAGGCTGTGAAGCGCTGGGTGTAGGTATAAAGGAAATTGTCGCTATGTTTTGCAAATAGATAGGCGATCCACTGAAGTAATTGGGTGTGTTGCTAGCACTGCTGCTTTTTGGATAGGTGTAATCAACTAGCATATGCCTAAAATTATAAAGTGAGCTTATATTGTTTTGTAAATTTAAAGGGTAGTCTTGTTGCTTTATAAATAAATCGCCTAGTGGATTAAACTGCGTATTATTATTGATGGTGCTGGCAACAGTTACTGGATCTAAATTGTATTGCGCCATTTGGATTGGGTTTAAAGCAATGGATACTTCTGGGTTATCGCTGCTTGAAAATATAGTTACACCAGGAATGGCGCTAAATTTAGGATACAATACTGATTGGACAAAATTATTGAGATCAAAAACACTCATTGTTTTTGAGGTGACTTCAAAATCAATTAAACCAGACATGCCGCCACCAACTAACAATACGCTTGGTGATGGAATAGAGCTTGGTAAATTGGCAGAAGAAACAATTTGCATAACTTGCATTTCAGTTTGGGTCATGACTAAAGCTGATAAGCCGTCGTTGGGCGTTAGTTCAATGCGTGCTTGCCCAGCTTGTGCAGTAGATTGGATGTTTTCAATATGATCGACAGTTTGTAATTGTGGAATTAATTGTTTAAGTATCTGTTGTGAGATGGTCTGTGCATTGGCACCAGGGTAAGCTATGCTCACTAAAATAGTATTTGTCGGGTTGCTGGTAAAGGGGACTAATGGTGCTTTATAAATGGAAAATAGCCCAGCTAAACAAACAGCAATAGCACCAATATAAACCAGTAATTTATTTTTTAAGCATGCTTTAAACCAATTCATTATTTTGTAACCTCAACTTTTTGCCCAGCTGAATAAATAGATGGATTGCTAATGATTTTGTCGCCAGCTTTTAATCCAGATGTAATGGTAATGAGTCCATCTTTGGTTACAAAACCAGGGGTAAAATAATCATTAACAACTTTATTGTTTTTCACGCTTAATAAAAAATAACCCTTTGAATCTGTTTGTACGAGTGTTTGTGAAGCCGCTAATATTTGCTGATGCGGATTAATAGTTTGGACGATTTGTCCAAATTGGTTCGCGGTTAAATGGCCTTGCTTGGTGACATCAGCTCTTATGCTAATACCTTGGTTATTTGGATTTAAAATAGGGGATACATAGCTGACTGTCCCATGATATGTTTGTCCTTGATTATTGGTGAAGCTTACCAGTTGGCCTATTTTCGCTTTGCGTGCCCATTGACTTGGCAGGTGGTAAGAAAATTGAAATAAGCCTTTATGGCTAATAGTGGCTAAGTCATCATTGGCGGCAACTAAGTCACCCGCTGCTAAATCAGTATCAGAAATAATGCCTGAAACACCTGCGCGAATATGGCTTTGATTATAAAACTCTTTGTATTGTGCTAAATATTGTTGATAGGTGTTTTTAAGTGTTAATAAAGTTTGTTTGGCAACAGCACCAGGCGTTTGTTTGTTTACACTTAGGTTGCGCTCATAATTAGCCTTAGCGGTCTCTAGCTGTGGTTTTAAATAATTGAGTTGCTGCGTAACATCAGAGGATTGAAGCACAAATAATAATTGCCCTTTTTTAACCTTCTGCCCAGCATGAAAGTGAATGGCCTGGATGGTACCACCTGTTGCGGCTCGTACAGTGATGGAATTGGGTGACAGCGTATAACCAAACGTGCTTACAACCAGTGGAATATCATGTTTTTTTAAAGCTATTAATGTTGCCGGTGGTGTGGGTGGGCGTTGAGGGTGTTGATTGGTGGATGGTTGGTGTTTATAAAAATAATAAGCCACAGCTAAAACGATCACAGCGACAATAATGATTGATACGCCGACTTTACCTTTGGTTGCCATAAGCACTCCTGCAACGCGCCCTCTTCAAAGCGCCATAAAGTTAAGGGATATAAGCCTTTAGTGTAGCATATGGCTCAAATATTGAAAATATATATAAAAAGCTTATTGTTATGGGCTATACTCATTATTGAACAGACAAGGAGGCTTGGCGTGATGCCAGCATCAGTAAAAGCAACTTTAGTATTATTCCTTATTGCTATACTTTGGGGGCTAACCTTTCCCTTTATCGCTATGAGTATAAAGTATTTATCACCTGGTGTTTTTGTGGTGTGCCGTTTAAGTCTTGCCACATTAATATTTTTACCATTGGTGATTAAAGAGCGAAAAGGTATTTCTTGGGAATTAATGAAACCAGTTTTAGTGCTAGGTTTATTTCAGGGGTTGTGTTTATTGTTTCAAACGATAAGTTTAGAAACAGTGCCTACTGCTAACGCTGCTTTTTTAGCAGCTTCTAGCGTAGTGATGGTGCCATTTTTGGCGCCGTTTTTTAAATTGCCCAAACCCAAAGGGCGTGATTATTTAGCTGCTTTTATTAGTGCGGTAGCTATTGCTATTTTAACAGGCTTTACCTTGTCGTTTGCGATGGGTGATTTATGGGCCTTGGGTGCGGCTGTGGCTTATGCGCTGGTCATTAATATGTTGCATAAAATTACCCAGAAACACTCTAATACTCTGCTTATTACTAGCGTGCAAATGATCGGCGCCATTCCATTGCCATTTATTTTTGCTATGACAGATTGGCATGTCGTAAGCTGGTCTTGGACGGCGATTGCTGGCATTGCTTATTGTGCGGTGATAGCGACCTGTCTAGTCTTTTATTTGCAAACACAGTATCAACGCCATGTTTGTGTAACTAGAGCGGCTTTGATTTATGCCTTTGAGCCTTTATTTGCTACTATTTTAGCAGTATGGATTCAGCATCAGCCAATTACATGGCCTATTATGATCGGTGGTAGTTTGTTGTTGGGTGGTTTTGTAATCTCATCAACACGTGGTGAGTCTATGCCCGCCCAAGCGTCATAGGCGGTTTGATAGTGCTAGTGCCTATTTTTAGCAGCTTTAGAAAGAATGTTATAAGTGCGTTCTGAAATAATACCTTCATCAAATTTTTCTTGAATATCAGTCTGCATTGGTTGGCCGTATTTATTCAAAAGCTTCCTGGTTTCAGCAGTAATATTATCTAAGTTACAATTGATGAGTTGATCGCGAATAGTTTCATCAAAGATTAAATATTCACGCAATGGCACACGTTTGCCATCAACGGTTGGCGCTAATTGTTGCCATACAATCACACGCATGGTTTCAATGATATCAATCGCACGACCTGTGCGCTCATTGGCAGGAAAGCTACCCACTAAACGACGAACGGTTTCAGCTACACCATTACTATGCAAGGTGGTATAAACCGGATGACCAGTTAACGCTGCTTCTAATACAGCAGCAATGGTTTCAGGGTCGCGTGATTCACCTACTAATATTAGACGCGGCACACGACGCAACGCATTACGTACACCAGCAGCAAAAGAGGGTAAGTGCCTTGGAATTTCAGATTGACTCACAACAGAGCTTGGCATGTTGACTTCATCAAAAACAAATTCAACCGGTGCTTCATAAGTTAAAATTTTACGATGGCTCTCTGGGTTTTCAGCAATCATACGAATAATGGATGCTAATAAAGTACTTTTACCAGAACCGGTGGCACCAGTCACATAAACAACACCATCATGAGGTGAAATAGCATCAACAATTTTTTGCGGCAAATCTAGCGTATCTATATGTGGCGGCGTTGAGGGAATGGTTCGTAAAGTAATTTGAATGCCGTCATGACCATTCACAAAACAGCCTGTGCCATTCACACGATGACGAAAGCGTTCGTTCCGAGTAGGGCGGATTTCATAGTGTGTATCGACATCTACACCGCTCATAATTTGCGTTGTTCCATTCGGGCCATAAAGCTCATTAAGCAATTCACCGACCTCGGTATTGGTTAGTTTGCGGCGTGTTAATTGATAAAGCCGACCATAGATTTCGGCAATCACAGGTTCGCCAGATTGAATGGTGACATCGGATGCATTTAAACGGTTAGCATGGATTAACAAATCTTCCATTTGATGCGGCTCAAAACGAGCCGGCTCGTTAGGGTATAGATATTGCAAATCTGGTTTTGCTGGTGCATCTGCCATCGGTCCAATCCTTACTTATGAAGCTTTCGTGCCTTGAGTAATCACAGGTTGCCAATTGCTTGGTGATTCTAACTGTGAATGTGATGTAATACGCAACACACGATCGCCAATACGTAAATGATGTGTATCGCCAGTAATGCCCAAGTCGGCTTGAGAAACAAATGGTGCGCTGACCACGTGCATAGATAATAATTTACGATATAGAATCATGCCTTCATAGTCTTGCTTAAGTTGATTAAGATTTTTGGCAAAGATAGTATTCGCCTGAATTAAGCCTTCTTTCCAGCCTTGTTTGAAAAATTGATTCCAATAGTGCGCCTCAATAGCATTTCTTGGTAATAAATTACTTGCTGGCGCTTTTGGTTTGCTAAATGTCATCCATAAATAATCACGCCAAGTCGGTGGCACAGTCACAAATTTAGCTGGTTTTAAAATAGAATAAGTATGGTCAGCAGCGCGGATTGTATCGTTGTCGGTTACATTTAAGCTGTTGCTGGTTTGTGCGAGCACAGGAGGCAAAACGCTATGTTTCAATAATAACTGCTGAAAATTAAAAACTTGGTCAAGCAGTTCGCTTTGTTTGGTTAAGGATTCGTTGATGTGTTCTGAGCGCCAAGCCAAGCCACCTTGGGTGCCTAGCTGTGCAGCTGTCGTACGTAACGATTCTTTGCGCATTGCATTAAGCTGTGAAGCTTCAGATGCTTGTTGCAAGCTTTGTGTAGATACGAAGCCAACATCTAATGGGGGCATATCCTTTCTAGGGGCGCTGCTGCAGCCGCTTATTATTGAAAAGCTAAAGCAAGTTGCAGCTAGTAAACTTAGTTGAATTGATTTGTTCTGCCAGAATCGTTTCATGAGGCCTCAGTCCTTACATTTAAGTTATTCATTTAGGCGCAATGGATGCGCGCATATTCATCTACTATAATATAGAGATTCGTTGAAGTATATACCTTGTGCAAGATATATTTTTCAGGTTTAACCATGAAAACATAAATGTATTAGAGAAACTATTGACAGCCTATGTCAAACTTTGCTTCAATGGAACTAATTATCTTTACCTCCATGGCGGGATTTATGAAGCGAATAGCTCAATTAGCAACAGTTGCCTGTTTGGCAGCATTAGGTTTAACAGCATGCGGACCATCAAATCATAATTACATGCTATTAAAGTATGTCACCACAGATAGTGCACCTGTGCAAGCTGTGGATAAAAATGCACAAGCACAAATCGCTTCCGCAGCTTCGTCTGTAAGTCAAAACATTCAAAATCTAAATGAAATGTCTTTGGCAACGCATAAGCATGTACAAATGCCAACGCCAGTTAATGCCGCGCATGTCGGTATGGCGCAAGTGGTGTCTGTTTCATGGCATGGACCTGTTCAGCCATTATTAAAGCAGGTGGCCCAAGGTTCACATTATAAGCTAAGAGTATTGGGCACTGCGCCATCTATTCCTTTGTTGGTGAATGTTAATGCTGAAAATAAAACTTTAGCTGATGTATTAAGAGATGCGACTTTCCAAGTAGCAAAAGAAGCTACTGTTAAGTTATATCCAAAACAACGCATTATTGAGTTGCGTTACCATATCTAAGTGAGGCGTGCATGGCTGTAGAATCGACTGCGCACTGGCGTGATAGTGCAAGATCAGTAAAGTTCTTTATGCTAGAAAGTGAAGCTGTGTTTCCTTTTGTGATTTTATTGTTTCACTGGTCGTTTCTAACCTTAGGCATAGCTATAGTGGCAACCATTTTTTTCAGTGTGCTCATTCGTTATGGTATGAATATTCCCGTTTTTTTTCGTGCTTTGCGTAGTTTTATAGCAGGTAAGCGTAAATTTGCACATCCTTGGTGGTCTAACTAATGAATACAATTTCAGAAAAAATGGTTGCGATTGGCAAAACATTAGGCGTTAGCTTTTCTTTTAAAGACCAGCCCATCGCTTACGAACAAGTTTTTGCTGATACGGGTTTGTTGCCTGGTTTGGCCAAGCGTGGCGATGATTTATGTTCGCTATGTTTTGGGTATAATCTAGGCACAAGTTATGAAGATGAGCAAGATGCTTTGTTGGGTAGTAAAGTGACATTCGATGAGTTCACGCCAGATATTATGCGTTTATTATGTCTGACTGATTCGCTGCATGAAATTATTCGTATGTCACCGTCATCAGGTATGATATCTCTTGATGAGCTTATGTACGACTAACTGACAAAAAAGTTGTCATCCAGCACGCTGAAGGCGAGCCGCGACCTGGTTAATTAGGCAGATGTTTAATAAAATTCCAGCTGTTACATTGTTTCTCAGATGCGAAAAAATTTCTTCAATAATAAATACACATAGTGACATACCACTATCAGCTTGATCTAAAAGAGTTGTATTGCCAGTTTGTAAGCAATATCTCACATAATATATCATATGTAACTATATGATATAATTAAATAAAATAGATATTTTAAATTTAAAAAATCAACCTGTGCTCAGATATCTTCCATAAGGCACATGGTCAAAGTCTTAAGCGTCTCTTAAGGTTCGTCTCCTATAATAGAAGACATATTAACAAGGCAGTGCAAAATAGTTTGCACGCGACAGAGGAAAGAAGATGGCAATAGCACAAAGAAGTACACAAGAAGCAGCTCAAAAGCTTAGTCGTGTTGGTACTTTTGCAAGAACAAGTATAGATAGTTCGGCTAATAAAGCGCAAGCAGTGCGTGAAACTATTTTGGCTCGTGATGGTATATTAGGCATGGGTGATGAAATGCGCGCATTTGCAGCACAAGCTAATAATACACCTTTAGTAGCAGCTTAATTACAAAAATTGATAACCTAATTTGAAAAACCACTTCGGTGGTTTTTTTTATGCCTAACTATCAAGATCTATTGCATATAAGCATAGAACAAGCATAGAATAAGGTAGCTAAAAAAGTCTTGCCCATGGAGTTCCATTATGCTCGATAAAGAGCGCATGAAAAAAGAAATTATGGATCTTGTGCAATCCGAAAAAAATAATTTTGAAAAGCGATTGCAGCTCTATAAAAACCTGGAGAATGCCACTGATGGAGATTATGCTGATCTTAATGCCGATTGGATTGCTTCCTTAGAGCGAATCAAAACCTGCTATGAAAAAAATAACGGTCAAGATTCTTTGTTTTTACGAAATACGGTCACGCCACTGTTAAGGTTATTAGAAGAGGCAAAATCCAATCAAAATATGACTATAGAATCAAGCGCTAACCCACTTGAATTTAAACCAAAAGATCTCCAGCCTAATCAGAAGCGTGTTTATGTTGTGCTTTATCAAGCAGATGGTGGTGATATGAGTAAGTGGGTGGTGCAGTTACTTTCTATGCCTAAGTTGTTAGCAACACGTCCTGTTTATCTTGATGAAGATGATGCAAGGCAGGCTTGTAAATCCGGTAACGATGCAATGACCAAAGGTTACATTTCATTAATTGTAGATAATGATTCAATTATGCAAGATGAATTTGCTTTGCGCCGTAAGGATGCTGCAGATAAACAGCTTGTGTTATTAAAAGATAATGCTATTGAAAATGGCGGTGAGATTGAATATTTGGTATTAGGTCGTGAGCGATATCGCTGGCTATCAAATCAGCTACTACCTATGTTTGCATAAAAGTAAAATTCGTATGAAATACATTAGTGCATTTATTTCAAACACTTGCTACAATGAAAAGTGTGCTTTCACAGGGAAGCTTACTTAATCGATTTTAAGTTGAAGGATTATGCGCGGCGGCGGACAACAATCAGATCAATCTAGTAATTTATTATGGGGTATTGTCCTAGCTATCATCTTAGTTTTTTTGGCATGGTGGGTGTGGCACGCAGCACTGGTCAGGTACATTTTTTATGTGAGGCGTGTTGAGTATGTTGCAGCAGTTGGTTTCCAAGATGCCTACCTTTATTTAGTTAAATACCTTCATTTTCCCAAACCGCATATGGCACAAACCTTAGAAGGCTGGGAGTATTTTATGCAAACTACTCTGCCAGGTAAGGTTACTGTCGAACAGCTTGGATTACTAAGTCACGATATTGGTGTTTGGTTTGTAGTACCTACAGCGATTGTGCTTTTATCTATGGCTTATTATCTTTACTTTTGTGATGCCATGAGTCGCTTTACAAAAGAGCATTCCATGAAATCTTTGCAAAGTTGTGCTGTGAAAGAGTGGCCGCAAATCACCCCTGTGACTCAAGAAGATTTAATTAAAGCTCCTTTGGATAAAGGCCCTTGGGCGATGGCACAATTACCAATTGTTTTTGCAAAAAAATATGGGTTTGTCCATATTGGTAAAAACAAAGAGGGTCATAAGAAATGGGAAATTGATCGTGTTAAAGCGCATCGTCAATTTGTATTGCAAGTCGGTGGGTTATATAAAGGTGTTGAGGCATTACCTATTCATCTTAAAGCAGTAGCCGTTATTTTAATTTTACGCGCCAACCATAAGCGCCCAGAATCTAATAAAGTGATATATCAAATTGCCTCATCGGCTAATGGTGGTCAATTAGATTTTGCAGGGATTGAAGCAAAACTACAGTCCTTAAAAAATGAATCTATTGTCAAATTCTTAGATAGCAAGCATGCTTATGTGTCTACTTGGATGGCAACCTTATTAGAGTTGGCTCGTACTGAAGGCGTTATGGCTACGGCAGAAATTTTATGGTTAAAACCTTTGGATCGACGTATGTGGTATGTGTTAAATACAGTTGGCCGTCAAGTACCATTTGTAGAAGCAGCTGGCCCATTTGCCCATTGGTTAGCAGAGAAAAAATTAAATCGACCATTGCGTATTCCAATGGTTGATTCCGCGGTCGATGCTTTGCAACTAGCATTAGACGATGTGCTTTATTTAGAGGAAACAGATCAGTGGCGTTTCAAAGAGGGTTAGACGAAAAGCATGAACGTGCCCAGGAGAATATCCTTCGTGATGTTCGGCCTTTGGGTATGCGCGTCCATGATCTTCTAAGAAAGCCTCGTGGGGTTGCTGCTATACTTGCATTTTTAGTTATTGTTAGCGCTGTTTTACCACAATTTTGTGATGTATTTTTTATTGTCGGTGTTTTTTTGTTTTTCTATTGTTTTTTACAAAAGCGCAAATTACCGTTTAGAATGCCCCAATTTTCTCATCTAAAAGACTACAATGATCTATATCCCAATAGTAAAAAACCAAGACAAGCTCAAGGCATTTATTTTTTTGGTAATGATCGCAAATCAAATGAAGAGTTATGGTTTGGTAATGATGATATGCGTACCCACGCATTGATTTTTGGGTCTACCGGTTCTGGTAAAACAGAGGCGATGGTATCTATTGCTTACAATGCATTACTACAAGCCAGTGGTTTTATTTATATCGATGGTAAAGGTGATAACTCATTATTCGCTAAAGTATTTTCTATGGTGCGCTCAATGGGTCGTGAAGATGATATTTTACTTATCAACTTTATGACAGGTGCGCGAGATGTTTTTGGCCCGCAAGAAACACGTTTATCAAATACGATGAATCCTTTTGCCATGGGTTCTTCTAGTATGTTAGCCAACTTAGTTGTTAGCTTAATGGGCCAAGCCGCAGGTTCATCAGATGGTGATATGTGGAAAGGTCGTGCAATTGGTTTTGTTGAAGCGCTAATGCGTGTTTTAACGGCCATGCGTGATGCGGGCCATATATTATTAGATGCCAATACTGTGCGTAATTATTTCCATTTAAATCGCTTAGAAACTTTAGTGTTAGATAAATTATTTATTCGTGATGGTGATGATCCTATTAATGTGGCTAATTTACCGCCCAGTGTATTAGAGCCAATTGAAAACTATGTGCTTAACTTACCAGGTTATAATAAAGATAAAAAGCATAAACAAGTGTCGCAAGTGCTCGAACAGCATGGTTTTATTACTATGCAATTAACACGTGTGTTTACATCTTTGGCGGATACTTATGGTCATATCATGCGTACCAATTTAGCAGATGTGGATTTAAAAGACGTGGTATTAAACCGTCGTATTCTAGTGGTGCTTTTACCAGCGCTAGAAAAATCCCCCGATGAATTATCCAACTTAGGTAAAATTGTTATTGCATCGTTAAAAGCGATGATGGCAGCCGGCCTTGGTGAAAATGTTGAAGGCTCTTATCACGATCTTATCGAAAGTAAGCCAACTAATTCTGATACGCCATTTTTATGTATTCTAGATGAATATGGTTATTACGCCGTAGAGGGTTTTGCGGTGGTGCCAGCGCAAGCGCGTTCTTTGGGTTTCTCTGTTATTTTTGCCGGGCAGGATTTGCCAGCTTTTCAAAAAAGCTCAAAAGAAGAAGCTGCATCGATTGGTGCGAATACCAATATTAAAATTTGTATGAAGCTAGAAGATCCTACAGAAACTTGGGATTTCTTTATGAAGGGTGCTGGCGAATCTTATGTCTCACATGTAGAAAGTTATCAAGTTGATCAAAACAGTGCACTAGGTACTTATCAAGATGCTAAGGGAGCGCGTATGGAAAAACGTGCTCGTATTGATTTACTAGATCTTAAAGAGCAGGGGCCTGGTGAGGCGCACTTTTTCTTTAAATCAAAAATTGTGCGAGGTCGCTTTTTCTTCTCAAACCCTAAGCCAGCCAAGCATATACGCTTGAACCACTTCTTAAAAGTAGAGAGCATCTCTGATAAAGAGGTAGAGGCATTTTTAGAGCGCGCCAAACATCTTGAGGTCTTATTAGAAGGTAGTGAAGATATTATTTTAAATGCTGATGATTCGCAGCAAATGATGCAAGATATTTTCCAGAAGATGGCTGGTGATGCGCCTAATCCATTAAATGCTGCTTATAAAGCACTGCAAGTTGATGTTGTACCACAGGATGATTTCACTGATAGCTTTTTTGCTGAACCTAATGAAACGTTCAGGGAAGAACTCAATATCTTTATGCCAATGCGTCGTTCAGAGCATGTTAAAGATACCGCTTTTATTCAAGATATGGAAGAGTTCGGAGCATCGTTATTAAGCCGCACAGATACCCGTGAATATCTAGAATATTGCCAGCGCTTACTTGGCAAAGATGCTCAGCAATCAGCGCAGATGGCCAACGAGTTAGTGATGGATTTACAAACGGGTACTGATTACCCACCAACAATCCGACCAATGGTAGAGACAGATGTACTCACAGAACAGATGCGCAATATGGTCAATAGTATTAAATTGAAAAAAGAAGAAGCCAAAAAGAGCGAAAAGCCATCATAGGTGAATTAGCTTAGGTTTCAGGCAGAAATAAGCATCTTGAGTAAAAGGTGGGAATTGCTGGATTTCTGTTGAAAAAATTGTTAACTTAAAGATTAATGGAGAGTTCCATGAGGGATTATATGCGCTCACTGCGTTTAAAAAAAATGAAAAACCTTTTGCAAAAAGGGTGTTCGGCTATGGCTGTTGTATGCAGCTTATGCTTGTTTATGACCGCATGTGCACCTAAACCACACACAGCACAGCCATTAACCAAGCATCAAAAGCGTGATTTAGCCTTCCATTTATTAAGTATGGAAGATGTGGCGATTATTCACCGTGGCAATCAATATGATGTATTAATTCCAACGCATTTATTGTTTCAACCGCATTCAACAAATATTAGCCCAACAGCGGCTATGATTCTATCACCTTTATATCATGCTATTAAAACATTTGATGTGCAAACTGTGCGAGTAAATGGTTTGATGACAAAAAATCCAAGTTCAGACCAGCGATTATTAACTCGTGCAAGAGCTGGCATTGTTGGTCAGCGTTTATGGTTTAATGGTTTAAATAATCATGTGCCATTAGTCTATGGTGGCTTGCGTGGGGCGCATCTGCCAACAAGTGATTTAACGAAACAATTACATGCGTCTTTGATATGGGTTCATTGGCGTTATGTAGTGACGCCAAGGATGTATAATTAATGGCGAAGATAATTGCAAATGATCATGATGAAATAGCATCAAATAAAAATGCACGCTATCGCTCGGGTTATTCTAAGCTAATAACGGCGCTTGTGGGTCTGGTTTTAGTGATGGTTGTGCTTACATCCATGCTTCTTTTGGTGACCTTTATGCCAGCATCACCGCGTTATTATGCAACCACCACCAACGGCCAGCTTTATCCAATGTCTGCTTTAAGTCAGCCGGTTGTTACTGATCGTTTCTTACGTCAGTGGGTTAGTACGGTAGCTGGTGGGATATTTACAGTCAGTTTTAATGATTGGCAAAATCAACTTAATAAGTTTCAGGACCAATTCACACCCACAGCTTGGGCTGATTTATTAGACGCATATAAAAATGGTGGTTTTGCTGATAATTTAGTAAAAAATCAGCTGGTCGCTTCAGCCATTGTTTCGCAGCAGCCAAGAATCTTAAACAGAAGTATTGTGAATGGACGCTATACTTGGACCGTGATTGTACCGGTTATTGTAAGCTATTCTAGCGCTAGCCAAAGCTCAACCCAGCGAGTGACATTAAGCTTGATGATTTCGAGGGTACCTGTTCTATCTGACGCGCAGGGCATACAAATTTCGCAAATTCATGCCAAGCTAGATATAGCGCAGCAAGGGGGTGGTGCAAATGGCTAAGAAAAAGCAAGGCGCTTTAGAAATGGTTTTATTGCGTAACCTTTATTATAGAGACGCCTATAAGCGAGTTATTATTTGTGTGTTTTTAGTGGCTATTTTAGATATTTTATTATTTGCAGGTGTGGCTTATAAATCAGTGCAATCGCCACCGCCACAATATTTTGCTGCAACACCTGATGGGCGCATTATTCTAGAGCATCCCATGTCGGATCCTGTTTTTTCTGACGCGCATATCTTGGCGTATGTTTCAAAAGCAACTCAAGTCATTTACCAGCGAGACTATATACATTGGCAAGCACAATTACAGACTGCTTCAGATAACTTTACCCCTGCTGGTTGGCGAAATTTTATTACGACTTTAAAGGCAAGTAATAACTTAAATGCATTAACACAGTATAAAATGATCACTAAGGTTAGCATCACCGGCGCAGCGCAAATATTGCGTAAGGGTATTATAAGTGGCCATTATTCGTGGGTGGTTAAATTGCCAGTTCTGGTGCAATATGTGAGCCCAGTTCACGCCACTATTTCACAATCATTAGATATAACTTATATTATTATTCGCGTACCGGTTCAGAATAACCCTGATAGAATAGCGATTAATAATTTCTTACCGCAAACAAGTGGAGCTTAATTTATGAAGCAACGATTTAATAACCTAACACAATTCACGGCAGACATAGCATGCCGCAGCTTTGTGCGTCGTTTGTTTCAATGGGGTGTGATCACAACATTGATAGTACCGATGAGCATTTATGCTGTTGATACATTGCCAATTGGCAATAGTACTCCGATCAATAAAACATTGGAAAAATCTCTTAATGAAACACCTAGCTCAAGTGCTAGCGCAAATGTGGCTGGTGCGAGCATTGCAGATAATCTGCCACAGTCTGCTAGAGAGGCCGCGTATAAAGCAGTGCAAAATGAAGCGTTTCAAAAGTTAATGCGTAGCACAGCGCCAATGCGACCAGATCAAATTCGTCAATTGCATTCAGCTATTCAAGATAGTAAGCGAGTTGTAGCTAATCCAAGTAAAGATCCAGCTAAAGGCACATCTAATACTATTATAGTCGATGTATCACCTGGTGCATCAGCGCCTGTTATTCGTTTAGCACGCGGTTATGTGACAGCGGTACGCTTTTTAGATGCCACAGGCCAACCTTGGCCAATTAAAGCTTATGCGATTGGTAATGGCAGTTTGTTTGATGTGCATTGGGATCAAAAAGGTAATACATTATTTATGTCTTCTACCTCAGATTATCAAAAAAGTAATATGATGGTGCAGCTGCGTGGCTTAAGCGCGCCTGTGATGCTTAACCTTATTCCGGGTCAAGCAGCGATGGATTTCCGTGATGATTTGCGCATCAATGCTATGGGTCCAAATGCTTTAACAGAAAGTGACATGAGCATTCCAAATGCTGCAGATCAAACACTAAGCACTGTATTAAACGGCATCCAGCCTAAAAATACCAAACAAGTTGGGACATCGTTGATGGGCACCACAGCTTTTGAAGCTAAAGATAAATCAGCTTTATTCTTAAGGTTGCCAAGTGATATGACATTATTATCACCAGCTTGGGTGAGTCGTTTAAGTAGTGACGATGGTGTACAAGCTTATAAAGTACCGTTAGCTTCAACTATTGTAGTGATGCAACGTGGCAAAATATCACAATTTACTGTAGCGGGGTTATAGGATATGGCGGACTTAAAACAAAATTTGAGCGGTTCATTCGTTCAGAATCCTAAAATGCGGATTGCCATAGCTGGCGTTGTCGTTGTTGGGGTTGTTGTAGCGGGTATTGTTGGTTGGCGAGTTCACGTTAAACATTCTCGTGAAGCTAGTATCAGTGGTGCTCAAATTATTTCAACGCCACATATATCATCCACACCAGGCGGTAGCCAAACGTCGACACAATATGCTAAAGATGTACAGTCGCATAACTTGCAACAAGAAAAGGCAGCAAGAGATCCTCATGCCATTTTAGCAGGTTCGAGTAATGTCCCGACCATTAATCAGCCAGGTTTTTTAGGTAATATTAATAGTTTTGATAATGCCGGTGGTACTACTCCAGATGGCCGCCCACTTTGCCCTGAAAAAACAGTAGCAACATTTGCACCTAATCCTGCAGCCTGCACAGTAAATAGTTTAACGAGTGCACGTCAAGCTGGTGTACAGGCAAGTGAATTACGTTGCCAAGGTTGTACGTGCCAACACCTAAAAGCTGCAGGTTTTAATGCGTCTAACTTGAAAGACGCCGGTTTCTCTGTAAAAGCATTAAGTACTTGTGGTTATCAATGGGCAGCGCTCAGAGCTGCAGGTTTTAGTGCAGCACAATTAAAAGCAGCTGGTGCATCGGCTGCAGCTTTAAAAGAAGCTGGTTATAATGCAGCACAGTTAAAAAATGCTGGCTATGCAGCAAAAGACTTATTAAGCGCAGGTTACGCGCCAAAAGACTTAGTGCAAGCAGGTTATGCAGCAAAAGAATTGCTTGATGCTGGTGTGTCGCCAGCTAACTTGAAAGCAGCGGGATTATCGGCAGCGCAGTTAGCTGCGGCAGGGGGCAGTGCAAATGATTTGGCTCAAGCAGGTTTTACACCAACAGATATTAAAGCAGCTATGTCGCCAGTTAGTGGTGTTTGCAGTAAATCTGCTGTGCAAAAAGCACTGGAAAAAGGTGAGTCTGCACAAGCTTTAATACAAAAAGGTTGCTCAATTGCGGCATTAAGAACAGCAGGCATCACTGCGGCACAATTAAAGGCAGCCGGTGTTTCAGCAGCAGCGTTAAAAGCAGCTGGTTACACTGCCTCAGATTTAAAAACAGCAGGCTTTACACCAGCTGCTTTGAAAAATGCAGGTTATAGTGCAGCACAATTAAAAAATGCGGGTTATTCAGCAGCTGATTTAAAGAATGCAGGTTTTGATGCTAAAGCGTTAAAAGCAGCAGGCTATACGGCAGCAGCTTTGAAAAATGCAGGTTTTGATGCTCAAGCGCTTAAAGGTGCTGGCTTCTCAGCAGGTCAGCTCAAAACAGCGGGCTACAATGCTAAAGCACTTAAAGATGCAGGCTTCAATGCCAAGCAATTAAAAGCAGCAGGTTATGCGGCAAAAGATTTGTTAAATGCAGGCGTGAGTCCTAAAGATATTGCCGCCGCAGGTTACACAAAAGGTGATTTATTGCGTGCTGGTTTGTCGCCAGCTGATATCGGTCTTGGTGCGTTACCAACGGGTAGTTCTACTGGAAAATGTGCCGTGCAAAGCTTGCGTGAACAGCGCTTGCAAGGTATTACAGCAACGCAAGGTGCTACGAACGGATGCTCAATAGCAGCGTTAAGAGCAGCTGGCTACACAGCGGCTAATTTAGTTAAAGCAGGCTTTACGCCAACACAGTTACATGACGTTGGCTTTACTGCGCGTCAAGTAAAAGCAGCAGGTGTAACACCAGCTCAGCTAAAAACTGCTGGTTTTAGCCCAAGAGAGATTGCGACTGGCTTAAGCGACCAAGCGGGAGCTCGTGGTGCTGTTGATGCTAATGGCAATGCTATGAATGGGGCGGGTGATATGCTTAATAGCTCTAATGGTGGCATACCAAGTTTGGATCCAGCTGCCAGAACCATGTCTGCCATACAACAAAAACAAGCAGAACAAGTTGCCAAAGCGCAGCTTGAAACTCAAAAAAGTGAGATATATGGCTTAATGAATTCTGAAGCAACAAAGCTATTAAGTGGTTGGGCAAAACCTTCAAACATTACTCTAGTGCAGGGTGAAGAAAACACATCTTCCGCTGCTGCAGCTGCTAGTGTGAATGGAGCGCATGCCACGACAGCCAAAGGTATGACTGGTGCGACTGGCGCTAATGCTTCTGGTAAAGTGATTAAAGCGGGTAATGTGATGTTTGGTGTGCTTACTATCGGTTTAAATACAGATGAAAAGAGTCCAATCATGGCAAGAATTATCAGCGGGCAGCTAAAAGGTAGTACGCTGATGGGTTCATTTACTCGTGAGAATACGAAGGTGATGATTAAATTTGACCGCCTAAATATGCCTGGTCAGAAAAGTACAATTTCTATTGATTTAGTCGCTATTGATCCAAGCACAGCAAGAACAGTGGTTGCAGGACATGTGAACCACCATTATCTATTGAAATATGGTTCGCTGTTTGCATCTGGTTTCCTAGGCTCTTTGGGTCAAGCCTTGACTAACTCTAACTCATTCTGCATCGGCGGTGTCTGCTTCCAGCAACACTCAGGCTTTTCAACTGCACAGCAAGTTATGATTGGTTTAGGTGGCGTTGGTACGCAAATAGGTAACAAAATAGGCACTAAAGAAAATACGGCACCAACAGTGAGTATTCCAGCTGGTACCAGCATTGGTTTACTATTAATGAATGATTTTTCAATGCCAAAGAGCAATCTACCAAAACCAGTGCTTGCTCCACACAGTTTTAATAACCAAGTACATGCGCAATAAGGAGACGCACTCATGCATGATGATAACGATCAAATCTCACATGACGATGAATACCAATTTCCTGAAGAGGAATTTATCCAGGGTGAGTCAACTGGGCGCTCTTCAATAGAAGTTGACGATGGCATTGAAGCGAAAGCGATGGATGCAAGACGAGCAAAAATCATGAAAGTATTTAATCGCATACAAGAGATATTAGCGAATAGAATAGTTGCAGCGGTGCTTGCCGTTATTATTCTATTATTTGTCTTCCATTTCTTTTTTACTAGTTCGCATAAAAAAGCGCAGCCTGCAGCGCAGCCGCAGCAACCTGTTGCTCAGCAGGTAGTGCAGACCTCGCAGCCTAATACGCAAATGCTGAATCAATTAACAGGCATTAAGCAATCTGCAAGTACAATGCATGATTCAGTTGCCCAGCTAAAAACTCAGATGGCCACATTACAAGCTTCGTTATCGCAGCTTAATCAATCGCATCAAGATTCTCAAAATGCATTGATCAATTTAGCTAAGAAAATGAATGCTATGCAGGCTAATGAAACAAAGCTGATGGCAAGCCTAGTGCATAAAAAAGCAAAGCATAGAAAGCATGTTATCGTTATCCCACCAGTGCACTTCTATACGCGTGCAGTTATTCATAACCGTGCTTGGGTAGTTGGCACCAATGGAGATAATGTTTCAGTGACAGTTGGTAGTCATTTGCAAGATTATGGCAAAATCCTGAGTATTAATGTTAATACCGGTGTCATTAAAACTTCATCTAAGCGTATCATTACTTATGCGCCAGGTGATCGTTAGAACAGTTTTAATGAGCCTTTGAACCCTGGTGTTTAGTTAAGGCTAATTTAAAGTAAACCTGTTAACCTTATGGTTAGATGTCATAAGGTTAAATGAGTAAGGTGATACAGCGTGAATGAAGCTAATGTTAGGCTACTATATGAAATTGCAGAAGGTGTCTCACTTATTGCAGGGATAGGGCTTATTTTATCAGGAATGATGGGTTTTAAGCGATACGCACAAATGCGTGGCATGATGGGCCAGCAACAGTCTATGGCTAAACCTTTATTGCTCATGATCGGTGGCTCTATGTTAATGGTGCTGCCATCAATCTTACCAGCTTTAGAAACAACTATTTTCTCAACCGCTCAAGACAGCCAATACGGTCCAGGGTTGCTAAATAATGCTGCTTTATCTATGTTTATCCACTTTTTAGGCTTGTGCTCAGTCATTAAGGGGATTATTATGTTATCTAAGACTGGTGGACATAATGCCCAACCGGGAATGCGTGGTAAAGCATTTATTCACATACTTACTGGTGTGCTATTACTACATGTTCATGATGTAGCAACGATTGCATCAAACTTTTTTTAACTAGTTAGCGATAGCTAGATTTTTTAAACTTAGGAGAAAGACCACATGAATATTTTAAAACCAATGAAAAGGATAGCCAAAGGTTTTGCTAAACTGGCTAGTGCTAGCTGGCCTTTATTAATAGCTGCTTTCCCTATGATTTTCTTTACTTGCACTAGTGCTTTTGCTGCTACACCTACACCACCACCTGCTGGAGGTGGCACAACCATCGCATCAATTGCTTCAAACACTTCAGCGAGCATGGGTAATATCGCTACATTACTTGAAGATGTTTCATTGATTGCTGGTATTGGTTTTGTGATGGCGTCGTTCTTTAAGTTCCATCAACATAAATTAAACCCACAGCAGGTGCCAATTAGTCAAGGTATTACATTATTATTAATTGGCGGTGGTTTAACTATTTTCCCTGCTTTATTACCTGTTGGTGGTAAAGCGATTGCAGGTAGTGGCGCTACGTTCGGTCAGCTTTCAGATGCGGGCGGTAGTCAGCTTGTTAATAATTTGAACTCATAATTGTTTTTTAATTTTGAGTTTATTAAATAAAGGTATGAGCTAATTTAGCTTGTGCCTTTTTGTATTTAAGTGATAGTTGCATGGATGATCAAATAAAACAGCTTGATTTAAAAGCGAATGACCAAGGGTGGCGTCTTTTCTTAGTTCGTCGTGATGACCCTAAATTTGAAAAATTTGCTCAAAAAATACTTCAGCGTGATCAGTACACATGTCAATATTGTGGTTTCGTAAGTCAACAATCTCAAGAAGTTATTAATTTAGATTATAACTACGCCTCTAATAAAACAACTAATTTAGTGACAGCATGCCCATTTTGCGCCCAGTGTCATTTTATACAGGCAATTGGTCAGCATGGCTTTGGTGGCGGTATTTTAATTTCATTGCCACAATTATCTCAGGTACAACTCAATGCTCTAACACACGCTACCTTTTGTGATCTGCTTAATTCGCCAGCCCGTTTTTCTCATGCTAAAAATGTTTATCGAGAGTTAAAATTATTAGCCAAGCCTGTAGAAACAAAATTAGGTGAGGGTATGAGTTCACCAGCTTTATACGGTCAATTACTTATTGAAAATGCTTCGAAACAAATGCAGGATTTTCACAAGTCACTAGAAGGCTCAATACGACTATTGCCTAGATTGGAAAAATTCACGCATTTAATCCAAGATTATTCAATTCAAGCATATAAAGAACTGAGCCAATAAAAAGGGGAGATTATTGTGGGGCTTAAAGATTCAGCTAAATCATTTCTAAGTAGTTTTTCATCACTATTTGGTGTTGCTTTAAAACAAAGTATGGCATCTTATTGTGATTTGCAAACTGCAGATAGTGAGTTTACCTTAGTAACTAACGATGGCTCTTTATTATCAATTGTCAAATTAGATGGCATTAAAAAGTTGGTGGGTGCTGAAGAGTTTGACCGTGCCCAACACCAGTTGCAGCAAGCATTGCAAACAACCATGCGTAATCCTGGTCAAGTGATTCAGGTTTACTTTTCCTTTACCAAAGATGATATCAAACAAGAAATTCATGATGCGCTTTCACCGGCAATGGCCACAGCAGAGCGTATTGGCCTTAAGCTTACAGATGTCTTTGAAGAACAAGAGGATGTGTTGGCTGATTATTGTGGTAGTGAGGCATGCTATTTAGTATTGTGGACTCGTTTGCAAGCTTTAACTAAAGAGCAAATTAAAACAGCAAAAAAAGACAAAACCAAAGCGATCAAAACACAGAAGTTACCACCATTTTTAAATACACAAAATATTTTAGCAGCTATACCTGATTTAAGAAATGCTCATGAATCATTTGTGCGTATCGTTGCAAATGATTTGAAATCAATGCAGTTTTCATTAAAAGTTTTAAATGCGCATGAAGCACTACATGCAGTACGCTATTCTATTGATCCTAATTTTACTGATACTAGTTGGCAGCCCATTTTGCCTGGCGATAAATTTATGCCACGCGAATATAAACAAAAGAATGACCCGATTGCAGATCTAATGTGGCCGACATTGTCTTCACAATTATTTCCGCGTGAAGCAGAAAATATAGATTTAAGAACTTGCCGCATTGGAGATTTAATTTATGCCAATGTTTTTATTTCGTTATTTCCAAAAGATATTCAAACGTTTACTCGTCTATTTACTCGCTTATTAGCAACTCATATTCCTTGGCGTATTTCATTCCATGTAACAAGTGGTGGCATGGGTAGTCAAAAGTTGCGCCAGGCATTAGCCTCTGTTTTAACAGTCACTTCACAACAAAACCGTCTAATTAGTGATGCCATTAATCTTTTGGATTATGTGCAGCTTAATACGGATGATGCCGTTGTTAAGCTTAAAGTGGCTGTGTCTACTTGGGCTGATGAAGGTGATATGGCTAAGTTAAAAACCCGTGTCTCTTTGCTGGCAAAAGCATTAGAGGGGTGGGGTTCTTGTGATGTGACAGAGTTATCTGGTGATGCTTTTGAGGGAACCGCTTCAACCATGTTAGCTGTATCAGGTGCAAGCATTGCCCCAACCAGTTTAGCTCCATTCTCAAATGTTTTATATATGTTGCCATTATTTAGACCAGCATCTGCTTGGGAGCATGGCGCCTTATTATTACGTTCTCCTGATGGCAAGCTATGGCCATATCAACCAGGTTCAAGTTTACAAACCACCTGGATTGATTTGTTTTATGCGCGCCCAGGTTCTGGTAAATCAGTTTTATCTAATGCGATTAACTTAGCGGTATGTTTATCTCCAGGTTTGCATCGTTTACCACGTATTTCTATTATTGATATTGGGCCTTCTAGTAGTGGTTTGATTTCTTTATTAAAAGAAGCCTTGCCACCAGCGCAACGGCATTTTGTTGCTTATCATCGTTTGCGCATGGATACTTCTAATGCAATTAATCCATTTGATACGCAATTAGGTTGCCGCATACCAACGCCACAAGAGCGCAGTTTTTTAGTGAATTTTATTTCATTATTAGCAACACCAGTCGGTAAAGATAAGCCCTATGATGGTGTGGCTGATATGTCCGGTATGGTTGTTGATGAGCTTTATAAAAACTTTTCTGATGAAGCTAACCCAAGGCCTTATGCTTCAGGCCTGGATGAGCATATTGATGGTATTATCGAAGAAATTGGTTTTGTGGCTGATGCTAAAACAACATGGTGGGAAGTTACCGATGCATTGTTTATTGCTGGTTTCCCTCATGAAGCGATGTTGGCGCAGCGTTTTGCTATGCCAGTGTTGCCTGATATTACGTCTATTTGCCGCCTACCAGCCATCGAAGATTTATATGGAAGAATTACAGCACCAACGGGTGAAACATTAATTCAAGCATTCTCTCGAATGATTTCATCGTCTGTGCGTGAGTATCCCATGATTTCACAGGTGACTCGTTTTGATTTAGGCGAGGCTAAAGTTGTTGCGCTTGATTTAGATGAGGTTGCACGATCAGGTGGTGACGCTGCAGAACGACAAACGGCTGTGATGTATATGTTAGCTCGTTATGTATTAGCACGTAGTTACTATTTAACCGATGATAATATCGCTGATATGCCAGAAGCTTATCGTAATTACCATGCTAAACGTATTTCTGAAATTCGAGAAGATCCTAAGCGTATTGTCTTCGACGAATTTCATCGCACCTCAAAAGCACAAGCAGTCCGCGATCAAGTTATTTTAGATATGCGTGAAGGTCGTAAGTGGAAAGTGCAGATTGCATTGATTTCACAATCACTGGATGATTACGACCCAGTGATGATTGAATTTGCCACATCTGTTTTTATTATGGATGCAGGCCCTGAGCAGGCGATCAAGAAAACAGCTGAAATTTTTGGTTTGTCGCCAACAGCACAGTTAGCCTTAAAAACACGTGTGCACGGTCCAAGAGAAGGTGGTTCAACATTCTTGGCGCAGTTCGCCACCAAGTATGGTATGAACACACAACTGCTAACAGCAACTCTAGGTCCTATTGAATTATGGGCGCTGACAACCACAGCAACAGATGTTTATGTTCGTAACGCGTTATATAATAAAGTAGGCCCACGTGTTGCGCGCCAGTTATTAGCACAACGTTTTCCATCTGGTTCAGCCGTTTCATATGTTGAAGAGCAATATGCGCTACATCGTGAGAGTGGTGGTATTATAGATGAGACTTATTCAGCAACTGTGCTCAGTAGCTTAATTAACGAATTGATGAGCAGCAACAAAGAGCATGAAAATAAGCAAAAGTTTTGATTAACCACTTAACCACTACTCTCCCCTGGTGGGGTTTTTGTGAAAGCAAAAACGGGTGGCAGGAAAGCCACCCTGGGTAACGAGTTTTTTCAGGAGAAAAAACGTAGGCGAGTCAAAATCTTTGATTTTGGAGAGGGGGAATAATGAAAAACCAAACACCCATAAGGAAATGAAATGCCAACAACAGAACTCAAAAATAACTATGCAATCACTCGCCTAGTTGCCATCCTAGCTGCTCTAGGTTTTATTTCAATTGTCTGGGGTTTAGTTAGCACACCACTTGTATGGCAGCAGGGATTTTTCTTATTAGCATTTTCCTTCATGTCTTTAGTAGCGCTCCTATTATCACACCGCTCTTTTATGGTTTTTTTCCTCGTTTCAACGTTCTTTGCAATTGCAACTTGGAGATTAGCCGCTTTAGCACATTTTTGGTTAAGCGCCTGGATTTTTACCATTATAATTATTCTAAAACTACTGAGCTATATTTACTTAGCTTATTGCAGTGTTCGCTCATTTAAAGGGGCTGATTTAACGCGTCATCGTATTAATTCATATGAATGGCAGTTACTATTTATTCGCTTGTTTATTGGCTTCGATATGATCCCACATTTTTGTGAAAAGCTATTTGCCGGCACAACCATTCGCAATGTTGATGTGACTGCATTTGCCAATCTTCATGTGCCTCATGCAGGCCTTATGGTACTTATTGCAGGTTTAATTGAGTTAGGCGGTGCCTTCTCTATTTCATGTGGTTTTATGACCAGAATAGGCTCGATCGGTTTAGCTATTTATCTTCTGGTTGCCACTTATTTAGGTGGTCATTTTGATGATAGTTTTATTTGGGCTTCAAAAGGCGGTGGTTGGGAATATCCAGTACTTTGGACAACGTTAATTTTATCATTTGCCGTATTTGGTGGCGGTGGATTTTCTATTGATCGCTGGCTAAAAGATCATTGGAACATACCCATGTGGATTCGCTTTTTAATGGGCGGTTACCCACAGCATTTATCTGAAGATAAAGTGGATGATTAGATTATGTTAGGTTCAACTGCAAGATTTTTTAAACAAGCCGCTGATAAAGCAGTTCAGAATCCAGTTGTGTTAGGTGCAATAGTTGGAGCAGCTATTGGTTCGCTGCCATTGTTAGAATCTCTGCAAAGACAGCGGCAAAACAACAGAGGCACCATTAAGAGCGCTGATACTTCTTCCAAGAAGGGTGAACAAGAAAAAAATGTTTCTAGTTCACCATTGTATATATCTTTTAAATAATTTTTTAGTAGACAAGTGATAAAATTTAGAGCGCGATGCCTTAAGTCATTCGCATCTTTTTGGCAGCTGCTTTGGTGTCTTCACTCATACTTGGGATATTGATAAAAGAAAATGCATTAGGAGGAGCGCTTAATGAATGAGAGTTTGCATATAGATAAGCTCGTGTTCCCTCGGCGTAATTAGATTGACTTGTGTTGGCTTCAGTCTCAGTCTCACCTTCAATCTCAGCCTCACCTTCGGTCTCAGCCTCAGCCTCAGCCTTAGCTTTAGCCTCAGCTTCATATCTTTTCTTTTGCAGCTTTTGAATACGGGTGCGTTTTTGGTTTGATATGACAGCATCATCTTGCGTGAATTCGAGAGCTTGTTTGTAAAGGGGGGCTGAAATACTGTTTACACGTTCAAGTATGTTTTGTGCTCTTTTAGAATCCTGTACCTTTAGCTTATTGTTGTCCACAAGTTGCTGTAATAGCATTGAGGCATTGGCACCGATCATTGTTGTAATGCAACCTGGTCGAGTCTTGATAAATTGGTCAAGTATTTTTAAAATAGTAGGATAAAAATTCTCTATATTGGTAACATCATATCCATCATCCTCATGTTCTATGTTGGGCCAGATAAAGGATAAAAATTCCGTTAAAGCGGCTTCAGTTAATGATGGTTCCGTGCTTATGAAATCTAGCAAAATATCTTTAATGTTTTCACCGGATATGGCGTTGTTTTTTGGAAGAATGAGCATTAAGCAAGCACTGGTCATGTTTTCTAACTGTGAAGGTTTGATTGAACTATCAAGCAGTTGGGTGGCTATATAAACTAATATGTGGGTCAATAAATTTTTTAATGCTTCCTGGGTTGTTATGAAATTAGCACAGACCAAGCATAATGCTTCGACGCTTTGCTCAGCCTGATTTTCTTCCTCGGACATCTCAAATAATTTAAAGATAATGGGTAATGATCCATGGAACAGATAGGATGAAAATGTGTGCGTGGAAAAATTATCCTTCTTTAGGTTGTTTAATGTTTCTAGTAAAATCGCGGTCACCGCAAGCAGAGGTTTGGCGCTTTTTTCAGGACTATTAAGTGCAAGGTGGTTATACTCCGTATTGCTCATAAGGTAGAGTACGGCAAATAAATTTTGCTGCAATAATGGATCGTTACGATCTTGGTGTTGTATTAGGTGTAACAATATCTGTAAAAGTTCATCAAAAACAATAGAGTGCTTGAAGCATTTATAAATCCCCACAATACTAGGTAGCAAATTAGAGCGCTTTAAAATCTTTTGAAAGTTTTTATGCTTTGCATAATTTAACAGTATTGCCGCAATAGTTTTTGATAGTTTTGTAGACCTTTTTTCTAAATAAGCAACTTCGTTTTTATTCGCATGCTTTAACTTGGCAGCTTTTTGTATGCCATCAACAAGCCTGGTCAATGCAACTAGCAAGTTTAAAGATGCCTCTATTACCTTTTCTGCTGATAATTCGTATGCCTTTTTACAGGCGTTTTCTGTCAATAAATCATAATAGCTGTCTATAAGATCAAAGGGTCGGTTGAAACAATGAGAATTGAAGATCATGCCGCTTGGTATCGTTCCCCTACCATCCAGCAAACACAAAATTAGCTCAGTTAAATGTTTTGTTTGTAGTGTTAAGCTGGAGGCAAGGTGTTCGGCCTTAGTGCTATCATTGTCATTCTCAGTGGAAGTAGATATTCTTCTTGGTGGCTTTGTTGCTATCTCATTTGCTTTACGCTTACGTTGATTATTGCGCATATGATCATCCCAGTTTGTATTTAATAAAAACCAGGACATTATACATCATGCAATAAAAAAATCATCTTTGGATCAAAAAAAGAGTAAACTTAATATTTGGTACAGTATTGACAGAAATAACAGTGCTGCTATTAAACTTCAGGGTGCTCTTGCTTATGACGTTCACGTCTATTTTTCGATTCGCGCTTACGCACTTCACGGCGCACTTCAGCATCGGCGTATCTGCGTTTTTCAATGGCGGTTTCAGGGATGGCTTCCGGCACAGGCATGGGTTTGCCGGCTTTATTAATTGCCACAAAAGTAAAGTATGCGGAAACAATATGTTCGCGCTCACCCGTTTTAGGGTTTTCACTTGAAACGCGCACACCAATTTCCATCGAACTATTCCAAGCTTTATTGATAGAGGCTTGATAAAATAAAACATCACCTTCATGGGCTGGTGCTAAAAAGTGTAGGGCGTCGACAGAAGCTGTGACACAAGTATGGCCGCTGTGGCGTTCTGCAACCACAGAAGCAATGCGATCAAGTTGTGACATGACCAGGCCGCCAAATACAGTTCTATTAGCATTTAAATCATTTAAAAATACTTTGTAAACTTGATGCCGAACGGCGCTATCTGAAACAGTTTTGGGTTTAAGTGTTTTCATGCCTGTGCTCCTATGGTTTTTTATCTGCTGGTTTTTTTAAGTGAGTCATTAATATAAATATCCGATGAAATATAACAGATCCATAAAATAAACCCAAGCCAAATACGGTATGATATGAAAAAGTCAGCAGCCGTGTTTTATCTGGGTCAGCTGTTAAGCGGCCGGCAACACCCAGGCCCAGCATGGGTTGTTCAATAAGCATGGGCATAATCATTAGCATCCAGGCGATGACTAAACTGGTGAGCAAGTGAGGTTTAGTTTTTAAAATCTTAAATATAATAACCATATAAATCACAGTATCAGCTAAGCCTACAGTGATGTGTGTGAACCAACCAGCTAAATTTTCATAGGCTATAGGGGCAACCGTTGCTATTTGCGGAACGATTATTTGGCCGCGATGCATTGTTGTTAGAATATAGCGACCTAAGAGAGCATAATTTGGGATAGGTTGATTGAAAAAGACATGTAAAATCACCCCCCATAAATCCATTGAAAAGGTAGCAAACAGACTAACACCCAGCCAGGCAAGGTAATGAGCGACCGGGTGCTCAAGATGTTTAACCAATAGGCGCATAGTTATCCTTGCTTAAAAAACGATCTGTTAACTATAAGAATAAATATACCAAAAAGCAAATAAAGCTTGTTTTTATTGAGGGTTTTCCGCATATCGACGCTTGGCATCCCAAAAAACTAAGATCGCTAGCCCGGTGATTACCAAGAAAATACTTGGCATGGTGATGGCGTGGTTGCTTGGGATGATAATCAATAAGCAGCTCGCTAAAAAGGCAATAGCCATCGTGATAAAACTCATCACCGCGGAGCCGGTTGCTTTATCTTCAAAGTTAAGTAAGGCCATCATGGTGCATGCGCTATACACAAGGGGTAGGCCAACCATGATAGAGCTTAACGGAAGAACAAGCGTCCATACATTGATCCAGCCACATAAAAATAAAGCAAACATTAAGGCGCTGCCAAAAATAGTTGCTGCATAGCCCAAAGCCATCATTTTATAAGCGCTAATGTGTTGACTAAATTTTCCAGCAAAAAAGCCACCAAGTAGCTGGCCAAAGTAGGGGATTAAAATAACTGTGCCATAATGCGCTGCAGTTAGACCGATCATGTTAATGCCAATAAAAGGTGCCGCGCTTGCAATAATATAAACGTAGGCGGCCATTAAACCATACATGCAAGAAAATAAAATAAGTTGTCGGCTGCTAAAACCAAGCTTAAAGCGAGCAGTTATGTGAGCTATCTTTATTGGTATTTGATTCTCAGGTTTAAGAGTTTCCGGTAAAGTGCAACACATGAGTAACACGAGAATTCCCCAAACGGTATAAGCATCAAAACTAGCAACCCAAGTAAATAAATGTGTTAACCACCCGCCGATAAATATCGCAATTGCTGGCATAAAGGCATAAGCTAAAACGGTATAGCCAATAATCGAGCGAGACTCTTGTGGGGCGTAGCTATCATTAATAAGCGTAAAGCTGATAACCATGCCAACAGCTGAGCCCAATGACATAATCAAGCGACCCAATAAAAACAGTGAAAAGTTGTGGCTATGAATGCCAGCTAAGGAAATAAAAATACTGATAAAATATAAGGTCATACCAAAATAGATGGCGCGTTTGCGACCAAAGCGATTGGCAATCGGTGCATAAATAATTTGACCAATCGCATAACCAATAATAAATAATAAGATTGCCCACTGCGCTGCACTATTGGAAATGGCAAATGCTCGGCTCATATCTGGCAGAGCCGGGCTTAACAAAACCGCTGCCACTGAAGGAAAGCTGATTAATAATATTAAAGTTAAAACGGAGGGTTTTTTTGGTGGTAGAGTGGTCATAAGCAAGCATCCAGATTGTCTGCCATATTGTATCTGGCTAAAGATTACCATGCAATGATAATGACAAAACTATTGCTATACTCTAATTATCTAGTAGTTGCATTCCCGGGTGCGAGTCAACATCTTTGATTAACTACGAAACCCATACTCACCCGTTGTGCGAGAGTCAAAATCTTTGGTTAGCTACGAAACTCATACTCACCCCTTGTGCGAGAGTCAAAACCTTTGATTAACTACGAAACCCATACTCACCCCTTGTGGGAGAGTCAAAATCTTTGATTAACTACGAAATTCGTACTCACCCCTTGTGGGAGAGTCAAAATCTTTGGTTAACTACGAAATTCGTACTCACCCCTTGTGGGAGAGTCAAAATCTTTGATTAACTACGAAATTCGTACTCACCCCTTGTGGGAGAGTCAAAATCTTTGATTTTGGAGAGGGGGAGTATAAAAAATCCCCTAAATATGTAATTTTCCGTATTTTTTACGGGGATACATCCGCCAAAAAATCTGATTTAATACTGGGTGTCCGCCAAAGCTTAAATTGACTAGAGGGCAATAATGCTATTTTTCGACATAAAAAAATATACCGATGAAGATGATTTTACTTATCAAGATCTACCCTATGAAATAGAAAAAGCTGTGGAACAGGCGCCTTACCTTCATGTTAGCACTATAGAAAATTACAGGCCCTATTTCAATGAAGATTATGATATTGATATGGAACATTTTTATCTTTATTTTGTTCGAAGTTCAAAGTTATATGAGCGCTACCCACTCAAATTCCCCAACTCGTTTGATAGCTCCTTTTCTTTTACCTATTTAGAAAACATGGACGTACCTGCAGAATACTGGTGCCCATTAGATTTTGATAAAGACAATGTTTATGTGCTGCGGCCAACAAAAGCATATTATGACTATTTAAAAGATCCATTTAAGTATTTAGCACCACAGCCAGCACGAAAAGCGACACCATTAGATGTTATTAATAATATAAAACCACTACCAACAACAGCATATCAGTTAGCACTGCATTATCAGCGTATCATTGATAATAAGGCTACCAATCAAAGCTTTGTGTATTATCGTATTACTGATGCCAAACAGGACGATCACCTAGGTATGCTCGATGGCGGTGGCCGTGATATCAAAAAGAATCTGCCCAAAGGGCCGGCTAAAGTTTATTATGGTTTAACCCGCGAAGATGCCACCGTTAATGGTAAAGCAGTTATTCAAAAAGACCACGATCAATTGGTCTCACAACTACAAACGCAGCTAGATAGCATCATCGCCAAAGTCAGCACCAAAGCTGCTAAAGGAAATGCCGCATTAAAAAATAAAAACATGTTTGGCAAAGGTTGGGTTTATACCGAAGATTTTTTCAAAGGTTTAATAGACGATGCTAAAGATGAAATGCAATCAGTTGAAAAACACCCGTTAGATGCCATGGTGGATTCTAATCCAGCGCTCGCTAATTCATCATCAGCTATCGATGCAGCTGCCCAATTCGCTATGGATAGCTGGCAAAGTGGCGATAAAGCAGCCATTTTAAATTACTATCAAAAACAACAAGCAGATGCCAAAGCACAATTATATTTAGGTCGCTTAATGACAGACCCTAAGTGCCGCGAGCTACTTTATAATTTCCCCAAGCGCTACGTGCAAGCAGATTCATCCACGGATGCAGCCACCATGCTTGGCCGCTTCGCACCTTTATTGATATTAGCACTGGTCACCAAAGGCCGCAGCACAGAACTAGAAACCAGCACAGAGCTTAAAACCATCATCGAATCCATCGCCGGCGACAAAGGCACCATCGAGCGCGCCGCCGTACAAACCATGGATGAGGGTGATGTTGAAAGTATGAGTAGTCAGATTGATACCTTAAAAGGTAACATTATTGAGAAGCGTAAAATATTAGCCAAGAAATTCTACTTGGATAGTGGGTTTGATTTAGATGAGATACCATATCATATGCAAGGCATAGATTTTAGTGTTGATGTTGAGCTTGTAAAAATAAATAAAGGTACGCGGTTATATCAATGGCGGATCAATGATTCGTCACAAGGATCTTATTATGCTAAAAAAATATATCAGCCAAGTAATTTAGGTATTAACCCATATGGAAGAAACTTTAAAACAGGTAAGGTTGAGAAAAAAGTATTGTATAAGTACAAGCTAACAAAAGATATAAAAGTATTATATACTAAAGCACGACCTGTTGTTGATACGTGGTCTGTTGAAGATGTGCCATACAAAACTATAGGCGAGGCTATGCAAGTTTTTACTACAGATGGAAGCGCTATGGAGTTGGATGATGAATAAGGAAACTATTGTTTTATTAAAAATTGAATCTTTAAAAGATAAGGCAGATCTGTACGCGCATGAAACTGGCTATACATATCTGTTTAATGCATTAAAGGAAACACTTGATGCGCTTAAAAATTCAGTAAAGGAGGGTGATTTAAGCGCTATAGTCGGAATATCAGATAAACTGGCAATGTATTCCATTCATAACATTGAACCTGAAAAGGCTTTGTATTCTAAAGAGCTATGTAAGCTTGCAGCGCAATGTAAGCAGTATTTTCTTAAATAAAAGAATATATCAAATATTTTTACAAACTAAAAAAAAGATGTCAAATGCTATGTAAGATTGTTAATAGATTTGAAATGCCGCGAGCTACTTTATAATTTCCCCAAGCGCTACGTGCAAGCAGATTCATCCACGGATGCAGCCACCATGCTTGGCCGCTTCGCACCTTTATTGATATTAGCACTTGTCACCAAGGGTCGCAGCACAGAACTAGAAACCAGCACAGAGCTTAAAACCATCATCAAATCCATCGCCGGCGACAAAGGCACCATCGAGCGCGCCGCCGTACAAACCATGGATGAGGGTGATGTTGAAAGTATGAGCAGTCAGATTGATACGATTAAAGAGGGCTCAATAGCAAAACGGAAAGCATTGGCTGCACAGTTTTATCTAGACAGCGGGATGACTAATGAGGCTGCAGAGTTACATATGCAAGGAATTGATTTCAATTACCCAGTAGATGTTATAACTGTTAAAAAAGGTGGTATAATATACCAATGGCAGCGTAATAGTGATGCTATTGGAAATTACTTTGCTAGTGAAGCAGTTTCCCCTACACGATTAGGTATTAATCCCGACTATAGAATTGGTTTTATGCCAGACTTAAGAAAAAAAATACTTTATAAGTATAGGCTCAAGGATAACGTTGAAGCTTTATCGTCAACGGCAGCTTCAGTTATTGATGATTGGTCTGATTTTTTGAATGAGTATTCTGCTAAAGGTGGTGGAAAACAATTATTTATAGCTGAAAAAGGGATGTTGGAGAATATAAATGAATAGTGTCAGTGTGGTGCAATTGATTAACAAAGCTTTGTATAGGTCTCTAATGGTAGAGAAGGCTACAGGATCGTATAGTCAGTATCAAGCAATTAGCGATATATTAGAACAATTACAAAAAGCTATTAATTTAAATGATAAAGAGGCAATAACAAGATTAAGCTCCCAACTTGGGCAAATTGGGATAAGATTAACAGTGCATGATGATAGTGTTTTATCTGATTATCTTTGTAGAATTGCGATTGCCTGTAAGCACACAGAGCAAAATAAGAACTTAGAACGCTAAACAACAAGCAGATGCCAAAGCACAATTATATTTGGCACGCTTAATGACAGACTCTAAATGCCGCGAGCTTCGTTATAATTTCCTCAAGCGCTACGTGCAAGCAGATTCATCCACGGATGCAGCCACCATGCTTGGCCGCGCGACTCCGGCGGCTTCAAGGCTAATCACTAAAACTTACCAACTATCATATGCTTTTGAGGCACTAGCTGATCTGAATCACCAAAAATTACATCATAATAATTGCCTAAATCGTCTTAATCACGTAGACTACTAGCCGAACCTTTAGTGTATAATTTACTCAAATTGAATAATGAAATCAATTGGTTCGTTGGTTTCACGGTGCGATAAGGAACTTTGGCATGCATGGGCATATTTTAAAAATCATTATGGAAGGCCAATTCGGCATTGGTTTGATTGTTAATGCAATGCTTTATGTGCCACAAATTATGCGCTTATATAAAGAAAAAGGATCCAGAGAGCTTTCCTATTTAATGTTTGGTGGCTTCTGGTTTTTAACACTGTCTCAAACGATATATGGATTTTTCAAGCATGATTGGATCATGGCATGGGGCAATATGCTAACAATGATAACTTGCGGAACTGTTGTATGTCTAATTTATATTTATCGGAAAAGATAGAGAGTCCGCATTCCCAACCTCAGCAACCAGAGGTTATTCATAACCCCCACTACCAAGAATTTCTAAAGCTATCCAAAAAGCAATGGATGTTTTCTGATTTACTACCGATGGATAAAGAGAAAACCATTCTCTGTGATAATAAACAAAAAATAAAACTCCTCAACATTTTAAAACATCTCTACCAAACAGCCGCCGATGCCTTGCATGCGTTTTATATTGATAGAAGGGTGGACCTCTTTGATGCTCATGTGGGTGAGTCAGCTTGTCAGCTAAGGGCGGTTAAGTTGGCTTATATGTTAAAAAAAATAAATATTAAAATAAGCACGGAAGTTTTAGGTATTTATGATAGATGTAATCAGAAGATGAAAATATCTGAAGATTTAATTGTAAGTTATAAAAATACACATAAAAAAATAGATGGGAATTTGCCTTTGGTGGAATTCCTAAAGCAATATGATTTGGATTGTAGGTTTGATTTAGATATGATTTTTCTGGTTTCCTGCAGTATTTTATCTTTATATAAAAAAAATATTAACTTATCAAAAGATATAATACGTTATGATTGTTTTAAGAAAGATTGGTCATTAAGTAATTCACTTGTATATAAAGTAATTACTAATACTCAAAGGCTTGCTTCATTTTCATCGGTTCATTTTATGTTTTTGAACTATATTGGGAACCCCGACGACCTATTGTTATTGTCATATCAATTAAAAAAAGATGATTCAAGGCGTTGGGTGCTCCCATGTTTGGCCATTTCTGAGTATTTATTGCGATTTACAATTAAATATGATTTGCCATATATTATAGATATTTTGCTAGAGTTTAATGGCAAGCTCATTAACAGCTATAAGCTCATTTCAATAGATGGTGTTATCGGTGATTATGAAGAGTATAAAGGCACGAAGTATGTGTCGTCTCCTTATCCTATGCCTATGATATATATTCAGGGGTTTTCTACCAAGAGTGCTCATAATAAAACACAAGATTTAATGGTTAAACATTTAAATACTTATGGGATTGATTTTATTATTCGTGCTAATACGGCGTCACATAATCAGTATATTGCAGAGTCACTTAAATCAATTGCACAAAATCCAAATGCAGGATTAGATAGATATTTTTCTCGGTCATGGCTAGATAAAAAAACTCAATATCTGAGGGACTTGCAAGCTGCTTCATTAATATATGGGCTTTGTAATTTCAGGCCTGATACTTTTGCAATTTCGCATATAGCTTGCACAACACAAAGTTTGATCTGAATGTGATATATGCTGTATAATTGGCTAACAAATGAGGATATGGCCTTACTTTTGCTCGGAGTATATTTATGGATGAGTTTCACCTAGATTTTCTAAATGTTTTAATGCAGCTGCCATGTAATGTTTATTGGGTAAATAAGCATGGTGTTACTTTGGGTTGCAACCAAAATGTAGCCGATTTTTTGAAAGTAGATTCTGTAGATGATGTAATTGGTAAATCACATCATCAGCTTTACCGTAAGGAAGATGCTGAACGCTTTGATGAGACATTAAAAGAAATAATAGATTCAGGGAAGGCAATTCAAATTCAGGAAACCGCTAAATTAAGTGATGGTAAGACGTATTGTTATCAATCATTTAAATCTCCCTTGAAAGATGATAACGGGAATATAATAGGTGTTATTGGTGTTTCTTTTGATACCACTCAAGATAAAACTGAAATCAGTTTGTTGAAACATATTATATCGGTTCTTCCAGGGCATGTCTGGTGGACTGACAAAAAGAATAATTTGCTTGGCTGTAATTTAAATATGGCTCAAACATTTGGTTTTGGTTCAATAGAGCAAATCATTGGAATGGATACTTTTCATTTATTGCATAACAGTAGTCATGTTGATAACAAAAACACTGACTATCGGCAGTATGATAAAGATGATCTGCACGTTATTGAAGATGACGTAACTTTAGAGAAAGAGGAGTTAGTTACAATTGATGGCAAGTTACATTCGTTTTTATCATCAAAAGCACCATTGAAAGATTTAGATGGTAAGACGATTGGCTTGGTTGGTGTGGCTCAGAATATTACTGATAATACAACGGAAAGAAAAGTGTTGAAACATGTATTATCTATGATGCCAGGACATGTTTGGTGGACAGATAAAGATGGTTTGATTTTAGGTTGTAATGATTTAATGGCTCAGAGGTTTGGTTTTAAAAATGCTGATGATTTAATAGGTAAGTCCACTAAGTGTTTGTTACCCACATCCATGTCAGAACTTGAAAAAGATAAAATTGCAGAAGAAACTGCTGAAATTGATAAAAGAATTATGGAAACAGGTAAGCCATTTGTTGGTGAGGAATCTTTGGATTTGGATGGTGAAGAAAAAACATTTTATTCTCATAAATTGCCAATTCATGATTTAGATGGTGTTATTTCTGGAACAGTCGGTATCGCCCAAGATATTACTGAGCTCAAAGCAGCTCAAGCAATTGCCGAGCGCGCTAGTGCGGTTAAATCTGAATTTATTGCAAATATGAGTCACGATTTTCGCACACCCATAACTGGCATGTTAGGTGAAGCGGAATATATTGAAACGCATGCTAAAGATAAAGATATCCAAGAATGCGGTGGTTTTTTGCGGCAGGCCACGCAGCAATTATTGCGTTTAACCAACTCTATTCTTGAGTTTGTTAGTTTGGAATCGGGTGAAATTGATGAGCCTGTTGCTGTGTTTAATCCCAAGGAAGTTTTAGAGCAGGTGATGACGCTGATGCGTGTCACGCTTCGGCAAAAAACTTTAGAATTGAAGCTAACTGTCGCACCTGATGTGCCTAAGGTAGTCAAAGGCTACGCGCAATCATTTGAGCGTATTGTTAATAATCTTGTCGCCAATGCGATTAAGTTCACCGAAAATGGTTCAGTTAAATTATCGTTAACTGCTACATCGCCTATCAGTGAAGAGGTTAATTTAAAACTTACGGTTGAAGATACTGGCATGGGTATTCCAGCAGATAAGCATGAAGAAATTTTCGAGCAATTTTCTAAATTATCATCTTCTTATCAAGGTTTATTTGATGGCACAGGTTTGGGTTTATATGCTGTCAAACAATATGTTGGCCAGATGCAAGGGCTTATTAAAGTCGATAGCGTGGTGGGTAAAGGGTCAAAATTTACAGTTATTTTGCCATTTGATAAAGCAGTCGCAGCTGAAACAGTCTCGCTGAATATTAAAAAAAGACCGCGTCCTACAGAAACTTCTCAACCTGCCAATGCCCAGGCTTGTCAGGTGCAGCAATTACATCCGGTTCACAAGCAAAAAACAAAAGTGTTGGTTGTTGAAGATGCGCCATTGCCAGCACGAGCGGTTATTCGTCTGTTAAATGATTTTAATTGCGAGGTCAAATTAGTTAAATCGGGTGAGGAAGCTTTAAAAGCGGTGGTGAAAAAAGTTTATGATATTATTTTAATGGATATCGGTTTGCCGGGCATAGATGGTGTGGAAACAACGCGTCGAATTCGTGCATTACCCAAAAACAATGATATGCCAATCGTTGCGTTAACTGGTCATGTGCGCGGTAAGAAAAAGCCTGAGTGCATGGAAGCGGGTATGCAAGATGTATATTCAAAACCTTTAACTCGTAATCAATTAAAATTTATGTTAAAAACATATGTAGTGAGTGATTCTGACGAAGGAACAGATATTATGAAAACACCATTTGCAACGCATGTATTAGATATTGAAGGAATGATGGGTGTGTTTCAAACTGAAGATCCAACCCAGTTGTTGGATATGTTTGAAGCTGCCGTTGATTATATTCCTGAAGAGCTAGATCGTTTAAAAGCAGCGGTTGCTATTGAAGACTTTGAAACAATTAAAGCTAGCGTGCATAGTATAAAAGGCGGTATGGCTTATATTTCAGCGTCAGAATGTAATGATTTAATTGCCAATTGGGATGAGATCTTGCGTCACGAAAAACCAGCAAAAGTCGCGTTAGAAATGATGTATGAACAAATTGAACGCGTATTAATTAATTTAAGAGATGCGATGTTGCAAGCCATTGAGTTAGTCAATAAAAACGATTAATCGTTTCTACGTTTTCCCCTCTCCATAATCTGTGATTAACTACCAAGTTGTTGCTCTCCCTAGGGAGAGTCAAAATCTGTGGTTTTGGAGAGGGGTTTATTAAAAATATTTCTTAATTTAATACAGCTTCCTATTCTCCAAAAGCTTTTATGCTACAATCCACCACTGTCGCTCCTACATAGTTCCCCGTAAAAACTACTAATAAATAAACGAAAACTTTATTAGTATTTTTTACGGATATTTATTTGTAAATCAGGTTGATATAATTGTAAAACTTAATCAACAACAGGAGGCTCGTATGAGCCAATATATGAAAATAAAAGGTATTCAAGGTAACGTCACAACAAAAGGCTTTGAAGGTTGTGTTGAACTACATCATTCAAATCGCACCGGTAATCGATTAGTTAGGCAGCAAGTTGGCAGTGGTAATCGAGAAATGGGATTATTGCAATTAAGTCATCTCGAGATACAAAAATCAACTGATAATGCTAGTGCTGAATTATGGCAGCATTTTTATACAGGTAAATCGATCCCTGAATTAACCATTACATGCTGCCAGTTAAATAATAAAAATCCAGAGTGGCATTCTAAATGCACTTTATCCAATGTCATGGTGGTAAGTATTTATGAAACAAATAATGAAGGCGGTACGGGTGAAAACATTGAGCTTGCATTTAGTAAGATAGAGCAGCAATTTAGAAGTCAAAGTGCTTCTGGTCAGTGGCAAACACAAAAGGCAGTGGGTTTCGATATTCCTACCGCAAAATAGGGCAAAGGCGTTGGAAGGAAACAGTATCAAATAGGTGAAAAACGCTTCGCTGACTTGGACCCAGGGTTGCTTTGTTGCACTAAATGAAACCACTCTCCCTTTGGGGCGGGTTAAAATATTTGATTGACCACCTGGCCACTACTCTCTCTTTGTGGCAGAGTCGAAGCGCAGGCGGGTTAAAATATTTGATTGACCACCTGGCCACTACTCTCCCCTTGTGGGAGAGTCAAAATCTTCGATTTTGGAGAGGGGGAATAATAAAAAATAGTGTAAACTAAGGATCAGTTAATTAATTAAGGAAGATAATGGCATTTACAAGGAAAAAAATCATCGCATTAGGATGTGCGTTAGGTGTGATATTGGTATTGGCTTTAATAGGCCTACATGTTTGGCAGCGTCATTTAGAAAAAGCAAAGCCGAACCCGCATCCAAAATACTTTGTAACTATTAAAGGCAACATTCAACCAGATATGCCATACCCGATGACCACTATATATAAAGCTACTTATGCAGCTTATAACCCAACGTGCGGTGTTTGGATAAGTCGCTTTGAGGGCGTAAGTGGATTGCCAGCAAAAACTGTTTTTTATCCAGCTAGGCCGGATAAACAAGGTAATTATAAAATACATATACCGATTGATGCTTATCAGTTAGGAAAATGCCAATGGAAAATAGCCTGGGTTATGCAGGGTTTTGTGAAAAAAATTCCGCCCAAAAAAGCTTGGCCTGATATTTGGAGCTGGAGTGATATGATTCGTTTTGGTAATAAGAATAATCCAAATGAGTTGCCAGATTATCCTGTTGTGAATAATGCTACATTTTATTGTGGTTATGGTGGGCAAGATAGTTGTACGGGAACTGGTTTGGTTGGTGGTTATGTTAATAGTGTTAGTCGTAAGAATAATTATAACTTTATACAAAATATAAAAGCAAAAAAGGAGAAGAAAAATGATGATGGTACCAGCAGCATGTAATGGTTTGCGCACAGTGACCTTAATAGATTATGCTTATTTAGCATTGAATGTTTATCATAGTCCTAAGGATGATAAAATATTGGGAATGAGGCCGAAACCAGCAGAAAATATAGACTTGATTGCAAGTCTTATAGATGTAAATAAGCAAGGTTGGTTTCACCTCAAATTCCAAGAGCTCTGGCTTCCACACGCCAACGGCTTCTATGCAGAATTTTACGTCAAAGTTTATGATGGCAAGATCCATGATCTGATGATTTCATTTCGTGGTACTTGTAATCGTAGTGATGATATCGAAGATGGTAAAACCTGGTGGAAATCAGTTGTGATGGGTAGTGATGTGTCGATTACTTTAATGGATTATTGGAAGCAAGTTATTCCATTTCATATACAAGTGAAACATATTATTTTAGACTTAGATGAGCATGATTTGCTGGCACCTAAATGTAATTTTCATGTGACAGGTCATTCTTTAGGTGGGGCATTAGCCAATATGTTTGTTGCTTCAGGTATGATTTGTCGGCCACCAGCTTCACAGCTTATAAGCCAAATACCATTTGTTCCAAGTGTTATAAGTTTTAATGCACCCGGCATTGGCGCTATGCCTATTCGCTGCAGCTCTAAGATGTGTGAAGGGCAGGTGGTTAGTATGCGTGCGCGTTATGATATTGTCAGTGCCATCGGCACACCTTATGGTTATGTTGTTAATAATGATATTCCCCAAGGTTTTGAAGCAGGTAAAATAAATTTTGAAATAACGCACTTGGATGAAAAAATTAATCCACTACTCCAAGAAACAGGCCAAGATGGACTTGTAAATCATGTTGAAAGGAAAATAGACACTGCACTTATACAAGGCCTTTTAGCCGCTGATAGTGCAATGGATCAACATAGTATGGATAATTTTATCAAGACCATTTGCCGCCAACCCGGTTTAGCTAATATGAGTTATTACCAAGTTAGACACTGGGGTTATAAAAACGGCGGGCTTAATCATGCTGAAAATGCAAAGTCTTTGTTTCATTTAGCGGCTTAATTTTTGTTATGAGTCTCAGTTTATTATCTATGCAAGATTGCCTGCCTAAATAGAAAATAAATATTTTTGATAACACTACCGGCTCACACTCTCCGTTGGTGGAAGACTCAAAAAGCACAGCAATGCTGCCTTACTATACCCACTCTCCCCTTGTGGGAGAGTCAAAATCTTCGATTTTGGAGAGGGGGAATAATAAAAAATAGTGTAAACTAAGGATCAGTGAATTATTTAAGGAAGACAATGGCACTTACAGGAAAAAAAGTTATTACAGTAGGCTGTGCGTTAGGTGTGGTATTTGTTTTGGTTTTAATTGGGTTGCATCGTTGGCAACAAAACTTAGAAAAAGCAAAGCCAAATTTGCATCCAAAATACTTTGTAACCATTAAGGGTAATATCCAACAAAATATGCCATACCCGATGACCACTATATATAAAGCTACTTATGCAGCTTATAACCCAACGTGCGGTGTTTGGATAAGTCGCTTTGAGGGCGTAAGTGGATTGCCAGCAAAAACTGTTTTTTATCCAGCTAGGCCGGATAAACAAGGTAATTATAAAATACATATACCGATTGATGCTTATCAGTTAGGAAAATGCCAATGGAAAATAGCCTGGGTTATGCAGGGTTTTGTGAAAAAGATCCCGCCTAAAAAGGCTTGGCCTGATATTTGGGGTTGGAATGGTATGATTAGTTTTGGTAAATATGGAAGCTCCAATGAGTTGCCTAGTTATCCAGCCTATACGAATGCTACATTTTATTGTGGTCATGGTGGGATTGATGGTTGTACGGGAACTGGTTTAATTGGAGGGTATGTTAATAGTGTTAGTCGTAAGAATAATTATAACTTTATACAAAATATAAAAGCAAAAAAGGAGAAGAAAAATGATGATGGTACCAGCAGCATGTAATGGTTTGCGCACAGTGACCTTAATGGATTATGCTTATTTAGCATTGAATGTTTATCATAGTCCTAAGGATGATAAAATATTAGGAAAAAGGCCTGAGCCAATAGGGAATATAGGGTTGCTTACAGGTTCTATAAATGCAAATAAACGAGGATGGCATCTTCTCAAATTCCAAGAGCTTTGGCTTCCACACGCCAACGGCTTCTATGCAGAATTTTACGTCAAAGTTTATGATGGCAAGATCCATGATCTGATGATTTCATTTCGTGGTACTTGTAATCGTAGTGATGATATCGAAGATGGCAAAACATGGTGGAAATCAGTTGTGATGGGCAGTGATGTGTCGATTACTTTAATGGATTATTGGAAGCAAGTTATTCCATTTCATATACAAGTGAAAAATATTATTTTAGACTTAGATGAGGATGATTTGCTGGCACCTAAATGTAATTTTCATGTGACAGGTCATTCTTTAGGCGGGGCATTAGCCAATATGTTTGTTGCTTCAGGTATGATTTGTCGGCCACTAGCTTCACAGCTTACAAGCCAAATACCATTTGTTCCAAGCGTTATAAGCTTTAATGCACCCGGCATTGGCGCTATGCCTATTCGCTGCAGCTCTAAGATGTGTGAAGGGCAGGTGGTTAGTATGCGTGCGCGTTATGATATTGTCAGTGCCATCGGCACACCTTATGGTTATGTTGTTAATAATGATATTCCCCAAGGTTTTGAAGCAGGTAAAATAAATTTTGAAATAACGCACTTGGATGAAAAAATTAATCCACTGCTCCAAGAAACAGGCCAAGATGGACTTGTAAATCATGTTGAAAGGAAAATAGACGCTGCACTTATACAAGGCCTTTTAGCTGCTGATAGTGCAATGGATCAACATAGTATGGATAATTTTATCAAGACCATTTGCCGCCAACCCGGTTTAGCTAATATGAGTTATTACCAAGTTAGACACTGGGGTTATAAAAACGGCGGTCTTAATCATGCTGAAAATGCAAAATCATTATTCCATTTAGCAGCTTAATAAATGCTGTAAATATTGAATTGTCTGCTCAATTATCTACCCAAATAACGAGCAGGCACTTTGGCATCTAAGTTTCTCTCGATTTGCTCTAAAGAAACACCGCTGGTTTCGGGTACGTAAAAATAGCTGAATAAAAAGGCGATAATACACATCACACCATATAACCATAAGGTATTGCTGGCGCCAAAAGCATTTAAAATACTTAAAAAAGTAAGGGCAACTAAAAAGTTAGCTAGCCATTGAATGCCGGCAACAAAGCTCATCGCTAAGCCGCGAATTTGTAGCGGATAAATTTCTGCAATAATCAGCCAGAATAATGAGCCAATACTAATAGAATAACCGGCAATATATAAAATCATGCAAGTGAGCATAAGCATATGGCCAAGCTCGGTGGTGCTATGGAAAGTAAGACCAACTAAGCCTAAGCTCACGGTTGCCACAGCCAGGCCGATTAATAATAAACGACGACGACCAGCGCGATCAACAATTAATACGGCGACAATGCTCATAATGGTATTAACAACACCTAAGCCAAAGGTTGCTAAAATTTGCGCTGAAGCACCTTGAAAGCCAGCAGCTTTAAAAATAAATGGGCCGTAATACATCACGGTATTAATACCCACAAACTGTTGTAAAATACCTAAGCCTAAACCAATAATTAAAACAGGGCGCACGCGTTTAGAAAATAATACACTCCAGGTGCCGGTTTTTTCTAACAAGCTAGCGCGGATTTCATGTAGCTCGTCGATCACATCTTTTTTATTGCGGATGCGCTTTAACACACGATGTGCTTCGCCATGTAATTCTTTTAAAGATAACCAGCGCGGTGTGGAAGGTAAAATCATCATCCCAACAAATAAAACAACGGCAGGTATAAATCCTGTGGCAAACATCAAGCGCCAAGAATGAGTGGGCACTAAAGCATAATCGACGATAAAGGCAATCGCTTCACCACCGGTAATCATAATGCCGTTTAATAGGACTAAGCTACCGCGTGTTTCAGGCGGTGCCATTTCAGAAATAAATAAGGGTACGGTATAAGAAGATACGCCAATCGCCAAACCTAAAATAAAGCGACCGACAATGAGCAATTCGACATTATAGGTAAAAGTAGTGACGGCGGTACCTAATATAAAGGTAAGCGCGGTGACAATAAGCATATTGCGACGGCCAAAATAATCAGCCAAGCGGCCGCTAGAAATAGCGCCAAAGAATGCACCTAATACTACACTGGCCACAACCACTTGTTTAACTAGGGTGCTCATGGCGAAAGTATTCTGCAAAAAGATGAGTGCGCCAGAAATAATGCCTGTATCAAATCCAAACAAAAAACCGCCAACTGCAGCAATAAATGCCACACGGTTCACAAAACGGGACTTTTTGCCTGAAATGACCATAGATATCTCGAACATTGATAGTGATTAGCGTTTGTAACAAGAATTGATCAGAGTGTCAACTCTAGCTTAATGAATGGATTTCTATTGGGTCTTGGTTGTAGTAGTGCTATGGAATAGGCGAAGGGGAGCGTGTGCCACAAAGTGGGTCATAACCTTTGGGTGCCGCTTTTAGAGTGACGCTTCTACCGTTGATGGATGGTAAGGATATGAAGCTTGTTGTCTTTATCCCTTTGCTTTTTTGAGCTTGGCTACGGTTGTGGTTAGCAATCGTAGGTAAGGTATTTTCTTTCAGAAGGTTATTAAGCGTTTTTTTACTTTGTTGTTTGGATGTTCTAGATGGTCTAATAGGGGGTAATATTGTGATACTAGGGTTTGGCTGTAAGTATGTTTTGGCGTGTGTTTTTATGGCGATACGATAAGCTTTATTAATGATGCTTAATAAGTCACTTGATAACAATTGATTTTTTTCAGAAGTAGAGGCTAAATCATCAAGCAAATCAAGGCATGTATTTGCAATCATTTTCTGGGTCTTGACTAGGTGATCATGGCGCAATTGTTTATGCTGATCATCATCAATAGGGTAAATTTTCAAAGCTTGCTGCGTTAATAGAGAAAACTGTTTTTTACTAAAAATATTGCCTTTTTTGTTATAGTAATTAATAAAAGCTTTTTCAATGTTTTGACCTAGTGAGTTTAGGGAAATGATAGTTTTCAGGTGTTTGTAGCAATAAGCAATAACTAGCTTAGTATGAAGATCTATAAACTGATTGGCTTTGTTTAAGTGATTTTTTCTTTTGATGGTGTAATTATCCATGGTGCTTGGATAGAGTAACTTCGCTTGTTTAGATAATATTTTATGGTGTCGAGCAGCTTGCTTAGCAAATGCTTGTTTATTAGCAGCTGATACATGCGGGGCCAATCGATCTATAGCTGTTTGAACCATTGGCAATTCAGCATGCAATTGCTGTGGGCCACTGTTAAACATATATTCTGTGGTTTCAACTTTTTGAGTGTCGGGATTTATGGCGAATTGAACGCGTAATTTTTTTTGGTTATCAGGCATAATGCTACTACTTAAACTGTTTATATATTTAATAAGGGCAGTTTAGTAAGTTAAATCATTAATAACAAGGTATTTGTGCAAAAAATACTTCTTAAATGTACGCATTGTCTGATAGTGCAAGTTAATACTGCTTGAAAGAATAAGCCTGATTTGCGAAGATAGCAGTCTTATTAAAATCAGCACGCTGAGATAACTATGGAAACCAATGCTTTAAAAGTTTTAATACAAGATCTAGCTGAGCGCACCGAAGCGCTTCGGGGGTATCTTTGACTACGATAAAAAATCTTATCGTTTGTTGGAAGTTGTGCGTGAATTAGAAGACCCAGATGTTTGGAATGATGCCAAAAGGGCGCAAGCTTTAGGTAAAGAAAAAACGCGTTTAGATCATGTGGTGCAAGGCTGTGATCAGCTGACTACAGGTTTTTCGGATGCCCAAGATTTATTGGCAATGGCTATCGAAGAAAACGATCCTAACACTGTTGCTGACATTGAAACCGAAGTGGCGCAGCTGCAACAAAAAGTAGAGAAGCTTGAGTTTTCCCGAATGTTTTCAGATGAGTTAGATGCTTGTAGTGCTTATTTAGAGGTGCAATCAGGTTCTGGTGGCACGGAAGCACAAGATTGGGCCGAGATGCTTTTGCGGATGTATACGCGCTGGGCTGAATCTCATGAATTTAAAGTAACTGTTTTGGAATATTCTGTGGGTGATGTGGCAGGCATTAAAGGCGCCACACTGCATATAGAAGGTGATTACGCTTATGGTTGGCTGCGTACAGAGTTGGGTGTACATCGTTTAGTGCGTAAATCGCCGTTTGATTCAGGTAATCGCCGTCACACTTCTTTTGCTTCAATATTTATTTCACCAGAAATTGATGATGATATTGAGATTGATATTAATCCTGCTGATATTCGGGTCGATACCTATCGCGCTAGTGGTGCTGGTGGTCAGCATGTCAATAAAACAGATTCAGCGGTGCGAATGACGCATATTCCAACGGGTATTGTGGTGCAATGTCAAAACGATCGTTCGCAACATAAAAACCGTGATTCAGCGATGAAGCAGTTGCGTGCGAAATTATATGAACATGAGAGGCAAAAGCAACAAGCTAAGCAAAACGAATTAGAGCAGACTAAATCCGATATTAGTTGGGGTAGTCAGATTCGTTCTTATATATTAGATGATGCGCGTGTTAAAGATTTAAGAACAGGTGTTGAAACTCGCACGCCACAAGCGGTTTTGGATGGTAAGTTGGATATGTTTATAACTGAAAGCTTGAAGCAGGGGCTTTAGTGGTGTTGCTTGCTTTTAATATTCCCCCTCCCGCGAGGGGCCTTGTTGCATAACTCAAAAAAATGCTCACTCTCCCCTGGTGGGAGAGTCGAAGAGTCACCTGGAAGGTGATGATTCGGAGAGGGGGTGTTATAATTAATAAAAATCTAAGACCAAGGATGGCACATGCCAAAAAAATACTTCAAAGCTGCAATGGTTTTAATAGGCGTTCAATTTCTATCGACCACATTTTCTTTACCAGACAACGTGCAATACTTTGTTAATAAAATGCATGATCAATATGGGTTTTCTAAAGCAGCTTTAACAAAGACATTGTCTCAACAAAAGCCAAACCAATCTATTCTAAAGATCGAGCACCGCCCATATCAGCATAAACCATGGCCTGTTTTTAGAGACGGTTTAATTACCAAAAAACGTATTCATGAAGGCGCTAGTTTCTTTCGACTTCACCGGCAAGCTCTATTGCGTGCACAAAGAAAATATCATGTTGATCCTTATGTCATCACAGCAATCATTGGTTTTGAAAGCACTTATGGAAAAAATAAAGGCCACTATCAGGCGCTAAACAGTTTATATACCTTAGGCTTTAATTATCCGAAACGCGAAAAATATTTTCAAAAAGAATTATGCAGTTTATTTCTATTGGCACGTGATTGGCATAAGCCTGTTGGTAGCATTAAAAGTTCTTTTGATGGCGGCTTAGGAATGCCGCAATTTATGCCGGATATGTATCGTAAAATGGCGCGCGCTGCAAAACCAAAACAATTTCCAGATTTGATTAATAATCCTGATGACGCTATAGAAAGTGTGGCTTATTATTTGCAGCAATCTCATTGGGACGAAAAAGGTTTTATTGCAAGACCAATCCAGCTAACAGCAAGCGTGATGCAGCCCAGTTGTCATTATCAAAAGAAAGCTAATTATTCGATAGCATCATTAGAAAAAGATGGCTTCAGTGTTCCCAAAAAAACAAATAATCAAAAAGTCGGTTGTGTTTCTTTAGAAGATAAAGAAACTACTGATTACTGGGTTATTGGCAATAATTTTTATGCGATCCAAAAATATAATCCGCAAATTTATTATGTTTTGATTGTTAATCAGCTATCAGATTCAATAAAAAATCAAGTTCATAAATAATGATAAACTAGATGCATATAACGATCTTTACGTACATTTTAGATCGTTGTATTGGCATCATATTGTTGTTATGATTTTCTTTTATAGATATATTTACTAAAAGAGAAAGTTATGCGCGCCCAGTTTTTATTAAAGTATTTGCAGCCAAAGAGTATTGAGCAATTAGAAGATAATCTGATTAGTGTAAATGCGAATAATAAGAATGCATTTTATTTTGCTTCAGCAGAGCTGGCTTTGTATCGTGATGATTATGAACTGGCTTGTGCGGCTAGTCAGCAAGTAGAAGATACTTTTGAGCATTGTCAACAAGTCTTGTTTATTAAATATTATGCGGCTGCACAACTTGCTTTGGCTGAATATAATGAGCAAGAAGCTTTTTCACAAATTATTCAAGCTATAGCTATTAAACCAGATAGCATAGCAGCTTGTTTAATAGCTGTTCGGGCTGCATATACTTTAGAGAAAGATAGTGCAACACTGCAAATTTACTATGATCAATTCTTAGAGCTTGTTAAAACAATTGTAAGACCAAAACTAAATGATCAAATTAAATTGGTACAACGTTTGTTAGGAATAAAACCGTTGATAGCTAAAGCTATCTATAATCAATATGAGAAGCTATTTGATTTAACAGCTGTATTATTAAGCACAATGGTAAAGATATCTCATGATGTGGATGGCTTGAAAAATGAAGCTACAGTTATTGCTTATAAACAGCAATTTTTAGATGATCGCTACATGCTTGCGCCATCAATACCACAGGTCTTTGCAGAGCGTGAAAAAAGCGCTTTAACGAGGGATCAGTCTGATAGACCAGCAAGAAAGAGGTGTCGCCTAAGCGCAAAAACTAAGCCCTTGGTATCTCATGATCCGGCAGAAAAAGTATTGTCGTCTCAATCAAATGATCAAAGGCCTGGAAAATTTAGTTGTTAACGTTTTTTCTATAAATACATAACTGGTGACCGATCTGATTAATGATTTCAGCCTCGTGCCATTCAGCGATAATATTTGCTAGCTCTTTGCGTTCTTCTTTATCACCAACTAATTTAATCTTGATAAGCTCGTGTGAGTTTAATGCTAAATCAATTTCAGCATGCACGGCTTCTGTTAAGCCATTGCTACCTAGGCGTACAACAGTATCTAAATGATGACACTTGGCTTTTAAAGATTTTTTAAATTGTTTATCCATTTTTATTTCCTTTTATTCATTATAATTTTCTACAGATTTCATGGCTACTCTATATTTGCCGGTCATGGCTAACCCAATAATACTTAGTAACACAGCAGGGATAGCTAATGGTAATACCGATGTAATGCTATGTGCAATAGCTAAACCAATAGCTGCTGCAAATAAAAAGCGAAAAGCGGTGCATAGTGCTGAAGCAATACCGACGTGTTTGTCGAATGGTGTGACAGCACCGGCGCTACCAGCGCTTAAGCAGAATGTGCCGCCCATGCCAATTAATAACATAGGAATAATAAAGCAATAAATAGTTAAGCCTGTTATGTGATACCAAATTAGCATAATCAATCCACCAATTAAGGTGACGATATAGCCTAGTAAATTAGTTTTGAAAATACCTAAACGCGTAATGACGGCTACAGAAATTAAGCTGCCAATAAAAAATGAAATACCCATAAAGCAAAAATAAAAACCATAGTGAGCAATAGGCACATGCAATAGTTGAATAAGTATGACAGGTGAGGTGGCGCAAAAGATAAATAAGTAACTCATGCCAATAGCACTAGAAAATGAATAAGTGTTAAAAATAGCGTGTTTGATAATATAAGTATAATCTTTAAATACAGTGATCACATTTAAAGAAGACCGATCAGCAGTAGGCAATGTTTCGCCAATCAAGCTGTAATAAAGTATGACGCTTAGGCCGCTGAGTACCCATAAAATTTTAAAAGTACTTGACCAGCCCCAGCGCAAATCTAAATAGCTGCCAATAAAGGGCGCTAGCATCGGTGAGAATGAAATAATACCATTTAACATGCCATAAAGTTGCCCTAGTTTTTTACCAATAAATAAATCTCGACCCACAGCAAAGCCAAGCACTAACATACCGCAAGAACCTATGGCTTCAATTAAGCGGCCAATAATTAATGTTGCGATGCTTGTGGCAAAGGCGCACATGGTGGCGCCAATGGTAAAGATTACAATAAGCCAGAAAGTGGTTGCACGCCTGCCATAACGATCGGAAAGGGGACCAATAGCTAGTTGCGCCATACCGCTCATTAACATAAATAAGTTTAAAGTAAGTTGCATAGTGGCGGTATTGACACCGAATAGCTTGGTGATCGCTGGAATGGCAGGCGTATAAATATCCATCGCAATAGGTAAGGCCATGACTAAAGGGGCTAAAGCGATTAATGCGATAAGCATCGATGGTTTTTTATTGTGCATAATGTATCTGTTAGTTGCAATATTTTGTACATCTAAAACCAGTTTCTCTTTAAAGTCAACTTATAAGGTGCAGAATTTTCAACATAATTCGTGCAGCCAGCTAAAAAGTACATTTTGTGTTACAATGAAAACGATTATCATTCACAAACAACCAAAGGGGGTAGTTAATAAGCTAGATCCTGTCGAGATGACATTATCGTGGTGTGCAGTCCGGTATTAATTTTTTTTATAAAAATAATAATAAAGGAGACGACCATGAACTCTAAAGTAAGATCAACAAAACTTAATATTCCATCGCGCCTTTCTGGCGTTACCAATACAATATTTACCAACGATATGCGTAGCCAGCACGTGCTATTGCTGCCTTCTTTCTTGCTGCTTGAGCCAACCAATCGTGATTTATTTTTTCATTTTGATGTGATTAGCAAGCTTATAAAGCAGCTTACTCATCTAGGTGTGGTCTGTTTGGTTTTGGATTGGCAGCATGATACCACCAAAGCGCAGCCAGCAATGAGCGAATGGCCGGAATACTTAACCAGCTATACATTAGATAAACAGGCTTATTTTAAGATACATCGTGTTGCTGCTAAAAATTTTGCTACAGAGGCTAATTGGCAAGCAGTGGTCGAAGAAGTGATGCACTGTTTTCTGCGCCATTCACCTCAGACGTTATATCATTTTCATAATGCTAGCCCTTACTTGCGCCAGAGTAAACCAGCCTTTAAATCTTTGCAGGATAATTTAGTACTTCCTGAAAAGGAGCCTTGCAAAAATGGGGAAAGCTTAGCATTAGAGAGATGCCGAGCAACAGATCAGCTTGCCCAAGCATTGCTGCATTATTTAGAGATGCTATGCGATATAATTCAAAAAGAAAAAGCTGAGCTGCAAATGCAGCGTATACAACAGCGTCGCGAGTTCAATGAGCGCTACCGCCAAGAGCAATCGTTTCAGATTGTTAAAGTGGTAGATGTGGGTTGTGGGTTTTGTAAGCGTCAAAAAGAGGTTATTACCACTAGAGAATATCAGCCGCTTTATGTTGATGAGCAAAAGTCAAAAAAAGAAGTTAACGCTAAGGCGACTTCACGTTTAGCAGCAAAGCGGTCTGCTGCGAAGCTGATTGATCAAAGTATGCAGTTTGCATCGTTGTCATCTAAGTTTTCAATGTCTGGTGGATAGGTCCTATCGCTAGTCATTGAAATCTATAAAAGGAAAGCGCTACTTTGTAGCGTTTTTTTGTATTTGTTTGCAGATTGTGTTGCGAATACGTATTTTTCACACTTAATTATTTGTTGGAGGAGTGCTATCATTTTATCTTTAATATTAATTTTTTTCTCTAAAAGGAGTTAGTTTTTCACCACAGGAAAGGTGAGGGGTTCGAAGGGGTTCGTTTATGTCACAATCACATTTTCAGTTAGATCAGGCTGAGTCAATTAAAATTTTTTTCTCTATACTTATTGCCACTTGTTTGGTGAAGGGGATAAGGGTGTCTGCTCAGCAAACGACGCATGGCCCTTTATCTTATCAAACAACGATGCAAGCAGAAGGTGTGTTATTCAATGATTGGGCCGAGCTTGGTTTAACTGCTGTATTTAGCTCGATTATAAGTACAATGATTACTTTGGTATCTGGTTGTTGCAAAGATGCATGTATGAAAAAGTGTTATAATAAAAAGAAGCTTTATGAGAGGGTTGATGACTTAGAGAATCACGTGAAGCCTCTTGTGCCAAAGGTAGAGGGGCAAGAAAAGTTGCTTGCTCAAATGGAGGAGTATAATAAGGCGCGTTTTAATGATTTCGAAAGACGGCTTGATATGCTGGAAAGTGGTAAGCTTGTAAGTAGATCAAGTAAATCTGAATTTGATGAGCAAGTTTTGGAAGATGCCTTTAATAGCAGTTTTACAAAAGCAATGAAGCTTGACATAGTGAGCTTGAGGAGGGCGCCTGAGGAGCTGAGTCATTATTTAAAAGTGCTTGATCAAATTTATGCTGCTATATCTGAAAAAGTAGGTTTGCAAAACCATCAGCAGTTTGATCAAAACCAAATTGATCATATTATGAAATATTTAATTAAGAGCTTCTTGGATTGTTTGACGCAGGAAGGGGTTGTTCTTAGAACTGTGAGGCAAAGAAGGAGCAGGTGGTGCTCAGAAGAAAAGCTTTCTTTGTCTGATGAAGTGCTTGCAGTCATGCTTGCGCCGTTACCTAAGAATTTTTTATTAATGCATCCATCGGAGCATATGAAAAAGTTCGGAGAAATTATAAAACAGGTAAAATCAACTCAGGATATTCTGGCGCAAATGGGGCAAAACAAATCTCGAACTATTAGTGCTGCAGAGAAGTCGAAGAGCGTTAAACCTTTGGACCGTAAGGCTCAAATCAAAAAGACACAGGTGTCTCCTGACATAAAAAATAGTAGTAAATGCCACCCAAAAACTGGTTTAGCTAATAGTAAGCGCTCACGAAACACTGTTAAAAGGTCGAGATTAGCTGCTAGTTCGAGAATGCCCTCACAAATAAAACGACCTGCTAAAAATAGTGCACAACAGAAAAATGATCGAAAACGGCTTAGTGGTAAGCCTGCACCCTAAGTGAGTAGGAAAAATATTTGGCGGTCGACAAAAAGATTATGATTTGCAATGGTTAGTGGCTTACGTTAGCATGTTTGGTGTGAATATATGTTTGTAAAAAGCTTGTAAGCATACTGTTCACCAAACATAATATTTAAATTATTTATTAGGCGTTCTTATGGGAAATGGTGTTTCATCGCTGAGCTCAGTTGATTTAAATCAAGAGCCAGTATCATCTGTTATGGTGCAGCCAGTTACTGCTGTATCTAACCTTGCATCATTGCCATTTGCTCAGCTTGTTCCAGAAGAGCGTACGAATCTAACTATGCAGGTAGCTCAAGCTTTTGAGTGTGTTTATAGTGGTCGATTACACATTGTAGAGATGGAGGGTTGGTCTGTTGATTCTAAAGAGTTAAGCTTAAGAGTTGCAAACAAGTTTTTATTTGCCTTAAGCGTGGTCGGTGACAGTTTCGTTAATGCAGAAGATTTAACACAGTCTGCTATTGAACAGTTAGCGAGTATAATAAAGGGGCATGTTGAAAAGTTTTCATCTATTTACCCTCTAACTCTTTTGCCAGGTGAGGGTAAGTCAGCAAGATATAATGCTATTGATTTTTTTGTTGATATTCGCCAGCTGGAGTTGTTGATTTCTGACAGCTATAGTGATTTGATTGCTGTGTTCGGAATGATTGGATGTAATACAGAGCCATTACCGTTGTTACCTGCAATAGCTGGTGAGAGTGCACAAGACTTTGAATTCAAAAATTTTCATTTATATTTAGAGTCAATGGAGATTTGTTTTCAAAGTGCAGATGATTGTGCGATGCGGCTATTGATTGCGCAAATCAGAAAGCATAGTCATTTGCCGTTGCATCTTCATTTTTCTATGATTAGAGCTGTAAACTCTCTTAATGAGTATATTGATAATTTAGCTCAATTAGGCGATCAGTATATTATTAGACAATTGATTGATAATTTTCCAGAATCAGCTGCTATATTGGTTTTCTTGGCAAGTAATAGTCAAGACAAGGCTAAGAGGGATGTTGATACCTTTCTCTCTAATTTGGAAGGATATGCTGGTTCAATAGTGGGTTTCGTTCCTGCGCCTGATATGCTAAAGCCTTTTGTGTCCTTTATGAAAAGTGCTTGTAATTTAGAGTGTGTGCATGCCAATTTAGTTATGCTTGGTTTCTTAGACAGAATGGATCAATCCATTTTTGATTTGTATGACAGCGAGCTTTTTGCAGTTTGGCAACCATTATTGCAGAGTCCTGAGGTGCTAGGCATGGCTAAAGAAAACATAAAGCTTTTCTTTAAAATAGAATCTCCCGACCCATCACCAGCTAGCCCAAAAGCACAAAGCCGTTTGCAACAGTCGGGTAGATTGTCTTCGTTATCGACTAGTGCAATTAGGCTTCATTTTAATGATCCAAAGGCTACTGCACCAGAACGAGATAATCATGTTAGAACATCGCCAAGTACTAATGGCTTGTAGGGTTATTACCCATTCTAGTTTTTCTTAGATGACCCCATCATTGTTTTCATCCAATATGATTAGTGCATAAATGTTATTCTAGATTTTTTTGGTATTTGTTTATAGGTTGTGTTGCGAATACGTATTTTTCACACTTAATTACTTGTTGGAAGGGTACTATTATTTTATTTTTAATATTAAGGTTTTTCTCTGGCTAGTTATCAGGCTCAAGTGAATGGTGATTTGTTTGTGGCTAATTTTACAACATAAATTGGGGTTGAAGAATCATTGCAAACAGATAATGATATTCTACAACACTATCTCAAAGTGCTTGATCAGGTTCATGGTGGAATGGATGCAAAATTAAATCGAAAGCTATTTAAAAAGTTTTAGCCCTTTATTTGATTTGGTTAATTCTAAAAAGTGGAAGAAGCAGTCGAGCGCTTAGTGGGAAGTTTGCAATAAATAACTTGTTGCGCTAGGATAATTAGTATGAATGATATGTTTTTTAGGAAAACGATGCTTGATTTGCATTAAGCGTTTTGGTGTTTGAATTAAAATTTATTTAAGGTCTATTTATGGGACATGGTGTTTCAACGCTGGCTTCTTCAGGTCACCAGCAGCAAAATGAGCAGCTACCAGTGGCTGAAGTAGCATATGAGGGCATGAGCCTAATCAAAAAAGTGTCACAAGTATTTCATTATGTTTGCAAGGGTGGGTCTGCCTCTTTTGATGAGTTTTGTTTAGGCGAGGTATCAATGCCATTTTTTATTGAAATGGCAGAAAAATTTTTAGCTGCCATAGCAATAATAAGCAATTCACAACGACGAATTCTTGCTCATTCACGTGTTAATGATTTAGTGGATATTATAGGGCTTCATGTAAAGAAATATCCAAATATCTATGGTTTGGCGAATGGGCCAGAATTTGTAATAGCGAAAGGGTGTCGATACAATAAGTATAGCTTTTTTAGTAGTATCTTCCATTTTAAATTATTGATTCATGATCACTATCAAAATTTTGGTGATATTTTTAATATCAACGATAAATTGGAGACAGCTAATCTCTTGCTGCCAATGCTAGACTTTAATGCTGATCTTTATGCAGGTATGTTAAGTAATGAATCAAACTATAGTCGTTTAAAAGCATATTTAACTACGTTTGATTTAATTTGCCCTGAAAATAATTGGCGAGCCTTAGGGTGTAATTTTCCTCAAATTATTAATAATCTTTTTTATATTCTTAAGGCAAGCCAACTACCGCTTCAAATCTTTTTTACAACGCTTTCAATACAAAAAGCTCGTTTCAATGTTTGTAGTATTATTAAATTGCATGAATTATCCGTTGAGAGTGATGAAGATGTTGAGCACATGTTTATTGCAGAAGTTATTCAAACTTATCTTATTAAAAGTTTTATCAAATGGAATCCTGCGGTAGGAGCTGTAGCAGTGTTTCTTGCCAGGTCATCTATTGCAGTAACGGAAGATACATTAAAAACATTTTTATTGAAGTTAGAAGGCATGGCGGCAAATAAATTGGCCTTACCTAAGTTGTTTAAGCGTCTAAGAAAAGAACATTGTGAAAAAGTGATTATTAAGGTTTGCTTAGTGGAATATGGTTTTTTAGATAGGATGGAGCAGTCGCTTCTCGATTTATGTAATAGTTCTTTGTTTAAGATATTGAGACCATTGTTGCAAAAAGATGAGGTTATAGGTTTAAAGGGTGGCAGTAACTTTTTTAAAGTCAGTTCTCCCGACCCATCACCAGCTAGCCCAAAAGCACAAAGCCGTTTGCAACAGTCGGGTAGATTGTCTTCGTTATCAACTAGTGCAATTAGGCTTCATTTTAATGATCCAAAGGCTACTGCACCAGAACGAGATAATCATGTTAGAACATCGCCAAGTACTAATGGCTTGTAGGGTTATTACCCATTCTAGTTTTTCTTAGATGACCCCATCATTGTTTTCATCCAATATGATTAGTGCATAAATGTTATTCTAGATTTTTTTGGTATTTGTTTATAGGTTGTGTTGCGAATACGTATTTTTCACACTTAATTACTTGTTGGAAGGGTACTATTATTTTATTTTTAATATTAAGGTTTTTCTCTGGCTAGTTATCAGGCTCAAGTGAATGGTGATTTGTTTGTGGCTAATTTTACAACATAAATTGGGGTTGAAGAATCATTGCAAACAGATAATGATATTCTACAACACTATCTCAAAGTGCTTGATCAGGTTCATGGTGGAATGGATGCAAAATTAAATCGAAAGCTATTTAAAAAGTTTTAGCCCCTTATTTGATTTGGTTAATTCTAAAAAGTGGAAGAAGCAATCGAGCGCTTAGTGGGAAGTTTGCAATAAATAACTTGTTGCGCTAGGATAATTGGTATGAATGATATGTTTTTTAGGAAAACGATGCTTGATTTGCATTAAGCGTTTTGGTGTTTGAATTAAAATTTATTTAAGGTCTATTTATGGGACATGGTGCTTCAATGCTGGCTTCTACAGACCAACAGCAGCAGGCTGAGCAGTTACCAGTGGCTGAAGTAGCGTATGAAGGCAAGAGCCTAATCAAAAAAGTGTCACTAGTATTTCATTATGTTTGCAAGGGCGAATCTGGCTCTTTTGATGAATTTTGTCTGAGTTGTTTATCGGAACCATTTTTTACCCAAGTTGCTGAAAGGTTTTTAACTGCTATAGCTATAAAAAATGGTTCGCAAGCTAAGTTTCTTGCTAAATCGTCTGTTCATGAACTGGTGGATATTATACGGCTTCATGTGGGCAAATACCCGAATATCTACTTCTTGGCGCATTCACCAGCAATTGCTTTAGAAGAGTGCCGATACAGTATGTTTTCCTTTTTTAATAATGTCATTCATTTTGAATTATTGATTCATGATCATTATCAAGAGCTTGGTAGTGTTTTTAATATCAGTAATCAATTAGAGGCGCAAAACCCTTTGCTACCAATGTTAGATTTGAGTGTTGATGTCGATGAAGGTATGCTAGGGCATGGGTCAAACTATAGTCGTTTAAAAGCATACTTAACTGCGTTTGGTTTAATTAGTCCTGAGTCGAGCTGGCATGCTTTAAGAATTGATTTTCCTATGGTTATTAAAAATCTTTTTGATATCATTCAAGCTAGTGGTTTACCATCTCAAGTCTTTTTTGCTATGCTAAGGGTACATAAGGCTCGTTTCCATGTTAATAAAATCTATAAGCTTTTTGAACCTCTGCTTGAGCGTATTAAAAAAGGTGAAAGCATATCAGTTGCAAAGGTTATTCAAACTTATGTGATTCAAGAGTTCATTAAAAAGAATCCAGCGGCATCTGCTTTAGTGGTTTTTTTTGCTATGTCATCAGTTAAAGTAACGGAAGATGTATTAAAAACATTTTTGTTAAAGCTAGAAAGCATGGCAGCTGATCAATTGGCTCTGCCGAAATCATTTAATTGCCTAAGAAAAGGGGCCTGTAAGAAAGGAATCATTAAAGCTCGCTTAGTAGAATATGGCTTTTTGAATCGGATGGGTCAAAATATCTTAGAGCTAGGTAGTAATCCTGTTTTTAAAATGCTTAAGCCATTGTTGACAACAGATGAGGCTATAGGTTTAGAAGAAAATGAGCGTAATTTCTTTAAAATGGAGTCCCCCAAGCCGTCACCAGCTAGTCCAAAAGCTCAGAGTCATTTGCCAGAGCCGGGTGAGCTGTCTTCTTTACCGATAAGTGCAGTTAGGCTTCATTTTCGTGATCCAGCCGCCGCTAGCCAAGAAGCTGTTAATCAGGATAGAGAGCTATCTACTTTAGGTTGCTAGAAAATGATCTCTGTCATTGTATTTTAAAAAATATATGACCTGTTGTATGACGCGCTTTGTGGCAATGCTTCCCTTCTTAGATGACCTCATCATATCAATATGTTACTCTAACTTGAATACTCAGTGAGAGGAATCAATTATGCCCAAACGGGATCAAAAATGGTTGGATCGTCATGTAAAAGATCCATTTGTGCAAAAAGCACAAAAAGATGGCTATCGCACAAGAGCGGCTTATAAGCTGATTGGTCTGGATGAAAAGGATCATTTCTTCAAAAAGGGTATGGTTGTGGTGGATTTGGGTGCAGCTCCTGGTGGTTGGTCGCAAGTGGCTAAAAAACTAGTAGGCGATAAGGGTAGAGTCATTGGTATCGATTTGCTGCCAATGGATCCTATCGAAGGCGTTGAGTTTATTCAGGGCGACTTTCGCGAGCAAGAGCCGTATGAAAAACTACTAGAATTAACAAAAAATCAGCCAGTAGACCTTGTAATGTCAGATCTTGCCCCAAACTTATCAGGTAATAAGAGTATCGATCAGCCCAGAATGCTGCACTTGCTTGAGCTTGCCCAAGAGTTTGCCCAGCAATCTTTGCGGCGTGGTGGTACACTGTTGATGAAGGCTTTTCATGGCGAAGGCTTGGAAGCCTACGTTAAGAATCTTAAAAAAGAATACAAGATTGTGAAGTGGCGCAAACCGAACGCTTCGCGCGCAAAATCTAGCGAGATATATATACTCGCTCAAGAGTTTATCGGTTATAATGATTAAAATATTATGTCTTTCTAAAAGATATACACTCAATTTTTAGTATAAGAGGTCTCTGTGGCAAAATATAAAACTCAAATTCTATGGCTGGTTATTATTGGCGTGCTCATTTTGGCATTTAGTAATTTTGGTCCAAGTCATGGTGGTGGCGATTCTATTAGCTATTCTAAATTCTTATCGAAAGTTGAGGCTGGGCAAATAACTAGTGTTAATATTCAAGGCCAAAATATCCGAGCAATGGGTTCAAATGATAAAGCTTATGAAACTTATTTACCGATGCAAGATCGTTATTTATTAGGTGAGTTAATTAAACAAAAAGTTAACGTTGTGGGTCAACCGCCTGAAAAAGAAGGTTTCCTAGGGCAAATGATTATTAGCTGGTTACCATTTATTATTCTTATTGGTGTTTACTTTTATTTTATGCGTCAAATGCAAGGCGGCGGTGGACGTGGTGGTCCAATGTCATTTGGTCGTTCTAAAGCTAAATTGCTTTCAGAAGATCAAATCAAGGTGACTTTTAAAGACGTGGCTGGTTGTGAAGAAGCTAAGCATGAAGTGGTTGAGCTGGTAGATTTTCTAAAAGACCCTGGTAAATTCCAAAAGCTGGGCGGTCGTATTCCGCGTGGTGTTTTATTAGTGGGCCCTCCAGGTACCGGTAAAACGTTATTAGCGAAAGCGGTGGCTGGCGAAGCAAAAGTGCCATTCTTCACTATTTCAGGTTCAGACTTTGTTGAAATGTTTGTGGGTGTGGGTGCGTCGCGGGTTCGTGATATGTTTGAGCAAGCAAAAAAACAATCGCCTTGTATTATCTTTATCGATGAGATTGATGCGGTTGGTCGTCATCGTGGTGCTGGTTTAGGTGGTGGGCATGATGAGCGTGAGCAAACGCTGAATCAAATGCTAGTCGAGATGGATGGTTTTGGTGATAATTCTGGTGTGATTGTGGTTGCTGCAACCAATCGTCCGGATGTTTTAGATCCAGCGTTATTACGCCCAGGTCGTTTTGATCGTCAAGTAGTTGTGCCTTTGCCAGATATTAAAGGCCGTGAACAAATCTTAGAAGTGCATATGAAAAAAGTACCGATGGATGATACGTGTGATGCTGAAGTTATCGCGCGTGGTACGCCAGGCTTTTCTGGTGCTGATCTTGCTAATCTTATTAACGAAGCAGCTATTATGGCAGCGCGTGAGCATAAGAAATTAGTAAGTATGCACGATTTAGAAAAAGCTAAAGATAAAATCATGATGGGTGCTGAGCGCAAATCGATGGTAATGGATGAGCATGAGAAAAAATTAACCGCTTATCACGAAGCTGGGCATGCAATTGTTGGTTTAACCATGCCGCAACATGATCCCGTTTATAAGGTAACGATCATTCCTCGTGGCCGTGCTTTGGGTGTGACGATGTTCTTGCCAGAGCGTGATCGTTATAGTTACACGCGCCAACGTTTGATGAGCCAGATTGCAACTTTATTTGGTGGACGTATTGCTGAAGAGCTTATCTTTGGTAAAGAGAATGTGACAACAGGTGCGTCTAATGATATTGAACGTGCCACGCAGTTAGCACGTAATATGGTAACACGTTGGGGCTTATCAGATAAGTTAGGTCCTTTGGTTTATGGTTCTGAAGAGGGCGAAGTTTTCTTAGGTAAGCAGACGCAGCAATCGAATGATATTTCTGATGAGACCACGAATACGATTGATTCGGAGATTAGAAAAATCATCGATGATAACTATGCATTGGCTGAATCTATTCTTAAAGAAAAAGATAGTATTCTGCATAAGATGGCTGAAGCTCTTATCAAATATGAAACGATCGATGAGCATCAATTGGCACAGCTTATGGATGGTAAAGATTGTGATGCACCAAAAGGGTGGGATGACAAACCTAAATCGGATGATAAGCCTACAAAGCCAGATGCTGCGCCAGAGACTGATGCGCAAAAGCCTAAAACTACTGATGATGGTTTGGCTGGCACCGGCTCTGCTTAATTCAACTGTTGTCTTAAATTTATCAAAATCCTGAGCTTGCCTCGGGATTTTTTTGCTGTTATCAGAATCAAAATCTTTGATTCACTGCCGCGCCCATACTCCCCCCTAGTGGGAACTTGTTGCATAGCTCAAACGAAATACCTACTCCCCTCGTGGGAGAGTCAAAATCTTTGATTTTGGAGAGGGGGAATATAGTAATAATTGGTTGTAGTTTAATATTTGCAGCTTTGGGCATTACAGGGATATCGTTTTACTTTGGTGGCATATATCCCGGTGTAAAGTCCATTGTCCGTCAATGAAGTTTAATGTAATAATTGAATGATTATTTAATAAAACTTTCTGGTTGAGAGTAATGTTGTAACAGTAGCGGTTTTCTAGAAAGTCTAGGTGTTTGGCTATATGGATAATATTAGATTGATTAAAATAAGTAAGGCTAGGTAAGGTCCATACATATGTGGTGAATAGAATTATTGCTAGCATGATACTACCAATGTTAAATAAGTTTTTAGGATACCCTATAATTTTTGCTAAGAACTTATAAGGCAAGAAGAAGGTGAATAAGCTAATTGGTAGTAATAAAGGGTGAAGGATATAAAAAGCGGTGAGGACACTTGAGGTTATGGGTAAATAAGACGATGTTAAAGAGGTAGTTTTATACAAAACTTGATTGCTAATTGATAAAGCATGAATATATAGTATATATGAGATCATGCTTATGACTCCACCTGCTATCCATAATTAGAATGATTTCCTAAATGCTTTTTGAAGCCAAATAAGCAGTAAATTAATTATTGCGTATAAATTAATTATTAGACTTAGGGCTATTGAGCCCACAAAAATAATGATTCCAATTTTTTTATATTGTGTAAGGCGAGTAAATATCACTGACAATATTATTAGGATGCTAATAATTGTATCTATCTGCGGTACATATTTTTGAATAAATAAGTTGTTTATTTTCATTATAATTATTGCTGATGAGGTTATTTGTTCTTTTCTATCTAACCGTCGACGGCACATGCCCCGCTGCAATTTGATTAGCATGCGCGCTTTGGCAGTGACCATCGTGATCATCAAAGAAAATGTCTGCACCAAACGCCTGTAAAAAAGCACCTTTATCTTTGCCGCCTAAAAATAATGCTTCATCGATGCGAATATTCCAAGAGCGCAATGTTAAAATCACACGCTCATGAGCAGGTGCTTGGCGCGCGGTAATTAAAGCTGTAATAATAGGGCACTCATCAACGGTAAACTGATGTTGAATAGAAGAAAGCTTTCTTAAAAAATTATGGAATGGACCTGCATTTAATGGTGTTTTTGCTTGTTCACGCTCGTTGGTGATAAAAGCATCTAACCCTTTTTCTTGATAAATGCGCTCAGATTCTTCGGAAAATAAAACGGCATCACCATCAAAAGCAATGCGTATTTGCGTATGCTTTTCAATGGCTTCATGTGCTTTGCCAGGTATGAGTGTTGCAGCAGCTAAGTCATTATTAATGGCAGCGGTGACGTCACTAGCATCGGCAGATAAAAATAAATCGGCACCAAAGGCTTTGGCATATTGGTGCGGGTTTTTACCATTAGTAAAAGCGGCACGAGTCATGTCTAAATGATGGTGTTCGATGCTATTGAAAATGCGTAAACCTGTGTCGGCGCTATTGCGTGATAACAAAATAATTTCTACTAGCTGTTGTTCAGGCGTATTCAAAGCCAATAACTTCTTTACCAAAGGAAAAGCGACCCCAGGTTGCAGCACGTTATTTTCATGCTCGATTTGGTGTTTGATATAAGCATCCACCCCTTCAGATTGATAAATATGATTACTTTGTGATAAATCAAATAGGGCGCGTGAGCTAATGGCGATAACAAGTGGTGTGGTCATATGGCTTATCTCTTGAAGGTAATGCGGTTGTAAAACAGATTCTAGCATCCTAAGGCACTCTATGGTAGGATAAGCCAACAAAATCATACCTTTATATACAACCCTTTAACCAAGCGGGTGTTTTTAATATGAGCGAACAACTCAATCCAAATGAAATTCAAGAATGGCAGCAGGCTATTGATGCCTTAGTTGAGCATGAAGGGCGCGATTATGCGCAGAAATTGCTCAATTCAGTGGTGCAATATTCTGAGCAGAAAGACGGCTTATCGATTGCTACGGCGCAAACACCTTACCTAAATACGATTGCGCCAGCTGATCAAATGGCATTGCCAGATGATGGTTTATTGGCTATAGAGCTAACTAATGTGATGCGCTGGAATGCAGCGGTTATGGTGTTGCGTGCAGTTAAAAAGGCTAAAGAGCTCGGTGGGCATATTGCTTCTTATGGCGGCATGGCACTGTTATTCGAAGTGGGCATAGAATACTTTTTTCATAGTGAGCATGATGGCCATGGTGGCGATTTGGTATTTTTCCAAGGGCATTCTTCACCAGGTATTTATGCGCGTGCTTTATTGGAAGGTCGAATTAGCCAAGAGCGTGCTGATCATTTTAGGCAAGAGATTAATCAGCCTGGCTTGTCTTCATATCCACATCCATGGTTGATGCCTGATTTTTGGCAATTTCCTACGGTTTCTATGGGTCTTGGCCCACTGATGGCGATTTATCAAGCGCAATTTTTAAAATATCTTGATAATCGTGGCATGCTTGATACTAAGGGTCGTACTGTTTACGCTTTTTGTGGTGATGGTGAAATGGCTGAGGTAGATTCCACCGGTGCTTTAAATATCGCATCGCGTGAAATGCTTAATAATTTAGTCTTTATTATTGGTTGTAACCTACAAGGTTTAGATGGCCCCGTATTCGGTAATGGGCAAATCCTACAAGAGCTTGCAGGCACTTACAAAGGTAATGGCTGGCATGTGATAAAAGTGGTGTGGGGCAGTACTTGGGATGAATTATTCTCGCGCCCTGATTCTAATATTTTAGTGCAGCGTATCAGTGAGTTGGTGGATGGTGAACAACAGCGTTATGCAAGTTGTTCTGTCGCTGAATTTAGAAAAGATTTCTTTGGAAAATATCCAGAGTTAGCCGCGATGGTAGCTGATTGGTCCGATGAAAAATTAGCGACTTTAGTTGATGGCGGTCACGATATTCAAAAAGTTTATGCTGCATTTGCAGAAGCTGCTAATTATCAAGATGGCCCAGTAGTGATTTTAGCTAAAACGATTAAAGGTTTTGGTATGGGTGCTTCCGGTGAAGGCTTGATGGGTGCGCATCAACAAAAATCCATGTCTTATGAAGATTTAATTGCGATGCGTGATCGTTTTGGTTTAAAACTTAGTGATGAACAAGTTAAAAACCTCGATTATTATTATTTGCCAAAAGATGCCCCAGCGATGCAATATATGCATGAGCAACGCGAAAAATTAGGCGGACCATTTCCAGTGCGTCGTGAAAAAGAAGATCAGCCATTAATCATTCCAGATTTATCTGTATTCGATAAATTATTAGCGGGATCTGGCGATCGTGAAATTTCAACTACGATGGTTTATGGTCGTTGTATTGCTGAATTATTAAAAGATAAAAATATTGGTAAACATATCGTGCCTATTTTAGTCGATGAAGCGCGAACTTTTGGTATGGAAGGTTTGTTCCGTCAAATTGGTGTTTATACACCACATGGACAAAAATATACGCCAGTCGATAAAAGCCAATTGATGTATTACAAAGAAAGTACGTCAGGCCAATTACTTCAACAAGGTTTAAGTGAAGCTAGTGGTATGGCTTGTTGGATTGCGGCGGCAACGTCTTATTCTAATAATAATATGCCGATGATTCCGTTTTATGCTTATTATTCCATGTTTGGTTTCCAACGTTTTGGTGATATGGTTTGGGCGGCAGGTGATTCACGCGCTAAAGGTTTTATTTGTGGTGGTACTTCAGGTAGAACAACTTTAGCCGGCGAAGGTTTGCAGCATCAAGATGGCCATAATTTATTAATGTTTGATATGGTGCCAAATTGTCATACTTACGATCCTACTTTTGGCTATGAATTAGCGGTGATTATTCATCATGGCATGAAGCGTATGTATGAAAAACAAGAAGATGTTTTTTATTATATCACCATGTTGAATGAAAACTATATTCAGCCATCGATGCCTGCAGATAGTGAAGAGGGTATTATCAAAGGCATGTATTTATTTAAGCCGAATGATAAAGCACAGATTCAATTGTTGGGTTCGGGTTCGATATTAACAGAAGTATTGAAAGCAGCAGATATATTAAAAAATGATTTTAATATTGAAAGTAATATTTGGAGTGTGCCGAGCTTTGCAGAAGTAGCCCATGATTTGCGTGAAACTAATCGCGATAATCGTATGCATCCTGAAAATGCACCCAAAGAATCCTATGTATCACAATGCTTAAATAAAACCGCTGGCCCTGTGTTGGCAGCAACTGATTATATTAATTTAAATGCAGAACAAATTCGTGGTGGCATTGATAAGCCTTATTATGTTTTAGGTACAGATGGCTTTGGTCGTTCAGCAACGCGTCAAAATCTTCGAGAATTTTTTGAAGTGAATGCTAATTATATTGCCTATTCTGCTTTATATGCTTTAACTGAAGCAGGTGAGTTTGATAAATCAGCGTTATTAAAAGCAAGAGAGCAACTTAATATTGATCCGAATCATCCTGATCCGGTTTATTCATAATTTAATGGGGAAAGACTAGTGTCAAAAATAACTTTAAATGTCCCAGATATCGGTGGCGCAGAAGCTGAAGTCATTGAGGTTTTAGTTAAGGCTGGTGATGTTGTTGAAATCGATACACCATTATTTGTATTTGAAGGTGATAAAGCATCGATGGATGTGCCATCAGATCAAGCGGGTACCGTAGCGGAAGTGCTTTTCAAGGTAGGTGATACTGCTGCTGAAGGTATGCCAATGATTGTGCTGGATAGTGCAGCATCTCCTGCTGAATCAAAAGATGGTTCTTCTGCTGTCATCCCGGACGCGCAGAAAGCCGGGATCATGCAAACAATCGACTTAATCTTTCCAGATTTAGGCACTGACGATGAAGTTGATGTCATTGATATTACTGCCAAAGCTGGTGATGTTGTTGAAGCCGAACAAAATATTATTACGCTTGAAGGTGATAAAGCTTCGATGGATATTCCAGCACCAGAAGCAGGCACTATAATAGAAATCACCGTTAAAACAGGTGATAAAGTTAAAACTGGTGATGTGTTTGGTAAAATGCAAACAACAGGTGGTGGCGATCAGTCTCAAACACACTCTCCCCTTGAGAGTGAGTCGGCAAGCGAAGCGAGCCGGAGAGGGGAAAGTAAAACCAATAGTTCCACTGATAAAATCAATAACAATACCGATAGCATATACGCAGGCCCATCTGTTCGCCGTATCGCATCTGAGTTAAATATCGATTTAACCAAAGTTCCTGGCACAGGTAACAAAGGACGCATTACTAAAGAAGATCTAAAAGCCTTTTTATCAGGTGGCTCTTCTGGTGGTGGATCCGCGTTACCATTTACGATTGCTAAAGCACCAAAAGTAGACTTTGCTAAGTTTGGTCCTATTCAAAAGCAAGAACTGAATAAAATCAAACGAGCAACTGCCGCTAATATGGCACGTAACTGGATTTCAATTCCGCATGTCACCCAATTTGGTGATGCCGATATTACGGAATTAGAGGCTTATCGCCAAGCGCATAAAGCAGAAGCTTTAGAGCAGGGCGTTCGTTTAACACCGATCGCTTTTATTATGAAAGCGCTGGTTAAAGTTTTAAAGAATCATCCCAACATGAATGCTAGTTTATCAGCTGATGGTAAAGAGCTTATTATAAAAGATTATTACCATATAGGTGTAGCTGTGGATACGCCTGAAGGTTTGGTTGTACCAGTCTTTCGTGATGTGGATCAAAAGAGCGTGATGGAATTGGCCAAAGAGCTTGGCGAAGTCAGCGTTAAAGCGCGTGATGGCAAGCTTAAAATGAGTGATATGCAAGGTGGTACTTTTACCATTTCTAGTTTAGGTGGTATTGGTGGCACAGCATTTACACCCATTGTGAATGCACCTGAAGTGGCTATTTTGGGCGTCAGCAAATCAAGTATGGCACCAGTTTATAATAAAGAAACTAAAAACTTTGATGCTCGTTTAATGCTGCCATTAAGCATGTCTTACGATCATCGTGTGATCGATGGTGCGCAAGGTGCAAGGTTTGTGGTGGAGTTGGGTGCTGCTTTAGCAGATATTGAAGGATTGCTTTTATAAATAAGATTTATTACCCCTCACCAAAATCGTAGATTTTGACTCTCCCAAGGGAGAATAACTTACTAAGTATTTGCCTAACAGTTACTCTCCCCTTGTGGGAGAGTCGAAGAACGAGTTGGAAGAGGGTGATTTCCTCACTATGCCCACTCTCCCCTTGTGGGAGAGTCGAAGAACGAGTTGGAAGAGGTTGATTTCCTCACTATGCCCACTCTCCCCTTGTGGGAGAGTCGAAGAACCACCTGGAAGGTGGTGATTCGGAGAGGGGGAATGTTAAGAAAGAGTTTAAGAATAATGATTAACCAAAGGAACGAATAAAATGAGTGAACAAATGTACGACGTAGTAGTTTTAGGCAGCGGCCCAGGTGGTTACGCAGCAGCATTTAGAGCTGCAGATTTAGGCTTAAAAACAGCTGTTATTGAACGCTATGATGTTTTAGGTGGTGTATGTCTAAACGTTGGTTGTATTCCATCAAAGGCATTATTACATGCAGCAGCTGTTCTAGATGAAGCTAAGCATGCAGAGAACATGGGCATTACTTTTGCCGAGCCTAAAGTTGATCTTAAAAAATTAGAAGGTTACAAAAGCAAAGTGGTTAAGCAATTAACGGGCGGTTTGGCAATGCTAGCTAAACAGCGTAAAGTCACTGTGATTACCGGTACTGCTACTTTTGAAAATGACCATGCGTTTAGTGTTGCAAAAGCAGATGGAAAAACTGAAACAGTATCATTTAAAAATGCTATCGTAGCTTGTGGTTCATCACCGATTAAATTACCGTTTATGCCTGAAGATCCTCGTGTAATTGATTCAACAGGCGCTTTAGAATTAAAAGATATTCCTAAAAAGTTATTAGTTGTGGGTGGTGGTATTATTGGTTTAGAAATGGCAACCATTTATGCTAACTTAGGTTCAGAAGTCACTATCGTTGAAATGGCTAATCAAATTGCTCCTGGCTCTGATAAAGATTTAGTTGCGCCATTGGCTAAGCGTATGGCTAAACTTTGCAAAGCTATTTTATTAGAAACATCGGTTACTTCTGCAAAAGCTGAAAAAGCAGGCATTAAAGTTACTTTTGAAGGCAAGATGGCTCCAACTAAAGCTGAGACTTTTGATAAAGTATTAGTTGCAGTAGGTCGTTCTTCGAATGGTGGCCAAATTGCTGCTGATAAAGCAGGTATCCAATTGGCAGAGCGTAACTTCATTAATGTCGATAATCAAATGCGTACGAACGTCCCACATATTTATGCCATTGGTGATGTGGTTGGTAATCCTATGCTGGCGCATAAAGCTGCCTACGAAGGACGCTTAGCTGCTGAAGTGATTAGTGGATTAAAACATTATAACCAAGCTAAGGTGATTCCATGTGTGGCTTATACAAATCCTGAAATTGCTTGGGTTGGTAAAACAGAGCGCGAATGTAAAGAAGAGGGTGTTGCTTATGAAAAAGGTGTGTTCCCTTGGATGGCTTCCGGCCGTGCTATCGGTTCTGATCGTACTGAAGGTATGACTAAAGTGATTGTTGATGCTAATCACCAAGTAATTGGTGCGGGTATTGTTGGTATCAATGCTGGCGAACTCATTGGTGAATTAGCGCTAGCGATAGAGATGGGTTGTGATGTTGAAGATATCGCTTTAACCATTCATGCGCATCCAACGTTATCAGAATCAGTGATGTTGGCTTGTGAAATGATTGAAGGCACGATTACGGATTTATATGTCCCTAAAAAGAAAAAGTGATCTGTCATCCCGGGACCTAGTGGGCTAGGCAGCTGTCCCATCAGTTTCGGGATCACCTAGAGTGTTCAGGGTGGCAAAACAAATGGGTAAATAAGATGAATACAACAAATGTTCCACAACGTAATAAAACCAATGGCACTAAAGTGACTATGCCTGCTTGTCATAATGAGGAGGGAGCTGCGCAAACGAAATATGGAGGGCAGGTTGCAGTATGCGATGACTCGAATGGTTGCTGTATCTTTCAAGCTGAACTTGATATAGAGGGTCGGAACGCTAAGTGGGAATTTGCCAATCCAACTGCTTATGATGGTGGTGATGCTACTGCATCCGCTTGCGCAGTCACTTTGACGCCTGATTCATTTATGGCTTGTCCTAGTGTTTTTACTGGCAGTATAAGTCGTCATAGTAATGGTCATGTTGTATTTACTAGTGATATTAGCACTAATGCGGAAGACCCTTATTACCCAACTATACCATTTAAAACAGCTTATCATTTGCAGGAAGGTAGTAATCAGGAAACATACCCTAAATGTTGTTTAACTATGCAAGGTGTGGTTGCTGATTTTTGTGCTCCTCTAACAATAAAAGAAGCTAAGTTTTGCCCAACAAATAAGGTGCTGGTGGATCACCCATTAAACACCGTTCGCTACACAGCAGCTACGGTCGCTGCCTCACTGTTAGTTGCGATTGGTTTTTGTTGTTATAGAAAGGGTCGTGGACAACGAGGCAATCAGTCTGTAAGTGCTGCCCCAGCTGATCTTTCGTATCATCCTATTTAATATTCCTTCTATTGCGTTTAGATCGATTAGTGATTTATTAAAACCAGATATTGTTAATGAAAACACTGTTTGGAATTATAAAGATGCAGCGATAGCTGCTAACAATGCCGGCAAAGTGGCCGTTGCATTTATTCAAAAAACAAAAGGAGTTAAGGTATGAGTGATTATAATGCTGAAAATAATTTAATTGTATGGGCTGATGTTGCCGTGATAGATTTAGATCGCGCCATAGAATTTTATAGTAAAGTTTTAAATAAACAGTTTGAGAAAAAAACCATGGGTGAAGTGACCTTTGCTGTTTCAGAGCATGATAAAGGTAATGGTATTTGTTTGATTATAGATCCAGAGCATGTTTCTAATGATGGTCCATTACTATATTTTAATGTGGGTAGTCGTATTGAAGAAGCCACCAATGTAGCTGTTGATTTAGGTGGTTCAATTAACCAACCAGTCACGCCAATTGGTCCTTATGGTTTTCGTTCTATTATTATCGATAGCGAAGGTAATCGTATTGGTTTGCATGCCAAAGCTTAGTTATATTTAATTAGCAGTATTTTTTATAATAAACATGTGTGTTGCTTGAATGGATAAAAAATAAAGGGAGAGAGGCGGTGCCAGAAAGATTATTAACAGCAGATGAAGAGGTTTTAATAAAACTACAATTATTCACTTTGGTTTGGGGTAGTGAATCAGAGAAAATGACGGCAATAAGGTCTTTGGATAACATGGCAGATTGCGCTGCAGCAGGCATTTTTAATGCAGGTGGAGTTGGTCCATTAACGTCTATTTTAAGAGAAGGTGAGGCAAAAGAAAAAGAATATGCTTTAAAAATTATTGTTGAAATAGTTTCAAAGGTGCCAGAAAGTAGACTGCAGATGTTACAGGCTAATGTGTTGGAGCCTCTAATTAATGCGTTGCAGAGCGGCCAAAAAGGCCAAGTGAAAGACGCAGCTCATATTATTGATATCATGTGTCAAAACAGTCGTGCTATACAAGAAGCTTTAATTGAAGTGGGTATGATTGGACATCTGTTGGGCCTAATGCTTGCAAGTGATGAATCATGGTCGGGGCGTGTTGGTGCTGCTCTAGGTAATTTTCCAGACGCTCTTACTGCGCTAATAGCCATAGTTAAGGATTCAAAGCCGTGCCATAACAGAAAAAATGGTGCAGTAATAGCATTGTGTAAATTAGCTGGCCAAAGCGAAGCCACTAAACAGCAAATTGTGCAATCAGGAGCAGTGCCGCATTTGGTTAACTCTGTGAAGTATACATCAACTTTTTCCGAAGGTGCTGCTTATTTTGATGGTGTAGTGGCGCCATTAATAGGCTTGCTGCAAAACAATGACATGTCCATTAGAAGTCGTGCTGTTAGTGTTCTTGAGCGACTGCCTCAATCCATTCCTTCTCTGATAAGCTTGTTGTCGACAGGCTCTAAAGAAGCAAAACAGTCTTCTTTTGAAGCATTAGAAAAATTAATTTACAAAAAAACTGCCAATCAGGCTATATTCCTTGAAGCTGATGGTGTCAATAAATTACTTCTTATGGTTGGTGCTTCTGCAGTGGAGGGTGACTTATTTAAAATCTTGTTATGCTTGCCTGATACTTTATCGCGAATGGTTAAGGCATTGCAACAAAATGGGAACAAAACAAATTATAGAGCAGCTATTCGTCAGGCTAAAGACATGTCACACATAACTGCTTCGCTAATACGTTTGTGGCGAGAAGGGGATGCTTATGCACAAGGTTTTGCACTTGATGTGCTTTTACAGACTAAGTATGAATTGCTGCAGCCTTTGGCTAATGAATTGATGCCGATATTAGTGGCTAGTTTGGCTCGTGCTGATAAAGCTAGTCTGAATTGTGCTGCTAGTATAATTGAGAAGCTTGCTTCAGATCCTATTCAGCAAGCTGCTCTTGTTCAGGCTGGTATTTTAGCACCTTTAATTGAATTAATAACATTAGATGATGGTAGTTGTTATGGTGAGATGGTCACAGTATTTATTGCACTGGTAAAAAACAGTCCTGCTAACCAATTAGCTGCCACACAGGTTGGAGCTAAAGCTCCATTGCTAACTATTATCCAACGAACAGTTGATCGAGAAGATCAACTGGTACATCAAGATGGCAAAGCAGCGCTTGCTTTAGGTTATTTGCCAGATGCTTTAGATGATTTGATAGGGTTGTTGAAGGTTGATCAAGCAATAGTAAGGTACTATGCAGTGATTGCCCTGGCACAATTAGTAAAAGATAACCCTGCTAATCAAGCGCACATTGTTGAGGAAATCGACATCTCTGAGCTTGTTAAAATATGTTTGAATGATGATTATCTTGGGGCGTATGGTGCTTGCAATGTTTATGAGGGGGCCGGTCTACTTGCTGCTCTTGTTCTTGGTAATCCAGTAGCCCGCCTTGCCATTATAGCAGCAGATGCCATGACGCTTTTGAAAGATTATCTTATCAGTGCAAACTCCTGGAGTTTTGTTGATAGCTCTTTCAATATTTTTAATCTCTTTTTTCATCTTCCTCGCGCAAAAGAGGTTTTAACAGAAGTGTGCAAAAAGCGTTTGACGAATCAGCGATTATTTGATGCACTTGAAAAATTTCCTAAAGATATCATTATGGAAGCTAGCTTGTTAGATGAGGAAGATGCGCAGGCAGATGCGCCAATGCTTTCAATTATGACAGTTGCTGGCGGGCCGCAGCAGAGTATTGGTCAACTGATTCTAAAAGAAATGAGGCGTGTTCAAAAAATAGTAACGCAATTAAGTAGCCAAATTAAAGAAGAAAAACTGAGTGCACTGATGTTTTTATTATTGAATACAGGCCCGCTAACAGGTCAAGCGATTGTGCAAAGTGGCGGTATTGATCCCTTAATTCGATTGCTGCAATCTTCGGATAAAAATATTAAAGAGGGTGCTGCAGAAGTTATAGGTGTCCTTGCGCGGAGTTGTTTGAGCCCTAGAAATGACATAGCTACCCTGATGGCAGGTGCAATAGAGCAATTAATAGGATTATTTGTAATAAGAGATGGCGATACTAAAGCCGGCTTTATCAACATATTGTCTGATCTTGCATTTAGAAGCTCAGAAAATACGGCGACAATTGTGACCCACGCATGGTTAATTGACCTGTTTGTTGCACGTTGTCGTCATAAAGATTTAAGTGTAAGGCAAGCTGCAGTTGTCATGCTGATGACACTTGCGCAAACCCCAGCTAGTGCGCAGGTGTTAATTGATAAAGGGGTGATTGAAATATTACTTGAGTTGCGAGGTGACCCAACAAATGAAGATAAATATTATTGTTATAAAGATTATGTTGAAATTACTTTAGCTTTGCTTGCATGCTCAGAGATTGTGGATCCTCGTTTGCAAGGAATTCAGTTAGATGAATCGTTGATAGTTAATACGCTTTCTTCTAGTGTTTCACATCCAAGAGACATGAAAGCAAGAGATTGTGTGTTCTATCTTATGAATTACTTTATGGAAAAAGGTCGTTATTTACAATGGTACACTAACCCCGAAATAAGAAGCACTGTTTTAATAATGATGGACGCACTTGAGCAAGAGCAGGCTGAACTGCCTCATGATGCCCTAGATGCAAGGAATACATTTGTATATAAAGCGGCACAAAAATTATTGAGGCAAATGAATAACCCGCCTATGCCGCAATCAATCCTCTTAAAGCATATTATTATAGATAAGGAAGATACATTTACAATAAGTGATAGAGATCGTTTAGGAGGATCTGCTTTAATATGCGGAGTATTTGATAACATTACAGATGGAAGCTTGTGGGTAGCGAAATGCAATGCATTAAGGACTGAGCTAGATTCAAAAAATGAGGCTTCTTTAGAGCTGGTTGCAAATGAAGTTTATAAGTATTTTGGTGTGCCTGTTCCAAATGTGGCTATAGCCCGTTTACCTATAAAGCTGCCAGCTTGGGCTGAAAATATTGCGGACTTAGGTATTGAGCCAACAAGAACACACACTTTTTATTTGTTATCAAAAATAGTTCCCAATTTTCACTTATTTGGTGCAATACCTGAGTTTACAGATCCTGATCGTTTGATTTTAACAAACCCTGATCTGGGTGAATTAGAATGTTTGCTTTTTGGGCATGTAGCGGCTGTTGCTTGTTTTCTAAATGATGTTGATTTTATAGGTGGCTCAGGAGGAAATATTGGTTATCAGGTTCAGAATGGTAAGGCAGTATGTGTGAATATCGACCCTGGGCATGCATTTAATAATCATCCTGACTTGAGAGTAGATGCAAGGCAGATGCGGGTGGCAACAATGGCGGCTAATAGTGTTTTGTCTTTTGATGATATGCCTACTTCTGTCAAAGCAGAATTTTTACAAACGCTTGCTCTAATTGTGCAACTAGATGATGATACAATCAAAAGATTTTTTCAACGAGTGGGTGTTGAGTGTTTAGCCGATAAGGTGCAAAGCTTAACGGCACTCTTGATTGAGCGTCGCGATATGTTGAGGGAAGCCTTTGCGCAAGAGCTTGTTGGTGTGGTGGGAAGAAGGCCAAATTATACTTTTGTGGATGCGGGTATTAATGAGCAAGATATTAATTCAAATATGGCAACGATGCGAGGTAGAGCAGCTGATAACCTGCATTATGCACCTTACGAGGCATTAATCCAGCAACATGCTATCCCTTTTGTGGAATTAAGTTATAACCCGCTTCATGATCGTGTAGGCAGGGGGACTTATGCAGATGTTTTCCGTGCCACTTGCCGAGGTGAGGTTGTTGCCTTTAAGCAGTTGAAAGATCAAGCGATACCTGAAAATGCACAAGTTGAATTGAAGCAAGAGGCGGCAATGATGCTGCGATTAAATCACCCCAATATAGTAAAACTGCTTAAGGTTTGTTTGATATCGGGGCACTTAGGGTTAGTGATGGAGTTTGCTCCTTTGGGTTCTTTGTATCAAGTGCTTAGAAATGGTGAAGAGCATAATTGGTTATGGCGACTCAAGGTTTGTTTGCGTGCTGCGCGAGGGGTGTGTTATTTGCATAGTTTACGGATTTTACATAGAGACCTTAAAACAAAGAATATCTTAGTTTTTGACGGCATTGATGGCCCGCAGCCTAAAATTACTGATTTTGGTCTAACACTAGTTAAGTCATCTACAAGAAATACGATTGATCAAGGTTTTGATGTGGCAGGTACTGCGGCTTATATGGCACCAGAGTTAATGGGTGTAAACGCTACTTATCGAACAGCTTCTGATATATATAGCTTGGGGTGTGTGTTAAAAGCTGTAACAACTGAAGAAGAGCCATGGCAGGGTGAAACGCTTGTGCGGATTACTATGCTTGTCTTACAGTCTATGCGTCCACCGTTGGTTGCAGTTGGGTTGCCTGAAGGTATGACTGAGTTAATAAACCGTAGTTGGAGGCAATCTGTAGATGAAAGGCCAAGAGCAGAGGTCATTGTACAAGACCTTCAGCAAATACATGACAATTATGTAGAGGCTCAGCGTGCCGCGCCAGCCCAAGCTAATTAACGCGATATGCAGGGGCTTTTACAGTTGCATTTCTTTGCTATAGAGTTGATTATTTTTCGCTAATAAACCACAAAAACGTTCATTGGCTTGCAACATTAGCCAGCAGTGGCTGATTAGGTTGTCGCTATCTTTGTGAGCATGTAATTCATCAGCCCATTTATCCCATAAATTTTTTGCTTTATTCAATTGTTCTGGACTATCAGACAGCACGGCTTCGTAAGTTTGTTGGCAGTACGCCTGCCATTGATTAGGATATTGTTTGTTTAAATAGCTCAGCGCCTCGGTGGTCATATAATTTCTAACCCAAGGCAGGGTAATGATAACATCCGTGACTGGCATCCATTGCTTCATAAGTTTATTGGGTTTGGCAATATTAGAGCCTTCATCAACCAATAACATTAATTGTTTTTGTATAGTGTCTAGCTTATTATTTTGCATGTTAAAGTTATCGGAGTTGGTAGTAGCCAGCATAGACCATGTAATGGCAATTTTTCTTTTGATGTTTTCGCAAACTTCGGCAAATTGTTTTTTATAATTGAGTGGCCAGAAAAAGTTAACTACAAAGGCCATGACGATTAACCCCATAATCAAACCAAAAGCACGCTCAAACGGGAAGACGATGCTAGTATCATGCACCACATCAGGCACCACAGTTAAGATAAAACCCATAGATGCCATCCAGTTGATATACATTGCTGAGAAGCCATTTTGTGAAAGATAAGCAAAGATGGAAATACCAATAAAAACTGCCAGAATTAATATAAAAGTGCTATGCACAAAAAAGATAAACACTGAAAGACCCACAGCTGAACCAATCATACTGCCAATTAATCTTAGGCGTATTTTCATGTTTATTTTAACTAAGCTGCTATCAGCGCCGACCACTAACGCTGAAATGCCCGCACAAACGCCACCAGGCCAGCCAGTTAGAAGCCAAACATAGGTAACTAAACAGCAGCCTAAACCAATGGAAAGGCAGTGAGGAATTAAGCTTTTTTTGCTGGCTAATTTGATATAAAAGATATGTAATGTTTGTTTTAAAGTGTTGTGAGATTGGCTACTGCTGGTGGTAGGAGTGTTATTTGATGTATAGTTTTCTAGATCATTTAACCAGCTTTGGGTAATCACTAACCATGTTTGAATTAAAGTATAATGCGCTTGATCACGTGTATCAGTGACCATTTCTGTCATGGCGTGGATAGTTTCTTCTATTTGAGTTTTTAAAGTTGAAAGAGAGGGTGCGACTGGTTTATTGTTTGTAACGCAATCAACCCACTGCCCTAATAGCTCAGTATAAGCTTCTAGTAATGGTAAGATGGCTTTTTTCATTTGAGGTTCATGGTTAATGAGCTCATAAACCTGCCCACATTGACGCCACCATCCCCAGCCTTGCTCTACTAAATTTGCTAGCACTTCGGAAAGCCTGCCTTTACGGCCACGCTTACTTAATAATCCTTGATAGGTTTCTAGTTTTTGAACCAGTTTTTTGAAATTCTCTTTATCGTTTTTCCAGGATAATGGTTGATTATTGCTGATTGCAGCAACAATTTGTTGAAAGATATATTGGCTGCCAGCAATTAATTTATTAGCATCTTGTTTGGTATCTCTGACTATATTCGAAGGAAAAACAAACATGCCAATCAGAATGCTGCAAAATACACCGGTGAGTATTTCTGATGAGCGCCAAATAGCCATATCAAATGCACCGTTAGGATCGAGCACCATATACATAGATAAAAACAAAAAGGTGACGCCGAAATTAAGCCATGCGGTACCACTCACTAAGTTGCCATAAATAACGATACTTACTACTATAAATATAGAAAGGTAATAAATGATCTCGCTATTAAGTGTGAAGTGACCTAGAAAATAAGCAAATGATGCGCCTAAAATAGTGCTCATAGTTCTGGTTATGCCTTTGCGCAATGAGCCTTCGGTGTAATCATCTAATAACATGATAACAATAGCCGGCGCCCAAAAAGGGTGTGGCATGTGCAACCCGAGCGTGATAATGGCAGCTAAGGTAGTGGCTAAAGCCGTTTTAAATGATTGCTTGCATTTGTAAGCATCAAGGTTTGGTAACCAATCTAGCATAATTCACTTAAGTTCTGTGAATGAAAACACGTGCGCTGGCACCAATGCGGTAAGGCATATTTTTGGGTGCTTGATCCAGTTTAATTCTAACTGGGAAACGCTGCGATAATTGAATCCAATTTTCGGTTTGCTCTAAGTAAGGCAAAGTTGAGCTCACTACGGCATTAGAAGCTTGGCGACGATTGACGCCATAGCCCATATCAGTGACTGTGCCTGTAAATCGATGCCAGCTATACATACCAAGATAGACTGAAACACGTTGGCCTAGCTTCATGTTGCGTAAAGAGCCTTCTTTATAACGTGCTGTAATCCAAAACTTACTAGGCTCAACCAGAGCAAATAAGGGTTGGCCTGCCGTTGCAATAGCACCTGGCAATAAATGATCGTTAGTAACAATACCATTGTTTGGCGCGCGTAGAATAGTTTTGGTTAAGTTAAACTTATCAGTTTTAATATCAGCCAACGCCTTGACAATAGGTGGATAAGGCTGCCCTTTGGGACCTAATTGTTTTTGTAAAACGGTGATATCATGTTGCGATTTATCATAATCAGCTAGAGCGGCATCAAAATTATAGCGTGCTGTTTTGATATCTTGGCGAGAAAAAGCGATGCGTGCTGTACCAGACATATGGTGCCAAAGCTGAAAAGTATGAAAAGCGCTTAAGCGAGCAGCTTTTTCAGTAACCTTTGCGGATTGAATAGATGCAACGATTTGTGCTCGATCATTGCGAGCTGTTTGTAGAGCGGCAATATCTTGGTCAAGTTGAAGCAAATAAGGTGTGGCATCAATTTTTAATAACGGCTGACCTTTTTTAACTGTCATGCCCTCATGGGTAAATACTTTAATAACCTTGCCATCAATTTGTGGTGTAATGGCCATCACCTGGCCGTCAACAAAAGCATCGCTGGTATAAATATAGAGATGGTTAAATATGGCCCAAATAAGACCTAACACAATAAGAATAATAGCAAGGCTGATCCATCGTATGACTAAAGATGAAAGATGTTTCATAGGAAATCCTTTTCGCTCCAATTTGACTTGGTTGAGTAGTTTATACACTATAGTATATTACTGACGTTTTAGTTACAATATCTTATTGATTGACTCTGAATGCGCGCTTAAGATAGGGGTGGTATTTTATCAGGTTATTTTGCGTTATAAGGAAAGTTGGAACGTATAATAACTTTAAAATGACTCCAGCTTAAAAAAGTACCAGAAAGGGAGATCTGCTGGCAATATAAGGTGTTGTTTGCTAAATGACCGATTTGTGGTATTGTTAATAGAGTCCGAATAATACCGGAAGAGAGACTCATGCTAAAAAAAATAATGATTATGACTACCTTTTGTGCCGTACTAAGTAGTGCTAATTTATGTGCCGCGTCAAGTGCGGTGTCACTTACTCACCCCACTACAATAACCTATACATTTACCGATGCTCTAAAGCAGTATATAGATAATAATCCCGGTGCAATTAATGGGAAAAATATAGATATTCACTTTAATTATTGGGTTGAGGGGTCAGATGCACCTGCGGGTTGGGGTCCTTCCTGGAATCTTGTAAATCAAAGTTGGGAGACTGTTGTTAATAGCTTACAGAATATTAATAATTATGGATTTCAGTTTGATTCTTATGCAGGGATGGATACTGTGTTTCTTGATCTACCATTAGATACACCAGATAACAGTTTAAAATGCAGTGCATCACCTGCATTTGATAGAGATATGCAATATAATGCTCTTGCGTTTACAGTGGATTATGATAAAAGTGCGCCAGGTCATTGTACTATACATTGGACAGCTGATTAGGCTTTTGCCTCCATCAAAGTCTAAATATCTTTAACAGGCAAAGTTACAATCTGATACTGCCGTTTTAAATTCCAAACAGCGCTAGCTTAAATTCTGGCATAAGATTATGAAAAAGTAGCTTGAATGGAAAGAGTGCACAGATCACACCAAATATCTCATCGTTAACAAAAGTCATAAAAAGAATTGCTCGAACACATGATGCTTCTAAGAAGCAGAATGAAATATACAATTATAAATCTTTCCATTCGTTTTTCATCATATTTCCTAGCTTGCAAATATGCATAAGTTTATATCCAAAAATATGCATGGTTTTGATCTTAATCATAAATGTTATGCGTGTAGCGAGCCAAGATCTAATTGGTGAGGCAACTATCCACTTGATTACGGCTTGCCACATATGTATCCGGTATAATAGCAAAAACTAAAGAGTGTTATGTTCCTGAAGAGTATTAAAAAAATATATATGAATGTTTATTTAAACAAAGATAATACTTGTATCTCAATGAGAATTAATCAAAAATATGGGTCTATTATTAAACGGTTTTCAATAGAGTGAAATAGGAGGTTACGATGCGAGGTAGTTTTAAAAGTGACAAAGAAAGAGCTGAATTTTATTATACTAAATCACAAGATCTCATTGAAGGCCAGAAATCAACAGGTGTTGATGAAAGGTTGCAAGAATTAGCTAGTCGGTTTGCTAGCTCTGAATTTCTGCAAAATAGAGTATTTGGAGATATTCCAAATGAATCTGTTATACCTGTTATCCATAAAATGAGTGTGGCTGAGGAAATCAATGCATCGCGAGCAGTCACCTCTCAGCAAAAGTCAGATTTAAAAAATATTCTTACTTTAGATTACGCTAAAACAGATGATGGAAGTTCAGTTATCGGCCCAGCAGCCTATTTCTTTGATTTACTTAGGGTGGTTTTATCGCAAGTTGATGTGACAAGTGATGAAAAAGATATCGCGCAAATTTATTCGTTTATTGCGAGAAGGCCAGATTTACTAGATATTCCACTAGATGGTAAACATGCCACAGAGCTCTTAATTCCTAATATTTTAATCGTTAATTATATATTAGCTAGGCATTTAATTGCTACAAACGAACATGCTGACCAAAAAGATGTAGTGTCGCAAGTGGCAGATCTTGAGGGCAGTTCGTCTTATCGCCAATTAATAAGCGCTTATGAAAAGAAAGCATTCGAGCTAATTAGACGTAAAGGTAACGATATTCACTGGCCTTTTGATCTGAATTTTGAACGTCAGTCAGCCTATTTGAAAGCTATAGGTACAAATACTTATGAGGTGAATAAGGCAATAGCAGAAATAAGTTTGTTGGGCAATGGTGAACCATTATTTGGCGAGCAATTAAAGTTAAACTATCTAAATATTAATGAGCCAGAATTATTTCAACTGGAAGGTGGCGAATATTCAAATAATAATCTTAGTAAGGTATTTCCAACTGCAGAATCGGGTGATGGGTTTGGCATTAGCATATCTACACAAGATTTTTGTAGTGTGATGCAAATCACGTATAGTCAGTTTGATGAGCTCTTAAGGCTGAGTCATAGTAGTCATGCAATTCGTCAATATCTGCCAGAGCAAAAAAATTATTTTATTAATGGATGTGGAAAGGATGAATATGCTCTAAAAATTCGGTTGAATAGACCTGAACTAGTTGAAGAGCTCCTTAATTTAGATAAATGGCGAGCTTCTAAAATTGGTATATTTATAAATTTAGCTAAAAAAACTGGTTGGAGCTATGACGAGTTGGAAGTAGTCTTAGCAATTTTGAATATTAAAGGTGATAGAAATAAGCAATCTTGTGCTCAAGTAAATAGAAGTGAGTTGGCAAAAATAGCAGATATTAAGCGCTTTCAGGATCAATTTAATTTATCAATCATTGATGTGGCTCATTTATTAGTAAACGGGGAGCACCCACTTTTTTCAAGGGTAATAGATAATATTGATAAATCTGAGTTGGATAACGAATTTTGGCAGCTCCATAAACAGCTATTGCCGTTATATCTCCAGGTGCTCATACCTCAAGGGGGTGAACAGTCAACAAAAGAAGCGGTTGATAAAACTGATGTGATGGGTGCTTCTGCACAAGAATCAGAAGCTATCCAAATAAAAGGTGAAGATTTAACAGTTGCTGAAAAAGCTGAAGCTAAGTGTATAGCTGTAATAGATAGTGCTATCTTTGTGCTTGAAGGGTTAAAAAGTGAGTCACGGTTTGGTAAACAAATAGATGTTGTCATAACTCACCTAAAAAAAGGAAATACTGAGAATAGAATCACGTATTATATGCACTATGCTAATAATGTCCTCATTCAATTAAGTAGGATAACCGGAGTATCACAATCTGAACTCGCTAATCTAGCCTATTGCCGTGCATTTGAGAATTGTCCAAATTATACTGATCAGGATAATGGAGTTGGTTATCACGATTTGATCAAAAGAAAATGCATATCTGATATTGATTTTCTAAATTCGTTAGGTATATTAAAGAAAATTTTTAATAAAGATTTGGTCTGCATATATAAGCTCATGGGGTTAGTGTTTAATGTAAGAACTACTGAAGGTGGTTTAAGTCAATTTTCCGCTCCAAAGTTACGAGTTATGTTGGCTGATAATAGCCCTCATTCAATCATCGAAAATATATTTGCTCTGAAGGGGCAGAATGACTTAATAGCTGAGAGAGGTTGGGATATTGAAACGCTTAGCTATGTCAGATTGGGTTTAAGTAACGGTAAGCAATCATCTGAAGTCAGGCGCATAGTTAATCAAATAATTCAACAACCCTATTTTAGGGAGTTGGCATCTCTTGAGCGAGAACAATGGAACCTCAAATTGTCAGATGCAAGTTTTCTTAATAGTATTGAAGTCAAGCTAGCAAAAATATTTGGTGTTAATGAATCTGTGCTAAGACGTTTGGTCACTAGCTTGGATGCTAAGCAAGTTTATTCTAAACAAGAACCCAAATTTGATAAAAAGCTGGAAAGTTTGGCTGTAGAGGCAAGGTATTATACGTTTTTATTGAGAACAGATTTATGTGTTGGTGATGAAAATTCCACTATTGAAACTTATAGAGACATAAAAGAAAAAGCTGCGGCAATGCTTCATAGCTTGATAGCCATGGTTAAGCATTTTAATTTACAAGATAGTTCCTCATATGTAGATCGAAGACAGCGAATGGATGGGGTAATCAAGCAGCTATTTGAGCTTAATCAGGCATTAGAAGTTGATCAAAAGAAATTAATATCTAAGTTAGAAAATCGCTTAATTAAGTTGGAAAAACATAAATCAGATCATCCAAGTATGCTTCCAGCTGACATAATTAGCTTAAAAGGTCATGATATAAAATCATTGCTAAGCAAAGACGTTCTAATAAGTTTATCAACAAATGATCTTGGTTTGAAAGAGGGTATGGCATTATATGATGAATTATATAGTATCTATGTTGCCATCTATTCATCTATGAAAAAAGACGTTAATGCTGATGTTGAAGAACCATCTTCAGATAGTGCTGGTCAGAAGTCTAATGAAGTAAAGCAAACGTCTGATTTATTAAATCATGCAATGTTTTCTGTGGTCTCCGATGATATTAATCATTTCATCGGTATCATGCAAGGGGAAAAAGCAACAGAAAAAGGATCAGATTTTATAAAATTCATGTCAGGTTTTTTTTCAGGCTATAACAAGCACTTGCCGTTGAATAGTCAGCAAAAAGAATTTGATAAATGGAAAGAATTTGTAAATAACGGTACATCAAGATGTATAAGTAAATATTTAAATATTCTCATTGCTATGCTAGGTGACATCATTATCTCTCATCAAATCAATCAACTGCTATCTTTAAAGCTAGCTTATAATCAATCTTTGAAGGTAAAAGAAGATCAGCATAAGCATGCATTACATGATACCAATCATGCTTTAAGGGAGCAGCTGGGTTTAGAGATTACAATAAGTAAAGACCTTGCTTCATCAATAGCGGGTCAGCAAATAGAAGAATTTAAGATCAAGAAAATAAATGAGGATAATGAAAAAAATATTTTAGCTGCACAAAGTACGATACAAAAGATCGCTGATGCTGTAAGCAAATTAAGTAGGCAAACATTTTATGCGCCACCTGTCGAGGATATTGCAATTAATGTGGATGATGGGCATGCAATACCTGTAACTCTATTTGATGGGCCAAATGCCGCTGCTGAAAACAGTGCTGAAGTGCCTGATCAAAATGGCGATATTCATTCAGCTGAGGCAGTTGTAACTTTAGATCAACAGGCTAATGTAAGCGAAGCAGATGGTGTAGATTATTCAGAGCCAGATTTTGGATTATATAATTTTTATGATGACGTAAGGGATATGCATCGTACTTATGATTCTAGATATAAAGGGTATGTGCAAGATTATCAACAACAAAGGCAAAGACATATGCCTAAAAATCTGGTAGAGGATATGATGAACTCACTGCATTCAGACGCTATCTTTAAAAAGCATTGGCAAACAAGTTTTTTATTGCAGGCTACTGAGTTGTGTTGTCAAGAATTAACAGTAGATTTATCTAATATGAGTCATTTTTTACAACATGTTCTTGGTTTGGCTAAAGATGGTAATTATCAAGCAGTTAACAAAATAGATATAGAATCTTCTGTTGATGATTATGGAATAACCTTGGATCAGATTAAAAGTCGTATTTCTGTTTTTATGGATAGCATTACAAACACTTTAAAATTAACTAATGAAAACCCTGATGTCGCTAATACGACTGCTGAATTAACAGAAGCGTTTTTACAGCATAGAGATTGGAATGCTTCAGATATCAATAGTGGTCATAGCAATGTATTAAAACCTGATGCTTTTAGGCATGGTTTAGCGAGGTTGGAATTTTTGCAATCATTACCTGGGATGATGATGTCAAAGCTAGATGAATCTATTGCAGCAATGGAAGAAACTTATAGCTGTGCGAAAAGTTTTGTTGATAAATATGACCATATGATTCAAGTGTGCCATGCTAATGCGAAGAAGCGTAAAATATCACCGCAAAATTTGCAAAATCAGATCGCAAGGTTGGCTCAGAGAAAGGAAATAGCAGAAAATTTATTGACCAAGGTTGAATTGTCTAAGAATAATTTAATGCAAGCAAAAGCAAGCTTAGCCACTATGCAAGCACAGGCACAACGGTTAATTGGAATCTATAAAACCTCCATTGGTTCAGTGATTAGTCAGTGTCAACATATTTCCGAACAATCCAATAGAAAGGTTTTAGCTGAAAAAACAAGGAAAACTTTTGCTGCCATTTTACAGCCAACTGCTGAAGCTATGGGTAATCAACGTCGATTGTTGCAAAAGCTAGATGATATAAAACAGCAATTTGGTGATATTGATCAGCAGTATTGCAGTCAATATATGCAGTTACAGAAAGATATTAAAGATACCAATGAGGTCTTTGGTGTCAATAATACTGAGGGTGATCATTATTTTGCAGGTCTTATTCCTAAAAGGTTTGATGATAGCAGGGAGCAAATCATTTCCTCAGAGGTTATACAAGCTGTAAAAGCTGTTATTAATAATAATTTGAAATATTTACAGATTATATCTGGTGATCAACATATTGCTAAATCTGATGAATTTAAAAATTTGTATCAAACAGTACATGGGTTGATCAAATCAATAATAAATATAGACTTTGAGTTGGGTGAGTTTGTTATTGAAGATTTTGATGCTTTAAATGATGAGGTCACACAAAGGCAATTAACAAGGCAGCAGGCAATTGAAGTTGTAACAAAGCGAGAACAGCTGCAATACAGCAATAACTTATTAAAAGAACAATCTTTAATGTCGCAGCTACATCAACATTTGGATTATTTTGATAAACAAAGGGGCAATTTATGTTTGATTATAAAATCTGCTGTTGCAGTTCAGAGCTTAGAAGATGAAAATATTGGTGATATTGATATATTTTCTCAATTATTAGATGAGCACTTGAATAAAATAGAGGAAGAAGATGTTTCAGAACAAAAGGCTATTTTAGAAAAAGCAGAAAAAAAATTAGATGCATTGAAGTTGCGGGTAGATGAGGCAACTTCTGTCCTGAAAAAAATTGAGGCCAAAGAGCAAATCTTTCAGGATGATCAATACAGAAAATTAAAAGAAATGATAGCAGTAAAACAAGACATTGCTAGATTTGACAGAATTAAAGAAAAAATAGATCAGTATTCAGTTGATATAGATCACTACAACAAGCTTTTATCTAAAGCTACACATGAAAAAGAAGAAATGCTTATACCTGAAAAAAAACAGTCTGAGCAGGAAAAATCTGGAGCTAGTTCTAGTAAAAGTAAGAAAAAATCTCTTAACCCTATTGCTTGGATTAAAAATTTGCTTGCGGGGTCAAAAAAACAAATTGATAGTCAGTTGCAAGGTCATATGGAGCGTTTAAAAAATATGATGGAGGCCTATGAAGCGCTCTTGCCATTATCTGAAGAGGTATTTGTTGTCAAAAAGATTATTACTAAGGTATGGCAATGTGCTACAGATACTAATCTAAAAACATTAGAAAGAAAAGACATAGAAAAGCAAATAGCAGAGCTAACTGAAGAGTTAGAAGAAAAAAAGATGGAGTTAGCTGAAGCGTCACAATCATCTGACAATATTTCTGTTGCCTTAACTGCTGATGAAAATAGTTCTGTTGTTGTATCCGATAAACCTGAGAATGCAGATGAGCAGGCAAGTGATCAACAAAACATAGCCACTATTGAAAGTGATATTCAGGAGAAATCAGTTGCCTTAGAAGCGTTGAAGGCAGGTCTGGTAACAATAAAGAAAACAATTGAGGCAAATCATAATGCTATTATTAAAGGTGGGGATAAGTATAATAAATCTAAAGGTAAACTAATACCGAAGGTTCAAAATGCACAACAAAAATATAGGGAAATGTTTGCTGACCATGAAAAAAATAATCAATTTTATGGGATTTTAGGGTTATTGATAAACCAATTTCAGCAAACCAGCTATGAATCAGATGATCAAGAGCAAGAGTCATTTATACAGGTTGTTACTCAATTCGAAAAAGTGATGGATGGCTTGCAGGTACATGTAGAAAAAAATATTACTGATTTTCAACAATATTCAGATAACACGGCAAATATAGAGTACTATAGGCAGTTGGCAGCATATAAGCAAAATCAGAAAAATATGCAGTCAAAAATAGATAAGTATGAGCTGGCTATTGGAAGATTAAAAGCCAATAAAGATAAATACGATGAAATATTTTCTAATATTAAATCTAAAGAAGCTTTAGAGAGTAAGCTTCTGAAAATGGGTTCAGTTGGTGAGACTAAGGATATGCAGTTAGAAAATGTCTCTGGTGAAAAAAAAGAATGTCTTGCCATCATTAACTCTCCTGAATTGGCAAATGCTCAGGTGGCATACAGCAATGCCTTGGCAAGTGTGGATCTAGCTGAGCTATTTTCTGTTGTGGTTTCATCCAACCTTGTCGAAGATTTATTAGCTTATCAAAATTTCAAGCGTGAGCTGGGTGATGATGCGAGTAACCTTCTTAAGTGCTATTATGTTCGAAATGAGTATAAAGATGTCTTTATAGCTCAAAAATTAGATATCAGCATTCCAACATGGAAAGCATTGAAAAAACATTTTTCAATTGTTGTAACCGATGAGCGTATGTCAACTAATATAAGCTATCTATCAAAATTGTTAAAATTAAGAGAATTATTGCAACTCTTTTCTGGAAATGGTGAATTAATTATCACGCTTTCAAGAAAAGCAAAAGATAATTTATTGTCACCTTCTGAAGAAAAATATGATTTGTTGCCATCACTTCTACAAGAAGTTCTTAAATTAAAGGACATGAAGGCTTATGATTTAGCTGTTAGAAAAATTGCTGAAAGGCAGAGAAATGTTTTAGTCAAACAAGTGCTGCTTTCATTTCACAGGGATGAGAGTTTAAAATCACTAGGTATTCAGACGGTAGCTGAGTTGTCGCAATATTTTTTGAAAGATTTAGAAATTAATGGTGATGATACTATTTCACCTATAGTTGATGGTCATTTAGCTTTGCAATGGTACCTAACTCGATGTAGAAACGGTGTTGAATCTGAAAAATATGGGATTACAGTCAGGCATGCAATACCTAAAACATGGTGGAGTTGGATTGCTAATTATCGTGTATGGGAGGTTAATAGACGAGTATTCTTATATCCTGAAAATTATCTTGACCCTGGTCTTAGAAATGATAAGTCAGACATATTTCAAGACTTACAAAAGAAAATTAGTAAGGCGCAACTAAATGATGACCTTTTAGAAAGATCATATTTGACTTATCTGGCTAATTTCAGCGAACTTACAGATTTAGAATTCTGCTCTTGTACGGCAATGACTCTAGAAAATGGTAGAGGTCGTATCTATATAGTTGCAGCTACAAAAACGACACCAAAACAGTTGTTCTATAGAACGGTAGATAGTGATTTATTTTCTAAAGAGAAGCAAGTTTCGAGAGAAAGTAATTATAAGCTATTTGAGCATGGCCAAACTGCATATTATTGCTCATCCTATGATGATATTTTTAATCAATTAGATGACTCTGCAATAGCTGATACCAGGTGCTACAATTGGACTTTCTGGAAAAAAATACCATTAACATTCGGTGATGCAAAAAATATATCAGCTATTTGGGCGCATAATCGCTTGTATATATACTGGCAAGATTATAAAAGCACCAGTTCTATAGGTGTTAGTGGCATGAAACCAACGAACGATACGACGCATACAACAACGCTCCATTGTTCATACATGATGAGTGACGGTAGTTGGCAGGCACCCCAGGATATTCTGAAAGGAAAGTGTCATGTGCCGTTTTGTAACCAAACAGCTATTGCCTTTAGTCAAGACAATGTGGATGAGCTGATCCGACGTGATGGACGGTTTACTAGAAACATGAATTCTGATGGTCATACCTTTGAAATGCGATTTGTTAACTATGAACAAGAGCTTATAAGATACTTGAATTTAGATGTGGTGAATAGTCATTTGGTGTCAGATGAAGTATTACGACTTACTGCTGGACTAGAGCGAGCGGCAAATGCCTCAAAGAAATTAACTGATATTTTTAAAAATGACCTGCAAGTTGGATTGCAAGATTTAAGATATGATGATGCCTGGGGCGGGTATTATTGGGAGCTCATGTATTTTGTGCCGATTATCATTGCTAATCAGTTGGTTGCAACGGGGCAGTTTTCTGAAGCTATGAATTGGTACAGTTGTGTTTTTGATCAAAGTTTGTTGGGCAAATCACAAGGAGAAGCAAGGGAACAAACGGCGTTTAGGTTTGCACCACTTACAAAAAGAACAGGTGCAGATGTATTGTTACCACTTATGAATCCAGAGCAATTAACCAATTTTCATGATTATGCATTTAGGGCACATGATATGGCTAAGTTACGAAATGGTTTGCCTTATAAGAAATATACGGTGATGACATGGGTTAGGTGTTATTTGGCTTGGGCTGATTATTTATTTACTCAAAATACTAGAGAATCAATCAATAGAGCAACTGGTCTTTATATGACAGCAAATGATTTACTGGGGCCTACGCCTAGAGGGTTGCATACAGCTACTTACCAGGAGGCTGATTATCACCAAACAGCTCATGCGCTGTTTGAAATTAATTTTAAACATGGTGCAAAAGAAGTCATGGTGCGTCAAAGAGAAGAGCCGCTGGTACTTTTTCCTTATAATTATACGCAAGCTAGTTATTTTCATGTTCCAGAAAATAGAGAGTTTATGGGTTTATGGGATCACGTATCCGATCGTTTATATAAAATTAGGTACTGTTTAAGTATTCAAGGCATCAAGCAACAGCTAGCATTGTTATCTCCTCAAATTGACCCTCATCAATTAGTGCGTGCTGTTGCTGCTAGGGGTGGTGAATTTGTACAAGACATGCTAGGTCAACTTGGTGGGCAAAAACATTCGCATTATCGATTCGGAACGTTGCTTGCTAAAGCAAAAGAATTTGCCGCCTTTGTTGAGCGTTTAGGGGCTGCTTTAAATAGTGCATTAGAGCATGAAGATGCTGATGAATTAACGCGTATAACCAATGAATATAGACAGCTTGTTTTGGAGCAAACAACTGCCATCAAGAAACTTGATATTCAGTCAGCAAAGGAAAATCAAAAATTGCTGAACATACGTGAGCAATCTATTCATACAAGGCTAAGCTATTATGAGCAACAGTTAGCAAATGGTGGCGTGCTGCCTTCTGAGCTAGCTGCTGATAATTTGCTGGATGTGGCAGCAGGGCTATCAGATACCATTTCGACTATTCGATCTGCAGCTGAATTAGCAGGTGTTGCGCCTGAGGTGGGTTCTCCATTTGCTATGGTATACGGTGGTAGAGAACTGCGGCATGCGGCTTTATCATCCGCACCCATTGTCAATGGAATGATCTCAAGACTCAATCATATGGCCACAAAACATATGACTAATGCAGGTCGTACTAGAAGATCAAGGGAATGGCAGTTACAACAAAGGCTTGTTAAACAAGAAGAGCAAGGTTTAAAGTATGAGAAAAAAGTTGCTGATTTCAGGTTGCAAGTAGTTCAACTCTCTTTGATAGAACATATGTATGCCATGCAACACCAGGAGAAAATAGGCGATTATTATAGAAGCAAATTTACTAATGCTGATTTATACCAATGGATGACCACACAGCTTTATCAGCTGTATAATGAAGCTTATCAACTTGCTGTTTCTATGGCGAATAAGGCGGCTCAAGCATTTGAATATGAGATTGGGGCTTCACCTGATTTAACCACAGCAGGGTTTTGGTCTAATTCTAGAAAAGGTTTGCTTGCTGGCCAACGACTTACGAATGCGCTACACCAGATGGAAGCCAGTTATTTAGAAAGTCATCAGCGTTTTCAAGAAATTACTAAAACAATATCTTTGCGGGAGTTGTTGAGGAATCGTGATGGCGAACAAGTGCTAGCTACTGCTAATGCAGCTGATTTAACTTGGTCAACAGCGATTGATAGCTTAAAAGATGGCAAAGGCATTCCGTTTAAATTAGTTAAATCAATGTTTGATAACGACTTTGATGTTAATGATGGTAGTATTCGAAGAATAAAGATGATGCGTGTAAATGTTTCAGGGCTAACGGGGCCAAGTCAACAGATTAATTTAAAATTATTTCATTTGCAAAGTGGTGCTCATATTTGTATTAGTGATGGTATGAGTGGGACGGGTATGTTTCAAGCAAATTTCAATAGCCCACGATACCTACCATTTGAGGGTGTGTCCTTAGATGATTCTAGCTGGGCATTGCAGATAGGATCAAAGACTGCCACGGATAAGATGAAAGAAATGTATAGTAGTATTTATGATGTTGAGATTAAAGTTTTCTATGTTATACAGCCAGCACCTAGCACAACAATATCATTAAACTAGTAGAGGGATAGAAGATGCCGATTAGTTTTCCGAACTTATCTAAACCAGCTAGTAGTGGTATGTTGCGTTCTATGAAGTGCAACTTTAAAGCTGGTTTAAGCTCTGGTGCGGCGCAAACATCATTGTATTTAGATGTTACTGAATCTCGTGCGCTTACCCCTCATTTATCACTTAATTATCATTCCAATCAGGGCAACGGTCCATTTGGGATTGGTTTTAGTTTAAGTGGCGTGGTATCAATTAGTCGTGATACGACGCACCATCTGCCTTATTATGATGATCGAGATCAATTTATATTGAATTCGGTTGGTCTTCTAGTTGAGGTAGAAAGAACTAAAACATGCATTAAATATAGGCCGAGATATGATCATACTTTTATAGAAGTAGAGTACTATCTACCAAAAAAAACATGGTTGGTGCGACAGGCTGATGGTATAAATCATTATTTAGGTGAAAATGAAGAATCACTTTTAATAAACCCTAATCACGGCGATAAAGTATTTTCTTGGTCTGTAAGCAGAAGCCAAGACAGTAAAGGTAATAAAATTGTTTATCATTATGAACAGGAAGAGGGGAAAAAATATTTAAGTAAAATTAATTATGGTAATTACAACAATGCTGGTGCAGAGCATTTTGCATTTGAAATTTGTTTTAATTATGGGTCTGCATCTAGTGAGTTAGATATAGACGGTAAACATTTATGGCAGGCTAAAGATGAAAGGCCTGATCAATTTAGTCGTTTTAACTTAGGTTTTAAGCAAACGACTAAACGATTGTGCCATGAAATAGTTTTGTATCATAATTTTAAAGGGCAAAAGCTTGCAAAGACAGTTAATAAATTTTGGCGACTTTGTTACGATTCAAGTGATGCTCAAGTAAATGCAATTTCAACGTTGCAGTCTATAGTTGAAATAGGTTGTCGCAGTAATGATGATGGCAGGTACTTATTAAAACCCTACCCAGAGACAAGTTTCAAGTATGCACAAATTGCTGAAGATGATTTGAGAATGCAACCATTTACCTTGCCAGGAAATTCTAAATTACCTGGTATTTCAGGTCAGTATCAATGGTTTGATTTATATGGAGAGGGTTTGTCTGGCATTATTTATAGTGATACAGCTAATCACCTCTATTGGCGTTCAAAAGGTAATGGTGAATTTTATGCGCCACAACCTATCGATAAAATGCCAAGTCAATTTAATTTTGGTGATCATCAATGCCGAATTATGCCATTAATAAATTCTTATGAAGTGATGTTTGTAGCATCGTCAGGACCGCAAGCAAATTTTTATCTGTTAGATAAAACCAGTACTAAACAAAAAACACTTGATGATGAGTATCAACTAAGCTGGACTAGTGGTGGCCTTATTAAGCGGTTTACCACTGCTTTTAACGATCCAAATAATAAAACAATTGATATAAGTGGTAGGAGATCGCAAGATTTATTGGTATTGGATCATTACAACCCTCATTATTATTTGAGTGATGGTACACATGGTTATAAAAAACCACAACCATTAAAACTACCGAAAGATTTTCCAAAAAGTCATACTGATATTAATTCATATATTAGTTTTTTAGATATTTTTGGGGATGGGTTATCACATCGTATTAAAGTTACCAGCGAAGGCGTGGATGTATGGCCAAATCTGGGTCATGGTGTTTTTGGTAATAAGATCAGATGGATATTGCCGAAGATAAAAGGTGACTTTGATGCGCGAAGGCTTTATTTTTCTGATATGGATGGTTCTGGCGCAGCTGATTTAATTTATGCGTATAAAGATCACATAGAGGTTTTTATCAATCATGGTAGAGGCTACAAACAAACACCATTGCAATTAAAGCTACCAGAACAGTTTTCCTTTAATGATCAGTTATTGTTTGGTGACCTTTTAGGAAAAGGTGTGGCAAGCGTGCTTTTTATTAAAAATAATTATGCAGGCGCTTCCTATTATCATGGTTCATTTGCAAACCAAAAACCATATTTGTTAAATGAAATATCAAATGGTTTAGGCCAAGTAACTTTCTTTAAATATATCAGCTCAGTAGCACAGCAAAATGAATCCTTAGAGATGCTTAATGCTAATCAGTCGGATCAACAGCCTATTTTAAAAGGGGAGCGTTTGCCTTTTGTGATGTCTGTGTTGCAAGAAAAAACAGTTGTCGACACTATTTCGAACACTAGATCTACTGAGCAATATACTTACTATCAGGGGTATTACGACCATATAGAAAAAAGGTTTTGTGGTTTTGGCTATGTTGAATCACGGCGGCTTCCAAGCAATCATGCAGCGGTCGAGGCAACTGAAGTTGCTGACGAAGTGTGTGATATTGGCAATGTTGAAGGCGCTTTAATTAAGAGTTGGTATTATACTGGTGAATCATTGGATAGAGAGCAGCAATACAATCCAGAAAACCTGAATCAATGGGTTCCTGAAAATGTGAATTTAAGCCAGCCAGAGTTGATGTTTGCTCTGCAAGATGAAGGGTTAAAAAAACAAGCAGGATTAGCCTTGCAAAACCACTTATGGCGAAAGGAAGTCTGGCCGTTAGATAGTAATGCATTAACTCCGATGCAAGTTTCCTGTAATGTCTTTGTGGTTAAACCTATTGAAGCTGAAGAGGCTCATCATATTATTTTTACCACTGCATTGCGTGAAAAATGGGATCTACAGTTTGAGTGTACTGATGAGCCTAGAATCATGCGCCAAACTAATTTAGAATTTGATGCTTATAATAATATTTTGCGTACACTTAAGACTTTTTATGGGCGACGAGTCATTGATCCAAAAATACAAGGTGTGCAATTTCAGTTATCAGATGGAGAGAATTCAGATGTGAGTCGGTTGCAGCCCTTGCAGCAGCAGACTCGAATATTACTATCACACCATAGTTTTGCTGTTAAAACAGAGGAGAATGCTCATTATTGTTTTAAGCATGTGGTTGCTGCACATCTTGCGTATGATCTTACCGATGGTGCATTAAGAGAGATTGGTGATTTGGCTTCTTTGTATAAATTAAGTGAGAAATATTTAGAGCAGCAGTTATGTAAGCATCAGTGCTACTTTTACTGGGATGATGCTCTAACAAATGCCGCACCATTGGGTGAGTTTAATAACCAACCTTTATTGCATCATACTGAAGATCTGCTTGGTACGCAGGATCATGTTGATAGCTGGTATAGTGATATACTGGATAATGATAGTCATCTGGATTCCGTCTTATCTCTTGCTGGATATATCTGTAAAGAAAAAAAAGATTTAAAATATTTATCTACTGAAATACAAAAAGAATGGTGGCGTTTAGGAAAGGTTGCTTATTATGATGCAAAGAGTTTTTTTCAAATATTCTGCATCACTCACCACCCAGATTTAATAGGGCATATGGATCAAAGCGGTTATCATAGGCATGTTATAACGTTTGATGAATATCAATTAAAGGTACTAAGTTTAATAGAGTATTACAGCAATGGTTGCCCAAGATCGACAACCTTTAGGTATGACTATCAAGCGTATAGGCAATGGTGCACAACTGATATTAATGGTAATAAGAATATAGCTGTTTATGATCCGATTGGCATGCCTATCGCAACAACAAAAATTGGTTATTCAGAAACAACGGTTACTGGTAACCTGATTGTAGATTCTGAGCAAGCTATTATTTCGGCAGATAACTTCAATGTAATCACTTGTGATTTAATACAATCTGTCTGTTATAAAGATTTAGATTCTTTAGTGGAGAATCAAACAGAATTACTTGGTAATTGGGTGCAAGTGAAGGCATCTGGTGTAGCGGAAGAGGGTGTTTGGTATTTGCTAAGTTTGTCAGCAAGCGATTTCACTAATAATGCTGATTCATTCGAGGTTGAAAGATCAAAAAAAATATATACTAAAATTGATTATCTCAATGGTAGCGGTAAAGTGCTGCAAAGCATGCGTCAAATAAATGATTGCAGCTGGCATTGCTCTGGACTTATTGTTGAAGACCCTTTCGGTTACCTTTTGGCTCAATATTTGCCATTTAATTGCAAGCAGATTCCGCAAGGTTATCATACTGATGATAAAGTATATCAATTTCAAAATAAATCATCAGAGGTGTATCAACACTCGCCTTTGCTAAATTTTTATGATGCTAGTGGGCGATCACAAAAACAAATTTTGCCAAGCAAGCATCAACGCCAAACATTTATAACGCCGTGGTATCAGATATGTTATGACGAAAATGTTATATCAAAACAGCAAGGGGAGCAGAATATATCTGGTGCTCCTGAGGTTATATTTACTGATTCGTTAGGATCTCCTTGTGGCCAATTAAAACATCAGCAGGGAAAAAACCTTCTGAATACTACCGTCCATGATGCATTGGGTAGACCCGTAGCCCATCAAGATGCTCGTTTAAAACAAAATAATTTGAAGATTCGGTATAATTTATTAAATCAGGCTATTCAATATGAAAGTGTTGATCGAGGTTTAGAAGTTATGTTGCATAATCAATATGGTTCTATAGTAAGAAGATCGCATGGTGATTGGTTGTATGAAGATAAATTAGATACTATGCAAAGGGTGGTTTTTTCTTATGTGCGTCACGCCAAACCAGGCGGTGAAAAAGTAAAGATTGCATCTTACAAATATGGTGAACAGTTATTATCAACTAAGCAAGACCCAAAAGCTAATAACCTGCTCGGTAAGCTAATTGAAAAATCGAATCAGGATGGGGTTGTGCAATATCAAAATTATGATCTATCAGGTTGTTGTACTGAATATCATAGAAAAATATTCTTAGAGACCTTTACGGGTAGGTTGCCCTCATTGCATGAACCTAGAGTGTGCAGATCATTTCATGATGAGGGTGGTGAGCTCTTCAAATTTAAGGATGCATATAACATAACTGGCAATTGTATTGCCAATATGTTACCTGATGGTTCTATCTATAGACATACTAACAATAGATTGGCACAAGTAGCATCGATTGATCAAATACATGGTGTTGGGCGAAACGAGCTTCACAAATTGGAAGTGTCTAGTTTTGCTTATAATGCTGCTGGCTTTAGAAATAAAATAAAAAGAGGAAAAATAGAAACTAACTTGCATTATAGCCCAATCACACAAAGGTTAGAGTGTGTAGATACAGTTAGAAATACTGATTTAAAAGTGCTGCATGATTTGAGTTATGGTTATGATCCTGTAGGTAATGTTACGAGCGTAGGTTTTGGTAATGTAAATTTAGGTGATTTAAGAATACCCGCAACTCAACTAAACTACAGTTACGATAATTTGTATCGCATAACACATGCTGATGGTTTGGAGCTTTTAACCAGCTCGGTTACGCCAGATGCGCAACATATTCCATCTGCATATCCAGATAGAGCTACAAAATTACAAAAATATTCGCAGCAGTTCCTCTATGATGCCTCCAATAATTTAGTAGGCGTTAAGCATCATCATCACCAAGCAGCACATAAAAACTGGAATCTTAAGTTTCAAATAGCAGAAAATAGTAATCGTTTAAGTGATTTAACAAAAGTAAACAACAATAAACCTCTAGGCATCAATGAAGCTGCTATTTATGATGCAACAGGTAATATGAAAAAAACCACCGCTGAAGATGATTTAACTTGGGGTCCGGGTAATCAGCTTAAAAAAGCGTCTACAATGAAGCGGGCAGCAGATGGCACGGTGACACAAGTTGAAGAACATTATGGTTATCAGGGCCCAAATAATATTAACTTTAAAGATAAATTAAAGTATTCACCAAGTGAAAGAACACCAGAGAACATGGCAAGTATAGCTACTAGGCATCAGGAAAAAGGTCGGGGTGACGTTAAGCCTATCGCACAAATTGGACACCGGCTATATAAAGCAACTATTTTTAAAGATGAAGCAGGTGTTACGGTCATAGAACAACTGTTTTTAGGCGCTTATGAAGTTAAAAGGGTCTATCATGCCAGGTTAGGTGAAGCTATAACGCCTGCACATTTAATTTTAGAGCGGCGCTCTCATCGATTAAAAGACATTAATAATGATCAGCACTTTGTAAGTTATCATTATTGGACTTTAGATAGGGGTAAAGTTCAAGCTAGTGCTCTTGTGCCAATTGAAGCACCAAGTATTATCACTAAGGCGGATCGTCAAGCTAATAAAATATCTTATCAGTGGTGTTATCACCTTACGGATCGACTTAATCATGCTGTATTGGATATTACACCTGAAGGTGAGTTATTAGCATTTGAGCAATTTCAACCTTATGGTGCAACAGCCTTTATCATTGTAAAAAATAATCAGCAATTAAGATTTAAGGATTATCATTTCTCAAGCAAGGTCAAGGATCAAGCTACGGGGCTTTACTATTTTGGGGCTAGATACTATTCGCCTCAATACGGTAGATGGTTGTCACCTGATCCTGCGGGCTTGGTAGATGGTCTTAATCTTTTTGCAATAGTTAGAGGTAATCCTATAACGTTTTTTGATTTATGGGGTTGTGAAAAAAACCCTGAGACAAATATGTTTAAGCCAACCCAAGATTTACTTCTGCCGCAATTTGTAGAAGCCAATGTCAATGTGGCAGCGGATATTATATATGACATGAAGAAAAATGTGCCTAAAACTGTAACTCGATCACCTGGTATGAAGGTATTCCAGCGCAATGCATCCAAAGGGAAGCAACATACGAAAGCATTCAAAGCATATAGAAGTGCTGTTGAATTAAGCAAAAAAGAAGCGCGGCTATTAAATAAACCATTGAAGATAGCCTTAAGCTCATTGACTAAATTAATTAACTCTGGACCAGTAAAAATTTATTTTCTTGTGAATGATGTTATTAGTGATAATAAGAAAGGCTCAAATTATACAGTCATAAAAGAAGGTGTTGGCTTTTTTGTTGGTGCAGGCGCAACAATGGTAGCATTAACTGGGGGTGCAGCTATTGCACCCGCACTAGCTGCAGGTGCCTCGTTATATGGAACTGTCACACTTATTGCGGATGTGGTTAAAACAGTTAAAGATACTTATGATATTATAAAGGGAAATGATCCAATGGTGCCATGGGAGCCTGCTCCCGGTGACGTGATGACAATGCCTAGTGGTAAGCTTGATTTGTCATTAATATTGCCTATTAAAGAAGTGTATGATGGCCCAGTCCTTAAGGCACCAAGTATTTTTGATAAACAAGCTAACTTGTTTAAAGAGCAATCTCAAAAAGCACCTATAGAAGATAAAAATAACACTCAAGAGCGATCATCCAGTGAGCCTGGTATATTGACTCAAGCAAATGATTTTATTAACTCAATTAATAGTTTGGGTACATATTATGCTAATAGCAGATAAGTTGTGCTGTAAGTGCAACTGAGTCTTAAAGTGGTTTATACTCGCCCTGATTTAATTGATACAAAGTATATGCATTTACATGGGAGCGAAAAATGGCAAATGAAAGGTGCAATAGATTACAGGACAGCTTAGGTATGGCTTTGTTTGGCCTTATGTGCTTAGCTATTGGGGTTGAAACTTGTAGGTCGTCAACTGTACGACATACTTTAGTAGGTGAATGTTTGGCGATGGTCGCTATGGCCATGGGTTATTTCTCATTGCTTGGTGCTGTTAAGACTTCTCGGGTATGTGTATTTAATAGATCAGATGTGGCTGAATTACCTGTTGAATTGAGTGGCGCCGCATCAAATGCTTCGTCCAATAGGGTATCTGCTCATCGTTATTAATAAGGGAAATATTATGAAAAAGATATCATGCAAAAAGTTCATTCTTTTGGGTTTAGGTTTAATAGCCATTCAATCCATGTAATCCGTCTTCACATGTAAAAAATAATACTACAGATGTTTGGGGATTTGTTTGTAGTCACACGTGTGCCCTAGATGGTTATCCTGATGGTACCTGTACATGGCAAAGAGGCAATTGGACAAAAACACTTTGGTATGCCAACAACTAGCATAAATAGTACTACCACTTGCAGATTATGTGGTCATTAGTTAAGATAACCGGCAATAGAATTCACGTTTAAAGGAGTGGGCATATGAGCCAAGAAAACCACAACGAAGAAGAGCAAACTTCAAAATGGGAAAAAATGCATCAAGAGCAAGCTGAGCAGCAAGAAACTGAAACAGCTGCAGATGAGCAGCTGCAAGATCTATCTACACAAGAATTGCTAGAACAAGTGCAAAAGCTGACTGAAGAGCAAGAAACGCTACGTAATCAAATGCTTGGTGCGCAAGCTGAATTACAAAACGTACGTCGACGTGCTGAGCGTGATGTTGAGCAAGCGCATAAATATGGTACTAAGAAATTATTACAAGATTTATTGCCAGTGATGGATAGCCTTATTCGTGCTACTGAAGGTGTGGATCAAAATGACCCAGCGGTTAAAGCGTTGGCAGAGGGTGTGGATTTAACAGTCAATATGCTGGAAAATGCCTTAACTAAGCACGGTGTTGTGATGATTACTCCAGAGCCAGGTGAACAGTTTAATCCAGAAACCATGGAAGCGATGAGTATGGTGCCTAATCCAGAATTGCCATCTAATTCGGTGTTGCAAGTGCTACAAAAAGGTTATTTGCTGAATGATCGTGTCGTGCGTGCTGCTATGGTGATTGTTAGTCAGTAGATGGTGTTTATTCACTATCTGTTTTTATAGTCGGAGTGAGGAGAGGTCTATGAGGACATGTGAACAGATGTTAACAGTTATTGGAGCAGCCTTTGTGGTAACGGGTCTACTGCAGATGTCACAGTGCCAGGAGGGTGTTAATAAATGTCAAGATCTATGTAGTTTACTGCTTATGGCAACGCCAAAATCACTTTACCCTGGATTACCTAAAGTGGTGCTTGGGGTGATTTGTTTGGGTATGGGTTTGAGGCCACCGTTGGCGAGATCTGATCGGATAGAACAGCAGATGACTACTGAGTGCAATAAAACAGCACAACTATCTTAATTCTTGTAAAAGTTAAGCTGCAATTTGAGCTGCCTTCAAATTCAGTGATCCAAACACAAGCTCATTGAAGGTTTGCTGGCGTCCTTGTATATTGATAAGTAATTATAAATATAACTTACAATAAATCTGGAGAGGGTAAATGTATATTAATGCCAATGATCTTGAGTCGAAAATTGAACAAAATCGCTGTATGTCAGGTAGATGTCTGGGTGATACCTGGAAGGGGGTTGCATGGCTTTTTGCAATTGCTGGGGCGATTGTATTTGTTGGGGTTGTGGGTTATTCAGTTGATGATACGGATTTTGAACCATTTGGAATCATCTCGGGTGCCTTTGCAGTCTTAGGTCTGATGATAGGTTTGGGGACAAGTGTTGGTTTTTGTGTGGATTTTTGTTGTGCACTTTCAAAGGCAAAGCATGCTTTGATGTCGCCGCCATTATTGCCTCAAAATAATAACTATGGTGCTGTTGCTGCTCCTGAAAATGGGCCGAAAGCAGATCCAGAAATTGTCCCAGAAAATACTGAAGAGGCTGGTTCTGTGTTGCAACCTTAAGATGCTTTATCAGCATCTTTTTCTTCTAGAGCGTTATCATCTCAACTTTATTATTATCGATCTCTTGAATTATTTTGGTTAATCCTTATCTATTTCTTATCCAGATTTAACTGAATTAACCAAAGGGGTTTATTATGGGATCAAAAGTAATCGGTATCGATTTAGGTACAACAAATTCATGTGTGGCAGTGCGCGATGGCGACAAAACCCGCGTTCTAGAGAATGCCGAAGGGGCACGTACTACGCCTTCTATTATTGCTTATACCAAAGATGGCGAAATTTTGGTGGGTGCTTCAGCTAAGCGTCAAGCGGTGACTAATCCTGATAATACATTATTTGCGATCAAGCGTTTGATCGGCCGTAAATTCAAAGATGATGTGGTGCAAAAAGATATTAAAATGGTGCCATATGACATTATCGCTGCTGATAATGGCGATGCCTGGGTAAAAGTGCTTGAAGACGATAAATTAGCTCCACCACAAGTATCAGCTGAAGTTTTACGTAAAATGAAGAAAACAGCTGAAGATTACCTTGGTCATGAAGTGAATGAAGCGGTGATTACTGTGCCTGCTTACTTCAACGATTCACAGCGTCAAGCCACAAAAGATGCTGGTAAGATTGCAGGTTTAGAAGTTAAACGTATTATTAACGAGCCAACAGCTGCAGCATTAGCTTACGGTTTAGATAAGAAAAAAGGTGATTCAAAAGTTGCTGTTTACGATTTAGGTGGTGGTACATTTGACGTATCTATCATCGAAATTGCTGATGTTGATGGCGAGCACCAATTTGAAGTATTAGCCACCAATGGTGATACTTTCTTAGGTGGTGAAGATTTTGATTTACGTTTAATCGAATACTTAGCTGATGAATTCAAAAAAGATACTGGTGTTGATTTGCACGAAGACCCATTAGCATTACAACGTTTAAAAGAAGCTGCTGAAAAAGCTAAAATTGAATTATCTTCAGCACAACAAACTGATGTAAACTTGCCTTATATCACCGCTGATGCTACAGGTCCTAAGCATTTAAATGTTCGTTTAACACGTGCCAAATTAGAATCTTTAGTTGAAGATTTAATTAAGCGTACGATTGAGCCTTGTAAAATCGCCTTATCTGATGCCGGTTTAAGCACTGGTGATATCACTGATGTGATTTTAGTCGGTGGTCAAACACGTATGCCTAAAGTGCAAGAAGCAGTGAAAGATTTCTTTGGCCGTGAAGCGCAAAAAGATGTAAACCCTGATGAAGCGGTTGCCGTGGGTGCTGCTATTCAAGGTGCTGTGTTATCTGGTGATGTGAAAGACGTTTTATTATTAGACGTGACACCGTTATCTTTGGGTATTGAAACCATGGGTGGCGTGATGACTAAACTTATCGAGAAAAACACAACAATTCCTACGAAAGCGCAACAAGTGTTTTCAACAGCAGAAGATAATCAAAATGCGGTGACCGTTCATGTGCTACAAGGTGAGCGTGAAGTGGCTTCAGCGAATAAATCATTGGGTCAATTTGATCTTAAAGATATTCCACCAGCACCGCGTGGAACACCACAAATTGAAGTGACTTTTGATCTTGATGCGAATGGTATCTTAAATGTGTCTGCTAAAGATAAGCAAACAGGTAAAGAGCAATCTATTCAAATTAAAGCGTCTAGTGGTTTATCTGATGATGAAATCGAACGCATGGTTAAAGATGCTGAAGCGAATAAAGATGCGGATCGTCAATTCCAAGAGCTTGCTAAAGCACGTAACGAAGGTGATGCTACTGTGCACCAAATTGAAAAAATGCTTAATGATTTGGGTGAAAAAGTGCCTGGTCAAGAGCGTGCAACCATTGAAAGTGCCATCAGCGAATTAAAAGATGCGCTGAAAGGTGATAGCAAAGCCGCCATCGAAGCTAAATCTAAAGCTTTAAATGAGCATGCACAAAAGCTTGCGCAAATGGCTCAAGGTGCAGCCGATGGTGCTGATGCTGGTGCTCAAGCGGGTGGTGCTGAAGAACCAGCTGCAGCAGCAGATGATGTTGTTGATGCTGAGTTTGAAGAAGTTAACGATGATGAAAATAAGGATGAAGAGGGTAAGTAACCCTACAGATTAGTCCTACCCTCCCCTTGTGGGAGGGTCAAAATCTTTGATTTTGGGGAGGGGGGGTGATAAAAAATTATTTCCCCACTCCAAAGCACTTCGTGCTTTTGCTCTCCAGCTAGGAGAGGGTGGGCATTTTTTCAAGCTATAACACCGTCCCAAACGATCATTTATTGAAATTGTCCGAAAAATTTGTTACAAACGCATACACAAATTACTTATCCATTTGAGAAACAATTATGTCCGATCAGCGTGATTATTACGAAGTATTAAACGTTAGCAAAAGTGCTACTGGCCCTGAAATTAAAAAGGCCTTTCGCCGCTTAGCAATGAAGCATCATCCAGATCGTAATCCTGATGATGAAAAAGCTGAAGCTTTGTTTAAAGAAGCACGTGAAGCTTATGAAGTGTTATCTGATGATCAAAAACGTCAGGCTTATGATCAATATGGCCATGCCGGTGTGCAAAATGGACCAGGCGGCTTTGGCGGCGGCGGTTTTGGTGGCTTCGGCGGCGCTGATATGGGTGATATCTTTGGCGATATCTTCGGCGATATTTTTGGTGGTCGCTCTGGAGGCGGTCGTCGCTCACGTGCAACGCGTGGTGCGGATTTGGCCTATCAAATATCCTTAGGTCTTGAAGAAGCTGTTTTTGGCGCCGAGAAAAAAATCGAAGTGCCTACTTGGGTAAGCTGTAAAACATGTGAAGGTTTGGGTGCAAAAAAAGGCACTAAACCTGAAGAGTGCGGTACTTGTCATGGTTCCGGCGCGGTGCAAATGCAGCATGGTTTTATCGCAGTTCAGCAGCCTTGTCGTGCCTGTCATGGTACGGGCCAAGTGATTAAAGACCCGTGTACTGATTGTCGTGGTGAAGGTCGTAAGCGTGAAACTAAAAACTTAAGTGTAAAAATTCCTGCCGGTGTGGATACCGGTGATCGTGTTCGCTTATCTGGTGAGGGTGAAGCTGGCCAATTCGGTGGTCCTGCGGGTGATCTATTTGTTGAAATGCATGTGAAAGAGCACGATATATTTAAACGTAATGGTTCACAATTGCATATTGAAGTGCCAATTAATTTCAAGCAGGCTGCATTAGGCGATGAAATTGATGTGCCTACACTAGATGGCAAAGTTAAGCTTAAAATTCCAGCTGAAACACAAACAGGCAAAGCATTTCGTGTACGCGGTAAAGGCGTGAAATTAGTGCGTGGTGGCAGCACTGGTGATTTGATTTGCACTGTCAAACTAGAAACACCAGTCAATCTTAATAAAGATCAAAAAGATTTATTAAACCAACTCGATGAGTTACTTTTAAAAGATAATAAAAATCATCGCCCAAACACGCAAAGCTGGCTTGATAAAGTGAAAGGTTTTTTTAAAGAATAAAAAAGGTAACCTATGAAGCATATAGGTATTATTTCAATTACTATTGTGGGTGCAGCTGCGTGTGCTAAAGCAATTGTTTCTTCTTATGCTAAGCAATTTAATTCGGATGATCATCCAGAATTTACTTTGCATGCTTTATCGTTTGGTGAGTATAAAAAATATATGCTTGCCAATGAATATGATAAAGTTATCGCACTCATCGTTAAATCAATTAAAACGCTAGAAAAAGCTGGCGTAGATTTTGTGATTATGCCTTCCAATACGCCACATATTGTTTACGAGCAAGTCATAAAACAAATTGATATGCCTTTTTTAAATTTAATTGAGCTCACAGCAGCTGAATGTGCAAAGTATAGCTACCAGAAGGTTGCTATTTTAGGCACTACGATGACAGCGCAAAGCGGCTTATATGCAGATGCATTGCAGGCACAAGGGTTGGAGTTTGTTTTGCCAAGCCAATTGTTACAAAATGAAATGCATGACATTATTCAAAACATATTAATTCCACAAAAAGAAGATAGTCAGCGTATTGCAAACTTGATTAATCAGTTAAAAAACTTATCATGTGATGCTTATATTTTAGGTTGCACAGAATTACCTGAGATACTTAATCAAAATAATTTAGGCAAGCCTGTTGTTGATACAGTCTCGCTACTAGCGCAAAAAGCAGTTGATTTGAGTAAAGCCGTGACTACATCATAGGTTTATCTAAGGATGTGATGCTTGCATTGCTTTTTTCAGGAGCCATATGATGAGCCAAAGGTCTCGCATTATCAGGCTGGCTGCAAGCGTCTGGGTTAGCACGAGTGATTAAGTTGCCTTCATCATCTTCTGCAATCCTTGCAAAGTTCCCATGACCATTATTGAAAAATCTGCGGATCTGGTATGACATAGTATTTTTTGGAAATTTAAATCCATTATAAATTCTTTCAGGTCTTGTTGTTCGTATTCGACCAGCGTCAGTCAGGTCCCTATGGAATAGTCCGCCGCCATATTCCGAGACTTTATAATATGAGTTTGGTTCTAGTGTTTGCATCATTGTTTGTTCTTGGTTCAGGTCCAAATGACCATTGAGAAAATTTTCCATGCCTTGTTGATCCCTAAAGTTTATAGTACTGTAAAGCATAACGAAGAAATTAGTAAAGGTTTCGGCTAGTTCTTGGTCAACGCAAGTAATTTTTGTGAGGGTCTGTATAACCTGTGATAGGCCTATTGCAAGAAATTTGTCGCCACCACACTGTTCAGGTGCTATTTTTAAGCGAGCTCCGCACATAAATTCTTTTTGTAATCTGATAGAGGTTATTAGTTCTGGGTTTTGTATATATGTTTTAAGCATGGTAAGAAAAAACTCAGGTAAAACTGTAAAACCCCCAAGTGGGTTTGGGATAATTGCATCAATGTAAAGCGTTTCATTAGTGCAAACGGGACCGTCATAAAAGATTGGTGCATCAACTACAGAATAAGCATCAGCAGTATCATATGCTTCGCCAGGGATTCTTAAAAAGCTATCTTTAATAAACTCCAGAAGCTCCATATAATCTAAAATGCCAATAGCAACTAAAACCGTAAGCACAGGGAGGACGTATTGTTTAAATTGATTCAGTCGTTGCTGCCAAATTTTTGCTTGTTTTCGTACCCTAATTGATTTTTTTATAGCTTGAATAACCTCTTTTTGATGTTGCGCTTTTTGTTCGTTTAATAGTGCCTGTATGATTTTGTTGATCTTGATGTAATCTGGCTTCGCCGCTTGTGGCCCAGAGAAATTTCGAGTCAGTTTAGTTTTTCGGCGAGTTTTAGCAATTCTATGTTTGCCTTGTTTTCTTTTTTTTGTTTCTGGAGTGGAACGTTTTGTCGACTCCTTTTGCTCGCTAGTTTGTTTTTGTTCTGTTTTGGGTGTGTCAATAGAAGGTAAGGTGGAATTGTTTTCACCCAATTTGCACTGGATGGTGTCATGCACGCTTTGGTGAGCTGCAATGTAATCTTTTTCTATGATATCTATAATAGCTGTTAAAAGATTTTTGCTTATATTTTCCCAAGATAGGTTTTTCTTTTTTATGTTTTTCATGCCTTCTGTTGCTGTTAGAAGGGAGGGGTCTTCCCAAGAAATTACAGGCTCGTCCGCATTGAAGTTAAGGTTATAATCCGGGTATGTTTCATTAAACGTTGTAATTGATTTCTTCAACTCGTTTAAATGTTTCGGGTAAAATTGTTTTTTGCATGTTAAAAGATGACTTAGTTTGTCTTTAAGTTGACGAAGATTATCTATGATATCTTTGGCGTGGTTCATGGCTTGTTGATAAGTTTCTTTAGAAGTGTTGTCGTTTTTTTTCATGTTTGGCCCTTTATTGCTTAGCCATAACTATGGGTAAGGTTATGGCTTTTTTGTATAGTTTTGTCTGTGTAACGTGAATATGTAGTAAGTATGGTTAAGGCTTATGTATCATAGAGCCTGTTGAAGATTGGTATTGTAAGACTTGCACTACTGCCATAACTGGGGCAATCGTAAATAACAATGCTGAGGATGTTAAATAGTGCAGAATTCGAGTGGCGTATTTCATGGCTGACCTTGTTTATATTAGTATATGTGAAATATACATCTAGTTTACTAAAATGTCAATGAAATTGATCTAAAAGTGATCATGGTTGTCGGTGCTTCGTATGGATCATTTGTGAGGCAGTGGCGACTACCGGGTTATTTTAAGCAGGTAACCCACCCAATGCAGTGAACCAAAAGCTAAAACAAGCCCTTGTGGGTTCGCGTTAAATTTTTGGATGCTGCTGTTGATATCATCTGAAAAAATAATATTAATATTTAATTCATCGGTAATATTTTTTATTTTATCTTTAGTTGCGCGATTAGAGTCGTTGGTCATTTGAAAAATAATTTTATCGGCATAGCTGCAGGTTATTTCTAAAATAGTTTTAATATCTTTGCCGTCTTTAAAGTTAAGCCAAAAATAAATGGGCTGCTGTTGCTTTTTAAAAAAAGGTATTAACTGTTTTGCGCCTGCTGGATTGTGGGCACCATCAATCCAAATGTCATGCTTTAATTGTTTGGTTAGTTTTCCCGATGGCATTGGGTGTAGTCGCCCAGTAAATGACGTGTTTTGTAATGTTTTATTTATCTCATCTAACGTTAACTGTTGTGTTTTAGGTATGAGTGCTTGATAAGCTAATACTGCTAAGGCAGCATTTTCTTTTTGATGTTCACCAACTAAGCTTGGTTGTGAGTACTGTTGTTGATACAATATAAACCCTTGATCGTTCTTCGTAAAATCAGTGTCATCTAAGAATGAAATGGGTGTATTCATTTCAGCGGCGTGTAAAGATAATTTGTTTTTTGTTTCAGGTTGTTGAATCGCTGATATGCAAGGCCGGTTGGGTCGCATAATACCAGCTTTGGCGCTCGCTATTTCAGTTAAAGTATTGCCTAGCAGGTCGCAATGATCATAGCTAATTGGCGTAATAACACTTAACGCATGATCTTGCAAAATATTGGTTGCATCAAATTCGCCGCCTAAACCAGTTTCTAAAATAATGAAATCTGCAGGGTAATCCATACAGCATTTAAAAAAAGCCATGGTTAAAATGGTAATGCCAATAGGGCGGTCGATAATATTTTCAGCCCATGAGATAGCATTTGCTAGGGTGTCATTGTCAATCATTTGGTTATTTAAATGAATGCGCTCATTATATTTGATTAAATGCGGAGAGCGTATTAGGTGGCATTGATAGCCTTGTGCTTTAAGCAAGTGCCACAATATCTGTGAGGTGGATCCTTTGCCGTTGGTGCCAGCTAGATGAATAACTTTTCCCTGGATTTTATTGTTAAAATCATATGTTTGCGCGATATTTTTTAAATAATTAAATCGGTCTTGTGAAGAGGTGGCCGATGATGATAGATTGCTCGTCAGCGCATCTAATTTCATTTCTAATTCGAGATTATTCATTAATGGTCACGGTGGATAATTAATAATGTAAGTAATTCTAATTGGCTTGTATCTGCATCAATAGAATCAAACAATTCAAGTACGATTTTATAGGTAGTATCAATAACGCGCTGCGTTTCTTCTACACCATAACGCAGAGCATAGCTCGGTTTGCCTAAGTCTTGATCTGAATTTGCTGGTTTTCCTAATGTTTCAGTATTGCTTTGAATATCAAGCAAATCATCTTTAAGTTGGAATAATAAGCCCATTTCATAACTTAATTTGCTAAGGGTATTTAAGGTGTCGTCATCTTCAACGCCAGCGCTAAAGGCACCCATTAATATGCTCGCTTCAAATAGTGCACCAGTTTTTAAATATTGTAATTCTAAAATATCTTCTTTGCTAGCTTTGGTTTTGGTATAGATACAATCATAAGCTTGGCCAAGCGCCATGCCATCCCCGCCACTGCATCTGGCAAGTATTTGAAAGTTTTCTCTTAGTAAATGATCAGCAACGGGTTGTCGGCTTAAGCACTCAAAGGAAAAACTAAGTAGGGCATCACCAGCTAAAATAGCAATATCTTCGCCAAAAACACAATGTGAGCTTGGTGCGCCACGGCGTAAGTCATCATCATCCATCGCTGGTAAGTCATCATGAATTAATGAGAATGTATGCATGCATTCAATAGCGCAAGCGGCATCATCAACCAAATCTAACTCTAAGCCAAATGCTTGAGCAGTGGCATAAACCAAACCAGGGCGTAAACGTTTTGAAGGAGCGAATAAAGTATAGCGCATGGCTTGATACAGCTTGCTCGCCTGATCATCTTTAGGTAGTGCTAAAGTCAGTTTTTTTTCACAACGTTTTTGATAGCCAGCTAACAATTTTTTGGCAGCTTTAATTTTTTTTAAATCAGGGGTCATGATTTATTCTTCTTCTAATGGATTGATTTGCCCGTTTTGATAAACAGATACTTTTTGCTCGATGGTGTTAAGTTCAGTTTGGCAGCTTTTAATCATAGACATGCTGGCTTCATATAACTCCAATGCTTTTTCTATCGGTAAGGCATCGTTTTCTAGCTGTTTAATATTAGCTTCTAAGGTTTTAAACTGTTCATCTATTGACAGGTCTTTTTTGCTCATAAGTGTGGCTCAATGTTAAAAGGCTATTCTAGCAAATTTGCTGAAGCAGCACTATGGTTTTAGCTTTGCATTTAAATCATTTAAGCGAGGCTGAATAGCCTGCTGAATTGTTTTTGCAATATTATCTAATAATGGTGAATTAGTGGCGCTTTGACGATAAACCATGGCAATCTCTCGCTGGGCACTGGCATCTTTGATGGGTAAATATTTTAAGCCTTTGGTGGATAAACAGGCTAGCTGCGGCATTAACGTCAGGCCATCGTGGTGTGCAATGGTATAACGTAAAGTTTCTAGACTGGCAGCGCGATAATCATTTTGCGCACTTTGTGATAGCTGGCAAAGATCCAAGGCTTGATCACGCAGGCAATGACCCTCTTCTAATAGGAGGAAGGGCTCTTGCTCTAGTTTACTAAGCGTAAGAACAGATTTATTTTTATAAAGCGGATGCTCCGCGCCAATTGCAGCATAAAAAGGCTCTTTAAATAAGGGTTTAATGGCTAGTTGATGCTGGGGGATTGGTAGAGCTAGTAAAGCAGCATCGATTTCACCTTTATTTAATTGTTCTAATAGCTGATCAGTTTTGCCTTCTTGTAATCGCCATTTAATTTGTGGAAAGGCTTTGGATAATTTAGGCATTAAATGTGGCAATAAATAAGGCGCTAAACTTTGAATCGCGCTAAGCGTGATCGAACCTGATAGTGGATCATTTAATGCTTGTGCCGCTTTTTTCATGGAGCTAACTGTATTTAAAACTGATTTTGCATAAGATAATAATTCTTTGCCAGCTTCGGTTAAAATCACTTGCTTCTTTTGACGTTCAAATAAAACAACACCTAATTCGCCTTCTAGTTTTTTAATTTGCATGCTTAATGTTGGTTGGCTTACAAAACAAGCATCGGCCGCTTTGCCAAAGTGTTTTAGATCAGCAAGTTTAATGAAATAATCAAAATCGCGTAAATTCATGAGAAGTTATCCATAGATAAAAGCTGTTAAAATATTATATATTGATTGTAACCATCTATCAAACATATTTAGACCGTATATTTATGGGTGCTGGATCATTAGTTTATAACGATGCTCCAGAGGAAGCTTATCAAGTTGCAGAAAAATTTTTAAAGCAGTTAAGTTTGTAGATTCTAGCAATCATAATTATTAGTGGTTTTGGTGGCTATTTCTTCTGGCAACGCCTTGTGTATCAGAATCAATAGCAGATGTATGAGTCTATGCAATGCTAAGGCCTAAGCCTGCGTAATCATTTATTTTACTGTTTGCATGAAAGATAAAAAGCGAAGTGCTGTCAAAATCTATGATTCACTTCATAATCACTACTCTCCCCTTGTGGGAGAGTCAAAATCTATGATTTTGGAGAGGGGGAATAATATGGGAATCTGCCTTCATGTTTTCCCATCCGGGGAAAACACTCGGCCCCATCTTCGCTCCGGATTTTTTCGTTGATACGAAAAAATCCCGCGTCCCGCGGGAAATTCCCCGCTGCATTTATTAAATTAATCTCTTTGAGATTAATTTAATAAATGGAGGCGGCGGGAATTGAAGTGATGTATTAAGTGGTTAATATAATGATTTTTATATGATTTGTAATGCTGTAGATGCCCCCAAAGTTGCCCCTTTTTTTAATTTAAAGTATGTATAACTTGCTATATCAAATATGTTGAGCGCGGGTTGGCTTGCTATTACTTGGAGTGCTACTAAGACTAAACCTGACTACTTTTGCTTACCGAAACTAGGGGCTCACCATATTCTTCCAGGCTTCATAGATCATCACCATAGCAAGCTTGTATCATGATTTAGTAAGGTAGTGTTTTTTCTGGGTTTTATGCACGACCATAAAAAATATACCTGCTACTCTGGCCGCGTCAACAAATCAAAAACAACTTTTGCAAAACCATCAGCTTTAGCTGGATCAGATAATAGCTGCATCATTTGGTTTTTATGCGCATCACTACTGCTGATTACTGCATCATCCATCGCTTTAGGGAAAGCGCCTAGCATGGCCTGTTCGGGCGTATTATTGGCTATCTGGTTCATCACCTGCTTATTTTCTCTGACCTTATCCCGAATTGTATAGGCATAATTGACCATATCTTTATCTGTCAATTCATCTGTGAGAAAGATCTCATTTAAACTCGCTATAATCTGCGAAAGCAGCTCTTCTTTTTTATCCTTGGCTTTGGCCGAGCCTAGCCCCTCACCAGGCACTAGCTTGTCATCAGCTTCTGTTTTAAGCTTAATATCTTGCTGACGAATTTTCGATAAGCGATAGTGGCTTAATGCAACATTATTTAAATCGATCGAGTCATCGTCAAACATCGCTTCACGCAGCATTGGGCGTAGGTTTCGCGCATATAAACTCAGTTTTTCTAAGTCTCTATCATTATAATCAACTATTTGAGACATGAACTCATAAAAACGCACAAATGTCCCCAGATCTTTTTTGAAAACTTCAAGCAGGTTTTTTTCTTGACGACACGCTTTTAGGCTATTTTCAGCATTCGTGATCAAAACGGCATCGCCAGTCTTTTTTGTGCGATCAAACATTTCTTTAGCTTGAATATAAGCCTCGTTTGAGCTTTTATAGCGAATACTCCAACGCTCTTTAGCCGGCTTGCAAATATTGCCAATGGCAGCATTACTGTTATTCTTAACAAAAAACGCATGGCAAAACTGCTCTACTTCATGCCATGTGAATATATCTGAAGCACGCAACTTGTCGAAAAGATCAAAAATCAAATCAGGATTAGAGACATCAGTAAGCTCTGCTGTTTGGTAATAGGGCTGAAAGGCAGTCAAAATGTCGTCAGGTTCATTAAAAAAATCTACAATAAAAGTACCCGTTTCAGCTTTTCCTTCATAGGTTCGGTTTAAGCGAGAAAGTGTTTGCACACACTCCACGCCGCCTAGCTTTTTATCCACATACATGGCACAGAGCTTAGGCTGATCAAATCCCGTTTGGAATTTATTCGCTACAATCATTACCTGATATTCATCCGTATCAAAGGCTTTACGCAGATCGCGCCTTTTAAGTTGGGGGTTCATGTTAATCTCTGTGAACTTTTCGTCAATTAGCGCGGTGGAGTTCGGGTCTTCGGCATTAAATTCTACTTCTCCTGAAAAAGCCACTAACGCGACTATTTTTTGATAGCCTTTTTCGGCGACATACCGGTCAAATGCGATTTTATAACGCACCGCTTCTTTACGCGAACTCGTCACCACCATCGCTTTAGCATGCCCACCTAGCAAGCCCATGACATTATTTTTAAAGTGCTCAACAATCACTTGCACCTTTTGGCTAATATTATAATCATGCAGCCGTACCCATTGGTTAAGTTTTACTTTGGCTTTTTTGCTTTCAACGGCTTCATCGGCAGTTTTCATTTTCATGGCTAGATTATAAGCCACTTTATAATTGGTATAGTTTTTTAATACATCGAGAATAAAGCCTTCTTCAATCGCTTGGCGCATACTATACACATGGTAAGCTTCCGGCTTATTACTGCGCGAGGGTGGTAACTCAGGGTTTGGCAGCCGCCCAAATAACTCCAGTGTTTTCGTTTTTGGTGTTGCAGTAAAAGCCAAATAACTTAAGTTTTTAGAGGCGCGACGCGAGGCAACTGTGGCATCGAGAATATCTTCAGCGGTCAGCTCATCATCATTGCCTGTCCCGTCAATCATCAGTACTTCTTTTAATTGGCGTGCGGTGATGCCCGTCTGTGATGAATGCGCCTCATCGGCGATCACTGCATAATGACGCGTTTTTAGATTCGCGCTATTTTCTATGGCATCTAATACATGAGGGAACGTTTGAATCGTAACAATAATAATGGGTTGGGATCTTTCCAGTGCTTTTGCAAGCTTTTCAGATTTCGAGCCATCACCTTCTTTATTATTAATGCGGCCAACAATGCCATCGACATTGGTAAATTGAGAAATGGTCTCTTGCAGTTGGGCATCTAATACGTTTCTATCAGTAACGATAATAACCGAATCAAATTGTTTATTACCTTGCGTATTATAAAGCGAAGAGAGCTGGTGTGCCGTCCAAGCAATCGAGTTGGATTTACCAGAGCCTGCACTGTGCTGTATCAAATATTTTTGCCCTGGACCTTCCATCTTGGCTGCATTGACTAATTTCGTGACCACATCCCATTGATGGTAACGTGGAAAAATAAGCGTTTCTTTTTTATATTGTCGGCCTTCCCAGTCTTCTTTTTCTTCAATTTGTAAATGCACAAACCGTGCTAAAATATTAAGGAAATTATCAGGCAATAACACTTCGTTCCATAAGTAATCGGTTGCATATTGATTGATATCTTGAGGTGCATCATTGCCTGCACCGCCGTCTTTTGTGCCTTTATTGAAGGGTAAAAAGAAAGTGTCATTACCCGTCAGACGCGTCGCCATATAGACTTCGTATTGACTAACCGCAAAATGGACCAATGCGCCTCGTTTAAACGTTAATAATGGCTCTGCTTGTTTAGTGGCGGGGTCAATGGCAAAACGCGTTGTTTTATATTGGTGTATGGCATTTTGCACGGACTGTTTAAATTCACTTTTAAGTTCAAGTGTTGCGATGGGCAACCCATTCACAAACAACACCAAATCAATGCGCCATTTTTTTGCACGTGTGCCCGTTTGTGCCACTTGCTCAGCAGTCGCCCAAGGTGAATAGACTAACTCCGGTACCACGCGCAAACGATTGCATTGATAACGTGCCAATGTATCGGGGTTTAAATCATGTTCTGGTTTGAATTGACACAAACTAAAGCGTGTGCCACGGTCGCGTATCTCATGGCGCAACACGCCTAGAGTGCCAAAGGTGCGTATTTTTTCATTGGCGGCATTTGGGTCGGCTTTATTGAGCTGTGTTGCTACGCGCTCTAGGAATGTTTGTTCTGGGTTATTGGGATAAAGCGTGCAGAATTTTTTCCATTCAGTATCTTGTGTTTCTTTCACAAAGCCTAAAACATCCGCTTCATACAGCGCTAGTTTGCGATTGTAGCCCGCAGGTTTGCCACGCTGCCAACCGTTAGAAACCATCTGTCGAATCATATCTTCTTGAAAGGTATTCTCATTGGTCTTATCACCACTTAATACACTCATGTGACTACTTCCTTGTTTATTTCTTTTTGGTTATTAGAGGTTACCGGTGCTTGCCAGTTGCGCACGTCTATTTTGCCCGTGACAGCAGCGGAGATTAGCGCAGCGCGACGTTCTTTAGTAATTGTTATAAATTTATTTGCCTTTTCGATGAGGGTATCGATTTTAGTGGTTTCGTGATCGAGGAAGCTGGCGATCTTGCCTGCCTCTTCATAAGGTGGCGCTAGTAGAAATGCACTTTTTATTAATTCTTGGTTTAAGATTCGCGCACCATAAATATTAGTAGACGCATTTTCTATAACAAATTTTGGTAATGCGTAATAAAGATATGCAAGAGGTAGTCCATCTCCTTCCAAAAATGAGGCTATTGCTTCATTTGTATACATATCTTGATTGGCAAAAGATACGGCACCTACAGAAAGTTTAAAGCTATAAAGTAATGAGCCCTTTGGTGTTATATCCATTGACGCTGCTTTTGCAGCAGCATCAGATATTTTTTTAGCAGTATTTTCTATGTAACGCCCTTTTAAATCTGAAATATTTGCCCAAAGGTTATCACCCTCAAAGTTAGCATCAATTTTTGTAGGCGGGGTCCATCCAACCTGAAATGGTGCTATGTACTTTATTTTACTGCTATTCCAATGTCTAGGGAGCGATTCTAACCACTCAGCACCGGAATCTTTCATCGGCACATCAGGGTTTAAGCCTTTGGTTACAGCATGGCTAATCACCGCCTGGCGTTTTTCTTTGAGTAGCTTGATCAGCTGTTGTTGTTTTTTGATAAGGGTATCGATTTTGGTGGTTTCGTGGTTGAGGAAGCTGGCGATCTTGTCTGCCTCTTCATAAGGTGGTGCTAGTAGAAATGCGCTTTTAATTAATTCTTGGTTTAAAATTCGCGCGCCATAAATATTAGTAGACGCATTTTCTATAACAAACTTTGGTAATACGTAATAAAGATATGCAAGAGGTAGCTCACCTCCTTCCAAAAATGAGGCTATTGCTTCATTTGTATACATATCATGATTAGCAAAAGATACGGCACCTACAGAAAGTTTGAAGCTATAAAGTAATGAGCCCTTTGGTGTTATATCCATTGGCGCAGCTTCTGCAGCAGCATCAGATATTTTTTTAGCAGTATTTTCTATGTAACGACCTTTTAAATCTGAAATATTTGCCCAAAGGTTATCACCCTCAAAGTTAGTATCAATTTTTGTAGGCGGGGTCCATCCAACCTGAAATGGTGCTATGTACTTTATTTTACTACTATTCCAATGACTAGGGAGCGATTCTAACCACTCAACTCCAGAATCTTTATACTCCGGATAAGCTTGATATCTTCCCGGCATCATGAATGCACCTCAGCCAATAGCTTTATAATCTCACTACTGACTTTATCTAAATCGGCATCAATCTCGGCCAAATCGCGTGGCGGCTGATAAACATAAAAGTGGCGGTTAAATGGAATTTCATAACCGACGATGCCTATCCCTTGGTCTTTAGCATCTTTCTTGCTCGCGTCTATCCACGCATTGGGCACATGCGGTTGGACTTCTTTTTTAAAGTAAGCTTCATTGAGTTCATTCACGGTTTGGCTTGGGTCTAGCGCTACATTTTCATGATCACGTAAATCGCCATCGGCTTTATACTCAACCACTTGGCCATTCACTTTAAATAACCCATAAAGTGGATTGGCGTGGCCTTTATGGATGTTCTTAATGACCTTTTCCGCCTCTGGATTTTTCCAGCTGACAGCTGCGGTAATTTGTTTTTTCTCCTTAGCCTCAAGCTTAATATTCTGTGCTTTACATGCAGCTTTGATGGTTTCTTCAAAACTATTCATATCGTTATGTTGTTCTATACCGATATGCTGTTGTAGCTGTTTAGCCTTCAACATGATTTGCTTTTGTGCCAGCCAGGTTTTGCGGCTGAGCAGGGTTTTTATCTGCTTTTCTTTCAGGCCACTAAAATGCACTTTGATATGGGCGCGGATTTCAATAGCCTTATCGGCAAGCTCGCCATATTTCTCGCAGTCAGGAGCGTCCGTCCAGTTTTGAGCGTATTCTGTATATATCCATTTCATTGGCGCAGATAAAGGCTTGTTGGCAAAACGCAGCTCAGCCAGGCGCTCATCGTTAAATTGATACGATTCGCGGAGTGGCCGTTCGATCGTTACGCGGCGATAACCAAACTCATGGGTGTTAAAAATCTTACTGGCAAACATTTTGGGCGCTGCATTTTTTTGGTTATCTGACTGGCGTCCACGATTACTTTTTTGCTCGGTAGGTTTGTCTAGCTGTCTGCCGTCCACAACTTCAAAATCACCAAAACAGCGGGTAATCATTTTAATATCACCCTCATCCATCACATGACGCTTAGAGCCCAATGATTTGCGCATTTTGCTATATAAATTAACACCGTTAATCAGCTGCACTTTGCCTTTACGTTCATCTGTTTTCTTGTTGGATAGCACCCAAATGTAAGTGGCAATACCTGTGTTGTAAAACATATCAGTGGGAAGGGCAACAATGGTTTCAAGCAAATCTGCCTCTAGTATATAGCGACGGATTTCAGATTCGCCTGAACCCGCACCGCCGGTGAATAAGGGTGAGCCATTTAAAATGATACCCATACGCGCGCCACCTTCTGACGCGTCACGTAATTTGCTAATTAAGTGTAGCAAGAATAATAATGAGCCATCAGAGACGCGTGGCAGGCCTGCGCCAAAGCGTCCGTCAAATCCTTTGAGTGTGTGCTCGTCTTTAATGCTGCCCTCTATCTTTTTCCAATCGACCCCAAAGGGTGGGTTAGAAAGCATGTAATCAAATTTATCTGCATAAAGCTGGTCGTTTGAGAGGGTATTGCCTAATTTGATGTTGCTAACTTCTTGCCCTTTAATTAGCATGTCTGCTTTACATATTGCATAGCTTTCGGGGTTTAGCTCTTGACCAAACGCGCGGATTGTTGCGTGCGGATTTAGTTCGTGCACGTATTCCATTCCAGAAGATAAAAAGCCGCCTGTTCCAGCTGTGGGGTCATATATCGTGCGGATAACCCCAGGCTTTGTTAATAGCGCATCATCTTCAATAAACACCAGTGCCGTTGTAAGGCGTACGATATCGCGTGGTGTGAAATGCTCGCCGGCTGTTTCATTAGAGCTCTCCGCAAAGCGACGAATAAGCTCTTCAAATATCATACCCATCTCATGATTCGATATGGCTTGAGGGCTTAGGTCAGCTTGTCTAAATTTTTGCACTACTTTGTAGAGTAAGTTTGCATCATCAAGCAGGTTGATAAACTCAACAAACTTAAAGTGTTCAAAGATTTCACGTGCATTTTTGGAAAAGCCTTGTATATAGGATTTTAGGTTAGATTTAATCCCGATCTCACCCAGCTTAGATAGATCCATTTTGGATGTATTGAAAAAAGAGAGGTTATTAGTCACGCGTAAGAGAAGTTTTTCTTGTGCTTCTACCGAGTAATTTGATTTTTCTATTTCTTCATGCTTAACCAATACTGCTTCTTTAGTCGCTTCTAGTACACCCTCGAGCCTGCGCAATAATGTGAAGGGTAGGATGATTCGACCATATTGGCTCTGTTTAAAATCGCCGCGCAGCAAATCGGCAACACTCCAAATCAAGTTGGCATTATTTTCAAAAGTTGCCATTAATACTCCAAATTCATTTATATTTAAGTGCGTAGGCATTATGTATGGCGATCCCATGTCCCTATTTGATCAACCAACGCACATTTTACAGTTTAAATTAACAATATGCCAAACAATATTTTCTAGTGCTAGAATAAATCTAAAGCAGCTCTTGAAACAGCATTTTTTAGACAGTCATTGTATGTAAGTAAAGTATGCTTTCTACGCTGTCGATAATTAGGTGTGGTATCCGCACCTTTCAATTTGCATAGTGATTCTAATACGTAAAAAGAATAATTATAGTTAATGTTTAGTTTCACTAGAAGGTTAAGTATTTTGAGTGGTTTGCTTCTTCTAGCATTATCAGTGTTTGATACAAATTGATGGAAGTAGGGTGCGACTTGAGAATCAAGTACTATTTTTGGTATTAGGCATACATTTAAGGTTCCGGTGTTAAAAAATTCTTTTGAGTACATAAGTGGTGTTTTTTTGTCGAATAGTTGGTCTTATAATGAAGTTAATAATCAAAGTAAGATAGGTCGAAAAGTCATTTATAAACAAATATTTTAAAATGCCAGGGAGGCTTTCTAGCTTGTTAGCCTTTTTTCTGGTTTCATGTTTTTCCCGTATAAATTGTTTTATGCAGCGCATTGATGCTTAATATTAGATCTGGTGGTTGTGTTTTGTGCTTGTTTTGAGATTTCATCGCAAATTGTATTTAGCCGCACCCATGCCTCATCATAAGTATCTATTAAGTTATTAACATTGAATAGATCAATGGCTTTCAATTGCTTCATGCCCATTTGTGCATGCTCTTCGTCTGCTTCATCGTGAAGTTGTAGGTACTCAATTTTTTCGTATGGTAAAAAAGCTTGATAGGCTTCTTTAAAAAACATATCAGCTGTAGATTCTAAGATTAAGTGCATAACAATATGCTTGGTGATGTCATCGGCATTTTTCATAATATCAATAAACCAATCCGCGTTGTTCTCTATGATTGAATTGGTTGGGGTTGGGTTCATATGACGATTTGCTTTCAAAATTACATTGTGGCCGATTTCTTCATCGTAATGCTGTTTTGCAATATTTTTAAAATGTGGATGTGTTGTTGTGGCACACCTTTCTTTTACCATAGTTTGAAACTTATCAGAAAATATTTGTAAATAATCAAGTAAACGATGCCGTATGTTTTTATTGGTTATTGACTTGCTATGAATTAATTGCATTAATGGGCTTTGAAAGAACTCGTTTAGGTAGGCTTTATTTGCTTCAACCAGGTGATCAATGGTAAATGTTTTTTGTGCATGATTATTCATAGAGTTCTCGATAAATTTCTTTGTATTGTTTTCATTTAAAAGGGCTGGTGCAAATTGATCAATATTATCAAAACCATTGGCAATAGCATCCGCTAAGCATTGTGATTGTTCGGCCTTATGCAGTAAATCTAAGATATATGGTTTTGGTTCTTGTAAAAGCATATTGCTCCACATTACAGGCCATTGAGCAAATTCCCAGTATTGATTAAAGGTGGCCTGCATCCAGTCTTTATCAAAGTGGCCCTGATTATTTAAAATAGCCTTTAAATAAATATCTGCGCAGCGAATAGCGGCATTAGCACCTTGGCCGCTAATTGGATCATTTAAAACGATACAATCACCCATGCCAAGAATATACTTGCCATTGCCTAGTTGTGTAATTGGTTTTCTAATGGTGGGTGTAATATTGCCTGATAGGAATGCTTTGTTATCGGTTAAGCTAATATTTTGGCACCGTTCATATTCGTGTGGTACATGTTTTTTTAGAGCCTGCTTTGCAGCTGTAATAAGGTTTTTTGGGTTAGTGTGCTTTTGGAGTTGTGAGAATTTACTATTAGGCAGTCCTTCAAAAAGCATCATCTCACACATGCCATTGTATGTAAGGCCGGGAAGTGTAAAGTATTCACCTACGCCTGGTATGATATTAATTTTCACGCCTTGATTTGGTGATGGTTTCATGCCTTTTACATAAAGAAGTGTTAGGTTTCTTTGTGGTTGCGTAAAGGTGTTTTTCTTTTGGTCTACTTCAAAGCAATTGCGTAAAGAGCCTTTGCCACTTGCTATAATTGTTAAATCATAGTTGGCAGATATCTGGTTGAGTGAACCTGCATCAATTGCGTGTACAATAAACTTGCCTCCAAGTCTTTTAAATTCCTTGATCCATGCAAAGACCTTTAGGCGTTGGTCAACAGATTGAAATGGTTTGCATAATTTGCCTGTCCAGTTGATATCAAGGTTTGTTGATTCTGGGTGTTTTAGGTGGAGGGTTAGGGTGTCGTTATTGGGTGCCATTTCATCCCAGAAGTTCAATCCATATTTGCGTTCTATTTCTAGTGCTGAGTCAAAGATTGCTTGGCTAGATCTGATTCTACCATTGATGATCTGCTCTGGATTTTCTTGATTATATAAGGAAACTTGTATGCCATTTTTTAGCAATCCAATTGCAAGTAAGAGTCCAGATTGTCCCGCGCCCACAATTGCAATATGCTTCATGATAGTTCCTAGATTAAATCCTCGTTTCGGTAAGAAGCAGCCAGTCTGCTAGCTTCATCATATAAGCTGCGTGCAGAGTTTAGTGATCTGGCAACGGTTTCTAGTTGTAATGAATCAATGCCTGTGTCTTTAAAAAGTTTAAGCAAGATATCTTGCCTTGCATCTTGGTAAGCATCGGTGTTTTTAATGCCTTTAGCTGTTACTTGGTAGCTTAAGGCCTTTTTGGTGCTTTCAAGCTTTACTTTTTCAATTAACCCCAGTTTGATTAATTTTCCTAAACTATATTGGACATTGTTAGGGTCATCTCTATTTAATAGTCGGCTAATTTCATAAATAGTCTTAGGACGCTCTTTCATTCGCACTATATGAAGAAGAGCTAATTCATAGCCTGTTAAAGGGTCGTTGCCAATATAGAGCTGGCAATCCTCTTGCCACTTCAAAAAGCTATAAAATACACGCCAGAGCTGGAATTCGAACTCAGTAACTGCAACAGCTTCACTATCATCTGCTAGATGCCATGTTTTATCTAGTTTGCTTGACATATCTCTTTCCTTAGTTGGCATTAATAATACCCATTCTATGGCAAATTTGAGCAAATAAGGTGGCTAACACCTATAAATAGGGGGTTATTAAGCCATAAAAAACCATCTATGGCAAGTTTCCTACACAAGGTTAAGATATATGCCGTAGAAAATAAATATAACTTCTATAGAATATCTATAGAAGTTAGGTGGTTGGTATCAGTAACAGATAAGGTAAATAAAATGAATGCTTGCACCGATAAAGTTGAAATAGCTGAATGTTTGGTGAGTAATGTATTTGCACGCTTGAGTCAGCGTGAGCTTGAATGCTTGTACTTGGCTGCCTTGGGCAAGCGTTCATATGAAATAGCGGTGTTACTATCAATTAAAAAAAGTACCGTTGATGGCTATAAAAAACAGATTTTTAAAAGGCTTGATGCCTTAAGTATGTGTAATGCAATTTTTAAAGTCATGAGTTGCCCCTATCTAACAAAGAAATTAAATAATAACCAATTCCATTTTAAGGAGAATCAAAATGAAAACTAAAACAATTACCCCAAACCTAACTTCACAAATCAGGCATGAATTAATTACACCACTTACATGTATTTTAAGTTTGTTGGGCAGCTTGGGTCGCACTAGGATCAGCGAGCAGCAAGCTAATTATTTGCATGATATCGAAGCATCTGTAGCGTCGCTTATAAATATACAAGATACCGTTGATCGTTTGATGCAAGCAGCTAATGACAATCACTAATAACAAGGAGTGTGAAATGGAACCGATTAAAATTTTAATCGTTGAAGATAATAAATTTATTTTAAGCATGATGCAGCGTATGTTTGAGTCTATTAATTATAAAGTTGATATTGCTAAAAATGCTACTGAAGCTATTTATTTAATTATTAACAACTCATATCAATTAATTATTTCTGATATCGGTTTGCCCGATGCTAATGGCGTTGAATTAATCGAAGAAGTGCGAAATATTGAACGACAAAAAAATCGTATGCCAGCTTATATTTGTGGTGCAACAGCTTTTGATTTAGATCAATATCGCCAGCCATGTTTTGAAGTGGGTTTCGATGAAATGGTTGCAAAGCCGATGAATATGCATTTTTTGCAACATTTATTAGTGAAGGCACAGTTTCAGTTTTCAAAAGCGTGTTAATGAACTTGTTGGTTAGAAATAATGCTATTTCAAACAGATTGGTTTAAATTTACTCTAACAGTAGGTCATTTTTAGTAAAAAATACGGTAGTGGACACTTTTTTAATCTGCTAAAGTTATGCTCTGTTTAATTAAACTTAAGGAAAAAAACAATGGCTTTTTATTTGCAAATACCAGGTGTGAAAGGTGCGGTAACGGATTCACAGCATAAAGGTTGGATTGCAGTGCACGATATTAATTTTAATGCAGCTAATCATGCTAGTGTTAAGCCAGGGCATGTGACTGATCGTATTACCAGTATTCCAGTAGTTAGTAATTTTGTGATGAGTAAATTTGCAGATGTATCAAGCCCTAAGTTATTGGAAGCAAGTTTAGGCGGTAACGTTTTTGATAAAGTGATTGTTCATGTTTGTAATAGTGATTCAAAACCTTATGTTGAATATACATTACATAAAGCGATTGTTGGTCAATATGATATGAACGGTTCAGATTCATCGGCTACTGCAAATACACATTTAAAAGAAACTTTTTCGCTAAATGCAACTAAAGTTGAAATGCGTTATTTACCTGCTAATGGGACACCATTAAGCACTGCTTATGATCAAGAGCTAGCTCAGTTATCATAGGTTTACTAGGGCTAAATATTTAATATCTCACCTAACTATGACTCTCCCTTGGGAGAGTCGAAATCTTTGATTTCAGAGAGAGGAAATAAAAAAACCACAGGAGGATCATAATGAGAAATCCATACAGCAGCATTTACAATCAATTTGTGCAGCAAAGCCCAGTGCCTTTGCAATCTAAGCTAAGTCCAAAAGCTTTTTCAAGAAATGGTGACCAGTTTATTATGGTTTGTGATCCATCATTTCCAACAATTGGTAATTGTCGCTATTATCAATCCATGGCAAACCTAAATCAGCATCAAAGAAGCCAACTTGCAGAAAAAGCCAAAGAGCTAGGGCTGGCAATTATTCCAGCTTTGAATATTGATTTAAGCTTGTTGAAGCAGTATAAAATTGAGAAAACAATTGAAAACAATATTTATCGTATTAAATTTAGTTTTTCTCCAAATGGCAATGTTCGCATAATGGATGCATCAAATAATCATAATCTTTGGGTCAAGACAGGAGCTAATAAGGCAAGGGCTACTTTAAAAATCTTTGAGCATATGTTTTTTGGCAAATGGAAGGTCGATGTTATTATAACCTCTAAAAAAGGTCTTGTTTTGAAGTTGACTCGTAAAATAAATAAGCATCATGAAATTATTTTATCAGGAGTTTTAAAAAAAAGTGAGCTTGATAATGGCTTAGAGGCAACTGTTTATCCTTTGCATTCTGACCAAATACTTGATTTGGGTATTCTAAAAATAGGTGGGGATTTTGGGTTTAAGATTAAAATTACTGGTGAATGGAAACTATGGGAAACTCTAGGTAAGCATAATATGACAGATGTTTATATTGAGTGGGAAAATGAAAGCCAACTGATTGAGCCACATGCTCAGTATGTGCACTTTCTTCTGTCAGAAAAAGAGATGGTTGCAGGTAGTATTGCAACAACGACAGCTATTTTATCTAGGTGGTTTTTGTTGTTAAGGCCAATAGCTGCTAATATGTTTGCAGATATTGAATCCATGCCAATGCCACCACCATAAGGGAAATATACAATGACACAGCAACAAACACATAAAGCGCTTTACATAGTTGGTTTTTTTGCGTCTTTATCTTTGATTTCTATTGTTTTTACTATGCCATATACTTGGAAATGGTTTTATGTGTTTCCTTTGCAGCTTTTTGGCTCTATTGTAGGTGATATTTTTATAATAATACTAATTATTGCGCCATTTGTAAGAAAAAATATGTTCTTATTTGTGATCGTTCCACTTTCCGTGATGATGTCATTCTTTGGTTTGATCCATGATCTTTATCAGGATTTTTTTGACCCAAGATTTTATTTGGTAAATACTGGCTTTGTTCCAGCCTTATTTACATGGGTGGTATATGTACTGATGAATTTTACTGGGTTATTATTTCTATGTTTGCGGAGTTATGGTTATATAAAAGAGCGTAGAGCAGGTTTGATTACTAAGTTCTAGATGGATGTAGTTAGTGTCAAAAGAAACAGCTAATAAATGGCTATATGTCGTCGCTTTTTTCTCTTTAGTGACACTTGTGTGTGCCTTGCTAACTGTAAAGATTGCTTGGCCTTTTTTTATGAGTGACAGTTCTTTTCTGGCGGCTTCAATTTTTTTTTACTATTTTACAAGTATTGCTAATCATTTCTCCATTTTTAAAAGATAATCGTTTTTTGTTTTTGATAACCATCATTGCCTATATGTCTTCATACTCAACTAGTGTTGTTGCACTTTGGGGCTATTTATTTTTAACAGGGTATTATTTGGCTAAGGTTGGTATAGTGCCTGGATGACTTTCGATGGGTGGCTTTGTATTTCTAGATACGGTAGGATTAGCTGTGCCTGTTTTAAGGTGTTATGGCTATATCAAAGAACATAGAGCGGGTTTAAAGACTCGCTTTTAATGGGCGATAAATGACAAAAGAGTAAGCCAATAAAGCGCTCTATCTAGTCGCGCTGTTATCATTACTCGCACTTACTCTTGAGTTGCTAACGCTTTCTAAATTATATGGCATTTTTTTAATTGCATCGATGTTGGGTGTTGTTTCATTTGTTGGTATTCTAGTGACGATTGCTTTGATTGTTGCTCCATTTGTCAAGCAAAACCAGTTGCTTTTTTTAATTATTTTAGATGGTCTTCGGTATTGTGGGTAAATCAAAGGCTATGGTTGGCTTCGAAGCACTACTCTCCCCTTGTGGGGTTTTTGTGTAAGCAAAAACGGGTGACAGGATAGTCACCCCGGGTAACGAGTTTTTTCAGGAGAAAAAACGTAGGCGGGTCAAAATCTATGATTTTGGAGAGGGGGGAATAATATGGGAATCTGCCTTCATGTTTTCCCATCCGGGGAAAACACTCGGCCCCATCTTCGCCATCCTAGCTCCGGATTTTTTCGTTGATACGAAAAAATCCCGCGTCCCGCGGGAAATTCCCCGCTGCATTTATTAAATTAATCTCTTTGAGATTAATTTAATAAATGGAGGCGGCGGCTATTTAACTGATCTTGTAACATATTGATATAATATGACATATAAAATTTTAAATGCCGTAGATGCCCCCAAAGTTGCCCCTTTGTTTCAAAGGTTCTCTAGCGCTATCGATGAGTACCCGGCCTTTTTCATTTCTTTTGCCAGCATTGTTCCTGCTTCCTTTTGTAAGTCCTCTTCAAAAGGAATATAGACGAGCCCATGAATATCAGAAGGCCTCTCCATTTTTTCTTGCTCTTTAAGTAGGATGGCGACGTTAGGTCTGCCTAATTTTGTTAATAGCATGCCTAATTCAAGTACAACATTCTGCCTGGCTCTAAATTTCTTTTCATCGGGGTGGTTAGTTCTATGTCCTTCATCATCTGGTGTCGCTAAAATCACGGCATAGCTTGCTTCGTTCGAGTATGCTTCTAATTTTTCAATGATCGTTTGTCCGCTAGATGGGAGTTGATCCATGATTATTGGTTCTAACTTCCAACGTAGCAACATAGCTTCTAATTGTGTTTTTGAGTGTTGATCATGACCATAAACAACAAATACCTTTTTCTTTGGTAATGCTTGTATGCTTGTTGTTTCTTCATTATTGATTAGCTGAGTTAGTTGCTGTTCAAGTCTGGTCTTAGCTGCCTCTTTTCCTTGAAAGCTAATTGTACCTTTCGTTGGCCACCAGTTAAGTATTGCGCCGTCGCTTGATTTAAATTGCTGTTGGCCATGGTTCTTTTGATCCCATATTCCATCAATGCTTGTCGATTTTACTAATTCTTTTAGTTGGTCAGCGGTTCCTTGATGTATTAGTGCCATTTATTGTTCCTTTTGTTTAAAGTGTTAGTGCTACTACTAATGCAGTTTATCTACCAAAGAATTACTACCCAGCCAATTAGTAGTAATAAATAACCGATTATATAAGCAATGGTAATTAAAGACTCCCATCCCTTTTCTCTACGCATAAAATATTTTGATGTTGATTGCAGTGATATGTTGCTTTGAGCCTTTTGTATCATCAAGGTGATAATCTTTGCATTTTCTTTGCACATATAAAATGAAAATGTAGATGTGAGTATGCAGAAAAAAATTGAAGCTAGAAATAAATAGATGCTGTTTGGTGGGTGGGTTGCTTTTGTATGTTTATAAATTACAAAAAGAGCAGTTACCGATGAGATGTTTAATGCATAAAGCCAATTGGTTAGGTTTTTTAAGTGCTCTAATGCAATAGATGCATTTCTCTCCAGGGACTGAAAGAGTTTGTCTGTGATGTCTTCTTTATGATCCTGTTTGATATCTCCATCATCAGGATCTAGATTGCCAAAAATCCAAGTTTTTAATTCTTGAAATCGTTTGCGTATGGATTTACACATTGTGGATTAGACTCCTTGTGAGCTTAGCTTGTTGGTTAAGCATATGGTTAAGTAACATAATAGAAAATTGATCACAGTTTTCTATTAAGGCATTTTTTGAGACCTTAAGTTTTCCTGCCTCTGTAATTGGCCCTGTGGATTTCTGCCAGGGCTTACATTGCCTTATCAATTCGGATTGTCGTTGCCTGCGTTCAGGTATACAGTCGTTGCTCATAATGCTAAATCCAATAGTTTGTTTTTGTCTAATTTTTATTTTTCGAGCACGAGCGCTATGATATCACTTTCAGTGCTATCATTCACCTGCTAGAGGAGTGATGCGTGGCAAAGGTGGTTAGCTATGATGAAGCTGGAGGAGAACCTTAAGGATTAATTGCATGGTGGCTATGCTTAGTTCTTTAGATTTTAAATTGTACTGGCTGCTTTACATTTCAGCTAAGTGATAATAATGCTTTCACCGCTTCAATATGGCCATTTTTTAATGCGATATCAAAAGCGGTTAAGCCTGCAAAGTTTTTAATACATGTATCACAACCATTTTCAGATAAAATCTGAATGGTATTTGCATGATTATTAAAGGCTGCCCAGTGCAGTGCTGTAGAGCCAATAAAATCTATATAGTTAATCTGTGCACCACTCTTGATTAATAGCTTAATACTCTCGGTTCGACCATTAACAGCAGCCCACATAAGAGGAGGTGTACCTTTTTGTGAGGTTGCCTCAAGTGAGGCATTCTGTTTAATCAGCGTTTGCATAGCATTTATGTTTTCTTCATATGCTGCATAGTGTAAGGGTGTTTCATTATATCGATTGCGTATATTTGGATTTAATCCAAGTTTGATAAAGTAATCAATCAGAAGTGAACCAGAATACATTGCAGCTATATGTAAGGGTGTATTTTCTTTTTGTGAATAAAGGTAAAGGTCTTCTTTAATTAGTCGGTGAAGGTTTGCTCCTGTATTGATGAGTTTTTGACAGGTTACTAGATCATTATTTTTAATGGCAATGATTAATTGATTATTTAATTTTTTAATTTTTTCATTATGTCGAACTTGATTGATGATTTGGTCAATGTTGTTAACATTTTTTAAATTGAAAGTTGGTTTTTGATGATAGGGGCGTTCACCGTTGCCATGTAATAACCACTCCAGATGGCAGAAAATATTTTCTGAAGCTAAGGCTTCAACAATCAGTTTGGCATTTTTTATTGAAATCCCTTTTTTATATCTGCCATTTTCCCAGGCATGATAGGCGCTTAAGTTTAAGCCATGTTTAAGGGCAAAGGCTCGGCGTGAGAGTTTGGTTAGCTGCCGCGCTTCTTTGAGTCGTTCGCCTTGTGTTTTTGCATTGATAAGTTTATCGAGCATATCTATTCCTTTTGGTTTATATACTATAATACACAATAATATGTATTATTATAATAATGATGTGTATTAAATGAGGTTTATTCATGATTTGTAGCTGCTGATAATATGTGTCTATATAAATTAAGATCTATAAAACATAAAGATACGATGATTAATTTTAGCTCTGGTTGTGAGATATCTCTTACAAAAAATTACTATAACGTCTTAATTTTTATATGTACTAAAGTTGGCGAGAATAGCTCTAGTGAAATTACATGGAGAACCAAAATGAAAACTAAAACAATAACCCCAAACCTGACTTCGCAAATACGGCATGAGTTAATTACACCACTAACATGTATTTTGAGTTTGTTAGGTAGCTTGAGCCGCACTCGGATTAGTGAGCAGCAGGCTAATTATCTGCATGATATTGAAGATTCAGTGGCATCGTTGATTAATATTCAAGATAAAATTGATTTGCTTGTTAAGCAAGCAAATGAGCATCACTAAAAGGAGTGGAAAGTGAAAGCTATAAAAGTTCTGGTTGTTGAAGATAATAAATTTATTTTAAGCATGATGCAGCGTATGTTTGAATCTTTAAATTATAAAGTGGATGTTGCTAAAAATGCTGCTGAAGCCATTTATTTAATTATTAACAACTCATATCAATTAATTATTTCAGATATCGGTTTGCCTGATGCTAATGGCGTAGAATTAATCGAAGAAGTACGAAATATTGAAAGACAAAAAAATCGTGTGCCTGCTTATATTTGTGGTGCAACCGCATTTGATTTAGATCAATATCGCCAACCCTGTTTTGAAGTGGGTTTCGATGAAATGGTAGCAAAGCCGATGAATATGCATTTTTTGCAGCACTTGTTGGTGAAGGCACAGTTTCAGTTTTCAAAAGCGTGTTAATGAGCTTGTTGGTTAGAAATAACGCTATTTCAAACAGAGTGGTTTAAATTTACTCTAACAGTAGGTCATTTTTAGTAAAAAATACGGTAGTGGGCACTTTTTTAATCTGCTAGAGTTATGCTCTGTTTAATTAAACTTAAGGAAAAAAACAATGGCTTTTTATTTGCAAATACCAGGTGTGAAAGGTGCGGTAACGGATTCACAGCATAAAGGTTGGATTGCAGTGCACGATATTAATTTTAATGCGGCTAATCATGCTAGTGTAAAGCCAGGGCACGTCACAGATCGTATTACTAGTATTCCAGTGGTTAGTAATTTTGTGATGAGCAAATTAGCTGATGTTTCAAGTCCTAAATTATTAGAAGCTAGCTTGGGTGGCAAGGTTTTTGATAAAGTGGTTATTCATGTTTGTAATAGCGATTCAAAACCTTATGTTGAATATACATTGCATAAAGCGATTGTTGGTCAATATGATATGAATGGTTCAGATTCAGCGGCTACTGCTAATACACATTTAAAAGAGACGTTCTCACTAAATGCAACTAAAGTTGAAATGCGTTATTTACCTGCTAATGGGACACCGTTAAGCACTGCTTATGATCAAGAGCTTGCTCAATTATCATAGATTTTTAATACGTTTGAAATCTTTGATTAATAACGAAAGCCCGCTCCCCCCTTGTGAGGTTTTTGTGTAAGCAAAAACGGGTGACAGGATAGCCACCCTGGGTAACGAGTTTTTTCAGGAGAAAAAACGTAGGCGAGTCAAAATCTTTGATTTTGGAGAGGGGGGTAAAAATAAAAAAACACAGGAGGCTCATGATGAGAAACCCATACGGAAATATTTATAATCAATTTGTGCAGCAAAGCCCTGTACCTTTGCAATCTAAATTAAGTCCAAAAGCTTTTTCTAGAAATGGTGATCAGTTTATTATGGTTTGTGATCCATCATTTCCAACCATTGGTAATTGTCGATATCATCAATCCATGGCAAACCTTAATCCACACCAAAGAAGCAAGCTTGCTGAAAAGGCTGAAAAGTTAGGGCTAGCTATGATACCAGCCCTGAATATTGATTTGAGTGCTTTAAAGCAATATAAGATTGAAAAAATGTTTAGGTCTGATGTTTATCAAATAAAGCTTACTATTGCTCCAAATGGTAATGTTCGCATAATGGATGCATCAAATAATCATAATTTTTGGGTCAAGACAGGTGCTAATAAAGCAAGGGCTACTTTAAAAGTCTTTGAGCACATGTTTTTTGGCAAATGGAAGGTCGATGTTATTGTAACTTCTAAAAAAGGACTTGTTTTGAAGTTAACTCGTAAAATAAATAAGCATCACGAAATTATTTTATCAGGAGCTTTAAAGAAAAGTGAGCTTGATAATGGCTTAGAGGCAACTGTTTATCCCTTGCATTCTGACCAAATACTTGATTTGGGTATTCTTAAAATAGGTGGGGATTTTGGTTTTAAGATTAAAATTACTGGTGAATGGAAGCTATGGGAAACTCTAGGTAAGCATAATATGACTGATGTTTATATTGAGTGGGAAAATGAAAACCAATCGATTGAGCCACATGCACAGTATGCTCATTTTTTTCTGCCAGAAAAAGAGGCGATTGCAGGCGGTATTGCAACAACAACAGCTATTTTATCTAGGTGGTTTTTGTTATTAAGGCCAATGGCTGCTAATATGTTTGCAGATATTGAATCCATGCCAATGCCACCACCATAGGGGAAATATGCAATGACACAGCAGCAAACACATAAAGCACTTTATATTGTTAGCTTCTTTGCTTTTTTATCAATGTTATCAATTATACTTACTTTGCCGCATATTTGGGGTTTGTTTTTATTAATGCCAGGTATGCTGATTGGGTCAGTAATCGGTAATATCTGTATTTTTTTATTGATTATTGCACCATTCAGGAAGAATAATTTATATCTATTTTCCATTATTATTGTTGCAATATTAACTTCGTTTGTTAGTTCAATGTACGAAATCTATAGAGATTTATTCGACCCAAGTTTTTCGTTGATGACAGTTGGTATAGTTCCGGGCTTGTTTACATGGTCTGTATATGTATTAATGGATTTCACTGGCTTATTGTTCTTGTTACTGAGATGTTATGGTTATATCAAAGAGCATCTTGCGGGTTTAAATACCAAATTTTAGTAAGGTATAATGGGAGTTAAAATAGGTGAATATAGAAAAGCTGAAATCTCTTATCTTCAATAAAGAAAATTGGTATAAAACGCTTATTGAGTGGCTGTTTTGTTTTTTATTTGTCTTTATCGGTGGCTATATACTATTCGTGCTGAGCATGCGACCATTGTATAAACTTATATTGGTTTTTTTGCTACTATGTGTTTTATATCTGCTGTATCAGGTTGTTATTAAGTGGTTATTCAAAGGAAGGTCTTGATAGCAGTGTTTAAATCAATATTTGATAAGTCCACTTGGCTATCTATTTTGATTGCTACAACTATATGGGGTGTTTTCTGGGTGTTAGCTGCCACTATTTTTTTCTTTGTGGCAACAAACCTTGGTTGGCTCAAGTTGGTGTATATAGGTGTCTTGGCTTTGATCGCTTGGGTATTAGATGAGTATGTTGATTACCTAATAAGTATTAACAATAAGTGATCTTGGCTATAGATTGTGTTTTTATGATATATCTAAGATCTTTTGAATATACTGATTCACTGGTATTTGTAATAAGCTAGTCATGTTAATTTTCTTAGGCCGTTTGGGGTTCAAGGTTCTTGTATGCCCACATATATTTGTATGATGTTTAGTGCATTATGGAAGTGGTATGCAGCATTGCCAGTTGGTGGAGAAAGTTGCATATCGGAATAGATGTTGATACGGGTGAAATTGTAACTCAAAAGCTGACCGACAATCATGTAGCTGAAAACCACCAAATCAGTGACTTATTAGACAATTATGGTGAAAATGTAG